>Ga0207657_10001645_pt1 | contig 24085 bp, 24 predicted proteins | sample KBSC33metaG_FD_184316 | JGI IMG/M metagenome (GOLD analysis project Ga0207657, IMG submission 184316) | Corn rhizosphere microbial communities from Kellogg Biological Station, Michigan, USA - KBS C3-3 metaG (SPAdes) (version 2) | ecosystem: Host-associated > Plants > Roots > Rhizosphere > Soil ... | reverse complement strand
GACGCCAGTCAATGAACCTCGCCCGTTCGCTCGGATCGGTTGGCGGGCTCACCTTGGTGAGCCGGGTGCTGGCGCTCGTCCGCGACACGCTGCAGGCGAGCTACGTCGGCGCGAGCTTCGCCTCGGACGCCTTCTTCGTCGCCTTCCGACTTCCCAACATGTTCCGGGCGCTATTTGCGGAAGGCGCCTTTTCGGCCGCCTTCATCCCGATGTTCAACCGCAAGGTCGGCGAAGCGGACGACGTGAACGACGGCCTTCGCTTCGCCGAGCAAACGCTTGCCGTGCTGTTCCCCGTGCTGCTCCTGTTCACGATCCTCATGCTGATCGCCGCCTGGCCGATCACTTGGGGCCTGTCGGGCGGATTCAAGAATCCGACGGCGCAGCAGTTCGATTTCGCCGTGATGCTGTCGCGGATCACGATTCCCTACCTGATGCTGATCAGCCTGGCGTCGCTCCTCGGCGGTATCCTGAATTCCCTCGACAAGTTCTGGGTCAATGCGGCTGCGCCAATCCTGCTCAACATCTCGATGATCGTCGCTTTGTGGTTCTTCCACGGGCACGATCCGTACCAGACGGCCCGCGCGCAGGCGATTTCGGTCACCGTCGGCGGGGTGCTCCAGCTCGGCTGGCTGATGCTGGCGTGCAAGAAGGTGGGCGTCGGCCTTTCCATCAAATGGCCGAAGATCGACGACGACATCCGCCAGCTGCTGAAGCTCATCCTGCCCGCCGCGATCGGCGCTGGAGCAGTCCAGGTGAATCTCGCGGTTTCGACGGCGCTTGCCGGCGGCCTGCTGGACCCGGGTTCGATCTCCTACATCTATTACGCCGACCGGCTGAACCAGTTGCCGCTCGGCCTGATCGGCATCGGGCTCGGAACGATCCTGCTTCCGACGGTGTCCCGCCAACTGAGCCAGAAGCGCGATTCGGAAGCGATGGACACGCAGAATCGCGGGATCGAACTGGCGCTGTTTCTGACCCTGCCGGCGACGATCGCGTTCGTCTTCGCCTCGGAGCCGATCATCCGGGGCCTGTTCCAGCACGGCCACTTCACCGCCATCGACAGCGTCCGGTGCAGTTGGGCCCTTTCGGCATTTTCGATCGGGCTTCCGTCCTACGTCCTCGTCAAGGTGCTGACGCCGGGCTATTACGCGCGGCACGATACGAAGACCCCGGTGCGTTATGCGGTCCAGTCCGTCGGCGTGAACCTCGTCGGAAACCTGATCCTGATCCCGGTGCTCGGCCGGTTCGGCTATGGTCATGTCGGGCCGCCGCTGGCGACGGCGCTCGCTTCAACCCTCAACGTATGGATGCTTTACCGCACATTGAAAAAACGCGGCCATTTCGAGAGTGATGCGCAGCTAAGGCGACGCGTTCCGCGACTTGCGGTCGCATCGCTGATCATGGGCGTGGCGCTCTTCTGGCTCGCGCCGGCCGTCGATCCCTATCTGACCGGCTCGATCCTCCACCGCGGTGCAGGACTCGTTACCCTCGTTGGCTCCGGCGCGGCCATCTATGCAATTGCCTGCTTCTTGACCGGCGCGTTCGCGCTCGACGATGTGAAAATCCTGATGAAAAGGCGAGCGCGAGAAGCATGACGGGCCAATCGATCAAGAGGGTGGTTTCCGGGATTCAGCCGACCGGCGGCCTCCACCTCGGCAATTTGCTTGGCGCGATCCTTCGCTGGGTCCGGATGCAGGACGAGGCGGAATGCCTGTTCTTCCTGGCCGACCTCCACGCCTTGACCATCGACGTCGATCCCAATGAGCTGCGTTCGAATGTGCGCGAGATGGCGGCCGCGCTGATCGCCAGCGGAATCGATCCGAAGAAATCGATCCTGTTCGCGCAGAGCGCGATCCCCGCCCATTCGGAGCTCACCTGGATCCTGCAATGCACGGCGCGGGTAGGATGGCTCAACCGAATGACTCAGTTCAAGGAGAAGTCCGGCAAGAGCCGCGAGGGCGCCTCGGTGGGCCTGTACACCTATCCGGTGCTGCAGGCCGCGGACATCCTGCTTTACCGTGCGACCCACGTTCCGGTCGGCGAGGACCAGAAGCAGCATATCGAGCTGGCGCGCGACATTGCGATCAAGTTCAACACGGATTTCGACGTCGACCTGTTCGTTCCCCCAGAGCCCTACATCGGCGGAGGCACTGCGGCGCGGGTGATGAGCCTTCGCGACGGCACGGCGAAGATGTCGAAGTCCGACCCGTCGGAGATGAGCCGAATCCGCCTGACGGACAGCGATGACGAAATCGCCCAGAAGATCCGCAAGGCGAAGACCGATCCGGCGCCGCTCCCGGACAATGAAGAATCGATCGATGGACGGCCGGAGGCCAGGAACCTGGTCGGAATCTATGCCGCAATGACCGGCGAGAGCGTCGGCACCGTGCTCGCTCGATTCGCCGGCCAGGGATTCGGTGCGTTCAAGCCCGTTCTCGCCGAGGCGCTGATCGCCTTGATCGCTCCGATCCGCGGCCGCCTGGACGAGCTCCTTCGTGATCCGGCCGAGCTCGACCGGATTCTCGCCGCCGGCGCCGGGCGCGCTTCGGAACTGGGCGCGCCGGTCCTGGCCGGGGCCAGGTCCGCGGTCGGCCTGACGAAATAACAGCGCGGCTCAGTTGCAGACCGACGATCCCCAATCCAACCCGCTGCCGCTTTCGCAGCGGCTTGCGCAGATCATCGCGGAGACGGGTCCCGACCGGCTGCGCTTCTCCGAGCTCGCGGCGCAGCTCCAGGCTCGCGCCTGGGGCGGGCTTCTGCTGATCTTTGCCGCGATCAACGTGCTGCCCCTTCCGCCGGGCACGAGCGTGTTCTTCGCGATCCCCCTTCTGCTCGTTTCGGGCCAGATGGTATTCGGGCGCGCGACGCCCTGGTTCCCGGCGCGGATCGACCGGCGCGGAGTAACGAAGCAGGAGCTCGGCCGGCTCATTCACAAGATGGAATGGGTCGAGCTTCGCATCGAACGGATTTTCAAGCCGCGCCTGCCGGCGCTGACCGGACCGACCGCGGCACGGCTGATCGGCGTGATCTGCTTCCTGCTCGCCTTGCTAGCCGGAATCCCGGTGCCGCTCTTTCACGTCGCTCCCGCGGTCGCGATCGTGCTGTTCGGACTGGCGCTGATCTATCGTGACGGAGTGCTGGTGATCGCGGCGACGATCGCGGCCGTGTTAAGCCTGATCGTCGACGCGCTGATCTTCGGGTCCGGCTTCCTCGCCGTCGAATATTTTCGCGCCTGGCTGGGGGTCTAGCAGCGCCGGGACTGCTCGATCGCATTGCCGCCCAAAGAAAAGACGCCCGGGCGGCAAGGCCCGGGCGCCAATCCATCCACCGCAGTCCGTGTCAGCGACTGCTTTTCCTGGTCGTGCTCTTCCTCGAGCCCGAGCGGCTGCCCGAGCTTTCGCGCGACGATCCGCTATGGGTCCTGTGCGTCGTCGAACGGCCGCTGCTCGCGCCCATCCGATCATTTCCACTGTGGTCGTTGCGGTCGCTTTTCCTGGTAGGCATACTCAACTCCATCGATCCCCGCATCCAGGCGCTAAACGTTCGGAAGCGCCTTGTTTTCCGCGAAACGGCAAGGCGTTAGGGCTGATGGGTTGAACCGAGCTCTCGACATCGCCACTGGTTGGCCGATGGATCGAACGACCGGCAGCAGCCTGCTCACCAAGGTCCCGGCGCTGACGCTGGGATTCTGGATCATCAAAATCCTCGCGACGACTCTCGGCGAGACCGGCGGCGACACCGTGACGATGACCTGGCTAGGCGAGACCACGGACCATGCGGTCGCTGGCGGCTATCTGATCGGGACCGCCATTTTCGGCGTTCTTCTTGTCGCTTTCGTCTGGGCCCAAATCAGGGCCCACAACTTCAACCCCTGGCTTTATTGGGCGACGATCGTCGCCTCGACGACGCTCGGAACTACCCTCGCCGACTTCGCCGATCGCTCGCTCGGGATCGGCTATCCGGGCGGATCGCTGCTCCTTCTCGCCTGCGTGCTCGGCTCGCTTCTCGCCTGGCACCTCGCGCTTGGCACTGTGAACGTAAACACGGTGGCCCGCCCTCGAGAGGAGATTTTCTACTGGATCACCATCACCTTCTCCCAAACTCTCGGCACCGCGCTCGGCGACTGGACCGCGGATGCGGGCAGCGAGGGCGGATGGGGACTCGGTTATTCGGGGGCCGCGCTGGTGTTCGGCGCCGCGCTTCTGGTGCTTGCAATCCTGTATTTCACGACTCGAGCAAATCGGGTCGGGCTTTTCTGGGCGGCGTTCATCCTGACCCGGCCGCTCGGAGCGACGGTCGGAGATTTTCTCGACAAGCCCATAGCCAGCGGCGGGCTGGAGCTGAGCCGGCCGATCGCGTCGGCAACGCTGGCGATCGTGATCATCCTGTTGATCCTGGTCCTCCCGCAGCGCGCAGGCCTCCATCCTGGCCGGGCGGATAGCGGGGTTTGACCGGCAGCCAATTTGCCGCCCGTTTCGCCGCCGCGCTCGCGGCGGTTGCCGGATCGACGCCTGCGCTCGCCGGCCCGCCATATTTGACGGACGACCCAGCGCCGACCAGCACGGGCCACTGGGAAATCTATGCGTTCAGTGCAGGCGAAGGCCGCCGTTCGGCCGTCGACGCCGATGCCGGGCTCGACCTCAATTACGGTCCGGTTCAAGGCATCCAGCTGACGGCGACCCTGCCGCTCAGCTTTTCGCACGAACCGCTCGGCAGCTGGCAAGGCGGAACCGGCGACGTGGAGCTCGGAGTCAAATATCGATTTCTCAACGACGGGCGAACGGGCATCTCCGCGGCCATCTTTCCGCGCGCGATCCTTCCGACCTCGACTCTCATCGGTGGCGAAAGGGTGCGGGTGCTGCTCCCTTTATGGCTGGGGAAGGACTTTGCCGGCGGAACCAGCGTTTTCGGCGGAGGCGGTTACGAGTTCAATCCCGGCCCGGGGAACCGTGATTTCTGGCAAGCCGGAGCAGCCGTCACCCACGATTTCGGCCGCGGCGTCAACGGCGGCCTGGAGATCGAGCGCGAAGGGCCCGATACGATCGGGTCGACGGCGCAGACCCGGATCGGAGTCGGCGCCATCGTGCATTTGTCCGGTCCGGCTTCATTCCTGGCGTCCGGCGGCCCGACATGGTCGGGGCATCACACCGGCTACCATTTCTACGCCGCACTGGGCTTCGACTTTTAAGCTCAGCCTTCGAGCTGCCGGGTCAGAAGGCGGATATCGGCGTCGAGCTCGGAATCGCTCGCGCGGAGCCTTTCAATCTGCCGGACCGCGTGGATGACGGTCGTGTGGTCGCGGCCGCCGAAGCGCCGGCCAATGTCCGGAAGCGACTTGGGCGTCAGTTGCTTCGAGAGGTACATCGCAACCTGCCTCGGACGAGCAACTTCCCGAGCGCGGCGCGCCGACGTCATCTCCGCCTTGCGAATCCGGTAATGCTCGGCGACTTGGGTCTGGATTTCATCGATCGAAATCCGCCGCTGGTTGGCGCGAAGCACGTTGGCGAGCACCTCCTCGACGAACGCGACATCGATCTCGCGGCCGGTCATCATCGCATAGGCCGCGATCCGGTTGAGCGCGCCTTCGAGCTCGCGGACGCTGGAGGTCACCCGCCGCGCCAGGAACTCGATCACCGTCCGCGGCATCTCGACCGCCGGGAGCAGCGTCAGCTTGGCGATGATGATGTTGTAGCGAAGCTCGAAGTCCGCCGAGTTGATGTCGGCCACCAGCCCCCACGACAGGCGAGAGAGTATCCTGGGCGCGATCCCGTCCAGGTCCTGCGGAGCGCGGTCGGACGTGATCACCAGCCGTTTGCCGGCGCCGATGATCTCGTTCATCGTGTGGAAGAATTCCTCCTGCGTGGAATCCTTGCCGGCGATGAACTGGACATCGTCGATCAAAAGCAGGTCGGCGCCCCGAAGCCGGCTCTTGAAACCGATCGTGTCGTTTTCCTTCAAGGCGCGGATGAACTCGACCATGAATTTCTCGGCCGACATGGAGACGATCCGCTTGCCGGGGAAACGTTCGCTAAAGGTGTGGCCGATTGCGTGGAGGAGATGGGTCTTGCCGCGCCCGGTGCCGCCATGGATGAACAACGGGTTGAAGCTGACCTGATCGGCGGTGGCCAGAGTCCGCGCAGCGGTCGCCGCGACCTCGTTCGCCTTGCCGACGACGAAGCTCTCGAACCGGTAGCGGGGATCGAAGTTGGGCGCCGACGGGTCGCGCTCGACAATGGCCGGCGTCGCGACATCGTCGAGAATCAGCAATGGCGTCGGGCGAGGGGCGTCGGCGGCGGCAACGATGCGGACGTCGCGCACCAGCGGCAATGTGGTTTTCCAGGCAAGCGTCAGCCGCTCGCCGAAATGCGATCGAACCCAGTCCGCCATGAACTGGCTCGGCATGACGATTTCCAAGGTGCCGCTGTCCGGGTCGAGATCGCCGAGACCGGCCGGCTTCAGCCAGCCGTCAAAGGTGCGCGCACCGAGATCCCGGCGAAGGCCCATCCGGATCGAGTCCCAGGCGGCTTCGAGCGGTGCTGCAATGCCGGTGTCCTCCAGCCGTTCGCATGAGTCCCTCCTTCCGCCCTGCACTGGCCCGCGCCTCCCTCAGATAGCCCCTGGCCGCAAGACAAAAGAACCCTGTTGCCCGCGATCCGAGTCGCGCGCCCAACGGCCTCTTTCCTTCTTGCCCCCGGCGCGGATTCGCGCCTCGGAACGCTGTTTTTGAGACCCTGCGCGGCAGCTTTCAAGACCCGATTTTTCACAGAAGTGAAATAAATCGGCTTGACACTGAAATTTGCCGGAAACGCGCCAAATCCGTGGAAAACTGCGGATTTTCACATGGTTAATTTCTGGTTACCGCGCGAATCGCGGGAATTCCTGCATTTTTTTTGGCGGTGAAATGCAACGGGCCGCCGGATCACCGACGGCCCGTTTACAGGCTGACTTTGCGAGCGATTATCAGCCGAGCGCTGCAACCCTTTTGGACAGGCGTGACAATTTCCGCGACGCCGTATTCTTGTGGAGCACGCCGCGGGAAACTCCGCGTGCCAATTCCGGCTGTGCCTTTTTGAGAGCCTCGGTCGCTTCTTTCTTCTTGCCGGCGGCAATCGCCGACTCGACCTGCTTGATGAAGGTCCGGATCCTGCTGATTCGCGTATGATTGATCGCGGCCCGGCTGGCGTTGCGGCGGATTCGCTTCTTGGCTTGTGGCGTGTTCGCCATTTCTGAATGACTTCCTCGAGCTTGAAGAAAAAGCGGCGCCGGAGGCGAAGCCCCGCGCCGATACGGCCGCTCCCCTACAGGGGGAGGCGATTCGGGTCAATGCTGGCACCGCGGGCAGTAAAAGGTCGAACGGCCGCCCTGGACGATTCGCCGGACACGCCCGCCGCAGGCGCATGGCTGACCCTCGCGGTCATAGACCGAGAATCGGGCGGAGAAATATCCAAGCTCGCCATCGGGCCGGGCATAGTCGCGAAGCGTCGATCCGCCCGCCTCGATTGCCTCTGCGATCACCTCCCGGATAGCCTCGACCAGCCTTGCGACACGCTCCCGCGATAATCGCCCAGCCGCGCGCCGTGGATCGATGTGCGCCCGATGAAGGGCTTCGCAGGCATAGATGTTGCCGAGGCCCGCGACGATCCGCTGGTCGAGCAGGAGGGCCTTGATTGGGGCGGTTCGGCCGCGGAGCAATTCATGCAGCATGCCGGAACCGATCTCGGTCGGCTCGGTCCCAAGTTTTCCGATCGGGCCCCAGCTGTCGACTTCCTCGGTTGCAACGAGATCGACCGAGCCGAACCGGCGCGGATCGTTCAGCGTCAGCCGCCGGCCGTCGCCGGTCTCGATCAGCAGATGATCGTGCGGATGCAGCTCTCCCGGATCGACCCGCCATTTTCCGGACATTCCGAGATGAAAGACCAGGGTGTCCCCGCGGTCCGTTTCGATCAGCCCGTACTTGCCGCGCCTGCCCATCCCGGTGACCTTCGCCCCGGTCAGCCGCTGGCCGAGGTCCGGCGGAAAGGCCCGGCGGAGATCGCCGCGCCGCATCTCGACCCGGGCGATATGTTTTCCGAGCAGAACCCTTTCGAGGCCGCGGACGGTGGTTTCGACTTCGGGGAGCTCGGGCACTGCCGCGATATGGCGGAGCGTCCGCAACGCCGCTAGAGGCTGGCCGCATGAAGGATCGGGTGAATTTCGGAGACGAGCTGGTGAGCCCGGCGGAGAAGACGCGACGCGTCGGGCGCGTGTTCAGCTCGGTCGCCCGCCGGTATGACCTTATGAACGACCTGATGTCGGGCGGGCTTCACCGCCGCTGGAAGGACCGCTTCGTGGCTCGCGTGAAGCCCCGGTCCGGCGAGCGGATCCTCGACATGGCCGGCGGCACCGGCGACGTCGCCTTCCGAATGGCGCGGCGCGGCGCGCACGTCACCGTCGCCGACATCAACCCGGACATGCTCGCCGTCGGAATGGAGCGGGCCGAGGAGCGCGGGTTGCAGGGGCTCTCCTGGAAAGAGGAGAATGCCGAAGACCTGAGCTTCGAAAGCTCCGCCTTCGATGCCTATACGATCGCGTTCGGAATCCGGAACGTCACCGACATTCCTTCAGCCCTCAAGGAAGCGCACCGGGTGCTCGCGTTCGGCGGGCGATTCTTCTGCCTGGAATTCTCGACCAGCGAATGGCCGGGCTTCGCTGACGTCTACGAGCTCTATTCGAGCAGGCTGATCCCGAAGATCGGACGGGCGGTCGCCCGCGACGAAGAGAGCTATCGCTATCTCGTCGAATCGATCCGCCGGTTCCCCAGGCCCGAGCAGTTCCTGCGGATGATTGCGGATGCCGGCTTCGGCGAAGCGAAGGCCGAGCCCATCCTTGGTGGACTGGTGTGCATCTGGTCGGGGTGGAAGGTCTGACTTGACGACCTCGGTGACCCACCTGTGGCGGCTGTTGAAATGGGGGCGAACACTCGCCCGTCACGGCGCTCTCACCGGGATCGAGCGCGACCCGCTCACCCCGCCCGCGGTTCGGCGGATCGCACGCATCGCCCGATTCGGGGCGCGAGTGCCGGATCGACCCGATTATGCGGCGGCGCTCCAGCAAATCGGCCCCCCGGCAATCAAGCTTGGGCAAACACTGTCGACCCGTCCCGATCTGGTCGGAGCGGAAGCCGCGGAAAATCTTTCGAAGCTTCAGGACGACCTTCCGCCGGCGCCCTTCCCGAAGATCAAGGCGGCGATCGAAGCCGCTTTCGGGGCGCCGCTCGAAAAGCTGTTCGAATCGTTCGACCCGGTCCCGATCGGATCGGCTTCGATCGCCCAGGTCCATCGGGCAACGACCACCGATGGGCGCGACGTGGCCGTGAAAGTCCTGCGTCCCGGAATCGAGGACGAGTTTGCAAGAGCGATCGACACCTACGAATGGACCGCCGCGCAGGTCGAGCGGATGAGCGACGAGGCCGCCCGGCTCAGGCCGCGACTGGTGGTCGCGCAGTTCAAGCAATGGACCGCGCGCGAGCTGGACTTGCAGCGCGAGGCCGCGTCCGCGTCTGAGCTCAAGGAGAATATGGTCGCCGAGCCTGGCTATTATGTGCCGGAGATCGACTGGCGGCGGACCGCGCGGCGGGTTCTGACGCTCGAGTGGCTGCCAGGAACCAAGCTCAACGACCGCGAGGCGCTCATCGCCGAAGGGCAGGACTGCAAGGCGCTCGCGGCGACTCTCGTGCGGGCGTTCCTGCGGCAGGCGATCGTCGACGGATTTTTCCACGCCGACCTTCACCACGGGAACCTGTTCGCGCTCCCCGACGGAAGGATCGCAGCGATCGACTTCGGGATCATGGGCCGGATCGACCGGCGAGCGCGCATCTGGCTGGCCGAGATCCTCTACGGCTTGATCACCGGCAATTACCGGCGCGTGGCCGAGATCCACTTCGAGGCGCAATATGTACCCGCTCACCACAGCGTCGCCGAGTTCGCGACCGCCCTGCGCGCTGCGGGCGAGCCGATCCGGGGGCTTCCGGTCAAGGACATCTCGGTCGGGCGGATGCTGGAGAGCCTGTTTTCGATCACCCGCGACTTCGACATGCCGACCCAGCCGCACCTGCTCCTTCTCCAGAAGTCGATGGTGATGAACGAGGGCGTCGCGACCAGGCTCGATCCCGACATCAATATGTGGGAGACCGCCGAGCCGTTCCTTTCCGAATGGATGCGATCGGAGCTGGGGCCGGAGGCTTATTATGCCGACCGGATCGTCGAGACCGTGCGGGCAATCAAACGCATTCCAGACCTCATCAACCGGATCGACAGCTATTATCCGGCGCCGGGCGGCGCCCCGCCCCCTCCCCCGCTTCCCGAAGTGACATTGATCGAGACCAACCGCTGGTGGGGCTATGGGCTGGCGGCGATCGCGGGGGCAGTAGTGGCTGCTGCCGCCCTGTTTCTGCTAGGCTGAGAGCATGAAACGGGTTCTTCTCATCGTCGGCGGTGGAATTGCCGCCTACAAGGCGCTGGAACTGGTGCGGCTGTTGAAGAAAGCGGGGCACGAAGTGACTCCCGTGCTGACCAGGGGCGGCGAGCATTTCGTCACCGCGATGAGCCTTGGAACGCTCGCCGAGAGCCCGGTGCATACGTCGCTCTGGGAGCTCAAGGACGAAGTCGAGATCGGCCATATCCAATTGTCTCGCTCCGCCGATTTCCTTCTCGTCTGCCCGGCGACCGCGGACCTCCTTGCGAAGATGGCGGCGGGAATCGCCGACGACCTTGCGACGACCCTGCTGCTCGCGACCGACAAGCCGGTGATCGTCGCGCCCGCGATGAACGTCCGCATGTGGCACCATGCCGCGACGAAGCGGAACATCGCGCAGCTCAAGGCCGATGGAGTCCGGGTGATCGACCCGGCCGAGGGCGAGATGGCTTGCGGCGAATATGGCCCAGGCCGGCTTCCCGAGCCGAAGGAGATCATGGACGCGATCGGCGACCTCCTGAAGTGAACTTGGAAGGCAGGCACATCCTCGTCACTGCAGGGCCGACTCACGAGCCGATCGACCCCGTGCGGGTGATCGCCAACCGGTCGTCCGGCCGGCAGGGCTTCGCTATTGCCCAAGCCGCTGCCGAGCAGGGCGCACGGGTGACTCTTATCGCTGGACCGGTCAGCCTTCGAACGCCGGAAGGCGTGAAGCGGGTCGATGTCGAAACCGCGCGGCAGATGGCCGACGCGGTTTCCGCCGCGCTCCCCGCCGATGCTGCGGTCCTGGTCGCCGCGGTCGCCGACTGGCGGGTCGAGCCGTCGCCGGTGAAGCTCAAGAAATCGGACGGGCCGCCGAAACTCAAATTCCTCCCCAACCCCGATATCCTGGCCGAACTTTCCAGCAGCCCAAGGAGGCCGCAGCTGGTCGTCGGCTTTGCCGCCGAAACGAGCGATGTGGTCGAAAATGCGATCGTCAAACAGGTCGCCAAGGGCGCGGACTGGATCGTCGCCAACGACGTTTCGGGCGACGTGATGGGCGGTCACCGCAACCGGGTGCATCTGGTCACCAGCGACGGGGTCGAACATTGGCCGGAACTGACCAAGGCCGAAGTCGCGCGGCGCCTGATCGAGCGCGTTTCGAAGGAGCTCAAATGATCGAGATAAAGCTGTTCCGGTTGCCGCACGGCGACGGCCTGCCGCTGCCGCGCTACGCGAGCGCGGACGCAGCCGGGCTCGACGTGACGGCTGCCGAAGAGCTGACTCTGCAGCCAGGCGAACGGCATGCCGTCGCCACCGGTTTCGCGATCGAGATCCCGCGCGGATACGAGGTGCAGGTCCGTCCGCGCTCGGGCCTCGCCATCAAGCATGGCATCACCTGCCTCAACACGCCCGGCACGATCGACAGCGACTATCGCGGCGAGGTGAAGGTGATCCTGGTCAACCTCGGCCAGAAGCCGTTCGAGGTGCGGCGGGGAGAGCGTATCGCCCAGCTTGTGCCGGCGTCGGTATTGCGGGCGGATTTCGTCGAAGCCACCGAACTGGGCGAGACCGCGCGCGGATCGGGCGGCTTCGGAAGCACGGGGCAGTGACCGAGCTTACCGATTCAGAGCTCGAGCTTTACGCGCGCCAGATCATCCTTCCGCAGCTCGGCGGAGTCGGGCAGCGGCGGCTAAAGGCCGCGAAGGTCGCGGTCGTCGGCGCAGGCGGGATCGGGAGCGCGGCCATTCCCTTGCTCGCAGGGGCAGGCTTCGGCCGGCTGACGATCATCGACGACGACAGGGTCGAGTGGTCCAACCTGCATCGGCAGACCATCTTCCGCGAGGACCAGGCCGGAGAGCCGAAAGCGCCGCTGGCCGCCGACTTCGCACGCGCGCTCAACCCCTACCTCAACGCGATTCCGGTCAGCGAGAGGATCGGCACCGAAAATGCCGAGCGGCTGCTTGCCGGCCATGACCTTGTCCTCGACGGCAGCGACAATTTCGCGACCCGGCTGGCAGTGAGCGATGCGGCAACGAGGCTGCGCATTCCACTTGTGTCAGCCGCGGCCGTCCAGTTCCAGGGGCAGGTCGGCCTGTTCCGAGGCTGGGAAGCGGACAAGCCCTGCTACCGCTGTTTCGTCGGCGATGCATTCGACGCCGACGATTGCGACACCTGCGCCGAACAAGGGGTGCTCGGCGCATTCGTGGCGAGCGTCGGAAGCTTTGGCGCACTGATGGCGATCCGGTCGATTGCCGGGATCGGTGACGACGTGGCGGGAAGCCTGTTCCTGTTCGACGGCCTCACGCTCGATTGGCGGAAAATGCGGTTGGCCAAGGATCGCGGCTGCAGGGCCTGCAGTTAGCTCTTCTTCCGCCGGCCCCCTCTACGACCCGTCTTCTTCGCCGGTCCCTTGGCCGCTTTCTCGTCGATCCACTGCACAGCCTGGTCGAGGGTCACCTCTTTGGGATCGGTGCCCTTTGGCAAGGTCGCGTGAGTCGTCCCGTCGCTGACATAGGGGCCATAGCGGCCCGCCATCGCCTTGATTTCCTTGCCGCTCACCGGATGCGTCCCGAGCACCGCGATCGGCTCGCGGGCGGAACTACGCTGCGCGCCCGCTGCATTGGCGGCGTCGGCGAGTTTCGAGACAGCCGCGTTCATTCCGGTCTCGAACACTTCGGCGGTCGAGCCCAGCTTCGCATATTTGCCGTCATGGGCGAGATAGGGGCCATAGCGCCCGATCGAGGCCGTGATCGGCTTCCCCGTCTCGGGGTGCGGCCCGATCTCGCGCGGGAGCGACAGCAGCTGCTCGGCCAGATCCGTGGTGACATTCTCGATCGGAACATCCTTCGGGACAGACGCGCGCTTGCCGTCGCGTTCCAGGTAAGGCCCATAGCGCCCGGTTTTCAGCTCGATGCCATTGCCGAGCTGCTGCGGACCCTCGCCCGGCTGTGCCTCGACACCGGCCTGGCCGAACTTCTGCGTGTAGCGGCATTCCGGGTAGTTCGAGCAGGCGATGAACGCGCCGAAGCGGCCGCCTCGAAGCGAAAGCCTTCCGTTGCCGCACGACGGACATAGCCTTGGATCCGTGCCGTCCTCACGCGGCGGGTACAGCCACGGCTCCAGGAACTCGTCGATCGCAGCCGTAATCTCCGACGGCTTCTGGTCCATGACCTCGCCGGCCTTGGGCCGGAAATCGCGCCAGAAATGCTCGAGCAGCTTGTGCCATTCGAGCCGGCCGCCGGACACGTCGTCCAGCTCCTCCTCCAGCTCCGCCGTATAATCGTAGCTGACATAGCGTTCGAAGAAGCGCTCGAGGAATGCCGTCACCAGCCGTCCGCTCTCCTCGGGAACGAATCGGGCTTTCTCCACGCGCACATATTCGCGGTCTTTCAGGGTTTGCAGGATCGACGCATAGGTCGAAGGCCGGCCGATCCCGAGTTCCTCCAGCCGCTTGACGAGGCTCGCCTCCGAATAGCGCGGCGGCGGCTGGGTGAAATGCTGGCTCGCCTCAACCCCGGTCTTCGCGGGCGCGTCGCCTTCGCGAAGGATTGGCATGCGGGCGCCGTCCTCGTCGTCGGCCTTCTCGTCACGGCCTTCCTCGTAAAGCGCGAGATAGCCCGGGAAGAGCACGACCTGGCCGGTCGCCCGAAGCACCGCTCGCCCCACTCCATCGCCGAGCTCGACCGTCGTCCGTTCCAGCCGCGCCGACGCCATCTGGCTGGCGAGCGCACGGTTGTAGACCAGCTCGTAGAGGCGGGCGTGGTCGCCGGTGCCGCCGCTGCGCCGGGTGAAATCGGTCGGGCGTATCGCTTCGTGCGCTTCCTGCGCGTTCTTGACCTTGCTGGTATATTTGCGCGGCCGGTCCGGGACATATCCCGCGTTGTAGCGATCGGCGATCGCCCGGCGCGCGGCGCTGATTGCCTCTTCGGCCATGTCGACGCCGTCGGTGCGCATGTAGGTAATGAGGCCCTGCTCGTAGAGCGCCTGGGCGACACGCATCGTGTGGCTCGCCGCAAAGCCGAGCTTGCGCGCCGCCTCCTGCTGTAGCGTCGACGTCGTGAACGGCGGCGGCGGGTTTCTGGAGAAGGGCTTTGTTTCCACCGACGAAACGGTGAAATGGCCGGCCTCGACCGCGGCTTTTGCCCTTTCGGCGTCGCCGCGATTGCCGATTGTGAGCCGATCGATCTTCTGCCCGTCGAATTCGGCAAGCCGGGCGATGAAGTTCTGACCATCGGCTTCGAAGGAGGCGGTCACCGACCAATATTCCTGGGCCCGGAACAGCTCGATGTCGCGCTCGCGGTCGACAATCAGGCGCAGGGCGACCGATTGAACGCGACCTGCCGACTTCGCCCCCGGAAGCTTGCGCCACAGGATCGGCGACAGCGTGAACCCGACGAGATAGTCGAGTGCACGGCGCGCCTTGTAGGCGTCGATCAGATCCATATCGAGCTCGCGCGGGTGCGCCATCGCCTCGGTGACGGCCGATTTGGTGATGGCGTTGAAGGCGACGCGCTGCACCTTGGCCGGGAGCGCCTTCTTCTTCCTGAGCACCTCGGCGAGGTGCCAGCTGATCGCCTCGCCCTCCCGATCGGGATCGGTGGCGAGAATCAAGGTATCGGCGTTTCTCGCCTCATCGGTAATCGCCTTCAATTGGCGGCTCTTGTCCGGCGAGACCTGCCATTCCATCGCGAAGTCGTGCTCCGGATCGACCGATCCGTCTTTCGCGGGAAGATCGCGCACGTGACCGTAGGAGGCGAGCACCCGATGGCCCGGCCCCAGATATTTCTCGATGGTTTTCGCCTTTGCGGGCGATTCGACGACGACGAGTTTCAAGCGACTTCCTCACATGTACGCGTACAAGGTGGGGTCGGCGGATTCTTCCCGTCAAGCGGGTCGTAGGCTGACTCGGTTCCCGGCGTGCCGGTCCAGCCGCCCGGCGAGGTCCATCTCCAACAGCGCCATCTGTACCGCGCCCGGAGCCGCACCCGACAGCCGGATCAGCTCATCGACAGGGACCGGGGAAGGCCCAAGAAGCGATTCGACCGTCGCCACGGCCTCGCCGTCGAACTCCTCGCGCACCGGCCGGTAGGGAGCCGGGGGAGACGCCACACGCGGCCTCGCGGGCTGTACGGCTTCCACGACGTCGGCGGCATTCTGCACAAGCGTTGCCCCGTCGCGGATCAGCAAGTTGCAACCTTGCGCCCTCGGGTCGAGCGGCGACCCCGGGACCGCCATCACTTCGCGACCGGATTCAGCAGCAAGGCGGGCGGTGATCAGAGAGCCCGAACGCGGGGCCGCCTCCACCACGATCGTACCAAGGCTCAGCCCCGCGATGATTCGGTTGCGATAGGGGAAATGCCGCGCCCGCGGCTCGGTCCCCGGCGGCATTTCGGCAAGGACGAGCCCCCGTTCGAACAGCGCCTTCTGCCGCCCCTCGTTTTCCGGCGGGTAAAAGATGTCGATCCCGCCTGCGATCACCCCGACGGTTCCCGTTTCCAGGGCTCCGTCATGCGCCGCCGAATCGATCCCCCGGGCGAGGCCGGAGACGACGACAAGCCCTTCCCGGCCAAGATCGTGGGCGAGGCCTCGCGCGAACCGGCATGCCGCGGCCGATGAATTGCGCGCGCCGACGATCGAGACCGACGCCCTGTCGAGAAGGCCGATATCTCCCTTGGCGACCAGCAACGGCGGAGCATCGTCGAGCGTGGCGAGAATTGAGGGATAGAGTCCCTGCCCAAGAACGAGATATCGCGCATGGAGCTTCTCGACCCTCGCCCGTTCCCGCTCCGCTTCATCGGCACCGACCAGGCGCGGCGGCTTGCCCCCGCCCCGCCTGGCGAGATCGGGAATCGCGTCGAGCGCTGCCTGGGCCGATCCGAAGCGGGCGATCAATTGCCGGTAGGTGACCGGGCCGATCGAGGCAGAACGGATCAGCCGGATTCGGGCAAGGAGATCGTCAGCCACGCGTTTTCCCGATTTTCGGTTCTCTGCCCGCGCGGAGACGGGCAATATTCTCTTTGTGACGCCACAGAACGAGAAGAGTGAAACCGAGCAGCATTGGGAAGAAGCCGTCCTTGTCGAACAGCGCGGCGGCAATCGGAGCGCTGACCGCCGCGAGCATTCCGGCGACCGACGAAATGCGGGTGATGACGACCGCTCCAATCCACACTGCAGCATAAATTGCGGCACCGATCGGAAAGAGCGGGATCAGAAGGCCAAAATACGCCGCCAGGCCCTTGCCCCCCTTGAACCTCAGCCACACGGGGTAGAGATGGCCGATCAGAGCCCCGGCGGCCGCGAAGGATTCGCTCCCCGGCCACAGCGCGCGGGCAATCAGCACTGCTGCCGTCGCCTTCAGCGCGTCGAGGATGAGCGTCGCCGCCGCCAGCGCCCTGCCGCCGGCCCTCAGGACATTGGTCGCGCCGATATTTCCCGAGCCGACTTCGCGGATGTCGCCCTTGCCGGCGAGGCGCGTCAGCAACAGCCCGAACGGGATCGAGCCGAGCAGATAGCCGGTAACAAAGGCGAGAAGCAGTTCGGTTGGCATCAGGTCCCCTCGCGCCGACAGTTGCAGGCGACTTCCCTGTCAGTCAAATGCGCGTGGGATGGATCCGAGTGCGCCGCTGCTGTTCTTCGATTCCGGTGTCGGCGGGCTGTCGGTACTCGAGCCGACGCGGCAACTGCTCCCGACAGCGCCGATCGTCTATGTCGCCGACAGCGCCGGTTATCCGTACGGGACCAAAAGCGAAGCGGAGATCGCATCGCGGGTCCCGGCGCTGCTCGGACCTTTGGTCGAGCGGTTCCGGCCGCGCCTCGCAGTCATCGCATGCAACACCGCATCGACCATCGCCCTCGACCATGCCCGCGCGGCGCTCACCCTGCCGATCGTGGGCACGGTGCCGGCGATCAGGCCCGCCGCCGAGATGTCGAAGACGCGCGTAATCGGAGTGCTCGGCACCGAGGCTACGGTCCGCCAGGCTTATGTCGACGACCTCGGCGCCAAATTCGCCTCCGACTGCACGATCATCCGCCACGGCTCACCGGGGCTGGTGAGGCTCGCCGAGGCAAAACTTGCCGGCGATCCGGTCTCGCTCGAGGCGGTCCGGCTGGCGGCCGAACCGCTGTTCGAGCAGCCGGGAGCGGGAAAGATGGACGTGGTTGTTCTCGCCTGCACGCACTTCCCACTGCTTCGTGACGAGCTGAACGCGGCGTTCCCGGGCATCGCCTGGGTGGATGGCGGTCCAGGAATCGCCCGGCGGATCGCGCATTTGACCCGCGAACAGCCGTGGCCGGCGGAATATCCGGGCGGAATCGCGGTCTTCACGGGAGGGCCCCCGCGCAACACGCTTCTGGGCGCGCTCGCCCAATTTGGGCTGAAGGACGTCCGCAGCCTTTAAATTGACGTTTGCCGGGTGGAAATGCGTGGCCTGGAGAGTTAAAGGCCCGCCGAACGCGGCGGGAACGTGTAGCCTTGGATTACGACAGAATTTTCAAATCGGCGATCGAGCGGCTCCACGGCGAGGGCCGCTACCGCGTGTTTATCGATATCCTGCGGACTAAGGGATCCTATCCCAACGCGCACTGCTTCGGCGGCAATGGCCCCAAGCCCGTCACCGTCTGGTGCTCCAACGACTATCTCGGGATGGGCCAGCATCCGGCCGTGATCGAGGCGATGGAGACTGCGCTTCAGGAGGTCGGCGCGGGATCGGGCGGGACCCGCAACATCAGTGGCAACACGCATTATCATATGGAGCTGGAGGCCGAGCTCGCCTCCCTTCACGGCAAGGATGGGGCGCTTCTTTTCACGTCCGGTTACGTCTCGAATGAAGCGACGCTTTCGACGATCGGAAAGCTTCTTCCGGACTGCGTGATTTTCTCCGACGAGCTGAACCACGCGTCGATGATCGCCGGGATCAAGAACAGCGGCTGCGAAAAAAAGGTGTTCCGGCACAACGACCTGGAGCACCTCGAGGAACTGCTGCGCGAATGCGACGCGGGCACCCCGAAGCTGATCGCGTTCGAAAGCGTCTATTCGATGGACGGCGACATCGCTCCGATCGCGAAAATCTGCGACCTTGCCGATTCGTATGGCGCGCTGACCTATCTCGACGAAGTCCATGCGGTGGGCATGTACGGCGAAACGGGCGGCGGCATTTCCGACCGCGACGGACTGACCCATCGCCTGACCATCATCGAGGGCACGCTGGCCAAGGCATTCGGGGTGATGGGCGGCTATATCGCCGCGAATCAGACGATTATCGACTGCATCCGCAGCTATGCGCCCGGGTTTATCTTCACGACCTCCCTGTCGCCGGTGCTGGTTGCAGGAGCGCTTGCCAGCGTTCGGTACCTCAAGACGTCGTCGGTCGAACGCGAAGCGCAGCAGACTTCCGCGGCAATGCTCAAGAAGAAGTTCGGTTCGGCCGGGTTGCCCGTGATGCCAACCGTCACGCATATCGTTCCGCTGCTGGTCGGCTGCCCGGTAAAAGCCAAGAAGATCAGTGATATCCTGCTCGCCGAATACGGGCTCTACGTTCAGCCAATCAATTTCCCGACGGTCCCGCGCGGGACGGAGCGGCTTCGCTTCACACCCGGACCATGCCACACCGCCGAAATGATGGACGAGCTGACGGAAGCGCTCGTCGAAGTCTGGGGACGCCTGGAGCTGGAGCTGCGCGAAGCCGCCTGAATCCAAACACGACGCGCCAAGGGCGGTTATGCTGCCTTGGCCGGCGTCGCGGATGTCAATTTTCGGTACGAGGTGAAGCCGCGGTCGAGCAGGTGCCATGCTAGCAGGTCGCCGAGCCGGGACGTGCAGACCGGGGGCCCGAATCGCTGAATGATATCGAGGTCGGGACTGCTATTGCCTTCGACGATCACCGGCTCACGACCGGTGATTGCAATATCCCAGCCGATAAGCACCCGATCGGCAAAAGACCGATGCGCATTGATTGCAAGCCTCGTCGTCTCCTCCCACAGCGGAATGCGGCGGCCGGTGATTTGCGCGCCGGTATCCGGGTGGCGATCGAGCCAGCCTAGCTTGGCGTCCATTCCAAGATTGCTTGCGCTCGACAGCCGGCCGCTGGAATGGTCGACGCCGGCCGCAATTCCGCCGGCGTGAAGATTGTCGACGGTTCGGTTTTTGCCGATCGCCATCCGAAATACTGCTCCGACGATTTCCGGGTCGCCGCGCTCGTTCAGGCAGGTGGTGACCCGGACCGTCGGAAGCGCGCCGGATGTGAGATCGGCGAGATCCGGATGCGGCTCGACCCGGCGCTGGACCAGGATCGGACAATCCTTCGCCCGCGCGTTCAGGTGATCCGCAAGTCGGGCGCTATCGAGCTGGCGGCCGTCGGACCCCGAAAATTGCCCGGACGAAACGCGGTCCCAGCGCTCGGCCCCCCTGCCGCCACGGCCGTTCGCAGGTTTCACGAACAGGTCGCAGTCGGGAAGGCTGCCAATGCTGCTGCCCGGAACCACGTGAAACAGATAGGGCACGCAAGGCACGCCCCTTTCCAGGCAATAATCTGCGAAGATCTTCTTGTCGTTGAGCTCGGTCCGGACTCCGCGCCGGAGCAGTGGATAGATCCCGGTCTTGGTTTCGAACCGCTGTAGATAGGTTTCGGGATGGCCCGGGTCCTGGTGGAGGCGAAAGATATAATACCAGGGCGAGAGCACCCCGTCGGTGAAATAGTAGCGAAGTTGCTCGACGAACTGCCTGGCGACAGCCTTGTGCTCACGCCGGCGGATCGCGGAGCCGTTGCGGATCGTGAACCATGCCGCTCCGCCAAGAAGGACGATCGGCGAGAGGAGTATTGCGGCCGCAATGTCGGCGACATTGTCCCAACCGGGCTGCCAGTAAGCAAGGGCGAAGGCGGTTCGAATGACGTCGGCGGGGACAAGGCTGCGCCGCCTGAACAGCATTCGTAAAGCGACGGGGAGGCCGGCGACCCGGTAAACCAGGCGCTCGCCGCGAACGGCCGCTCGCATCAGCAGCGCTCTGGACGTCATCGTGCCTCCTCTCGGCACCCGTCGCGCTGCCACGCGCCACGTTGCTGGAGCATATCCGGCAAATGAAAACCGATACATCTACAAAAGGTTCGTAGGCGCTCCTGCAAATCCCTTAGTCTCTGGCGAATCCCGAGCCGTTGCCGTAGGCACAGCCCATGCGCATCGCCGTCGCCTCGGATCACGCCGGATTCGTCCTGAAGGACGAGCTTGCCGCGTGGTTGCGTGACAGCGGCCATGTCGTCCTCGACCTCGGCACCAACAGCACCGAGAGCGTCGATTATCCGGAATTCGGGGCGCGTCTCGCGACTGCCGTCGCTTCCGGTGAGGCGGAGCGCGGAATCGCCGTCTGCGGCTCCGGGATCGGAATCTCGATCGCGGTGAACCGCAATTCGCATTGCCGCTGCGCCAGGGTCGACGACCCGCTCTCGGCGCGGCTTGCCCGCGAGCATAATGACGCCAACGTCCTTGCGCTCGGCGGGCGATTGATCGGCCAGGACATGGCCCGGGCCTGCGTCATCGAATTCCTCGACACCGGTTTCGCCGGCGGGCGGCACCAGCGCCGGGTCGACCAGCTCTCACAGCTCTTGCAGGAAAGCGACTGATGGCCTCCGCGGCAAATCTCAACGACGTCCAGCCGAAGGGTTTCTTCACCGACACGCTGCGCGAATCCGATCCGGAAATCGCGGACGCGATCGGGAAGGAGTTGAAGCGTCAACGCGAGAAGATCGAGCTCATCGCGTCGGAGAACATCGTCTCGAAGGCCGTTCTCGAGGCCCAGGGATCTATTCTCACGAACAAATATGCCGAGGGTTATCCGGGCAAGCGCTATTACGGCGGGTGCGAATATGTCGACATCGTCGAGCAGCTGGCGATCGACCGGGCCAAGCAGCTGTTCGATGCCCAGTTCGCGAACGTCCAGCCGAACAGCGGAAGCCAGATGAACCAGGCGGTATTCCTGGCACTCCTCCAGCCGGGCGACAGCTTCATGGGCCTCGACCTGAATGCCGGCGGCCATCTCACCCACGGCTCGCCCGTCAATATGTCGGGCAAATGGTTCAAGCCGATCGCGTACGGCGTGCGTCCGGACGACCAATTGCTCGACATGGACGAGATCGCCACGATCGCTCGCGAGAACCGGCCGAAGCTCATCATAGCCGGCGGGACCGCTTATTCGCGGATCTGGGACTTCGAAGCGTTCCGGCGGATCGCGGACGAGGTCGGCGCTTATCTGATGGTCGACATGGCCCATTTCGCGGGACTCGTCGCGGGCGGGGCGCATCCAAATCCCGTGCCGCACGCGCACGTCGTCACTACCACCACGCACAAGTCTCTCAGGGGACCGCGCGGCGGCATTATCCTCACCAATGACGAGGCGATCGCGAAGAAGATGAATTCGGCGGTCTTCCCCGGCCTTCAAGGTGGGCCGCTGATGCACGTGATCGCCGCCAAGGCCGTCGCATTCAAGGAAGCGCTCCAGCCGGACTTCAAGGCCTATGCCGCGCAGGTCGTCGCCAATGCGCGCGCGTTGGCCGCGGCACTTCAGGCCGAGGGTCTCGATATCGTCTCGGGCGGAACCGACAATCACCTGATGCTCGTCGATCTGCGGCCGAAGCAGGCGAAGGGAAAGGATGCGGAAAAGGCGCTCGATCGCGCCTCGATCACCTGCAACAAGAACGGAATCCCGTTCGATCCCGAAAAGCCGTTCGTCACGTCCGGGGTCCGGCTTGGAACACCTGCAGGCACAACGCGTGGTTTCGGCGAAGCAGAGTTCCGGCAGATCGGCGGGATGATCGCCGAAGTCGTCGACGGACTCAGGAAGAACGGCCCCGACGGCGACGCGCAAGCCGAGCAGTCCGTTGCGCGGCGCGTGCAGGAGCTGTGCGGCCGCTTCCCGATCTATCCGGATCTGTAGGGCGAGCGGATGCGCTGTCCGTTTTGCGCGCATGAAGCGAGCCAGGTGAAGGACAGCCGCCCGTCGGAAGACGGCGCGGCGATCCGCCGCCGGCGGCAGTGCGAGGGCTGCGGAGCCCGGTTCACGACATTCGAGCGGGTGCAGCTGCGCGACCTGACAGTCGTCAAGAAGAATGGTGAGAGGGAGCCATTCGATCGCGGCAAGCTGGAGCGTTCGATCGCCATTGCCTGCCGCAAGCGCGACATTCCCGCCGAACGGGTCGAACGGCTGATCACCTCGATCCAGCGCCAGCTCGAGACTCGCGGAGACGAGGTGACGACGAGCCAGATCGGCGAGTCGGTGATGGACGGCCTGAGAGCCATCGATCATGTCGCCTACATACGATTTGCCAGCGTGTACAAGGACTTCAGTGAGCCGGGCGACTTCGCCGAAATCGCCGGCGCGGTCGGTGATGGGACTTAGCCCAAGCCCGGTCATCGTCCTGGTCCGGCCGCAACTCGGCGAGAACATCGGCAAGGCGGCGCGGGCCATGCTGAACTTCGGCCTCACCGAGATGCGACTGGTCGCGCCGCGCGACGGCTGGCCCAATCCTTCCGCCGGACCGGCCGCGAGCGGCGCCGACGTGGTCCTGGAGCGCTCGCAAGTGTTCGACACCGTCCAGGAGGCGATTGCCGACTGCCCGACGGTTTACGCCTCGACCGTCCGGCGGCGCGACCTGGTGATGCCCGTGCTCACGCCCGAAGCGATGGCCACGGAGATCATCGGCTCACAGGTGCGCTCCGCAATCCTGTTCGGGCCGGAGCGATCCGGGCTGCAAACCGAGGAGGTCGCCCTCGCCAAGGCGATCGTCACCGTCCCGATCAATCCGGAGTTCGGCTCGCTCAATCTCGCGCAGGCCGTGATCCTGCTGGCCTACGAATGGTCGAAGGGCTCCGCCCTCGCGGTTCCCCCCAGAAGGGAGCTGGAGCAGCCGGCCCCGCACGGCGAGGTCGAAGGGCTGATCGGTCAGCTCGACGCGGCGCTGGAAGCCAAAGGCTATTTCCATCCTCCCTCGAGATCCGCGACAACGAAGAATACGCTTCGGACTATTTTCACGAAGACGGGATGGTCGTCGCGGGAAGTAAAAGCCGTGCGCGGGGTGATCCGCGCGCTCGTCGGTCCGCCGCGCGTCCGCTAGGATTCCATTGCCTCGACTCACGAACAGGCGCATTGTCGCAAGCCTTGATATGAGAGGAGAAAGGCCATGATCCATCTTCTCATGGCGATGATGATCGCAGCTCCCGGAAGCGGGTCGATCGGCGAAAGCAGGATGATTCTTCGCGACCCCCAGCAGGGTCCGACGGCGGTCACCGACAAGGACCTGCGCCCCGGAAGGCTGCCCTATTGCCGCAGCGACGCGGAAGTGCAGCGCGCGGTGGAGCAGGTTCGGAACGGCGAAACCGGCGACTGCTTCGTCAGGGACGTTAAAGCCTTTAACCGTCGCGGAGGTTGACCTCGGGCGCCTGCGCACCTAGGTGCGCTGGCCACGCAATTGATCCCGCATTTCCGGTGAAGCGGCGATCGCGTCTGGTGCACGGCCAGGCGGTGCGGTTCCGGAACGCAGACTGAAACGCGAATTGGAGAATACAAGTGAGCAAGCGCTCCAGCGCCAAGTACAAACTCGACCGCCGCATGGGCGAGAACGTCTTCGGACGGCCCAAGAGCCCGGTCAACCGCCGCGAATATGGT
>Ga0207657_10001643_pt1 | contig 24111 bp, 19 predicted proteins | sample KBSC33metaG_FD_184316 | JGI IMG/M metagenome (GOLD analysis project Ga0207657, IMG submission 184316) | Corn rhizosphere microbial communities from Kellogg Biological Station, Michigan, USA - KBS C3-3 metaG (SPAdes) (version 2) | ecosystem: Host-associated > Plants > Roots > Rhizosphere > Soil ... | reverse complement strand
GCAGCAGCACCGTAACATCCGCGTCCTCGCTCAGGCGCGCCGCCACGATCGATCCGGCAGACCCGGATCCCACCACTATGTAATCGTACGATGTCATGGGGCCACCCGGCGGCGGCGCCCGGCATCGGCCGTCGCGCTTGCGTTGACGAGCGCGGCTCTGCGCACCGACTTGTTGTTCATTCGTCTCTCAGCCGATTTGACGACGTCCTCCGCCGAGCTCGCCCAGGCGGTGGTACGATCATGGAAAAATACTGAACACGTTAATTATATGTGCTGCGGCCGAAAGGCAAGAGGGATCGTCTGAGCGACATGCCTTCGTCGGTCGGCCTCGGCGCGACCTTCCTTCAGGAGCGACGTTTGGCGAACCATCCCGGCGATGAGTCGGAGACAGCGGTGCGGGCCGGAAACGACGCAATTCCGCGTGGCGTCGACGCGCTGATGGCGACGCGTCGCGTAGTGCCGGTGCCGGTGCCGCACGGGCCATCCCGTTGCCCTCGTGTCGGGGAGCCGGTCTCGCGCGAACCGGCTTGCCGCTTGAGATTAATCTGTTCACTACATAGGCGGAATGGTGGTAGGATCGACAAAGCATTGCGCGGCCCGCGACGAAGTCCAACAGGGCAACAAAGGGTTGTTGGCAAATGGTGGCGCCGCGGGCTGGAGTGCCGGCTGGGCGCCCGGTGAAAACGGGAGCAGCTATGTTCAGGAACCACGGGGGGAGCGGCATGAACAAGACGAGCAGAATTCGCAAGCTACCGCCGTTCGAGCAAACGCTCGGCGCCATACTGCTGAGCGCCAAGGAGGCCGTACTGGCGCCTATGCGGCCGACGCTGCGGGAGTACAACATCACCGAGCCGCAGTGGCGCGTGCTGCGCGTCATCAACGATCGCGGAGCCGCCGATGCGAGCGGCCTCGCCGAGGTGGGGCTGCTGCATGCGCCGAGCGTCACGCGCATCCTCAAGGAGCTCGAGCAGCGCAAGCTCATCGTGCGCGAGACGGACGTCAACGACCGCCGTCGCAATCTCGTCGCGCTGTCGCCGGAAGGTCGCGAGGTGGTCAAGGTGATTTCCCGGCAGGTGCTCCACGTCATGCGCGAGCATTCTGTGCGGTTCGGCGACCAACGCATGGAAAAGCTGCTCAACGAGCTAAGGGCGCTCACCGCCGCCATCAGGGGCGTCGAAGCGCCCTAGCCGCCTAATCAAAGCCGCCGGGCGCGCTTTCGAACATCCGCTATTGCCGTCAAACTACTTATCATGTTAAGTGGATTGGAGGAGTCGAAACAGGCAAGGCGAGGATGACGACGAACGAGGCAACCGTGAGGCCGGAACTGCTCGAGGCAAGCGATGCGGTTATCGAGGATGCGGTCGGGTACGGCGAGCCAATGGTCCTTCGCGGCCTCCTCTACCAATTGACCGGCGACGACGAACTCAAGTCGATGACTCTCAAGCGCGAGCGGGTGGGCCGCATCGAGACGGTCGCGCCCGCAAGCGATGCCGAAGTGGCCCTGGTGCGGCGCAAGGCGGCAGACTTTCTCAAGCGTTATCGCGACGCCGGCGCCGGTCCGATTGGCTATGGGCCTTCCGAACGCCTGCCTACCAGTCTGGCCCTCGTCGTCGGCGAAGAAATAATGGCCGAGGCGCTCGACCTGATGATCGAGGAAACGGCCCTCGATCCGTGGGCGAGGTCGCTCAAGTGGGAGTCTTCGCCCGATCCCGAACGGCTCCAGCAATTCTCGGTCACGATCATCGGCGCCGGCATGGGAGGCTTGAACGCCGCCGTCCAGCTCAAGCGCGCGGGCATTCGCTACAACATCGTCGAAAAGAATCCCAACGTCGGTGGCACCTGGTTCGAGAACCACTATCCGGGCGCGCGGGTCGATACCCCGAGCCGCGGGTACACGAACCTGTTCGGCGTCGATTTTCCCTATCCCTATCCCTACGGTCCGCACGCGGAAAACCAGAAGTATTACGATTGGGTGGCCGACAGGTTCGACCTGCGGCGCGACATTGCTTTCGGGACCGAAGTCCGTTCGCTGACCTGGGACGAACAGGCGGCGATATGGGATATCCGCGCCGAAGGACCCGATGGAGAGGTCCGCCTGCGCTCGAACGCGGTGATCACCGGCGTGGGCTTCCTCAACCGGCCGAACCTGCCCGATATTGATGGCATGGCCGAATTCGAGGGACCTTCGTGGCACACCGCCCGGTGGCCGGACGACGTCGAGTGGCGCGGCAAGCGGATCGCGGTCATCGGCACCGGGTGCACCGGCTACCAGCTCGTACCCGAACTCGCGCGCGAGGCCGCCCGAGTCACCGTCTTCCAGCGCACGCCGCAATGGCTGCTCCCGGTGCCGGGCTATCTGTCGCCATACCCGGCGCAGCTGCTGTGGCTCGACCGCAACCTGCCTTATCACACGAATTTCATGCGCTTTCGCACCTTCTACGGGGCGGGGCCTGACTTCACGAAGGTCTTCGACATCGATCCGGATTTCGACGATCCGCACACCCGCAGCGCCGCGAACAAGGCCGCGCGGGACCGGTCCATCGAGTTCCTCAAGGCGAAGCTCAAGGACCAGGACCTGGTCGACATCATGACGCCGAACCATCCGCCGTGGTCGGCGCGGCCGGTCGCCGTCGACGCCGACGATTGCGTGCTGGACGCGCTCCTGCGCGACAACGTCACTCTAGTGACGAGAGGCATCCGGCGGATCAACGGCACCGGCATCGAAGCGAATGACGGCACCCAGCACGATGTCGACATCATCGTCTACGCGACCGGCTTTCGCGCCGCCGACTTTTTGTACCCGATGACAATCACCGGGCGGGGCGGGCAGACGATCGAGGATCTCTGGTCCGCCGACGGAGCCCGCGCCTACCTCGGCTGCATGGCTCCCGCCTTCCCGAACTTGTGGATGCTGTACGGCCCGAACACCAACGGCGGCCTGCCGGTCGCCCAGTTCCATGAAGTGACCACGCTTTATGCCATGCGCTGCATGGAAAGGCTCATTCTCGAAGGGCGACGCTCGATTGAGGTCACCGACGAGGCTTTCTGGCGCTACAACCGCGAGGTCGACAGGCTGAACGCTATCAAGATCTGGGCTGACCCGCGGGCGCACAATTACTGGTGGACCAAGCACGGGCGCACGTCGTCGCAAATCCCGTTCACCGGGTACCAGATAAGGGACATGCTGCAGCGTCCCGAGTTCGCCGACATGATCATCGCATGAGCTCGCGGGCGAGTCCTGGTCGCGGGCCCCGCGACCCGCATTCGAGGAGTGGAAACATGATCAAGACTTACGCCCCGCATCCAGTGGAGATACCAGCATGAGCGCCCCTGCCCTTCGTCATCCGGATCGCCTTTTCATCGGCGGCGCGTGGGTCGAACCCCATTCGGGCCGTCAGCTCGAAATCGTGTCGCCGGACACCGAACAGGTCGTCGCCCGCGTCGCCGAGGCCGACGAAACTGATATGGACCGGGCCGTTGCCGCGGCCCGCAAGGCGTTCGACGAAGGCCCCTGGCAGTGGCTCCCGCCCGCCGATCGCGTGGCAGCCATGCGGCGGCTCGTCGAGGCGCTGCGTCGGCGCGAGCCCGAGCTGGCGGAGGCGTGGTCGGCCCAAATGGGCGGTCTCGCGACCCTCGCTCCCCATCTCGTCTCCCGCGGGACCCAGAACCTGCAGGATGCCGTCGACCTGGGCGGCGAATTCGAGTTCATTCGCCAAGTCGAAAGCCCGGCAGCGCCAGCGGCCTACATCGTCCACGAGCCGGTGGGCGTGGTGGCTGCCATTGCCCCGTGGAATGTGCCTTACATGATCATGGCGGCGAAGCTCGGGCCGGCGCTGCTCGCCGGCTGCACCATTGTCATGAAGCCGTCGCCTGAGACGCCGATCGAAGCCTACATCATCGCGGAATGCGCCGAGGAGGCCGGCCTGCCGGAGGGCGTGATCAATCTCGTTCCGGGGCATCGCGAGGCGGCTGATCACCTGGTCTGCAATCCAGGCGTGGACAAGGTCAGCTTCACAGGCTCGACCGTTGCCGGAAAGCGGATCGGCGAGGTCTGCGGCTCGCGGATCGCTCGCTGCACCCTCGAGCTCGGCGGCAAATCCGCCGCGCTGATCCTTGACGATTTCTCCGCCGAAGAAGCGGCGAACGTGCTCTCCGGCGCCATCACGCTCGTCAGCGGACAAGTCTGCGCAATGTTGACACGCGCCATCGTTCCGCGGCGGCGTCACGACGAGGTCGCCGACGCGATCGCCAAGGCCATGAAGCAAATTCGCATCGGCCACAGCAACGATGCCGAGGCGCAGATGGGCCCGCTCGCAATGCAACGGCAACTGGAGCGTGTCGAAGGCTACATCGAGAAAGGGCAGAAGGAGGGTGCGTCGCTGGTCACTGGCGGCACTCGCCCGGCCAGCCTGAACCGTGGCTATTTCTTCGAGCCGACGCTGTTCGCCGATGTCAGCAACGACATGACGATCGCGCGCGAGGAGATCTTCGGTCCGGTGCTGAGCCTCATTCCCTGCGACGATGTCGACGATGCCGTGCGCATCGCCAACGACTCGAACTACGGCCTCAACGGCTCGGTGCTCACCCACGATGCCGATGCCGCGTGGCGCATCGCGCGCCGGATACGCACCGGAAATGTCGGCCAGAACGGGATGCGGACCGACTTTGGCCTGCCGTTCGGAGGCTACAAGCAGTCCGGCATCGGCCGCGAGGGCGGGGCGCAGGGCCTGATGCACTATGTCGAGACCAAGACCATCATGCTCGACGCCGCGCCTGCGGCGGCCGTCTGATGGCGCGGGCCTTGCGCGCAATAACCAAGCACCTGGCAGGCTTCGCCCTGGGGGCGGCGCTGTTGGCGGCGCCGCTCGCGGCGCACGCACCGCCGCCAGGGGAGCCCCCGACAGGATGGGCGCCGGCGCCGACGTCGGTCGTCGACCCCGCGCGGAACACCGACCAGGATGCGTGGGAGGCTTACAAGAAATACGATTTCAAACCGTCGGTCGACCAGCATCTCAGCGACCCGATCCTGCGCGGCGCGATCGACCTTCACGCCCATTTCGGCCCGGATAGCTATGCCCGGCAATGGGACGCCTTCGAGATCGCCAAGATGGCCCACGAACGGGGCATGCGCGGACTGGTATTCAAGAACCATTGGTCCGAGTCGGCCGGGCTCGCGTATCTCATCCGCAAATACGACGACGTGCCCGGCCTCGAGGTTTTCGGCGGACTTGCGCTCAACGCGACCGTTGGCGGCATCAACCCGCAGGCGGTGCGCTATTTCGCCGAGGTCGACGGACATTATGCTCGGATTGTCTGGATGCCGACCCATGACTCAGAGCAGGAGGTTCGGACCCTCAAGGAATCCCGTCCCTTCGTGATGGTCTCCAAGGACGGTGTCCTGCTGCCGCAGGTGCTGGAAGTGCTCGACCTGATCAAGCGTTACGACCTCACGCTGGCGACAGGACACGTGTCGGCCGAGGAAATGCTGCAGATCACGCGCGAAGCGAACAAGCGCGGCATCAAGCGGATCATCATCACCCATCCGGATCTGGGCCCGCAGTTCACCAATGCGACGATCGGTCAGCTCAAGGAGGCCGTCGCGCTCGGCGGCTATGTTGAAGTGGTCGCCACCGAGCTGCTCGGCAAGACGAAGGACCACTTCATCGACCTCATTCGGACAATCGGTCCCGCCCACTGCATCGTGTCGTCTGACAGCGGTCTCGTTGGATCACACAATCACGCCGACGCGCTGGTCATGGCAATACGCGTCCTTCGCGAGGGCGGGTTCGGCGACGCGGATCTCGACCTGATGTTTCGAAAGAATCCGGCTTTCCTCGTGAAACTGCCTGCGCTGGCGGATTAGCCGGGCATTTCAGATTTCTTGCAAGGGTTCGGGACGGCGCCGGCCGCAAGCGGAAAAGTCGTGACCAGGAGGAAGCCATTGACCAAGTCCGTGGAAGAATTCGATGCCGTCATCATCGGCGCCGGGTTCGCCGGCCTCTACACGCTCTACAGGCTGCGCGAGCTCGGCTTGCGCTGCCGGGTCTTCGAGGCGGGAGAAGGCGTCGGCGGCGCGTGGTACTGGAATCGCTATCCCGGCGCGCGGTGCGATTCCGAGAGTTACTTCTACTGCTATTCCTTTTCCGACGAGATCCTGCAGGAGTGGACCTGGTCGGAGAAGTTTCCGGCCCAGCCCGAGATCGAACGCTATCTCAATTTCGTCGCCGACCGCCTCGACCTTCGCAAGGATATCAAGGTCGCCAGCCGGGTCACAAGCGCAATCTACGACGACGCCGCGCTGCGCTGGACGGTGTCGACCCAAGCAGGCGACAAGGTCACCACCCGCTATCTCGTGACGGCGATCGGAGGGCTGACGGCAACGGCGCCGAACCTGCCGGACATTGACGGCCTCGAGACTTTCGAGGGCCGGTGGTACCACACGGGACACTGGCCAAGACAAGGCGTCGACTTCACCGGGAAGCGGGTAGGTGTGATCGGGACCGGGTCCACCGGCATCCAGGCCATTCCGGTCATTGCGCAGCAGGCGTCCGAGCTGACCGTGTTTCAGCGAACGCCGGCCTATATCATGCCCGCCCGGAACGCTCCGCTCGCACCGCATGAAGTCGCCGAGATCAAGGGACGCTATCCGGAGATCTGGCGCAAGGCCAAGGCGCATCGCGGAGGACAGCCCTACGATCCTCCGACGCTGGCGTTTGCGGACGTCGACGAGTGCGAGGCGCGCCGGTTGCAGGAAGAATACTGGCAGCGTGGTGGCTTGCGCGTGGTCCAGCTGTTCAACGACGTTTACAGCAATCCGCAGTCTCGCGCATTCACCGAGGCGTTCTTCCGCGAAAAGGTCCGGCAGATCGTCAAGGATCCCGCGACGGCGGAAATCCTGGAACCGAAGGGATATCCGATTGGCGCCAAGCGCATCGCGCTCGATTCCCAGTATTACGAGACATTTAACCTACCCCACGTTCACGTGGTGGACGCGAGGTCGAAGCCGATCAGGCGGGTCACGCCGGCGGGAATCCGCGCAGGAGACCGGGACTACCCTCTCGACATCATCGTGTTCGCGACGGGGTACGATGCGGTAACAGGCCCGTTCCGCGCCATCGACATCCGCGGCCGCGACGGGATCGCGCTCGCCGATCGCCTGGCCGAGGGGCCGCGGGCCTATCTCGGCATGAGCTTTGCCGGTTTCCCCAACCTCTTCGCGGTCAGCGGCCCGTGCAATCCCGCCCTGTCGACCAACGTGCCGGTCTCGATCGAGCACGACGTCGAGTGGATTGCGGACGCCATCGCCCATTGCGAGGCGAACGGTGTCAGGGCGATGGAACCGACCGAGGAGGCCGAGGACGCCTGGACAGAGGACACCCAGGCCCGAATCGCCGGGACGATCTTCGAGCAGGCGGATTCATGGCAGTTCGGCTCGAATGTCCCAGGTAAGCCCCGGCGCTTCCTTCTCTGGCTCGGCGGCCTGACGGAATTTCGAGAGCGATGCGGCGCGGTCGCAAGGGCCGGCTACGAGGGATTCAGGCTCACGCGGTGAGCGCCAGCGACGGAGAAGCAGATGACCCAACCAACCATCGAACAGCGCCTGCGCCTCGTCGAGGACCTGGAAGCCATCAAACGCCTTTGCATCGAGCTCTCCGACCGCCTCGACGCTCGCGACCTCAAGGGTTACGGGGCGCTCTTCACCGATGACGGCGAATGGAGCGGCGTCGTCGGTCGGGCCGTCGGGCCGGCGGCGATCGCCGAAATCCTCGGCAAGTACTGCCTTCCCTGGGAAAGCGAAGGCCACCGTACCTATCACATCACGCTCGACATCATCGTCGATATCGACGGCGACAGCGCCAGGGCGACGAGCAAGTGGCAGCACATCAAGCGCAGCGAGACCGATGCGCCGGTGATCTGGCACCTTGGCAGTTACGACGACAGGCTGCAGCGCACGCCGAAGGGCTGGCGTTTCACGCGGCGCGCCGCCTATGCCGCGATTCCCTACATCGAACCCAAGTACCAGCTCGTCGGGCTCGCCGACGCGGATCGTCAGGCCTGATCGGCGTCGCGGCAGGGAGCTTACCCATGGAAATGCGCGTATTGGGCGGAACCGGCATTCGCGTCAGTCCGCTTTGCCTCGGCACGATGATGTTCGGCAGGATCGGCAACAGCGATCATGACGATTGCGTGCGGATCATCCATCGGGCGCTCGATTCAGGTATCAATTTCATCGACACGGCAGACGGCTATTCCCGTGGGGAATCGGAAGGGATCGTCGGCAAGGCCATCAAGAGCCGCCGCGACAGTATCGTCATTGCCACCAAGTTCTATGCGGCAATGGGCGACGATCCCAACATGCGCGGCGCGGCGCGTCGCTGGATCGTGCGCGCCGTCGACGACAGCCTCAGGCGCCTCGGGACCGATTACATCGATCTCTACCAGCTGCATCGATGGGACGACGACACCGCGATCGAGGAGACGCTGTTTACCCTCACCGAGTTGGTCCGCCAGGGCAAGATCCGTTCTTTCGGATGTTCCAGCTTCCCAGCCGATCGTATCGTCGAGAGTCACTACCTGGCTGAGTTGCGGGGAACGCTGCACTTTCGTTGCAACCAGCCGGCCTATTCGATCTTCAATCGCGAGATCGAGCGCTTCGTGCTGCCGGCCTGCCGACGGTATGGCATGGGTGCGATTACCTTCAGTCCGCTCGACGGCGGCATGCTGTCCGGGCGCTATCGCACGCCGAAAGACCTCGGCGGCGACAACCGCTTCGCCTATTTCGGCCGGGTGACCGGCCGGGGGTTCGACCCTTTCGCCGAGACTGTCCGCCGCAAGCTCGAGCTCGCCGGGAAACTGGAAGCCGTGGCCTCCGAGGCCGGGATTTCCCTCGCGCAATTGGCAGTGGCATTCGTCATTGGCCATCCCGATGTGACTGCCGCGATCATCGGGCCCCGCACAATGGACCATCTTGAAAGCCTCGTTCCCGCCGCCGCCGTGCGGCTTTCCGGCGAGACTCTCGACCGCATAGACGCCCTGGTTCCGCCGGGTTCGACGCTTAACCCGTTCAATGACATGCCGTCGGGCACGACCGCCGCTGCGTTAAGGCGCCAATAGCGCGCAGCGAACAGCAAGATTGACGACGACGGCCTCGCTATATACTTATCATGTTATCTAATTATCCCGACTCCGGTCGACAGCGGAGCGCTTGAGGAGAGATCATGAAGGACTTCGGCGAACGCATCCTCACCACCCACGTGGGCAGCCTCTGCCGGCCCGCCGCCTTGCTGGAGATGGTCATCGACCAGGTCGCCGGCAACCCGGTGGACCAGGACGCGTTCGACAAGCTTGTCGCGAGCAGTGTCAGGGATGTGGTCGCCAAGCAGGCGGAAGTCGGAGTGGACATCCCGAGCGACGGGGAATTCTCCAAGCCCGACTTCGCGAGCTACGTGACCAGACGTCTCGGCGGGATCGAGACACGCCCGACGACGCGGACTTCCGACGGCCTCTACTACCCGCAGCTCGCCGAGGAATTTCCCGGCTTCATGAAGCAGTACAGCGGCATGTACCGCACCATGTGGTTGCCGCCCGAAGTCCCGCGCGAGAAGGCCGAGGCCGCCATGAACGTGCCGATTGCGCGAAGCGTGGTTACCCGGCCGATTGCGTACGAAGGACAGGCGGACCTCAAGCGCGATCTCGACAACTTTGCATCCGCGCTCGCCGGACATGACTTTGTCGATGCCTTCGTGCCGTCGGCAACGCCATCGCGACACGATGCCTTTCCTGAGGAGGTCTATGCCTCGGAGAAGGACTATCTCTACGCCCTCGCCGACGCGATGCACGAAGAGTACAAGGCGATCGTTGACGCTGGCTACATGGTTCAGCTCGACCTGGGCCTGCCGTCGCGCAACCAGGTCCTGCCGGGCAATCCCCATCCCACGATCGATGACCTGCGCAAGGCGTCCGAGTTGCAGGTGGAAGCCTACAACCATGCGCTGCGCGGCATACCCACCGAGCGGGTCCGATACCACATGTGCTGGGGCAGCATGAACACGCCGCACACGACTGACGTTCCGCTTCGCGAGCTCGTCGACCTGATCCTCAAGATCAACGCCAAATACTACGTCATCGAGGGCGCCAACCCGCGTCACGAGCATGAATGGATGGTGTGGAAGGACGTCAACCTGCCCGAAGACAAGGTCCTTATACCCGGAATGGTCAGCCACCAGACGAATGTCGTCGAGCATCCCGAGCTCGTCTCCTGGCGCATTCAGAACTACGCGAGCGTCGTCGGGCGCGATCGTGTCATCGCCGGTACGGACTGCGGCTTCTCGCAAGGTTGGAGCATGATGCGGGTCCACGAGGAAGTGCAGTGGGCCAAGCTGCGCTCGCTTGCCGAAGGAGCCGCCCTCGCCAGCAAGGCGTTGTGGAACTGATGCGGAAAGGACGGGCCCATGCCGGTTGAAATCCTCCATGAGAGCATGCTGCGGATCGCCTCCGCGGACCGCAACGAGGAACAGCTCGGCTCGGGTTACGGCGGTCGCACCGGGCCGGCCGAGGGACCCGTGTGGATCCACGAGGAAGGCCACCTCCTGTTCAGCGACATCCACAACAGCCGCCGCATGCGCTGGACCCCCGGCAAGGGAGTGACCGTCGACAAGGACGAGACGGCCAAGGGGAACGGCCAGACCCGCGACCGCGCCGGCCGCCTGATCGTCTGTCATCACCTCGGCCGCTGTGTCGATGCCGAGGACCTCGAAACCGGCGAGGTGACGATGATCGCCGACGCCTACAAGGGCTACAAGCTCAACCGGCCGAACGATGTCGTCGTGAAATCGGACGGCGCGGTCTATTTCACCGATCCTCCGCCCAAGATCCCCTTGACGCCCGAGGATCACTATCCCGAACAGGATTGCGCCGGGGTCTATCGCGTTTCGCCGGACGGCAAGCGGATCAACCGGATCGTCGGCGACTTCGTCAATCCCAACGGCCTCTGTTTCTCGCCGGACGAGAAGGTGCTGTACATCAACGACAGCAGCGCCGGCAGAAAGCATATACGCGCCTTCAACGTCGAAGCCGATGGAATGCTCGATCTCGGCAGCGACCGGCTGTTCTGTGACATGAACGGCGACGATCGCCGTGGTTTTCCCGACGGCATGAAATGCGACGTCGAGGGCAATCTCTATTGCACTGGTCCCGGCGGCATCTGGGTCCTCGACCCGGACGGCGTGCATATCGGCACAATCCTGAGCGAGCACATTCCGATCAACCTCAACTGGGGCGACGAGGACTGGCGAACTCTCTATTTCGCCGGCTGGAGCAGCATCAACCGGATCAGGTTGGACATTCCGGGCATTCCGGTGCCAAGAGGAGCGATCGCATAGTCATCGGCCGCCCCCGAACTGGTCATCAGTGGCCGGGAAGGTAACGGCATGACCGTCGGCGAGACGAGCGCGCTCCAGCAGGCGCCGGCGGCACCGTCCGAGCGCTTGCAGGACACCGACCGGAGCGGCTGGTACACGGTGATCGTCCTGTCCCTGGTGATGATGCTCGCTTATATCGACCGGGGCGTCATCGCGCTCTTCGTGCAGCCGATGAAGCGGGACCTGGTTTTGTCCGACACGCAGGTCAGCCTGCTTCTCGGCGTCGCCTTCACGCTTCCCTACATCGTCGTCGGCCTGCCCATGTCCCGCATCGTCGACCGCGGCACGCGCAAGTTTCTCGTCTCCGGCAGCCTGGCCTTGTGGAGCTTCACCACCAGCCTGTGCGGCATGGCGCAGACCTTCTGGGCGCTGTTCGCGGCCCGTTCGGTGGTCGGCAGCAGCGAATCCGTGGTCACGCCTGCCGCCATTTCCCTGATTGCCGACGCGGTCCCGCGCGAGCGGCTGCCGCGTGCCTATGCCATCTACAACGGCGGCATTCTCGCCGGAAGCGCGATGGCGCTGCTCATCGGCGGTGCGCTGATGGGCCTTCTCGAGGGATCGCCGCCGGTCAGCTTGCCGGTCCTGGGGGTGGTGCACAACTGGCAGCTGGTCTTCATGATGGTCGGAATTCCCGGCCTTGTTGTCGCCGTGCTGGTCATGGCGACCGTACCGGAGCCGGAGCGTCGGGGGCGCGGCAGGCCGCACGGCTATCCCCTGCGCGAGGTGCTCGCGTCGGTCGTTCGCCAGCGGGCGCTTCACCTCAACCTTCTCTCCGCGATGGTGCTTCTGGCCGTCATGAACAATGCCCTCGCCGCGTGGATGCCCGCGTTCTACGAACGAACCTATGGCTGGGGTCCCGCCATCGCCGGTCCGTTGCTCGGCGCAACTTCCCTGTCGACGGCGATCATCGGGCTCGTCTCGGGGGCCTGGCTTGCGGAGCGCCTGGGCCGGCGAAACGAAGATGCCAACGTGCGCGTGCTGTTCCTCGCGCAACTGCTGTCTTTTCCGTTCGTGCTGGCAGCGCCGCTGATGCCGAGCCCGTGGCTGGCGCTCGGCTGCAGCGGGATCGGCGGCGCGCTTTCGGGAATGGGCGGTCCGGGCTTCGTTTCGGCGCTCCAGATCGCAACGCCCAACGAGATGCGCGGGCAGATCAATGTCTTCTACGCGACGCTGGTCAACGTCATCGGCGGATCTGTCGGACCGACGCTCACCGGTCTCCTGACCGACCACGTTGCGTCCTCCGAGGCGGACCTGCGCTTCGTGCTGGTGGTTATCAAGCTCCTTGTCGGACCTCCGGCGCTGTTCCTCATCTGGCGCGCCATGGCACCCTACGGCCGGATACACCGCGAGCAGGCCGACCAGGGATAGGCGTTGCGACGACGCCGGCGCCTTCGTCGGCCGCGCCGTCTCAGGGTCGCATGTCGAGTTCCGGATCGAGGGCCACGTCGCTGTCGATCGGAACGCCGGCCGTGTTGAGGAACATGCCCAGCATGCAGAAATGGCCGACCACGAAGATCGCATCCATGCATTGCTTGTCGTCGAAGTGAGCCGACAGGCGCTGCCAAATGCCGTCAGGAATGAAGAAGTCGGATACGAGGGCGTCGGCGGCCTCGATCAGCGCGGCATCCGCAGCGCTCCAGCCGCGCGCTCCTGGCGGTCGCTTGAGGGCCTCGATCTCATCGTCCGCCAAGCCGGCCTTGTGCGCATAGGAGATATGGCGCGACCACACGTAACCGGACTTGATCAGCCAGGCGGTACGCAGGGCAAGGATCTCCCGTTCGCGTTCGCCCAGCGGATTGGGCGTCAGCATGACGTAGGTCGCCCAGGTGCGAAACGCGGCGAGGGCCACCGGGTGGCGCACGAAAGCCCGCGACACCCCGAAGTCGGCGCCGACCTTGCGGAACGGGGCGATGATCTCCTCCTGCTCGGAATCGAGCTCCTCGTCGCTCAAGGGGGCCATTCGCGGCGTATCGGTTCGCATATCGGTTACCTCGGCTTCATCGATCGTCCTCGAGCCCGACCGTCATCAGGCAGGCATTTCCACGCCTTCGGGGAGCGGATACTCGTCGGCGTTCCTGACCCATCCCTCCTGCAGGGAAAAGTCCAGCCGCGGCGGCGCGAAGATGTCGGCCATGCGATTGCCTTCCGGCGGCGGAACCCCGGCTTCGGACGAATGGATCACCCTGGCCGGGATGATCGTCGCGGACGGCGCTCTGAGAACGGGGTCTTCGTCCTTGCGCCACTCGTTCTTGTTGAGGCCCCAGGGCCAGCGCATGTTGTGACGGAAGGATCCGCTCAGCACCAGCGAACATTGGTCGAAGTCGTAGTGGCTGTGCGGCGACATCTTGGTCACGTCGCGCGGCCCGCCGCCGGGTGGTGGGAAGTTGAGCATGATGGTCGTGCAGCGCCAGATCGGTCCGAGCTGGCCCGGCACGCGGGTTTTCTGAAGGTCGTAAACACGTAGCTTGTAACCGCTGGGCGGCGCGGGCCAGGGCTTGAACTCCGGAATCGCCGGGTCGTGCTGGGCATAGACCTCGGCGTTTGCGCATTTTTCATTGAGGTCGGGCGACTGGGTCGAGAAAAGCCGCACGATGCGCCCGCCCTTCGACAGGGTGATCGTGCTGTCTCCCGGGGGTACGATGACGACCTGGTGGCCGTCACCGGACCTCGTTTCTCCCTTTGCGGTGATTTCGTACGGCGTGCCTTCATCGGGAAGAACAATCATGTATTCGTCGACCTGGCCCGCGCGGGAGAACGTCGCTCCCGGCTTCGTCTCGATATAGTTGACCAACAGGTCCTGGCCGCGCGTGTACCAGGCGCGCCCGTTCGCATCGTCTACCACCGGCGGGTCTTCGTAGTAGCGACCAAAGCTGGCAGGAGTGGCTGTCGCGCCGTTGTCGCGCTGCGGTGCGAGTGCCGAACGCGGATCTGATTTGTCGTACATGGGTATCCTCTCGTCTCGTCCCGGTCGTCCACCCGGTATGGTGTGCTTCTCGATGGATAACATGATAATTATATTGGCAATCCACGGGAGTCAACGAGCCGGAGCACGCCGACCCTCGACGCATCGTCGGCCCACCGCCCCACGCCTGCGCCGCTCGGAACCGACCCGGTTCATTCGCTGCTAGCTCCTCTCGGCAGATTTTCCCCTGTCGTCGTCGGTCGCGGCCGATCGCATTCGCGTGGACACCCGATGGTGCCTCAGCCAAGCGAGGGGCCCGGGGGCGACGGATAACGCGTTGACAGCTTCGGTCTGACGATTTACTTATCATGTTATGTTTTGACGAGTCACGGCAGAACATGTTCGGGACGGCTTCGGTGAAGAAGGCCGCGAAAAGTTGCAGACGCTCAGGAGAGGATCAAGAGATGGCACAATGGGGAGGGACGAGTAAACCCGCGACGATCGGCCGCTACCTGGTCACGGGGAGCTGCCTGGCCGCTCTGGCCGCCCTGTCACAACCGGCATGGGCCGAGGAGGGAGCACCGGCGCAGCAGGCCGCCGCGCCGGCTCCCGCTCAGGCCGGCGCTGCTGCCGACGCCTCGGCACAGCCGGTCCCTGCTCCAGCGGCCGACCAGAACACCATCGGCGAGATCGTCGTTACGGCGCGCTATGTCTCCGAGAACATCCAGGACACTCCCATCGCGATTACCGCGCAGACGGGTGAGGAACTCAAGGCGGCGAACGTCACCCAGGTCAGCGAACTCGGCGCGGTCGTGCCGAACTTGCAGACGGTGCCGGGCGACTCGCAGTCGGCGGGAACGCCGATCATCTCGATGCGCGGCGTTCAGCAGGGGGCCACGTCCAGCCTGGCGGTGCCACCGGCTGTCGCGATCTACACCGATGACATCTATCACTCGACGACGGCTGGATCGGAGCTCGACTTCACCGATGTGGTGCGGGTCGAGGTCAACCGGGGACCGCAGAGCACGCTGTCGGGCAACGCCTCGATCGCCGGCTCGATCAAGCTCTATACCCAGGATCCGAAAGGCGACGGTTCGGGCTTCGCTACGGTGGCCTACGGCAGCCGCGACCACATGGAGGCGAGCGGCGCCATCGACCTCGGCCTGACGCCGACCCTTGCGGTGCGCGCGTTCGGCCATTTCAACCGCCAGACAGGGTTCGGCAACCGGCTCGACTTCACTTGCATGATGAACAAGCAGGGGACGCCCGAGCTTGCCGGTTCGTTGCCGCCGTTCCAGCCGGATTCGGAGAAGAAGGACTGCATCATCGGGCACACCGGCGGTGGAAACACGGCGGCGGGTCAGATCAAGCTGCAGTGGAAGCCGACCGACGACATCAAGCTGCTGCTCACGGCCAGCCATCGCCGGGAAGATCTCGAGGAGACGCCCGAAGTCACCTACGGCTACACCGGCGGCTGCGTGGTGCCGACAGCGGGTTATCCCGACGGCATCGGTCCCCAGCCCTGCAAGGCGTCCGCCGGAGCCCAGCTGTACACGCTGGCGGCGTACAACGTTTACGGCGTCATTCTCGACAACCGCTTCGTTCCTCAGCCTCGCGACGGCGGAATCTACGACACCTACGCGACGAACTGCCGGCCGAAGATCGACCTCTCGGCGCAGATTCCGTCACCTGTAGCCGGCGGAAAACCGACGACGTTCCCTTCCTATTATTCAGACAATATCTGTTATCAGCCGCGCAAGTTCGCCGACCACACGCTGCTCTCGGCCAAGCTGGAAGCCGGCCTCACCGACAACATCAACATGACGGCCATCGCCGGCTACACCGACTACAGCAACGAATTCACCCAGAACGGCGACCAGTCTCCGCTCGGCGCCGTCATCTCGCACTTCATCAACAAGGACAAGATGTATTCCGGCGAACTGCGGTTCGACGGCAAGCTTCTGGACGACAAGCTGCAATGGGTGCTGGGCGGGTTCGCGGTCAAGACCGACGGTTACCAGAACAACTATATCAGCTTCATCAACATTCAGCAGGTCAACAGCGTCCACGGCATAAACAAGTCGGAATCGGCGTTCGCCCACCTCGACTACAACCTCACCGACAGGTGGCGCATTTCCGGCGGCGGGCGCTTCAGCCACACCGACATCGCGATCACAATCGACAACCCGCAGGCTGTCTCCGTGCTCGATCCGGTCCATTCGACGCAGAACCGCATCGACTGGCTGCTGTCGACCGATTACAAGATCACCGACGACATCATGGTCTATGCGACCGCGGCAACCGGTTCGCGTCCGCCGGGCCTGACAACGATCATTCTGAACGCGCGGCAGCTGGTCCCGACTTCGGCCGAGGAGCTCATCAATTACGAAGTGGGCGTCAAGGCCGACCTGCTCAACCGCCATCTCAGGACGAACCTGACCGCCTTCTACCTCGACTACCAGAAGCTCTCGACCTCGGTGTTCGGCACACAGTGCCTCAACGAGCCGGGCACCGGCGTTGCCACCTGGTACCCCGAGCAATACGACCAGCCTGCGGCCGTCGAGCGCTGCAAGCAGTACCCGGGCAATCCGGAAACGGCGCGGTTTTCAACCAATGTCGGCATCCCGGCGACGGTCAAGGGCATCGAATGGGAGATCGCCGCGATCCCGTTCGACGGGCTGCACATCGACTGGACAGGCGGGTACAACCACTTCAAGTCCGGCGCGGCGGTCGGGCAGCCAGGATATCTCTATCGGGGCAACTACCGCCAGCCGGAATGGAATATGCACGCCGACGTGTCATACGACATCGACACAAAGGTCGGCACGTTTACTCCGAGGGTGGACTGGAGCTGGCAGTCGAAGCAGACGTTCGACCCGTCGGCCGCTCTCCACGCGCCCGATCCCGATTTCGTGATCAAGCCGTACTCGCTGTGGAACGCGCAGGTCGCTTACGAGTCACCAGACCGCAACTGGTCGGCCGTGCTGCAGGTCACCAACCTGGCCGACAAGTACTACCATTTCCAGCTGCTGCGGGGCTCGATCAACAAGCAGACCCGCGTGGGTGCACCGCGGGAATGGCTGCTGACATTGCGCAGGAACTTTTGAAGACCAAAGTTCCTCTCCACCTGCCCACAGCGCCGACATAATCTTTGGCGCTGTGGGCAATTTTCTGAAACGCCCGGAAGAGCACAGGGGCAACGGGGAAGGCTCACCACCGGATCGTCAAGCGCCCCCCGCACCGTGCCGGCGGGCAGAACGAGGGAGCGAAACGCAGCCCGGACAGGCTATTGAACTTGGAGGAATGCGGAATACCGATGCGACGTTCAACAGATCACATTCTGTGCACCCATGGCGGCAACCTTCCGCTACCCCAATCGCTCGAAAAGCTCATTCCGGAGGCCAGGAACAACGCCGACGCGATCGCCGGCGAGCTGCCGCAGGCGATAGATTGGGTTGTCGCCCGGCAGATGGAGTGCGGCGTCGACATCATCAATGACGGCGAATACGTGAAGGCCGCTCATCCAGGGACATACGCCGCCTACATTTACGATCGGATAAGCGGGTTTGCGACCATCGACCGGCCTGCCGATCTCAAGCCCAAGCGGGCTTTCACCGCCGAGCGCGACCGACGGGAGTTTCCAGGATTTTACGAATCGGGTCTGTGGTTCGCCGGCTCGGGAGGACCGGTGCGTCCTGGCTTTGCTAAGCCCGGCAGCGGCAAGGGCGGCTATCACCTCTCCAATCCCGGCAAGATCCGCGCGTGCACGGGGCCGATCGAATATACCGGCTACGCTGCGATCGGGCAGGACGTTGCCGCGCTCAAGGAGGCGCTCGCCGGCAAGCAGGGCGTCGATGGATTCATCGCTGCGCTCGGCCCTCTCAGCCTCGGTGCCGGATTCCACAACCTCCATTACGGGGACGAGCGCGAGTATATGTTCGCCGTCGCTGACGCGGTGCGCGAGGAATACAGGGCGATCACCGACGCCGGCTTCATCTTGCAAGTGGACGAACCGGAATTCGCCACGACATGGATGTTCTATCCCGACTGGACAGTGGACGAATACCGCACTCACCTCGATTTCTGCGTCGAAATCATCAACCACGCGCTGCGCGACCTGCCGCAGGACCAGGTGCGGTTCCACATGTGTTGGGGATCCGGCCATCGGCCTCATGTCAACGACATCGAATTCCGCCACATCGTCGACAAGCTGCTGAAGATCGACGCCCAGTGTTATACCTTCGAGGCGAGCAACCCGCGTCACGCGCACGAATATCACGTATTCGAGGACGTGAAGCTGCCCGAGGGCAAGATCATCGCGCCCGGCGTCGTCGGTCATTACACCGACCTGGTCGAACATCCCGAACTGGTCGCCGAAAGGCTGTGCAATTATGCCGCGCTCGTCGGCATGGAGAATGTCATGGCGGGGACCGACTGCGGTATCGGCTCGCGCGTCGGGCATGAGGAAATCGTCTGGGCCAAGCTGAAGGCCATGTCGGAGGGTTGCCGGATCGCCACCAGGCGACTCAAGGGCAAATGATCGCGCGCAGCGACCGGGATGCGACCCTGCCCTTGACCGCGGCGGAGGAGTCCGGCCTGCGAGCCGTGCCCGCCGACAGCCTCGCCCCGGTCGCCCGCTCCTGGCCGCCGCGGAAGGACGCCTACTACTCGCTGTTTTGCATGACCGGGGTTGTCATGTTCACGGTGCTCGACCGCAGTGTCCTGTCGTTGCTCATCGACCCCATCAAGTCCGATTTCGGGATCAGCGACACCCAGGCCGCGTTGCTCATGGGGGCGGCCTTTTCGCTGCCTTACGGCATAGTCGGCGTCGCGGTCGGACGCCTCGCCGACCACATGAACAGGCGCAACGTCGTCGCTGCCTCGATCGCCTTCTGGAGTGCGGCAACGATGGCTTGCGGCATGGCCCAGGGGTTCGTCAGCCTCCTCGTCGCGCGGATGGGCATCGGTGCTGGCGAATCGGGCTATGGCCCTGCGAGCTGGTCGATCGCGACCGACAATTGGCCACGCGAGAAGGTCGCCTTCGCCACGGCCACCATGGGCATAGGAGCGATGCTCGGCAATGCCCTGGCGCTGTTCCTCGGCGGCGTGGTGCTGGCCTTCGTCTCCGGAATGGCGCCGGTCGAAGTACCCTTCGTCGGATCCATACGCTCGTGGCAATGGGCGTTCATCCTCGTCGGTGCGCCGGGACTGCTCTGGAGCCTGGTCGTCCTCACGTCCAAGGAACCCCCCAGACGCGGCCTTGCGGACGGCCAAAAGGCGGCGAAAGTGCCGGTGCGCGACACCGCACGCTGGATCCTCGAAGATTGGCGCAGCTATTTCGCGACGATTGGAGGCATGGCCGTGAAGGCCATGATGCTGGCTGGCCCGGCCACCTGGGGCGCGACTTTCCTGCATCGCCAGTTCGGATGGGAGTTGTCCAAGGTCGGAATGGTCACCGGTGTGATCTCGCTTGTCACTTCGCCGATCGGGCTCATGGCGGGGGCCAAACTTTCCGAATATTGGACGAGGCAGGGCCGCAGCGACGCCAACCTGCGCATCGTCTTCCTCGGCCTCGCCGTCACCGTCCCGATCATGATCATCGCTCCATTGATGCCCAATCCCTGGCTGGTCATCGCTCTCAACGCCTTCGTCGGCTTCATCGGTGCGCTGGGTTTCGGCCCCAGCATTGCCGCCTTCCAGGTGATCACCCCCAACCGGATGCGCGGCCAGCTCGGTGCGCTCACGCAGTTCTGCAACAATGTGATCGCCTTCGCGCTCACTCCGCTCATCGTCGCCCTTTTCACCGATTACCTTTTTCACGACCCCGCGGCGCTGCGTTACTCGATGGTCCTCAACGCCTCGCTCATGGGTACGCTCGCGCTGCTCGTCGTGGGGCAGGGCCTCAAGCCTTATGCCCGCTCCTACGAGCGGGCCGTGCGCGAATTCGCCGAATGATCCTCCGCGAGCAATGCAGCCGCTTCGTAAAGAGACATCCATGACCGACAACCCGGACACTCTGGAAATCATCGACGCGCAGATTCACGAGCCTGCGCCAGGCCGCGCTCCGGACGAGGAGATGAAGGCGCGATTGCCGCTGTGGCAAGTAGAGCTGGCACGCGAAGCCATCGATGCCGTGGGCGTCGACATCGCGCTCGCGGTGACCAGCGACGTCTTCGTGGAAGTGGCCCATGAACGCTATCCCGGCCGTTTCCCGGGCGTCCACACGTTCTTCCATACTGCGGGTGATCTCGCCGCCGAAGTCCGCCGCATAAAGGCCCATCCTGCGATGGTCGCCGGCCGCGCGCTCGTCGGGGACTATCTCAACGCAAGGATGCGCCCCGAGTTTCTCGCCGGGGTGTACGATCCGCTCTACGCAGCGGCCGAGGAAGTCGGATTGCCGATCTTCAACTCGACGCACGGCGGCTCTGTGCACATGGCCGCTGTCGCCGAGAGGCATCCGGACCTGACGCTCATCATCGACCACATCGGCGTGGCGCAGCATCCCGTCTCGCCGGCGGAAACGATGAGCTGGGCGCCATTCGACGACCTTCTCAGGCTGGCCCGATATCCCAACGTTTACGTCAAGCTGTGCGGAGCGCCGCTCCTTTCGATGGGGAACTATCCCTACGACGACGTCTGGCCGAATCTGGTTCGCCTGTTCGATGCTTTCGGCTACGAACGTGTCCTATGGGCAAGCGACTATACCCGCCTGAGAATCGCCGACCGGCCGCTCGGCGAGCGTCCGCGTCGGCGCGGCATCAGCTATGCCGAGAATTTGAACTACCTGTTGCATTCGGAGCGGATTTCGCGCGAGCACAAGGCGCAGGTGCTGGGGGGTAATGCGCGTCGGCTGTTCGACCTCGCGCCGGTCAGCCCGGACTGGGGACCGCCGCCAATGAGTTGGCCGCGTTGAGCCCGTGACCGACGCCGAAATCCTCCTGGCACAGATCGACGAGGCTTGCCGGCGGCTGAAAATCGCCCAGACAACCTTCGGCCGCCAGGCGGTCAACGACGGCAAGTTGGTGAGCCGGCTGCAGCAGGGCGGTCGGGTCACTCTCCAGACGGTCGACCGGGTGCATCGGTTCATTGCCGAGCGGGGAGGGCCTTCGGCAGCCAGGCTGGGTTCCGTTATCGGCATCAGCGACCGGGCGGCCGACCCAGTCCACGGCTTTCGCTTCTACGACAACCGACAGAAATACCTGATGTTCGTCAACACGACATCGGAAAAGCAGATCGTCGCGGACAAGGCGTTGGAGCAACTCGACTTCGCGCAGCCTGAACCACCGGCGATCCGGCTGCTCGACGGCGGTTCGGGCGACGGCACCGCCCTCGCCAGACTCTTGCGCGGCGCTCACCGGCGCTTCCCGTGGCTGCCGTTCTACGTCGTCGCCAAGGAGATCAGCATCGAGAACGTGCGCCTTATGCTCGAGAAGATGCCCGACCGCTTCCAGGAGCATCCCTCGACCGTGCTCGTGGTGACCAATCTCAACTACGCCGATGCCCCCTGGCTCAGGCCGTCGTCGCCCGTCGCCGCAAGCGCGATGTCATGGACGGAAGTGGCACTCGAGGGGTCGACGGCCGGCGAATTCGAGGAATCGATCGCTGCGCTGCAACCCGTCGTCGATCACAACTGGCAAGTCGAGGTCAGCCGCGAGAGCGGCCTGCCGATGAACAAGACCCCTGCGGTCCTGATCATCTACCGCAAGGACCAGCAATTCGTGCTCGACTCGATCATTCCGCGCCGTGGTCTCGCGCGTGCCGACTTCGATTTCGTCCTGCTCTCCCACCCCTATCGTGCGCGCGCGACGATCGACTTCAAGGCGCGAAAGGTGATCGCTCCGCTTGTGCGGGCGCTGCGTGCCAACGGCCGGCTGCTGGGCATCCACGGTTACGGCCACGATCCGGGCCTCGATCTCGTGCGCTCGATCTGGCCCGGAGAAGATCCGTTCACGACGGGACGCCGCCAGCTCATGGAGGCGGTGGCGCGAGAGCTCGGCGGCCAGGCCCGCGGCTTCCGGTTCCACAAGCTTGCGGATGCGCAAGCGATCTTCCGTTATCCTATCCGCATGCTCGAGACCGAGATCGCCGACGGCGGGGAAATCGGAATCTCGACCGTGCTGGCGGCCTGGAACGCGGCGACCTATGTCACGCAGATCGAGGACGCGCGGCTCGCCGCCGCGCTCAACCGGGATCGCTATGTCGAGGTAACGCGCGAGACCCTGAAAGCCCATCGCGGACTGTGGTTCAACAACGAGATGTTCGTCATCTCGCGCCGTGCGGAGCTGGGCGCGCAATGACGCGGGACAACAGGCCCCAAGTGCGCGAAACCCTTGGCTCCCCCGCGGTCCACGGGCCCTGCTGTCCGTTCTGCGGCGCCGCCTGGAGTGACGCGATGCTCGAGCGCTACGACGCGGCGAGCGATCCGGGCGGCTGTACCTGCTGCGGGCGGGCAGGGCACGGAGTCCCCGGCCGCGTCGAATCCCGCGACGACCGAACGCCCACGGGAGACCTTTGCTGCGACACTTGCGGCCGGGCGATCTTCCTCATGCCATCATCCGCTGGGGCTTAGCGAAGGACTGGTCGCGGCGGCGACCCAAGTCATCGTACGCGGCGGAATTTCTGCACCTGGTGGTCGGCGCAGTCTTCTTTCGCGACGCGACCGAGGAGACCCCCGAAAGTTCCGCAAACTTCCGCCACGTAAAGGCTGCCCTTGCTGTCGACGGCAAGGCCATGCGGCGCGATGAAGTTTCCCGGAGCGGTGCGGTTGTCGCTGTCGTCCCCCCACCGGGCGGCGATCGTGCCGTCAGGGTGGAAGACCGTGACGCGGCCCGGAAGGTCACGCTCGGCATAGCCATGCACAAAGCTGCCCTGTCCTTGCTCGAGCGGGCGCCAGAGCTCCGATACATAGACGAGTCCGTCGCCATCGACGGTAACGTCGGTGGGGCGAAGCACGTCGGTCCAGATTTGCAGCAGGTTGCCCGCGCGGTCGAAGAACTGGAGCCGGTCGTTTTCGCGGTCGCAGACGATGATATTCTCATCGTTGTCGAGGGCGATGCCGTGGGGAAGATGGAATTGCCCCGGCCCGATGCCGACCTCGCCCCAGCTGTTGAGCACCCGTCCCTGCCGGTCGAAATGATGGATGCGGGCGTTGCCGTAGCCATCGGCGACGAAAATGTCGCCATTTTCCGCGACGGCCACGTTGCAGCAGCAGTTGAAAGGGCCCGCGGCGCGCTCCACGAATTCGTTGTGGTGAATGCGCGCCTTCAGGTCGGGCCGCAGCGCATATCCGGTCTCGCTGACGCTGCCGGGATCTCCGAGCATCCATTTGAAGTTGCCGTCGAGGTCGAACACGCGAACGACGCTGTCGACGTTGTCGGTGCAATAGACAACGTCATGGCGGATGGTGATACCGTGCGCCATGGCGAACACGCCATCTCCCCATTGCCTCAAGAAGTTTCCATCCTCGTCATAGACCATCACGCGATCGCCCTTGCGCGTGTGGAGATAGACCCGGTCCAGCGAATCGCAGGCGACATCGGCGACATCGATGTGGCCGTGTTCTTCACCTGCAGGACGCCTTTCCCAATCGGGAACGAGCTCGAACCGGACTTGCCCTCGGACTTGCGTCTTCATACTCCGCCGGATCGCCGGCACTCCCCTTCATGGGCATCCAGATCCGCCAAGCTTCGGCCCCTTATCATGTCGGCGGCCTTTTCGCCGATCATCATTGTGGGGACGTTGGTGTTGCCGGAGGGATCTTCGGGCAGCACGGAGGCGTCGGCGATGCGC
>Ga0207657_10001641_pt1 | contig 24118 bp, 21 predicted proteins | sample KBSC33metaG_FD_184316 | JGI IMG/M metagenome (GOLD analysis project Ga0207657, IMG submission 184316) | Corn rhizosphere microbial communities from Kellogg Biological Station, Michigan, USA - KBS C3-3 metaG (SPAdes) (version 2) | ecosystem: Host-associated > Plants > Roots > Rhizosphere > Soil ... | reverse complement strand
TGGGAGCCCGCCCTTATATGAAGGTTCAGGCCCGCGGGCCGGAGATCTCAATCTCTCGTGGCCGATCCCAGCAGCGGCGTCGGGCAAACATCTTCTCCGTCGTAAAGGAACTCCTGCGCGAACACCGATCCGCGACCATTCCCGGCCTGCCGCCGTTCACTGGAGGTGCGGTCGGATATTTCGCCTATGATGTAGTCCGCCAACTCGAAAACATCGGCGAACACACCAAAGACGATCTGAAAGTTCCCGATTGCGCACTGATGTTTTTCGATCGCCTGCTGGCCTTCGATCATCTTCGCCACCAGATTCACATTATCGCGACAGCCGATGTTTCGAGCGAAAGCCCGAAGAAAGCTTACGATCGTGCCCTTGCGGATATCGGGCGACTGGAAAGAAAGCTCGCCTCCAAGTTGCCAGCCAGCCACTGGCAATTCACTTCCTCCAAAGCCCTGCGCAAGTTGAAAGTGCATGCTCTTACGACGCAGCGAGAGTATGAGAAGAAGGTGCAGCAAGCAAAGGAGTACATCGCAGCCGGCGATGTCTTCCAGGTGGTGCTATCGCAGAGGCTCGATTTTGTTCCGCAGGTCGAAGCCTTCGATCTCTATCGTGCTCTCCGAACCGTGAATCCTTCGCCTTACCTTTACTTCCTCAAATTCGGCGACACCCACGTGTTGGGTTCATCTCCGGAGATGTTAGTTAGGGTAACCGGACAGAAATTGGAATACCACCCGATTGCGGGAACGCATCCTCGGGGCCGCGATGAAGCAGAAGACCTTCGCCTCGAACAGCAACTGACCAATGACGAGAAGGAACGCGCCGAGCACGTGATGCTGGTCGATCTTGGACGCAACGATCTAGGCCGCGTCAGCGAATATGGCTCGGTTAAGGTGCGCGATCTCATGTACGTCGAGCGCTACTCCCACGTGATGCACATGGTGTCGGCGCTTGAAGGAAAGCTGCGCGAGGGTCTGGATGCGCTGGACGCTTTCGCCGCCTGCTTTCCGGCTGGAACCCTCTCCGGCGCGCCGAAAGTCCGAGCCATGCAGATCATTGAAGAACTGGAACCGGTCCGGCGCGGAGTTTACGGCGGCTCCGTGCTCTACGCGGACTTCGCTGGTAATCTCGATTCCTGTATCACGATCCGCACCATGTTTCTCAAAGGCAAGCAGGCCTATCTTCAGGCGGGCGGCGGAATCGTGGCTGACTCCGAGCCCTCCAAAGAATTTCAGGAAACCCTCAACAAAGCTCAAGCTGTGATCAAGGCCGTAGAAATGGCGCGGCAGCGACGATAACCCTGGCACGACACGACCGTCACAGTTTTAGAAAATTCGCGACCAACTGCTTGCCGGCGGCCGTGAGCACGCTCTCGGGATGGAACTGCACACCTTCGACCGGATACTTGCGATGCCTCAATCCCATGATTACTTCTGATCCGTCACGATCTCTTGTCGTGGCGCTCACCTCGAGATCGCCGGGGAGCCCATTTTTGCGGACGATGAGAGAGTGATAGCGCGTAGCTCTCATGGGACAGGGGAGATCGCGGAAGATCGTCCGCCCATCATGCTGCACTTCGCTCGTCTTGCCATGCATGAGATTGGACGCCCGCACTACCTCGCCGCCGAACGCAGCCCCAATCGCCTGGTGTCCCAGACAAACACCCAGAACCGGCACCTTGCCCGCGAAATGCTTCACCAACTCGATGCTGATGCCCGCGTCTTGCGGCGTGCAGGGGCCCGGAGAAACGAGGATCCGCTCCGGCTTGAGCTCCTCCACGTCGGCGATTGTAACCTGGTCGTTGCGGCGCACCTCGACCTCTGCACCTAGCTCCCCGAGATACTGCACGAGGTTGTAAGTAAAGGAATCGTAATTGTCTAGAACAAACACCATGGGAAACGATTTCCAGTTCTCAACTACTTCGCGTTTTCAGGCTCGAGTGTAACCTGCCCTGAACTTTTGAGGGGAACCCCATTCGCAGCCGTCCACCAGCCGTTTTAGGACGCGGTCGAGTGTTGTGGTCTACGACGCAGCCCTTTCCTCTGCGTCAAATGCCGCCGCATACTCTCGCGCGAATTCATCGAACGACTTGCGCTTGCGGCCGATGAGCTTCTCGACTGTGTCGTCCACTGAGCTTGCCCCGCCATCGCGATAAAGCCGGGTCAAGTCAAGGACGGCGTCCGCTGACCATTCCGGCATTCCCGCTCGCAGCATCGCTTGCCTGATCTCATCCTGGGCTAGATCGACATAGCTGATGGTGCGTCCCGTCGCTCGCGAGAGTTTCTCAGCCACTTGGGCCTGGGTGAGCGCTTCCGGCCCGGTGAGCGGGTAAGCCTTTCCTTCATGACCTTTACTCGAAATCACCGCAATCACGGCAGCGGCAAGGTCTCGAACATCGATGTGACTCACCGCCCCATTTCCCTGACAGCCGTAAAAAGCATTCTGCGCCTTGATCGTTGCCGAGTGGTAAGTCACGAAGTTCTGCATGAAGCCATTCGGCCGCATGAATGTATAAGGCACGCCAGAAGCTTCAATTCTCTCTTCCGAATCGCGGTGCATGGACGGGAAGATCGCCTTGCGCCCCCCCAACGCCGAGAGCTTTACGAGGTGCGTAATACCCGCTTTCTGGGCCTCATCAATGACGTTGGCCTCCAGCGCGACGAGGTTCGCTGTAGGTGGTCCCACGAGAAACAGAATGTCAACTCCTTCCAGGGCCGCGCGGATTGTCTCAGGTTTCGCGTAATCGAGAACCACAGTATGCACATTTCCGGGCGCGGTCTGCGCCTTTTCCGCTGATTGATACGCCGCTGTCAGCTTCAGTTTTGCTGCCATAGCCTGCTTAAGAACTTCGCTTCCGACATTGCCACTGGCGCCGGTAATCAAAATCATGATGGCTCCCTTCAACGCGGTTGAAGAACAGCTCTTTCCATTAGCTAACGGGACTGATGCTCCCGATCTGGAGCGTGTCGCAGAAGATTCATAGGAATCGGGGTGGAAGAACTTGCCCTCAGGGGGATAGTTTTTGGCCGCCGCGTTTCAGCGGGTCACCCGATCGCCTTCTCCTCTGATAGGCTGCGCGCGCCACATTCACATAGGCCAAGAGGAAGACTCCAGTAAGTCCCGCAAAATTACATACTTGACACCCTGAACATAGCCAAGCCATGCTACAGCTACTTACGGAGGCATTATGGCCGAACCTCATCCCGAAAAGCGGGCGACGCGCCGCTTCGCGTTGCGCCTTCCAGTAGCAGTAACCTACACGGACGACGGAGTGCAGCAGAAATCCGCTCAAACTCGGGACGTAAGTGCACGCGGCATATGCTTTTATGTCGATTCCAATATTTCAGCAGGAGCGGCTATCGAGTTCACCCTTACGCTGCCCCCCGAAATTACGCTTACCGAAGCCATACGGGTCCGCTGCAAGGGTAAGGTTGTGCGGGTCGACGGCAGCAACGATGCCAGCGGCAAGATGGCGGTAGCCGCCATAATCGACGAATACGAGTTCCTTTCCGAGTCGCAGGTCTGAGGTAATCTTCTCGCACCCCGCCTTGCAGTGGTATTGTGTCTCTATCCCATTGCTTTTCGAGTGAAGTTTTGCTGCAACCAGCCCAACGATTCGTAGCTCTCCTTCTCGCCGCAGTCGCGCTGTGCCTACCGCTCACGGCGCAAACGCCTGATCAGAGCCAGGGTCCGGCCGCGCCTGCGCAGTCCGCAGCGCCGCGAAAAAGAACGACTCCGTACATAGCCATTCGAAATGTTGCTGCGGTTCACGACCAGCAGGGCGCTGGGGTTGAGATCACCTCGACCGTTGCCGTTGTGCCCTCGATCACCAAGCTGGATGGCCCTCCCCGTCTGGTAATTGACTTGCCCGGGACGGTGAATCGTGTGAGTCGCAACCGTATTCTTCCTGTTCAGGCCGGTGATATCAAAACCATTCAAGTCAGCCAGCTACAACAGAATCCGCCCGTCACCCGCGTATCCCTTGATTTGAAAGAGGCGCACTCTTACAGCTGGGAAGCGGCTGATGACAAGTTGGTGGTCTATCTTCGCCCGGTGGAAACGCCCGCAGCCAAAGACAAGGCTGACGCTGCCAGGCTGGAAAGTCCCAAAATTGAGGCTCCCGCCAGTGTGACCGTACCTGCCTTCACGCGGGGAATCGCGCCAGCGATCAGCACGGCGTCCAACGGAGGTGGAGTGGGACTGGTCTCCGCCGGCAACCCGGTTGGCCCTGGCTCCACCGTTTCCGCGGCCGCCGAGACTGCCATCCTGAACCTCTCGCGTGGCGGTACAATCCGCGTCTGCCCTGGCACCACAATTTCGGTGACGACTTCGCAGAATGGGCAAGACCTGATGCTCGGAATGAGCACTGGTTCCCTGGAAACCCATTACTCTCTGGCAAGTTCTCGCGATGCCATTCTTACGCCTGACTTCCGCATCGCTTTAAGTGGCCCTGGGGACTTCGCCTATGCGTTCAGTGCCGATACCAAAGGGAACACCTGTGTACGCTCGCTTCCGGGTAACAGCGCATCTGCCGTGGTCTCCGAACTCCTGGGTAATGGCACCTACCAGGTAAAGCCTAACGAGGAAGTTGTTTTCCGCAACGGGCAGATAACGAACCCCGATAGCACTGTGCCGCTGGATTGCGGTTGTCCTGCAACTCGAGCGCCCAGCGTAGTGCGCGCGGAGGCCGCGCCACAGGCTGTAGCTCCTGAGGAAGGCGTAATCGCAGGTTCCGCCACGAACTCTAAGCCGCCGGTCGCGAACGATCCCAGTCTAATCCCGCCAGTCGCTTCGCTTGCGGACATGGTTCCGGGGCCGACCCCAACCAACACCAGCTTGCTGGCGAAGGCCGACACCCTTCGGGAGCCGAACCGTACCAACAAGCCGATGCACATCCAAATTGAGGCGCCTTTGGTATTTCGTGGTGACCAAATCCCCGCGCCCGCACCTACCCGCGAGGCTGGAAATCTACCCGCAGTGTCTGCTGCGCGCTCCGCTGGAATCGCCAATTCAGCAGCGGCCACCGCTCAGCCACCCAAGCCTCAGCCCAAGCAAAACACCGGATTCTTCCGTAAGGTGCGTCACTTCTTCTCTTCCATGTTCAGCTGATGCTGTATCATTTCCGGCCTGTCTGTGGCGGCTATCTGTCTTTTGCTGGAACAAATCGGCTTTGGAAGCGTCTATACTGTAAGTAGCAGGTGCGCTCATGTCGGTTGCGCCCAGGATGACGATGGCTTCTCGGCCTTCGGCTCCCGAACCCAACCCTCTACCGACTCTCTCGGGCGAAGGTTACGGAGTCTATCGTACCCGTCCATCCGCATTCGTCTTTTCGTTCGCTCTGAACACGGTGGCTATCATTCTTCTTGTCTGGTCCGGCCACTGGGTAGTTGAGCATCGGCAACAAATTCGTCAGCGCGTCACGGGAATAGTTACAGATATCAGTCCTTACACTCTCCCGCCTTCCGCCAAGGAATCGGGTGGCGGTGGCGGTGGGGGAGATCGCGACAAGCTCGCAGCTTCTCGTGGTGCGCTACCCAAGCAATCTCTCGAGCAGATCACGCCTCCGGCAGTGGTGGTTCGAAACGAAGCTCCGAAGCTTGCCGTCGACCCCACCGTGGTTGCGCCTCCGATTCAACTCGCCAACAACGGCCCCTTGGGCGATCCGCTGTCCAAGATCCTCGGTCCTCCTTCCAATGGAACCGGGTCAGGTGGCGGAATCGGCAGCGGCAGTGGAGGGGGAGTCGGATCAGGACGCGGTCCCGGTGTCGGTCCGGGCTACGGCGGAGGAATTGGCGGCGGAGTGTACCGAGTAGGCGGCGGAGTGTCGGCTCCGCGTGCGATCTTTGCTCCCGACCCTGAATATTCGGAAGAGGCGCGCAAAGCCAAGTATCAGGGAACCGTCGTCCTCTACATGATTGTCGGCCCAGATGGCCGCGCGCGCGACATTCGCGTAGTGCGTTCCGTTGGCATGGGACTCGATGAGAAAGCCATCGACGCTGTTCGCACCTGGAAATTCGATCCCGCCCGCCGGGATGGGCAGGCGGTCGCGGTGCAAATCAATGTAGAAGTCAGCTTCCGGCTCTACTAGACACAAGTCTCGAAGTTAAAGAAATTCCAACCGGCGAGACTTGAGTCTCGAAAGCCCAATTCGAGAGTCAAACACTGTTCTAACGCTTCCTGACGGCTCGTGCTATAGGATCCACTCGCTCACGTGCAGTATCAACCCACTCCGAGCCGCGTTCCATCACATCGTTTACGCGTTCTTTTGCCTCTTCTGCGAAATCCTCCACGGTCTCGCGCACATCGTCGTATTTGCGGCGCAGATCCCGGCGCATTTGTTTGCCGGTCTTCGGAGCCAGCAGCAATGCCACAAGGGCTCCGGCACCTAGACCAATTAAGAGAAACGTTACCGCGGTCCCAGCCGTGCTCTTGTCCGACGATTCATAATTACCAGTACGCATGAATTCACCTCGTTGATAAGTTAATGATGCTTATAACAGGGCACAGGTCACCCGACGACGATTGTAGTACTTGGCGCCACAGTTTCGCCGGTGAAACAAATTTACGGCGAGCTCAATCGAGATTGAGTCACAAATGGGACCAATCCGGCTTTCCGGTGCTGTTCCATCCGACCAACTCAGTTTTCAACCAGTCCATCTCCGTGTAAAATAAACCCTTTGTTGTCCTGTGCGTGGCGGAATCTGTGGCGTGCCCTGCCTCCCGCCCGTTTACCGAACGCAATCTGAAGGAGACTTAGCGGCAATGGCTATTCCTGCGACCCAACTTCGCCCCGGCATGGTGATCAAGCACAATAACGACCTGCACTCCGTGTTCAGCGTGGAACACCGTACTCCGGGGAACTTGCGCGCGTTTATCCAGGCCAAGTTGCGCAACCTGCGGACCGGAGCAATGTTTGAGCACCGCTTCCGCTCCGCCGACGCGATCGACAAAATCACGGTGGACGAAGTTCAGATGGAGTATCTCTATAACGATGGGGACGATTATTACTTCATGAACACCGAGAACTACGAGCAGACCCATCTGACGCGCGATACGCTCGGGGATTCCGTGGATTACCTGATTCCTAATCTTCAGATCAAAGTTGAATTCTTCGACGGCAAAGCAGTGGGTATTGAGCTCCCGCAAACGGTTGAGATGACGGTCATCGAAACCGAGCCCGGACTGAAGAGTGCGACAGCATCCAGTGTCACGAAACCTGCCAAGACCGAGACCGGCCTCGTCGTCCAGGTGCCTCCTTTCATCAATGAAGGAGAAAAGATCCGGGTAGATACTTCCGAGGGCGCTTATCTGTCGCGTGCTTGAGGTAGCCGTGTTTAAAACGATGCCATATTGCATGGGCAGAGATGTGGGAGGGCACGGCTCTGAGCCATGCCGCATAGCGGCTATGGAGAGGGGCTTCAGCCTCTGAGGTCTTTGCTGATTCCTGTATGTCAGAAAAAACCACAGAAGCTCGGCGTTTCCTGGTCCGCGGACGTGTTCAGGGCGTGGGTTTCCGCTGGTTTGTCGAACGCGAAGCGCACATGCTGGGCATCGCCGGGTGGGTCCGCAACAAGTCCGACGGCAGCGTTGAGGTTTTAGCAATAGGCAATCGAGATCAGCTGCTCGGTCTTCGCTCCCGCCTGCGACAAGGTCCGCGTGCGGCGCGCGTCGATGATGTCGAGGAATCAGAAGCTAAGCCAATCGCTGGGCTAACCAATTTTCGTATCGAAGGAGCGTGGTAGATGGGAAGCAAAGCCGCGGTCAATTGCGAGCCGCTCAAGGAGCTGATCCGGGAAGTGCCTGACTTTCCAAAGAAGGGAATCCTGTTTTACGACATCACCACCTTGCTCAAGGACAAGCTCGGATTTGCTACGCTCATTGACGCACTCGCCGAGCACTACCTCAACAAGGACATAGACCTGGTCCTCGGCATGGAAGCACGCGGCTTCATCTTCGGCCCAGCGCTCGCCTACCGGCTCAACGCTGGCTTCGTCCCTGTGCGCAAACCCGGCAAACTGCCCGCAGCCACCGCCAGCCTGAGCTACGATCTGGAGTACGGCAGCAACACACTCGAAATCCACAAAGATGCGATCCAGAGCGGGCAGCGCGTGATTATCGTCGACGACCTGCTCGCCACCGGCGGAACCGCTGGCGCTACCGTCCAGCTCGCTAAATCACTGGGCGCCGATGTGTGCGGAGTGGGTTTCGTCGTGGAACTCGATTTTCTCAACGGCCGCGAGAAGCTGAAAGGCTGCGACGTCTTTTCGCTGCTCCACTACGACAAATGATTTGGCCGTAATGATCTATTGTTGGCGTTGTCATCCTGACGACGCAGAGGACTTCTGCCACTACGCAATGATCTCGATGGTTTCATTTGAAGTCATCCTGGGCCGCGTTATCTAGGCTTAACCTTTTCCCACACGATGGTCCAGCGCTCTACCTCGCCGGACTGCTCGACATCGGAAAAAGTCATGCGATTGCCCTGCAGTCGATAGGGGCGCTTCTGCACTGTGCCGATGAAGTTGGGATTGAACGAGACTTCCGGATAATGCACAATCACCTGATTCTTTTCGTCAATTTCGTATCTGCCGCAGTAGCTGCTGAACCCTGAAGCCGCGCTGATCTTCTCGCTATCGTTAGCGTTTTCCTCATTGCTGTGCCAGTTGGGACGACTTGGCTTCATCAGTGCGACGCACATGTACCCGTCCTGAGCGTATACAAGATAGCCGCTTGCATCCGCGCCCAGGTCAGGATACGGTCGGGTGCGGCCGTCGCGTAACTTCTCTTCCGTAGACACCAACTTCCACGTGCCAATGAGAGCTTCCCGGAGTGATTTCTCTGAAACTTGAGCCGATGACTGGAACACAGTGCACAGCAAGAACCCCATCGCCAGGAAAACAGAAGATTTCTTCATAGCCCGGCATCATACGGCAAAACATGCTTGTGTTCCTGCACTAGGTCAACCCGTAGCCGTGCGCGATTCAGGAAAGTTGCCGAACGCGTGCTGCTATACTGCGTCCAATTTGCGTTGGGAGGGCACCGTGTATCGAACTGTTCTTGCGGTAATCCTTGCTATTTCGCTGCAAGCAGTAGCCCAGACCAGTTCCTCTTCCTCCAACCCGAAAGTAAGGGCGATCACCGGATTTGTAAGGCTCGACCGCGCAAATTACCAAAAACAAGTTGCCGACGCTCTCGTTGTTTTGCGAAAAGCAAAAGCTGAATTCGAGTCCTCGGGTTATGAAGTCGAAAGCGTTCGCATCACAACTCAGCCGCTGGCGGAGCTCGTGGCCGGCATGGCGGAGGATCAGGCATTTGCATTTCTTAAGCAGCTTGATGATCTGTCCGTAAAAGAGAAGTTCCTGCCGAATGTTGGACCGGGAATGCTGCACGACACCGACGAACCCGCCACCATGCATCTTCTGGAACGCGCGCTGTCAACCCTGCCTAACATCGAGGGCAGCGCCATCATCGCTGACGAAGCGGGTATCCACTGGAACACAATTCGGCGCACTGCCGAACTGGTGAAGTATGTGGGCGAGCATAGTCCGCGTAGCCAGGGCACCTTCAACTTCACAGCTAGCGCGATGCTGCAGCCCTTCGGGCCCTTCTTTCCCGGTTCCTATCACACCGGTGCTGGCGGCCAATTCGCCATCGGCTTTGAAGGAGCCAATGTCGTTCGTGAGGTCTTTCTCAAGGACAAGGGGAACGCCGTAGCCGCTACCGCCGGCTTGACCGCTGCGCTGACCAAGCACGCATCGGTCGCGGATAAGGTGGGCAAAAAAGTGGCTGCGGAAACCGGCTGGCTGTATCTCGGCGTCGACCCGACACCCGCACCTCTGGGAGATGTATCAATAGGTGCCGCGATTGAAGCTTTCACGGGCGCGAAGTTTGGCTCCAGTGGAACGCTTACTGCAGCCCACATCATCACAACCGCGGTGAAAGCCGTACCGCAAAAACAGGTCGGCTACTCCGGTCTCATGGTCCCTGTGCTGGAAGACAAAGTTTTATCGCAGCGCTGGGCCGAGTCGACTTACAACATCGATTCCGTGCTGGCGTATTCGGCAGTTTGCGGGACTGGGCTGGATACCATCCCACTTCCGGGCGACACCAGCCCGGAACAGATGGCGCGCATTTTCGGGGACGTGGCATCGCTCGCGTTCAAATGGAATAAGCCGCTCTCCGCACGCTTACAACCGGTAAAAGACAAGAAGGCGGGAGATCGCACCGATTTCCAGGATCCAGCCCTGTTCAACACCAAAATCCAAGGGCTGCCGTAGCGCTTGGGAACTCAATTCCATTGTCCTTGCGTTGCCGCAGCCTCTAGGGCTTAAATCCCACAGTTTCCCAAAGTGGAGCGGTGTCGTAGAGAGTTCCCCCGGTGACCACCTTCTCTACGGTGCGGATGTTACTGATCTTCTCCAGCGGATTCGCGCCGAGAATGATCACGTCCGCCTTCTTACCCGCTTCCACCGTGCCCACTTGCTTGTCCAATCCCATCACGCGGGCGGGGACGACGGTCGCGGCCTGAATCGCTTCCATTGGCGTAAATCCCGCTTCGACATACAGTTCGATTTCACGATGCAGGCTGTGGCCCGGCACTGCCTGGTCCGTTCCAGCTACGATGGGCACGCCGGCGCGATGTAGTGCTCCGATGATTTGGAGTTCTTTGTCTCGCACGGCTTTCTTCTGCGCATCCTTGGGGTCGGGCGGCCCTTCGGGGGTCATGAATTGTTCTGCCAGTTCAGGAGCTACCTTGGCGGCGCCGGGCTCGAAACTGGTGAAAGGATGCGACGCAGATGCGGTGAACATCTCCATCAACGCCATCGTCGGATCGATGACGGTCTTATGTTCTTTTAGGAAATCGATTGCTTTCTTCGCTTCAGGCGATTCGATGTCAATGGCATTGATCATGGCCATTCGCTGATCACGCGTCGGCCTGCCTACCGGCTTTTTTCCGGGCGGAATCATGACATCGGCGACGTACTGAATGTGGTTGATCTGGTCCATCCCTGCATCGACGGCCTGGAAAATGTTCATGCCTTCCGGAACGTGTCCAGTGACGGTCATTCCCAAACCATGCGCATCTGTCGCGACCGCAGCCACATTGTCCGGCGTCATCGAACTGTAAATCTTCATCTGCTGGAAGCCTGCATCGTGATAGCGATCGACCCAATACTGCGCGTCTTTAGCGTTGTCGACGCGTTCGACTCCAATTGCCGCGGGTCCGGTTCCATCCACAATGCCTGCAAGCAGCAGGCGAGGTCCTAATCCACGTCCATCCCGAATGGCGTTGCGCACCGCCGTAATGAACTCAAGTTCATTCCCGCAATCGCGGACCGTAGTTGCGCCTGCAGCCAGGTAGATCGGTCCCCACTCCACCTGCTCAAAATGTGCATGCATATCCCACAGGCCCGGCAGGATTGTCTTACCTCGTGTGTCTACGACAGTGGCATCGCTTGGCAGTGGAATCTTTGCGCGTGGTCCCGCCGCCACAATGCGATCGCCATCAATGACCACGGCCGCATCCGGAATGGCGGCGGCTCCAGTGCCGTCCACCAGCGTTCCACCAACCAGTGCCAGCTTGCCCGTTCGACGGCCAGGGAGTTTGCGGCCCATCTCCGCCAACGCGGCCATCTCATCCTGTCCCGCAACCGCCACCAGTTTCCCTAATACGGCTTCATCGCCTTCGCGAATAGCCTCAAAGTGATCGAACTCCGCATCCACGGTAACCACGGCAAACAGTTGCTTCTGCTCATCCAGCCAGAGTGTTTCCCGCCCCCAAATCAGCCCTGAAACACTGTAGCGGTCAAGCGTGCGTGTCTTGCCTTGGCTCTCAACCTGGTCCTGACCGCGGCGCTCAATTCCGATCGGCCCCGCTGGAAAGGTCTGCAGCTTCGCCGGCGATCCATTTGCCAGCCAGTACCGCATCAGCATCATCTGCATCGCAGTTGGCGCATAGCCATCGATGAGGAAGAACAGCTTAGGCGTGGCTTCATCTTTCTTACTGGTACCCTGGCGGACGTGAACCGTTTGCCCGTCCACAACCACGGAATCGTCTATCTCGGTCAGCCGCGAATTCTTTCCCTTAATATCGAATGCTTCCGGCGTCAGGTCCTCCTTCAGCCTGAGCGTCGCCGACAGGGGCACGGAAGTAAATCGGTCCTTAAACTGAAACTTTGAAGAAACCACGAGAGAGGGACCGTCCTGCTGAATGGAATAGTTCTCTTCTCCAATCGCCTGCTCAAACTTGTGCAGGCGGAACTTGCCTTGTTCCACCTCATGCGCCGCAGAGCTTACCCCTTGCGTTTGCGGCTCTTGTGCCCAGGCGGCGAGCGCCAGCCCCAAGCAGCAGATTGTTGAGCAAAGAAGAGCACTCCTGCACGACGCATACCTCTGCCGATTCACCATGGCTATTTCTTGGTCCTCGTTTTGATCCTGTAGTTTTTGCGCGCGAAGCTCATTCCACCAGCAGCCGCGCGCCTTTGGGAAGATAGCTCTTGCGGTGGAACCAATCTTCCATGGAATTTCTCAGTTCCTCGACCGGAACGTTGTTTCCGATTTCCAGCACACCATCGCTCACCGGCAAGGTGTCATCGTATACGCTGGCATTGGTGAAATTGCGCATGCTGAAGCTGTCGAGCCACTTCAGGGGGCAGGCATGCCGCTGCCCCTGATGCTCGTACTCGACCCGAACCTTGCGAGCAAACATGAAGCGATTAAATCACAATGAGCGGACGATTCATGGCCGCGCGCAACCCCCGAAGACACGCGCGTTCATTTCGCAGCTGTCGCCTGCGGCAACGGATTACCTTCATTGTCAAGAACCTGCACTGGTCCCATTCCGAGTTTTTTGAGTTCGGGTTCAATTTTCGCGCGATCGCCTGCTGCTACCACTACCGACGACTCCGGATGGATATAGGCATTCGCAACCCGCTGCACATCTTCGGCGTTCACCTTCTCGATTCGAGTTGGCAACTGGTTGTAATAATCGAGCGGTAAATCATAAGTGAAGATGTCACCGACCGCATTGCTGGTGAAATCGGTTGTCTCAAAGTATCCGGCCAAGGACAACGAGAAAGATCCTTTTGCAAAGACCAACTCTTCCGGCGAGAGTGGCGAAGTCCTTATCCGCTCCAGCTCTTTGAAGGTTTCCTGCACTGCGGGTGCGGTGGCGTCGGTTCTGATGGACCCGCCAGCACCAAACAACCCGGGCCCGCGTCGGTAGGCGAAAACAGAGAACGCGCCATACGTGTACCCGTGCTCCTCGCGCAGGTTCATGTTTAAACGACTAGAGAACAATCCACCCAACGCGTTGTTCATGACCTCGAGCGGAACGTAGTCAGGCGTGGAGCGCGGCGCTCCAATGCCGCCTGCAAACAGAAACGTCTGCGGCGCCGCCGGCTTATCGACAATGTAAATGGCGCGCGTCGTCTTCGTATTCACCGGAGGTGGCAGATGCTTAGTGGTATCGCCCTTCCATCGACTGAAGTATTCCTTTGCCAGCACCCGGGCCTCCTGGACGCCCACATCTCCAGTCAGCACCAACGCTGAATTGCCCGGTACATATCCGGTTCGCCAGAACTTCATCATTTCATCGCGGCTGATCTTCTGGTTAGCGTCATCGGTCCCGATCTCGAGATAGCCATAAGGGTGCCCGCCTCCATAGACAACCTTCCGAAAAGCCCGGAAACCGAGGCGTACTGGATCATCTTTCAATTGCAGCAGCTCCGTCTGCCGCAGCTTGCGAATGCGGTCGATCTCGGCGGCATCGAATTTGGGGTTCAGCGTGACGTCGGCAAGAAGCTCCAACGCACCTCCGAGATTCTGCGTCAGCGCATCAATACTGACTGAGGAGAAGTCATTCGTCGAATTGCTGTGCAGCGTGGTTCCAAGTTGGGCCGCATCGTCCGCAATCTGAAGAGCAGACCGCCGAGTTGTACCCTGCGTGAGCATTTCTGAGGTGAAAGAAGCCAATCCCGGTCGATCCGGCGGATTCGCATCGCTTCCGCTCAGCACGATCAGATTCGCCGCCACCACGGGCAGCTGGCGCTGCTCCATCACGTATACGGTGAGGCCGCTATCGGTCTTGAAGCTGGTGGGAATAGGAAGACTTAGTTTCGAGGCTGGGCCTGCTGGTGGGGCCTTTGCTCGCCAAGCCTCGTCCGGCATACTGCCTGGAGTGGCGGGGCTGCCTTGCTTGGCCTGCAGCTCTTCCTCTTCCTTGGTCTGCGGCGGGTCATTCACAACTTTCTGGCCCGGTACTCCGTATACTACGACCCGCGCATTCGGCCGCAATTTATCGTTCGCCACCCTCTTCAGATCAGCGATGCTCGCGCGATTGTAGCGTTCCAGATCTTTGGGGAGGTATCCCGGATCACCCAGATAGTGGTTGTACTGGTTCAGACGATCGGCCACACCACCGAACCCGCCCAGGCGCTCCAGCTTCTGTATGATTTGCGTCTCGGCCGTGTTGCGGGCGCGCTCCAACTCCTGCTCAGTCGGACCTTCGTTGCGCAGCCTGGCCAACTCCTCGTCAATCGCCTTCTGCAGATCTTCCGGCTTGACTCCGGGCTTCGCCGTCGCTGTGATCTCAAAGACGGATCCCAGCATTAAGCTTTGATTCTGGACCGAAACGTCCTGGGCAATTTGCTTGTCATATACCAGCGCCTTGTAGAGACGGCTCGATTTGCCGCCGCCAAGTAATCGCGCCAGCAGATCCGCTTCCGCATCACCCGGCTTGAAGATTGGATCGGTGATCCACGCCATGTATACCCGGGGAAGCTCCACCTGATCAGTGACCACAGCGTGGCGCTCCGAAGTAATTGGCGGCGTAACCGCGTTAATCTTCGGCACCGGGGGCCCGGAAGGGATGGTTCCGAAATACTTTTCGATCAGTGCCTTAGCTTGCTGGGGCGTGAAATCGCCAGTGATGGCCAGGCTTGCATTGTTCGGCGAATAATATTGGCGGAAAAATTGCCGCACGTCATCCAGTCGGGCTGCCTCAATGTCCTGGTGTGACCCGATTACGTCGGCAAAATAAGGATGATCTTTTGGAAAGAGCTGGTGGTACATCGCTTCTTCCACCAATCCGTAAGGCGCATTCTCTACGCTCTGGCGCCTCTCATTGCGCACCACATCCCGCTGGTTGGCCAGCTTTTCTCGAGCCAGTGTTCCCAACAGGTATCCCATGCGATCGCTTTCCAGCCATAACGCCAATTCCAACTGATTCGAGGGCAACGTCTCAAAGTAATTGGTGCGATCAAATTCCGTGGTTCCGTTGATGTCGCTTGCGCCCGCCCCCTCAAGGTAGCGGAAATGCGCCTTAGGACCCACGTGCTGCGAGCCTTCGAACATCATGTGCTCGAAAAGATGCGCGAAACCTGTCCGCCCCGGACGCTCATTGGCCGGTCCCACGTGATACCAGATGTTCACCGCCACTAAGGGCAGGCGATGATCCTCGTGAAGAATCACATCCAAGCCGTTTTTGAGCGTGTATTTCTCGAACTTGATCTGCGGCAGCGGATTCGACCTGCGCCGAGCCGCCGCTGGTGCCGCTGCCTGGCCCAGAGCAGCGATACTGAGCAGAGCGATTAGAAATGAGCTCCATCCAAACCGACGAGATAACTGCTTGAACATGATTTTCTCCGGGAATACAGACTGAATTCGAAAGACAGCGACATGAACGCCCATGATTGGACGTGCGTAGCCGGTTTGCGGTATCCGGCAACCCGTCGATGTAGAAGGGTTTGTGAACTGGATGCCTGCTTAATGTTGCCACAATTCCAAGTAAGTTTTGCGGCATCATGAGAATGAGGGTTTGTGGGAAGCAAAAGGAATCCTTCGCTCTGACCATCAAAACAAGTCCCGCATGTTGTGTATGGGCATGGAGTTCACCATGATTGCACGAAAAATCACTCCAGCTCTTCTGGCTGTTTCGTTCCTCTTTGCCCTTCTGAATGCGCTTAATGGCTTCGCGCAGACGAGTACTGGCTGCGATACCGCCAAGGTGCAATACAGTCCGGTTGAGGATAAATACCTCGACAAGATCAAGATTCAGGCTGTCACCGAACTGCAGGTTCCCGACGACGCTGAAAAGCAGTTCTCGCCACAGCGTACGATCTGGCTCTACGCAGATGAGCCCAACTATCAGAAAGACGGGCCTTGGACCACCACGGCCCTGGTTCGTTCCACCGACGGCCACACGCTTCGCAAGCTGACCTTCATCGGCCACGGCAAAGATGGCGTCAAACTCGAATGGCTCAACGAGCGACTGCTCTTTGGACGCGTCTGGTGGGGAAGAATCCTCTCCACTGACTTTATCCTCGACATTCAGAACCGCGAATTCATTTACCAGCAAAATGCCTACTATGGCGACTTGATGGAAGCCTGCAAGTAACCGTTTCCGCAACTGAGGTCAGCCATTCCGACTGTATCTTGCTTTGCCGGCCACCAACGGCTAACAAAGTTCCTACCTCCCTGGATGAAACGCATTAATGATCAAGTAAGTTCCCGCCGCCATGATGGCGGACGCTGGAATGGTTAAGATCCAGGCCCAAAGGATTCGTCCCGCAACTCCCCATCGCACCGCCGAGAGGCGATGCACGGCTCCTACGCCCACGATCGCTCCCGTAATGGTGTGCGTTGTGCTTACCGGGATTCCTGCCAGCGCCGTTCCGAACAAAGTGATAGCACCGGCAGTCTCCGCGCAGAACCCTCCCACCGGTTTCAGTTTGGTGATCTTCTGTCCCATGGTGTGGACAATGCGCCATCCCCCGAAATAAGTGCCCAGCGCAATCGCGGTGTGAGCGGCGAGAATGATGGGCCAGTGCAGACGTCCCCAATTCCCCAGCATGTCGGACTTGGTCATGAAACCGGCGGTATAGAGCGCTCCAGCAATGATGCCCATCGTCTTCTGAGCGTCGTTGCCGCCATGCCCGAGGCTGTATGCGGCCGCGGAGAGCAACTGAAGTTTGCGGAACGTCTTATCAACGGTCTGCGGGCGGCTGCGCCGAAACAGCCAATATATGCCCGTCATGGCAATCAAACCCAGCACCATCCCCATCAGCGGCGCCAGCACGATAAAGATCAGGGTCTTGTACCACCCTTGCCAGATGATGACTGAGAATGCACTTCGCATGCCTGTATGCAGAGTTGCATGCATCATGGCGGCGCCGGCATACCCCCCGATAAGGGCATGTGAAGACGACGTCGGCAGCCCCCACCACCAGGTCAGCACATCCCAAACAATCGCGCCAAAAAGGCCGGCCAGCACGACGTACTGGTCCACATCCTCCAGGCGGATCATTCCCTTGCCGATGGTCTTGGCAACCGCCGTACCCAGAAAAAATGCGGCCAGGAAGTTGAAAGCCGCCGCCCAGAGAACGGCGAGCTTCGGTGAGAGTACGCGCGTCGAAACTACGGTTGCGATGCTGTTCGCTGAATCATGAAACCCGTTCAGAAAATCAAAGATCAGCGCTACGCATATTGTGATCAGGACCAGAACGACATCGATCTTCACGGGCCGGTGGCGCCTCCACTATTGGGGATGGGAGTCCTGCTCAGCTAAGCGCTTTTCAAAACGATGGCTTCCAGAACGTTGGCTGCATCCTCAGCCTTATCAGTGGCGTATTCGAGATCTTCGTAAAGTTCCTTCAGCTTGATGATCTGGATTGGGTCTTTTTCTTTTTCGAAAAGTTCAGCGATGGCTTTCCGGCTTACGTGATCGGCTTCATCTTCCAACCGGTTCACCTCATCGCAATGTTTCATGACTGACCCGTTCTTCTCCAGCAACGAAACGCCCTGCGCCAGTTCTTCGCTTTGCAGAACGATGATCCCCGCCAACTCGGCGGAAACCGGAGGAGGCTGGGTGATCTTGTACATCACGAGGCGAACAGCGGCCGCGTTCATGTAATCCAGCACATCATCCAGTGACGAAGCCAGCCTGTGAATATCCTCGCGGTCGAAGGGAGTAATGAAAGTCTGATTCAGCTTCATGATGATGGCATGCGTGGCCTTGTCGCCCCGATGCTCAATGTCTTGCATCTGCTTGACCCGTTTCTCCAGCTCTCTGGGATCATCCAGAATGCTGCGCAGCAGCTTGGCCCCTTCGGTCAGGCTGCTGGAAAGTTCCGCAAACAAATCGAAAAACTTGGTTTCTCGGGGGATCAGACGAAACATGCGGATTGGGGCTCCGTAAGGATCAGTGGTCTCTCGTACCAGGGAACGGAGTACTATCTCACGCGTCGCCTAGGCAGCGCAAACTAAAGGCAAAGCTGAAGTTAGCCCTACGCCAGATTAGTATTTGAAATAAGAATGCGCAGGTTTGCGTTCGAAGAATGCGGTCGAGAGATGCTTACGGCTCACCCCAGAGTTGGAGCCAGACCGGCGGAGCGCGCATTTGTTCGCTGCCGCGGTGGCTGACATCCTGCTGTTTTGCGTCAGAGCTACTGCTGGATTAGAGCGACCACCGGTCGCGATCCTGTACCTGAGCACAACTGCCGTTTTAAGCAGCGTCGGCACTTTCCGTGTGCAACCACGCCGTCTTGTAAGCCCGCAACGCGTAGAGTGCGTCTTCCAGAGCTTCCTTCTCGTCGATCGTTCCTATTTGCCGGAAGAGTTCTCGGCCGCGGGCGAGAACAGCTTTTTCTGCTTCCATGACCCGGTTCGGGATCACGCTTCTATTGGTTTCAAAGATGGCCGCTCGATATAGAGTTCGCCAATTTTCGCTGCGGAGAGAGGGGGAATTCTGGGGGTTCATGGGACATCTCCGAGACAGTGACACTTACCGTCTTCCGCCGGCCCGACAAATCGGGCGTCAGAGTTTCGTCTGACCTGCTGTTATTTAACCCGCCACTCGTAATGGCGGACCGATTATTAATTGAGATTAATTCCAGCTTAGCGCGCAGGATCGCGGTGTCAAGCAGCAAGACGTAGTTCCCGATTATTTCTCCGCCGCAGCGATGAATTCTTACACACGAAAAATCGCGACTTTGGGAACTCTCGCAATAGCCGATGTACGAAATAACCAAATTGATAAATCGGTAACGGCATTCCGGCAAGGAATCGTGACGGTCACTTACCCCAAAGCCCTGCACCGACAAAATTCATACACCTGCGCGTCTCGGTGACAGTCGACGCAGTCTGGACCCATGTCATCACCTAGAGATGATGACGAATCATTGGTGTCGTTGCGACTGTCGGCTATGTCACTTGATACCTGTCGTTCTAAGAAGCACGGACGAGGGATGTCGTCTTGGCCCAGAAACCGGGCACGACGGATCCAACTGCCGGTAAAATGATGAGAGAATAGGGCTGCGGAGAGTTGGCCGAGTGGTTGATGGCACCGGTCTTGAAAACCGGCATACCCGGAAGGGTATCGGGGGTTCGAATCCCTCACTCTCCGCCATATTTCAGTCATTCCGAGCAGCGTCGCCAGCAGGAATCTTTTCTTCCTGTCGAAACAAGGCACTTACACTTGTCGCTGCCCTAGAGCGATATAAGAGCTACCGCGTCGGTTGCGGCCGCCTATTGCGACGCGCAGCTTCTCCGAGCGACTCCTGATCGCCTGTAACGCTTCCCGTAGGCACGCTCGCGTCAGAATCCCGGATCGTGATGCCTTTCACCGTCGATTCGGGCGCGGAAACCGTAACCAGCTTCGGCGTTGGTGAAGCGGGGGTGGCCGGTGCCGGATCTGGCGTCGGCTCGACCAGATGGACCTCAGCGACTGAAACTCGATCTTTATCGACAACTTTGGCGGCATCAAGCGGCTTGAGTTTGGAGCTTCTAAGCTCGTAACTAGCCTGTTCACGAGGCATCACAACGAGCCGTCCGTGACCCTTCATAAGTCCGGTAGCTATCTCGACCCTGAGAAAGTATTCATGTCCAGCTTTCAATTCCAGGTCCATGCCTGACTGCGCGTCATTGGAGCGAAATGTGTGCTTTCCGGGAGCCACGGTCGCCATGAAGTACCGCCCATTGTCCATGCGCGCAAGTTGCACCTCGTCGCAATAAACCGAAGGGGCCAATGCACCGCCAACAAACTGCTTGTAACGATAGACATACACCTTTGCTGGTGACTGCTTCTCATCCGACGAAGAAGGGCTGGTGGTTCCATCCTGCGCCAGCATAGACATGCTCGACAGCAAATACACAGATAACAGAACTCTTAATACGCGCATTCGACCCCCGTGCGAAGCTCTTTTGTATTTGACCGGAGAGCTAGAAACATCTCTTAAGGCTTACGGTATGCAGGGGCGCTTTTCTGCTCAAGTTACGGGAGTAATTGCTATTGATCGTCGGTAAACAATAGCTTAGGCGAGAGTTAGGCCAGTACCAGGTAACGATATCGCCGGACACCAAACGCGATTTCTTCGGTATGGCTCACTTTACCTTGCGCCTTGGCAAAGTTACTCGGGTGCTGCCCTCCTGGACTACGAAAGCCACCAGCGGCCCATCGCTTACGGAAGACCAAAGGCATACAACGAGCTGCCCGCGGCGATCGCAACATATTGCTTTCCGTCGACGGCGAAAGTCATAGGCGAGGCATACACGGCCCCGCCCATTTGGAAGTGCCATAGCGGCTTGCCTGTGGTTGCGTCCAGAGCAATGAGATTGCCCTCGGCGTCGCCGGTAAACAACAGACCACCCGCCGTGGACAACACACCCGACCAGGTTGGAGAAATGTGTCGGAACTCCCATTTCACTTTCCCGGTCGAGGGATCGAGGGCGCGCAGGGCACCCCAATACGGCTCTGCTTCGTCTGATGGAAAATAAGCGCTGCCGTAGTAAGCGTGTCCAGCTTCATAAGGTTGTGGCGCTGTGCTGAAAATGTCGCACTGTTCCCGCGCCGTCACATAGAACAGTCCGGTCTGTAAATCGAAACTCGGAGACATCCAGTTGGTCGTACCGAGCGCCCCCGGACAAACCGTATGCCCCTGCGGCGTTGGTGAGCTGCCCTTTTTCGCCAGCGGACGTCCTTCCGCGTCCTTGCTGTCGCTCCAGGTGATTTTGCCGTAAGGATTGGCTGACAGAAGCTTGCCGCTCGTGCGATCCACCACGTAAAAGAAGCCGTTGCGATTGGCTTGCGCGATCAGGTGCTTATCGCCTGAGTCGATCATGATCGGAACCTGCGTCGCATCCCAATCATGTTCGTCATGCTTGGTGAATTGAAAGTACCAGTTCAGTTTGCCAGTGTCAGGATCAAGCGCAAGCAAACTGTTGCTATACAGATTGTCTCCGGCGCGACCCTGCCCCCGGTTCGACGGCGAGGGATTGCCGGTAGGCCAGAACAGTTGGTTCGTCGCGGCGTCGTAAACTCCGGTCATCCATGCCGGAGCACCACCGATTTTCCAGGAGCTTGCCTCCCAGGTATCGTGTCCCTTCTCTCCTGGACCGGGAACCGTGTTGAACCGCCATTTGCGCTTGCCAGTCTCGGGATCGTAAGCGTCGATGAAGCCGCGTATCCCATACTCTCCACCTGAGACGCCCACGATAATCTCGTTCTTCACTGCGAGCGGCGCCAAAGAAAAGCTGTAGCCTTTGCGGTAATCCGCCGCAGAAACATCCCAGATCAAGTTTCCCGTCTTCGCATCAAGAGCAAGCACGTGCGCGTCGAGGGTAGCCATGAAGACTTTGTCCCCCAGAATCGCGAGCCCACGATTTACTCTTCCGCAACACGGCCGGATATCACCCGGCAGCTGTCGCTGATAAAGCCACAACGGACGTCCCGAGCGCGCATCGAGCGCAAAAGCCCGATCGTCCGGACCGGTCGCGTACAGCACGCCATCAACCACCAATGGCGTAGTTTCGAACTTGCCGGTGGCTCCCGTCTGATAAACCCACTTCGCGATCACGGAATGCACATTTGCGGTAGTAATCTGATTGAGCGTGCTGAAGCGGCGCCCGGCATAGTCGCCCGAATAAGTAAGCCAATTTTGTGGCTCTTTGGCCGAGTTCAGTAGTCGCTCAGCCGTCACCTGTCCATGGGCATGAGTTGCAGAAGCCGCGCATAAGATTCCCATCGCAGCCACTCTGACTATAATCCGCACCCGGCGCCACCTCATTGCGCACCAACACTGATCAGGTAAGCGATGATGTCGTGCAGATCTTTGTCGCTGAGAAGATCCGAGTTGTAGATCGGCATCAGGGACTGCCGCGTCTTGTTGATCGAACGCAACTTGTCTTTCTCCAATAAACGCAGGTGCTCCGCGGTGTCCATCATCTGTAGAGTGAAACTGTCTTCGTTGAGCGTGACGCCTTTAATTTCCTCGCCATTGGCGGTGATCACCGTAACCGTCTCGTATTCGTGCGGAAACTCCTTGGTCGCTTCGGTCAGTCCCCAGGCCAGGCGCCGGCTGGGATTTCTAACGGCTTCAGTGAGCGAGTCCACGGTTCGCGATGTTCCCACCGAGGTCAGATCCGGCCCGACTCTTCCGCCCTTTCCCGTCACCATGTGGCAGCTTGAACAGTTGGCATCGCCATAGAACAGTTCTTTCCCATGCGCCGCATTGCCGACCGGCTTCGCCGGTGCTTTCACTTGCACACTCCTCAGGTAAGCGACAATCTGCCATATTTCTTCATCTGTCATGCCCACGCCTTGTCCATTGGTTCCATTCGCCGGCATAGCCGTGCCGGGAATACCGGTGCTGATGTTGTGGAACATGTCGGCATCCGAGTCTCCGTGACGCTTGTGGGCGCGCGTAAGGTCAGGGCCGCGTCCTCCTCCACGCGCACCCAGCCCATGGCAAAGCGCGCAATTAATGCGGAACTCGAACGCTCCTGCCTTGGCCGCCGCCGGATTTCCGGCCAGCGGGTTGCGCTGCTGTGCCCACAGGAAGGAACTGGAGAATGTGGCGAGGCCAAGCCCCAGACTTGAAACGACCAGGCACCATGGAATGCCGCGCCGCAGTAGAAGACAGATCCTTCTTCTGGAGACCATGAACAAACTACCTCTTTGGGCTGGCGAATGAGACCAGGGAATTGCGCGCATCATAGCACGTCAACTCACGGCAACTGTATCGGTTCCATGATTCTCAATACGGGCCGTCCCTGCACATTTTCCAATGGGAAGTAAACGAGATGAGTTTCTGGATCAACACAAACAGTATGAGCATGCGGCATGAAGAACTGCCCAACTTTGATGAGAGTCTTACCTTGCTCGCGGAACACGGTCACCTGTCCCGACTCCGCCGCGACATAGAGCAGCTTGAGCCCAGGGTCAAATGCCAGTACGTCGGGATCCTCTCCCACCGGGTGCGTTGCGAGTACCTTCATCGAGTTCAGGTCCAGCACAGCCAGTTTGTGATTCTTTTCTCCCGCCACGAACGCGAGCCTGCCGTCGATATCCAGCGATATGCCGTGTGGACTCGCAACTCCGGAAACGGGGTATCGCCCAATGATTTTCGCCGTGGTCGGATCAATCGCGACTAACTCATTCTTTTCGTGAACCGCCACGAGAATGCGTGGCGCCACAGAATCGTAGACTGTGTTGCCGGCGCCACCACCTAGTGCGATTGTCGCTACAAGACTGTTGCTCTTGGCGTCAATGACTGCATCTGCGTCTCCGTGCTCATCCGAAACAAACACTCGTTGTGGCCCCGGAGCATAGGCGATTCCGTCGGGATACTTAACCGGGCCGACTTTCGCAAGAGTCTTCAACGTCTTCATGTCTACGACGGCAACTTTATGTTCACCCGTAACCGCGGCATAAACGCGCCCCAGATCCGGCACCGCCCAGACTCCGTGCACACTGCTGAAGCCGTCGAGATTAGCAATGACCTCACGCCTTCTGGTGTCGAAGACCACCAGCTGATTGGCGTTCATGTGAGCGATGTAAAGACGTCCGCTGGAGGTATCTAAACTCTGATAGTCAAAGCGAACCGCGGGCCCCGGCATGCGGATGTCGGCAACCTGCTTCAGGGGCAATGGATCGAAGTTCTTCGGGGCTGTCGCAGACAGATGGCCCGGCAGCAAAACCCAGCCCAGACCCAACGCTATCGCGACCTTTGCGAAGACGCATACGAGTGCCGCATCGATCGCCCATGTTGATCGGGGCAGCCGTTTCACGTTGCCCCTACGACGGCCGATCAGCAGCGCTTCGTACTTAAGCACATGGTCCTTTTTACCG
>Ga0207657_10001639_pt1 | contig 24125 bp, 23 predicted proteins | sample KBSC33metaG_FD_184316 | JGI IMG/M metagenome (GOLD analysis project Ga0207657, IMG submission 184316) | Corn rhizosphere microbial communities from Kellogg Biological Station, Michigan, USA - KBS C3-3 metaG (SPAdes) (version 2) | ecosystem: Host-associated > Plants > Roots > Rhizosphere > Soil ... | reverse complement strand
GCGAGAAAGCGATTGCCGGTGATTAGCCAGCCTGTGCAGGACGTCAGTAATCATCTGTGCAGCTAGGTTAGCTTGAGAAAGGTACTCGCGTCACTCCGCAATGTGATCGTCGACGTTTGCCGGAATTTCCCAGCTTCTATAGAATCAGAGGTTTGCTGCCCGCTGTCGCAAGCCGCAAGCTAGGCCCTGCTTGGGTGTGAACACCAGGAATCATTATGAAAATTCATGAGTATCAGGCCAAGGGAATCCTGAAGAAGTACGGTGTCGCGGTGCCCCGTGGCGAAATGGCTGAATCACGCGAGGAAGCTGAGCGAGTTGCCAAGAGCCTCTTCGATTCCGGAGCAGCCGGCGTGGTTGTGAAAGCACAAATCCACGCCGGAGGTCGCGGTAAAGGCGGTGGAGTCAAAATCGCAAAGTCGGTGCAAGAGGCGGGCGACTTGGCGGCCAAGATGTTGGGCATGACCCTCATCACGCATCAGACTGGTCCCGAAGGTCGCGTTGTGCGTCGTTTGCTCATTGAAGAAACGCTGCCGATCGAGAAGGAACTCTATCTGGGCATCCTCGTCGACCGCGCCGAGGGTAAGCCTGTTTTCATGGCCTCCGCCGCAGGCGGGATGGACATTGAGCAGGTCGCCGCCAACACGCCGGAGAAGATTCTCAAGCAGCACATTGATCCGGGCATGGGTTTGGAGCCATTTCAGGCGCGCAAAATTGCCTTCGCGCTTGGCCTCAAGCCGCAGCAGATCAACCCTGCCGTCCAGTTCCTTACTGGCCTGTACCGTGCCTTTCTCGAGACCGATGCTTCGCTGGTCGAAATCAATCCGTTCATCACGTGCACCGACGGTCGGCTGTTCGCGCTCGACGCCAAGCTCAATTTCGACGACAACGCCCTCTTCCGCCATCCTGATATCCGCGAGCTGCGCGACATTACGGAAGAAGATCCGCTGGAGGTCGAGGCCTCAAAGTACAGCCTCAATTACATCAAACTCGATGGAAACGTGGGTTGTATGGTGAATGGTGCCGGGCTTGCCATGGCTACCATGGACATCATCAAGTATGCCGGAGGAATGCCCGCGAATTTCCTGGACGTTGGCGGCGGCGCGAATGCCGAGCAGGTAACCCATGCGTTCGAGATTCTGCTTAGTGACAAGAACGTCAAAGCAGTGCTGATCAACATCTTTGGGGGCATTCTGCGCGTAGATACGCTCGCAACAGGTGTGGTTGAAGCGGCCAACAAAACTCATATTCAACTTCCAATCGTGCTGCGGCTGGAGGGAACCAACGTCGAAGCAGGGCGTGAAATTCTGAAGCAATCAGGCCTCAACTTCACGGTTGCCGAAACGATGAAAGACGCAGCCGAGAAGGTTGTGGCGGCGGCGCGAGGATAGGTGATTGCCGCTTGCCTATATTGTCATTCCACCCGAGCCGCGCTGGCGCGGCGCAACGCGCGAGGAATATGCTTTTTTCGAAGTGTTCATAAGAGAGTAATCATGGCAATCTTAGTTGATAAAAATACGCGGCTGATCGTACAAGGCTTGACCGGACGTGAAGGTACGTTCCACGCCAAGGCATGCGCAGACTACGGCACTAAAGTTGTCGGCGGTGTGACCCCCGGTAAAGGCGGAAGCACTCACGAGGGCTGGCCGATCTTCAACAGCGTGCAGGAAGCGGTCGACAAAACGGGTGCCAACGCTGCAGTCATCTTTGTGCCGCCGCCGTTTGCAGCCGATGCCATCATGGAAGCAGCCGATGCAGAAGTCGAACTCATCGTCTGCATTACCGAAGGCATCCCTACTCTCGACATGGTGCGCGCCTGGGAGTTCCTGCAGGACCGGCGCTCTCGCCTTATTGGACCGAATTGTCCAGGCATCATTTCGCCGGGCAAAGCCAAGATCGGCATCATGCCCGGCCACATCCACCGGGAAGGTAACGTGGGCATCGTGTCGCGATCGGGCACGCTGACCTATGAAGCCGTTTACCAGTTGACGACGCGGGGCATGGGACAATCCACCGCAATTGGAATTGGCGGTGACCCGATCATTGGCACCAACTTTGTCGACGCGCTCGATCTGTTCAATCGCGACTCTCAGACCGAAGCCATAATTATGATTGGCGAAATCGGCGGCGATGCCGAGGAGACTGCCGCTGACTTCGTGAAAGCGCATGTCAAGAAGCCGGTGATCGGGTTCATCGCAGGTCAAACCGCCCCTCCAGGCCGCCGCATGGGACACGCTGGCGCCATCATCTCCGGCGGGAAAGGCACTGCCGCCGAAAAGATCAAAGCCATGGAAGCTGCAGGCATTCGCGTCGCCAAGTCTCCTGCGCAGATCGGCGAGACCGTAATCGCGGCCATGGGAGTGACGGCTCGAGTCTAGCGCGCCACCAAGTATTTGCGTTTGTCATCCGAGCGGGTTTCGGCCCACGAGGAATCTGCTTTTTCTGGGACGGTCGCCTTTGCGCGCGGCGTATGGCCACTCGCAAGCGTGGGCTTCGGTTCCTGTGCATCGCTGCTCGATGCGCATCTACCCAGGGGCGCAAAACATCAATGGCCAAGGACAAAGATGAAAACTCTAGAACGCACTCTTACCATCGTTAAACCAGATGCCGTCAAGCGCAATGCCATCGGCGACATCATTGAACAGTTCGAGAAGAAGGGATTTCGCATTCTCTCCATGAAGATGCTGGAAATTACCAAGCACCAGGCAGAGCAGTTCTATGCTGTCCACGCCACTAAGCCGTTCTATCACTCGCTGACGGAATTCATGTCCAGTGGGCCAATTGTTGCCATTGCCTTAGAGAAGGAAAATGCAATCGCGGACTTGAGAGAGCTGATGGGAGCAACCAATCCCGCCAACGCCAAAGAAGGCACCATCCGCAAGAAGTGGGCGACGAGCATCGAGCATAACGCTATCCACGGCTCCGATGCGGATGACACTGCTCGCTTTGAACTCAGTTTCTTCTTCGCCGGCTACGAGCTAACGCAGTAGCTGTTAGTTCCTAATACGAAGCTGGAACGGACTACCGCAGAACCGAGTACCACAACGGAGAACTGCTCTATGCCTCTCGTGCAAGTAACGATGCTGGAAGGCCGCACAGCCGATCAAAAGCGCAAGCTGGCGCAGCGCATCACGGATGTCATGGTCGAGGAAGCGGGCGCCCGCCGGGAGGCGGTCGTTGTGGCGTTTCACGAGGTCTCAAAGGAAAGCTATGCCTCAGGCGGTGTCCTGATGGCGGACAAAGGAAAGTGACGTCGGCCTAGCTCAGCGGCTCGTAGAGGTGTCCCTCCACGCGGTCCGCCAGCTTGGGAAGTTCCTTCTTCGCAAACTGAATGAAGTGAGGTGCGGCACGGTGCGCCTCAAGCGCCGCATCGTCCTTGTACTGCTCGTAAATGAAGAAGCGACGCGGCTCGGTCTTGTGGCGATGTACCTGGTACATCTCGCAGCCGGGCTCGTTGCGCGACTGCTCGGTTAGCTTGGAAAACAAACTCGCGACTTCGGTTTCGTGTCCTGCCTTAGCCATCCATGTCACAGCTAAAACGACCATCGCCTCGCTCCGTACTATTCGGCTGATTTATCCATGGGCCCGAACTCGATTTTCGGAAGCCGCTTTCAGCTCCGCGGCAAATTCATCGACCACAATGGTCTGGTCACGGTCAGGACCCGTAGAGATCATCCCGATGCGCGCTCCTGTTTCTCGCTCCAGGAAATTTAAATAATCGCGGGCTTCCTTCGGCAGCTTCTCCCGACTGCGTACGCCTTCCGTCGACGTGCGCCAGCCCCGCATCTTCTCATAAATCGGCTCGAGTTTAGCGTATCCGCTATCTTGAGCAGGAATCTCGGTCGTCTTCCTGCCATCAACGTTATAAGCGACGCAGATGGGAAGCTCGGCAACCTCGTCGAGCACATCCAGCTTGGTCACCACGAGCCATGAAATTCCGTTGATCATGACAGCGTACCTCAGCAGAGGCAAATCAATCCAGCCACAGCGCCGAGGCCGACCCGTCACAGCGCCGAACTCGTTTCCTCTGGCGCGAAGTTGATCGCCCGCAGTGCCCAGATCCTCTGTCGGAAACGGGCCTCCGCCCACGCGTGTGCAGTAGGCCTTGGTTACACCGATCACAGTATCAATCGCGGTGGGAGCCACTCCCGTGCCCGTTGCGGCTCCGCCGGAGGTAGCACTCGACGACGTTACAAACGGATAGGTGCCGTGATCGATGTCAAGCATAGTGCCCTGAGCGCCCTCAAACATTACCGAAGATCCTGAGGCCAGCTCCTGGTTCAGCAGCGCGGCGGTATCGCAGACAAATGGCGCGATCTGTGCCGACGCATGCGCATACTCCTCGTACATCTTGTCCGCATCAAGCGGCTCGGAGTTGAACAGAGCATGGGCAATCATATTTTTCTCGCGCACCGCATTTTCGATATGGGTCTTCAGCAGCGCCAGATCCAGAAGGTCGGCAACCCGCAGACCGCGGCGTCCTGATTTGTCTTCGTACGCTGGACCAATGCCCCGCGACGTCGTCCCAATTTTTACGCGGCCGGGAGCATTTTCCGCGGCCAGTTCGATCATACGGTGGTAGGGCAAAATTACATGGGCGCGATTGCTCACGAAGAGGTTGCCGTCGATTGAAATACCGCCAGCCCGCAGATTCGCAGTCTCTTTTAGAAAAGCGATCGGATCAAGCACAACTCCGTTGCCAATTACGGCGCGGCACCCGGGGCGCAGCACGCCCGAGGGGACCAGCTGTAGTACAAATCGTTTTCCATTGATGATGACGGTATGGCCGGCGTTGTGGCCGCCCGCATAGCGGGCCACGACAGGGAAGCTCTCCGAGAGAACGTCGACGATCTTCCCCTTGCCCTCATCGCCCCACTGCGCGCCCACGACGACCGCAGTTCTGCCTCTGTTCAATGCCATCTCCGTTTGATTTCGAGGTGCCCAGCCACTGTCAGGGCTGTCCAGCGCACTGCCCGGGGGTCGCACACACATATTGCCCGCGGATGTCGCAGTTCTGAATTACAGGGATTTATGCGGATCAGGTGTGTACTTCTAATCATACCGTGAGCTGCTGTGGAACGGCAATTACTCAGACTGTAGTCGTCAGTCTCCGGGCGCCAAGCTTGTCAGATATGACCCCGGGGAGCGACGTTACGCCTTTACGCATCGTTGGAGAGCCGAAAGCCTGACGACTCAACCTGCGGCCTGACGACCGAGCTCTGACGCCTGACCACTGACATCTGAGGCCCGACGACTGAAGCCCGAAGACTGACGACTTTTCTTGTAGACTGCTTTTTTATGCCTGAGCTTCCCGAAGTCGAGACCATCGCTCGCGGCCTGGATAAGCGAGTGACAGGTGACGTCATCGACTCGGTTTGGCTGGGGTCGAAGCCGGAGCCGCTGAAGTCTCCTGCCGCCGAGATCGCCGCCACACTGGAGCACTCGCGCATCACTGGCGTGCGGCGCATGGGCAAACATATCGTGATTGACCTCGAGCGACTCCATTCCCGATCCAATCGCAAACGGAGGCGCAGGGCTGCGCGAAAGACCTCGCGCACTAAGACACCGCCCAAGCCCGTACTGGCACAATGGATCGTCCACCTTGGGATGACAGGGAGCATGCTTGTCTGTTCGCCGGACAGTCCAGTTGATAAGCACACCCACGCCATCGCGCAACTCGCTTCGGGACGCGAACTGCGGTTCGTGGATCCACGCCGTTTTGGGCGGCTAAGCGTATCGCGCAACGGCGGCTTCGAAGCGGGCGGTTTCGAGCCCCTGGATGTCGATCTTGAAACGTTTATTCGACTATTCCGCGGACGTAAAACTCCAATAAAAAGCGCACTGCTGAACCAGAAGCTCCTGCGAGGCGTCGGCAACATCTACGCCGATGAGGCATTATTCCGTGCGGGAATCCGGCCTCGCCGTCGCGCGGCAAGCATCACGCGTGAGCAATTAGGCAAGCTCTATTTATCAGTTAAAGAAGTGCTCAAGGAAGCCATCGCGCTTGGCGGCTCGTCCATCTCCGACTACGTCGATGCCGACGGAGAGGAAGGCTTCTTCCAGTTGCAGCACCGAGTCTACGGCCGTGAAGCAGAGCCATGCCTTGTGTGTAAAGCACCGGTGAAGCGCATTGTGATTGCCGGCCGTAGCAGCCACTACTGCGCAAACTGCCAAAAGTAGTGCATAGGAAAGACACGTATCGGGATTTGACACTCCGACATTCCGACAGACCGCGCAACCTGCTTCTACTGTGAACCGCACCTGCGGCAACCACGCTGAATCGACAATCGTTTTTCCCCGGTGTTACTCTTAGCCCTTCCCTTTATGTCGAACTTATCTATTGGAGTTGATCTCGGCGGCACCAACCTTCGTATCGCTGCTGTTGACGATGAAGGCATTCTGATCGAAAAAGTCACCCTGGGTACAAGGGTCGCATTGGGTCGTGATCACGTGCTCAATGACATGTGCGACGCCATCAAACGCCTCTCGGAGAAGTACCACACGCGTGCGCCGCTGTGCGGTATCGGCATCGGTGTGCCTGGAATTATTGATCTCGAGACCGGCATGGTGCGGGAATCCCCCAACTTGCCGGGATGGTCAGATTACCCGGTGCGTGATGAGATAGAAAAGCGCCTGGGCACCCGCGTTATCCTCGAGAACGATGCCAACGCCGCCGCGTTTGGTGAGAAGTGGTTGGGTGCCGGCCGCGGTGTGAACGATATGGCAATGCTCACGCTCGGCACCGGCGTGGGAGGCGGAATCGTGCTCGCCGGCCACATTTGGCACGGCATGAATGGCATGGCTGGCGAATTCGGCCATATGACCGTGGAACCCGAGGGCGTGCGTTGCGGATGTGGCAACCTGGGCTGTGTTGAACAATATGCTTCCGCAACCGCAGTAATGCGCATGGCTAAAGAAGCTATTGCCAGCGGTCGCTCTACCACTTTGGCTCACGCTGCCAGTACGGACGCCGAATTCAGCGCGAAGGCGGTTTACAACCTTGCAATCCAGGGCGATGAGGATGCTCGCAGAATCTTTCGCCATGTAGGACGCGCGCTTGGAATCATCCTTTCATCCTTGGTCAACGCTCTCAACCTCCCCATGTACGTTGTGGGAGGCGGCGTGTCAAGCGCATGGGAAGCCTTTGCGCCTTCCATCTTCGAAGAGCTGCGGCAGCGCTGTATGGTCTATGCCGCGACTGCTCCGCCATTTCACGCAGGAGAGCAGGGCGCGTCGGCACAGGTCGAATCCCGTCCCGGCAAGTACACCATCATTACTCGCGCCTTGTTGGGCAGCGATGCGGGACTATTTGGCGCGGCTCGGTTGCCGCTGGTAGAAAACGGGCAGTGACGATTAGAGCCGAACTCTTCGACTAAGGCTCTAAAACCTTTTCACACGCTTGAAGGAACGTTTGGTTGTGCTCCGCGCTCCCCACCGTGACCCGAACCGCGGTTGCCGCTCCCCAGGGCGCGAGTGGGCGGATCAGCACTCCTCTCTCTTCCATCCTCGCAGCGAATGCGGCGGCGTCTTGCCGCACATCGCAATAAACAAAATTCGCCCAGCTTGGGACCGGAGAGAAGCCGAGCCGGAACAAACCGTCGAATAGAAACTTCATCCCCGCAGCATTGTTCTCCAGCGCTTGCTGCACATGATCATGATCGTCTAAAGCAGCCAGCGCGCCAGCCTGGGCTATGACAGACACCGCAAACGTGGACTGCGCCTCCGCCACTTGCTTGAGAACTCCGGGATCACCCAATGCGTACCCGACTCGCACTCCTGCCAGTCCGTACACTTTGGAAAATGTCCGCAGCACCAGCAGGTTGCGCTTCTGTCGAACATACTCAACCGAATGCGAATACTGAATCCCGCGCTCAACGGCGAAGTACTGAGCATAATCGTAGTAGGCTTCGTCCAGAATGACGGTTACGTGCTCCGGCAACTGGTGGAGGAATTCATCAGTAGCGACTGCATCAAAAAGCGTTCCCGTTGGGTTATTTGGATTCGCGAGGAAAACGATCCGGGTTTTCTCGTTCACGGCCGAGGCGATGCCACGCAGATCGAACCCGTCATTCTGCATCGGCACTTCGATCAGCTCTCCCCCAGCTTGCTTGGTTGCGGTCAGATAATGAATGAACGAGCGCTGGCTGGTAATTGCATTGGATCCCGGTTTTAGCAACAAGCGCGCAATGATTCCAAGCAGATCCGTCAGCCCGGCTGACACGAGCACTTGATCGAACCCAACTCGGTGAATCCCGGCAAGTTTCTCTCGCAGCTCTCGCGCGGAATTGTCCGGATAGATATTCGACTTTTCCGCTGCCCTTCGCATGGCTTCAATGGCTCTTGGGGAAGCACCAAACGGGCTCTCGTTAGAGTCGAGCTTTATGCAATGCGAAATGTTCCGGGAAGGTTCTGACATCACCGTGCGGAGGCGAGTAACTTGGCGATCTCGGGTGGTTTCAGCTGGCGATATCGTCCAGGCGGCACGTCCAGTTCCAGCGATCCGTAGCGCACGCGTTTAATCTTTTCCACGTGATGGCCAACCTGCTCAAACATGCGCCGGATCTGGCGATTCCGGCCTTCGATTATAGTCACCTCATACCACGGATTCGGCGCGTCCTTGATGATCTGAATCTTGGCTGGGGCGGTTCTCACTCGTCGCTTGCCATCGCCAGATGGAATCGAAACTCCCGCACGAAGCTTCGCCAGAGCAGACTCCTCCGGCTTTCCGCTGATCTTCACCAGGTAAGTTTTCGGTACGTGTGAAGCCGCTTTCATCAGCTTCTCCGCCAAACTTCCGTCGTTCGTAAGCAGCAGTAATCCTTCGCTGGCGTAGTCGAGTCGTCCGATGGGATATACCCGGCCTTTCACTCCGGACAGTAGATTCATGACCGTAGGACGCCCTTCGGGATCGCTCACGGTCGTGACGTATCCCTTCGGCTTGTTCAACAGCAAATAAATCCGCCGCTCAGGCCCGTGCAGCAATTTCCCATTGACGCGAATGTGATCGCGTTCCGCATCGGCCTTCGTCCCCAACTCGGTGACTGTCTGTCCGTTGACGGCAACGCGGCCGGAGGTGATCAGTTCTTCGGCTTTGCGGCGCGAAGCAACACCCGCAGCTGCGATAATTTTTTGAAGACGTTCGACTGGCATGACTAACTCAGTTCAAGGAGGCTGCTGAGGAACATCGGCGCCTCAATTGGATTCGTTCTCAGGCCCATCCTGGGAGTATCCAGACGCGTTCGCGTGTGCTTCCACAGGTTCGGCGTGCTCTTCCGAACTGCTCTGGTGCGCAACCTCCGCCTGCAACTCTTCATTCCCTACAGCCTCTATGTCGTTGGGAATGCCGGTCGCATCCGCAACGCCACCTTCGGCAGGCAGCAGGTCGCTCTGGAACGATTCGGCAACCAACTTCTCGAATTCCTCCATGCTGGGCAGTTCGTTCACATCTTTCAAGCCAAAGCGCAGCAGGAATTCCTTCGTGGTTTTATACAGAATGGGGCGGCCGATTACAGCTTTTCGTCCTGCCGTCGTAATGAGCTTTCGGTCAAGCAGAGTTGCGATCACGCCCCCGGAGTCGACGCCCCGGATCTCGCTGATTTCCGGGACAGTCACCGGCTGCTTATAAGCGATCACAGCCAAGGTTTCGAGTGCTGGGAGGGATAACCGGATTGGCGGCTTCAGGCTCTTTGCAAAAGCGCGCACCACGTCGTGCTGCTCGGGCTTAGTCGCCATGCGGTACCCGCCTGCTATCTGGCGAATCTCCACACCATGTTCCTCAGTAGAGTAAGCCGCGACCATGTCCTCGATCGTGGCCTTCACTTGTGATCGCAGGTCCGAGTCATTCTCAGAAGGAGTCGACTCTTTCACCAATAGGACAATCTGGTCCAGCGTCACCGGACTTTCTGCCGCATAAATAATCGCTTCCAATGTTGCTTTCAGACTCATTGAATTAAGCCTTTGCTCGAAGACTTAGCGCCAATCGTCGCGCACCGCGGCCTGTTCATTCATTATGGCGTCGAAGCCCGTGTGCTTGCGAACCACGATCTCACCAAACAAGCGATCCTGCCGCACCTGTATGGCCTGCAAACGCACCATTTCAAGCAACGCCAGGAACGTGCAGACTAGCGCATTGCGCGAATTCACACTCCGCAACAACTGCAGCAACCGTACCGGGCGCTCCTCCAAACTTAGGCGCCGCCGAAGATAGTCGATCATCTGCCCCACGGTTACCGCTTCCTCATCCACCTGCAGCATGGGACGCGACTTCGCCCGGTCCAGCACCTTCTGAAATGTCTTCACCAGGTCGATAACATCCGCCGCCAGCTCCGGTTCCGTGCCCTCTGCGTCTTTAAACTCCCTCAGAGCCGGATTCGACCACACGGCATCTTCGATCTGCTGCTTCTGCAACAGCATCTGCGCGGCAGATTTGAATTTCTCATGTTCCAGCAGGCGGTTGACCAGCTCGGAGCGCGGATCCTCCTGCGCCTCAGCGGGCAAGTCCGGGTCGCGCGGCAACAGCATCTTCGACTTGATGTGAATCAGCACCGAGGCCATGTAGATGAAGTCGGCAGCTACGTTCACATCCAGTTCGCGTATCTTCTCAACGTACTTTAGATACTGCGCGGTGATCCTGGCGATTGGAATGTCGTAGATGTCGATATCCTGCTTGCGAATCAGATCAAGCAGCAGATCGAGCGGGCCTTCATAGATATCGCCAACTTCTACTGCGAAGGGGAAATCGTTTTGCTCGCTCTTGTGAGCCTCTTTGCCGCCGTTCAACCTGTTCTCCGGCACACCCTGGTGCGACCCAGGCTCCGGCTGAACACCTTGAGCATCGGAGACGAGTGTGCTCACCGCCGACGCGTTGGGGTTGATCACGCCAGGGATATCAGAGTCGGTTTTTGATTTCTCAATCATGGAGTGCTTCGACGGTCATACGTTAGGGCACGATGGACCAATGCGTTTTCCGGCTTCCGCTGACCTAATCCGCACCCTGCGCCGAATTTCCCGCGGTGAAGTTTAGCGACATCCCCATGGCCTCGCGCACTTCCCTCATTGTGCCATCCGCCACGCGGCTCGCCCGGTTGGATCCTGCCTCAAGGATATCCCAGGCCAGCCTTGGATTGTCCTCGTATTTCTTCCGCCGCTCCTGCATGGGATTCAAGATGTTAACCAGTGCATCGGCCGCCCAACTCTTGCATTCGATACACCCGATTCCCGCCGACCGGCAGCCTTCGTTCACTTTGGCCATTGTCGCCTGATCGCTGAAAATCTTATGTAAGTCGCCCACGGGACACAGGTCTGGATTCCCTGGATCGCTCCGTCGCACTCGAGCGGGGTCCGTCACCATGGTCTTCAACTTCTGTCGGACGACGGGTTCAGGATCCGTCAGCATGATCGTGTTTCCGTAAGACTTCGACATCTTGCGCCCATCGGTTCCGGGCAGCTTTGCGGCTGGGGTCAACAGGGGCTGCGGCTCAGGAAATACCGTAGTCCGTTTGCTGTAAAAAAGGTTGAAGCGCCGCGCGATTTCCCGTGTCAGCTCCACATGTGGAACCTGGTCCTCACCTACTGGTACAAAATCTCCTTTGTAAATCAGAATGTCAGCCGCCTGTAGCACCGGGTAGCCAAGGAATCCATAGGTGCCCAAATCCTTTTCGGCGATGTTGTCGCGCTGCTCTTTGTACGTGGGAACCCGTTCCAGCCATCCCAGCGGCGTGATCATCGAAAACAGCAGATGCAACTCAGCATGCTGCGGCACATGCGACTGGATAAACATCGTGCAGCGCTCCGGATCGAGTCCCGCCGCGAGCCAATCCATCAACACCTCGACCGAATTCTCTTTGATCTTCGAAGTGTCGGCGTAGTCGGTGGTCAGGGCATGCCAATCGGCAATGAAAAAGAAACATTCATACTGATCCTGCATGCGGACCCAGTTATCGAGCGCGCCCACGTAATTGCCGAGGTGGAGCTTGCCGGTCGAGCGCATCCCGCTCAGAACGCGTTTGCGAGAATTGGCACGTGACATCATCGGAATAAGGTCACCAGCGCGACGAAGAAGGCGAGAACAGGGGAGATGAGCGCGCCCAAGAGGCCCTTTCCGAAATAGACCAGCAGTAGCAGTCCAAAGAAACCCAGCCGGTCATAGACGGCCAGGACGGGCCCGGAGAGGGCATGCCGTAGAACATGACTACCGTCTAGGGGTGGCACAGGAATCAGATTGAACACAGCCAGCACAACATTGATAACAAGTAGCTCAAAGAGAAACATCGTGATGGGGACAAGGATGGAATTCCCGCCGGCAAAGAGTATTCCTCTCGGAATTTCCTGCACAATTTCGTGCCCCGTCGACGAGCTCACCGAGATCATGATCAACGCCGCCACAGCCGCAAACGCCACGAGAAAGTTGCTAACCGGGCCCGCGACGGATGTCAGAATGTCATCGGCGACCGGCTTGCGGAAATTGCGTGGATTTACAGGCGTTGGCTTTGCCCATCCCAATACTGGCAAATGCGCAAAGATCGCTATCGCCGGCAGCAGGATAGTTCCTACGGGATCTATATGTTTCAGTGGGTTAAGTGTCACCCGGCCCAGCATGTAGGCGGTTGGATCTCCCCGCCGGTTGGCCATCCAGGCATGTGCCGACTCATGGATGCTGATCGCGAAGAGAAACACGATCACCTGGAACAAAATGTCTACGTGCTGCAGGGTCATTCGGAGTTGACTTCGATACTAACATGCGGCCTCCTTGCCCCATGCCAATGGCCCTCCCGCCCGCCTCAGCGTCAGCCAAACGCCAGGTTGCTGTCTAATGCGCCCATGCGCATTCTCCGGGGGAATTATTTCCCTCACAACTCTGGATTGGGCATAGAATTCGTGTACTTGGGGGTTCGTGATGGCAACGAGTCGTCTTGCTCCTGTCCTGGCACTTCTTCTCCTTCCTTCGCTTGCTGCTGCACAGGCGCGTCCGGGCGGGGGTGGCGCTGGCGGTGGCAGCAAGGGTACGACCGGCGGCGGCACCGGCAATGTTGTCACCCCGACTAGGCCATCGGGTTTCCCCAATCCCGATCTTTCGCCACTCAACTCGCGGGGACCGACTTTTTTGAGCGGTAAAGTTATCGTCGATGACGGGACACCACTCACGGATCCCGCGCTGATTCAGAGTGTGTGCCAGGGCAACATCCGGAATGAGGGATACACCGACTCCAAGGGCTCCTTCAGTCTCGACCTGAATAGCCAGCGAGAGGCCCTCGGTTCCGCTCAGGAAACGTACTCCGGCAATCCTGGTATGAGTGGCAGACCAGGCGTCCGTCGGAACCTGCACGATTGTGATCTCCAGGCCGTTTTACCCGGCTTCACGTCGAAGACTGTGGAACTCGCGAGCAAGATGAACGAGGTGGGTTCCGCTGACGTCGGCACCATCGTGCTTCATCGTATGCAGAAGGTGGAAGGATTCACCATCAGCGCTACCAGTGCCCAGGCTCCGGATAAAGCGAAGAAGGATTACCAGAAGGGTCGCGAGGACGAGGCGAAGGGAAAGTTAGACCCAGCCAAGGAGAAATTCTCCAAGGCCGTCGAACTCTATCCTAAGTACGCCGTTGCCTGGTTTGAGTTGGGCAAAATTCAGCTTCAGCAAAATGATGCAGTTGCAGCCAAGGCGTCTTTCCAACACGCCATTGAGGCCGACGGCAAGTTCATCAGCCCTTACGAACAACTCGCTGATATCGCTCTAAAAGAGAAGGCGTGGAAGGATCTGGATAGCGCCACTGAACAACTCGTGAAACTGAATCCTCTCAGCTTCCCGCAGTATTGGTATTACAACGCGATCGCCAACTACTTCCTGCAAAGTTTCGACAAGGCGGAAAAGAGCGCGCAGCAGGGCATGACGATCGATGTCCAGCATCACATCCCGAAGATGGAGTATGTCTTGGGCATGATCCTGGTGCAGAAAAAAGATTTTCAGGGAGCGTTGACGCACCTTCGGAACTACATCCGCATGTCTCCCAACGCGAGTGATCTGGAACTTGCTCAGAAGCAGATCGCAGCACTGGAAAAACTATCGCAGCCAGTTACGAGCCAGAACAAGTAAGCCAGCGGGGCGCAACGCAACGGCCATGACTGCCTTAGTGCCCCTCATAGGCTTTCTTCAGTTCATCAGGAGCGATGGGCTTCACTTTGACGGGTTTCGCAGGTATCCCAGCCACGACGTGGTAAGGCTCGACATTCTTTGAGGCTACTCCCATCGAACCCACCAGTCCGTGTTCCCCAACCTTTACTCCGCTAAGCACGGTGGCGTGGTAAGTGATACGTGCATACGGCCCTATCTCAGTTTTCTGGTTCATCACAATCATCCCATCGTTCAGGTCGTGAGCATGGGAGTACACGTTAGCGTAGTCGGAGATGGACGTACCCTCGTGGATGATGATCTCCCCCCGATCGTCGAGCAGGACATATTTGTGGAGCACGCAATTGTCTTCCACCGTGAGGTTGTACCCGTACGACATCTCAACTCCGTGAAATATCTTCACGTTCTTCCCGCAATATTTGAAAACGTGCCGGGCCAGCATCGCCCGTACTCGATATCCCAACCAGTGGTTCAATCCGAGCGGCGAACGGTCGTACATCATCCAGAACCAGATTAGCGGCTTGCGCTCTGCGTACTTCGTCGCGTCCACATCGCCGTAATACTCCGGTTCCAGCGTTACGTTACGGGGATCGAAGGAATGGACCAGCGCTTGCCCCGCGAGCCCGGACTTGTCCCCCGATCCATGCGGACGCCCCAGGTAGATTTCGTGCAAAGCGTCTCGCACCACGTTGCTGCGGTGCTCAGGATCGCGGTTGATGAACTCGTGGTCCAGCGCTTCGATCCACGACAGGAACGTCTTCTCCGCGGCTGGAAGGGGATTGAGATTGCGATATTCGTATCGAGGCATAGTTCGTCTCGCTCGTTAAAAACAAACGTCCAACATAGCACAGCGGACTGAGCGCGTTGTACGTGCTCAGACTGCGCATGCTTTATAATGCGCGCGCCCCACCAGTTGAGTCTGCAAACGAGGAATTCTGGATAGCAGCGGCCCAAGCATCCGCGGCACATCTTCGCCCGGTCCCCGCCTCGCGCGTAAGCTGCGTGTCGTCGACTACTTCACCTTAGGGTGGGGATCGATGGTCGGCGTCGGTTGGCTTGTCGTCATGGACGACTGGCTCTTGCGCGGCGGGCCGCTGGGCGCCATCCTCGGTTTTGCCCTGGGCGGCGCCTTGTTGCTGCCCATCGGCTATGTCTACGGACAGCTCGTCATGGCAATGCCCGATGCCGCCGGCGAGATTGCCTATACAGCCAAGGTGTTCTCGGAAAAGACCAGCTTCGCTACTGGCTGGATGATGGTGCTGGCCTACTTCATCGTCTGTCCATGGGAGGCCGTGGCCACCGGGCGAATCGCTGCTTACATCTTTCCGTCACTGAATCGTTACGAACTGTATCGGGTGGGCGACAAGCCCGTTTATCTTCCTCATGTCGTGGTCGGTCTGGCACTCACAATTTTTCTTACTACCTTGAACTATCGCGGCATCCGCCTCAGCGCGACATTTCAGAATTGGACCGCGTTTGGAACCATAGCCCTGTTCGTGGTGTTTGTTTCTTTTGGCGCAGCCCACGGTTCGTCCCAAAACTTCACACCGTTGTTCAACGGGGGCAGCATTTTCATCTCCGTCTTTCTCGTGATGCAGATTGTGCCCTATTTCATGACCGGCTTCGAATCTGTTGCCAAAGCCGCGGAAGAGGCCAGCCCTGAGTTTCGCCAGCAGGGATTCTTCAAGGCCATCCTTATGGCCATTGTGGTTGGAATCGTCTTCTACACCGTCATCATTTCCGCCGTCGCCTATGCGGCCCCATGGAAGGCCCTGACCAGCACGCCTTTCATGACTGCCGTCGCCTTCGAACATGCGGTTGGCGCGCGCTGGATTGTCAACGTGATCCTCGCGTCTGCTCTTCTCTCCTTAGTGAAAGTATTTAACGGCAACTTCGTGGCGGCCAGTCGTCTGGTCTTCGCGCTCGGCCGGCGTGGTCTGATCGATCGACGCTGCAGCCGCGTGCATCCTCTTTATCGCACGCCTTCGGCGGCTGTGATGGCCGTAGGTGTCGGCACTGCCATTTGCATGTTCCTGGGGCAAGCCGCCCTGGTACCAATCTCGGAAGTAGGTTCGGTTGCATCTGCCTCGGGATGGATGGCCGCTTGTGCTGCCTATTTTGCTATGCATCCCTCACCAGGGCGAAAGATCACAGCTGCCGCAGGAGCGCTGATTGGCTTAGCGATGATCTTCATGAAAATAATGCCGGCACTGCCGGGGCATTTCAGTGTCTACGAGTGGCTCGCGCTCGCTGCTTGGATCGTGTTGGGTGGGTTCCTATACTGGGGCGCAAAATCATCCGTCGCATCGCCTTCAAACTCCGCAAGTTCAGGGGAAACTGCATGAAGCCAATCGGCTCGGTCATTCTTGCGTGCCTGCTTTTTACGTCGTGCTTTTCCGCGACGGTCTTCGCCCAATCCTTCGATCTCGTGCTCACCAATGGCCACATCATCGATGGCACCGGGTCGCCCTGGTACTCCGGTGATCTTGGTATTCGCGAGGGCAAGATCGCCGCGATTGGAAATCTTGCGAATGCCCCCCGTAAGCGAACCATCGATGTGCAAGGCCAAGTCGTAGCGCCAGGCTTCATCGACATGCTTGGTCAATCCGAGATGACGATCCTGGTGGATCCTCGCCTGCCATCCAAAATCTACCAGGGCATTACCACCGAAATCACAGGCGAGGGAAACTCGGCGGCACCCTTGAACGATGTCATCATCCAGGCTGATGTCGCTTCTTATCAGCACTTGAAAATCACTCCCGATTGGCGAACTATGCGACAGTACTTTGCTCGCCTTGAGAAACAAGGCATGGGCATCAACCTCGCCAGCTACGTTGGCGCCACTCAGGTGCGACGCATGGTTCTCGGCGACGAAAACAAAGCCCCCACGCCCGACCAGCTCAATCAAATGAAAGCTCTCGTGCGGGACGCGATGCACGACGGTGCCGTCGGTCTTTCCACATCGCTCGAATATGCTCCCGCGCCTTACGCGAAAACTGATGAACTCATCGCTCTGGCTGGCGAAGCCTCGAAATTCGGCGGCATCTATGCGACGCACATGCGCAATGAAAGTGACTCCGTGTTGCAGGCCATCGACGAAGCTCTTCGCATTGGACGCGAAGCCCACATCCCGGTGGAGATATGGCATCTCAAGGTTGCCGGCAAAGCTAATTGGGGCCGCATGCCCGAAGTAGTTGCGAAAATTAGCAGCGCTCGCGCCCAAGGCATGGACGTTGCTGCCGACACCTACGCCTATCCTGCCTGGTTTAATAGTTTTTCTGCATTCATCCCACAGTGGGCCCACGATGGTGGCGACGCCAAGCTGATTCAGCGGCTGCAGGATCCTGCCATGCGCGCCCGCATCCGCAAAGACATGATGACCCGCTCGACCGAATGGGACAACGAATGGCAGGAAATCCCCGGCCCCGAGGCCGTAATGATCGGTGTAGTGCAAAATCCTAAGCTGGTGCCCTTACAAGGCAAGACACTCGCCGACGTCGCCAAGCTTTGGAACAAAGATCCAATCGACGCCTTGTTCGACTTGCTCATTGAAGACAAGGCCTTCACCGAGGTAGCCGTCTTCGGCATGTCGGAACCCGATGTTCTTCTTGCTCTGCAACAACCCTGGGTTTCCGTCGATAACGATTCCTCAGGCACTTCACCGGAAGGACTTCTGGGACAGGAGCATCCTCACCCGCGTGCCTACGGAACCTTCCCCCGCATTCTCCGCAAGTATGTGCGGGAGGAAAAGAAATTGGCCCTCGAAGATGCGATTCGCAAATTCACCTCGTTACCCGCTCAGCGAATGCGCTTAACCGATCGCGGAGTGCTAAAGCAGGGAATGTGGGCGGATGTTGTGGTATTTGATCCCGCGACCATTCGTGACCTTGCCACTTTCGAAAAGCCGAATCAGTTGTCGCAAGGAATGAACTATGTCCTGGTGAACGGCGTTCCGGTGATCGACCAGGGCAAGATGACCGGGGTCCTTCCAGGCAAGGTTCTGCGCGGGGAAGGCTATGTGCCTTAGCAGTTTCAAACCGCTGGTGACGTAGAGCCCGTCCTCAACGGAGTCGAAGGATGCCGCGGCCTGCTGCCCGCGGAGCGAAGGTGCGCTCTACTTCTGGGTTATAGTGACTTTGCTCTGTCCGACGGTTGCTGTGTCCACTTTCGCAGGTAATGCGAATTGTGAGTTGAGACCGACATTCGGATACTTGGGCTGAAGATACTTCTGCACGAAAACCTGCAGCACGAATCGGGGAATCTCCACATCGTCGAGGGAGACGCTTTGCACCTCCACATAACCCATATGATTCACGCCCCGGGCTTGCGCCACCACCAGCACATCATGGACTCCGCTAAAAACCGAGAGCAGTGGATTTGAACTGTTGCGCCCCGCCTTGAGTTGATCGAAATCAACCCGCGCGATTCCGCGAATCACGTTAGGCTGCCCTTCAAAGCGAACCGACTGCACGCCCGCCGGAAGCTTCACCCGTCCTGAGGCAACGTACGCGTTTACTTCTTGTTCGGTGAATTCCGTGGGTTTTGGATCGGGAGTCGCCTGCGCTCCATTCTGCTGAACGTACTGCAGCTTGCGTTCCATGCTGTCCACCGGCGAACCGGCGTTCTGAGGCGCACCATTCGTTGCTGCAAGCAGCGAAGCCATACATGCGATAAACAAAATCAATGGGATTGGCGTGCGAGTCATCATGGCTTGAGAGCCGCCTGCGTTTCCGTCGAGCTAACTGAGGCCACGCGCGGCGACGACAGCGTTCCTGTGATGTTGAACCCCCGCGACGCACCACGCACAAGTTTCACATCCAGCTTCTGTCCCAAGCTCGCGGTGCCGCTTACATGGTAAACACCATCCGTCGTCTCAAGTTTCGTTTGCTGCATCTTAAATTCGCCGTCAGCTAATACCAACTGGCCCGCGAAACGGCGCACTCGCACAGGAGACCCAGACGAGGTCAAAGCAATATGCGGCAACACCCCGTTCTGAACCTCAAAGTCCAAAGTCGCCGCTGCCGTCTTGACTGTCTCGTCCGCGCTCGCACCGGTAGCAACGAGGTGGTAGATACCGTCTCCCGTGCCCGTGATCCAGCCGTCGTGCATGGCTTGCGCTAGATCTTCCATGGAAACATCTTCGAACTTTCCACTTCCGGCAAAGTGAGGGGGACCCGTCCGCAGATCGACCTCCCACCTCCCAACATGTTTCCCGCGCCATACCTCGCCAGTGACATTTTCTAGGGCGATCTTGCCCTGATCGAACGCAACTTGTGCAGAGACGTTGGTGGCGTCCAATCCGCGAAAGACGACCCGTTTCGCCGAAATTCTTCCGCTTGCCGTCAGCGACTTCAGCAGCGAAGCGCTCTGCGGCTTGCCAGCCGAGAGCACACGGTACCAGGAACTCTTCCGCGGCGGCGGATGAAGCCAGGAGTTAAGCCGGTCCACGAAGATGGCATCGGCTTGTAGATCAAGCTCCGCAGGGCAAGGCCGCGCAGAACATGATCGCGCGATACTTACGCTACCGCTCCAGCGTGTCCCTCCCGCTACGGCATTGACGTTCTGCACGTGGACAGAATCGTTCGACAGCAGCAGGTTGGCCGATTTGATTTCGACTGGCCCCAACCCACTCATCTCGGCGTGGACCGCACGCAGCTGAGAACTGCCGCTGATCTCGGGTGCGGTGAAGTTCGCCCAGTTGCCCGCGACTTTGAGATGTAGGTTCGCAGTTCCCTCTGCGGTTATTTCCGGAGACGATAAGCCCAAAGTGCGTCCCGCTGCGAGTGCTCGCGACACCTGCGCCTCTCCCTGAATTACCAGGTTGTACGCCGAACCTGTTATTGAACCACTGACGGTTGGTCTGGATGATCCACCTACATCGACAGCAAAGGATCCAAAGTTCAGTTGAGATGCGTCTACATCGTTGCTCACCTTGCCGGGTCGTGAGGAGTTGCGCGCCTGTCCCGATGAGATTTCGAATGGAATCTCGTCTGCGCTTAGCACCGCTTTGGTCGTGGCAGACGCAAGTCGCATATCTTCGATCGCGCCGTCACCGGACCACACCCCCCGCGTGCCGCTGCTCGCGCGTAACGCCAACGTGGCGTTCAGGAAGCCTTTGCCGGCCAAGTCGTCAGGCAAGTCTTTTTTCGAGTGTTGAAGCAGAGCAACTACGGGCTGTAGGGGGATGTCCTGCGCCAGCAATTCGAGATCATAACTGCGCGGCCCGGTGGGAGATTGGATCGTCCCAGCCAGGATCAACGTACCTTCTTTCAAAGGACTTTGGCATACAAGATTTGAGACTGAATGCTCAATCGAGCTGTAATGAGCCGAGCAAGCCGCGGCGAGGCGAAGGCTGTCAGTTGAAACAATATCGAATCGGCGAAAGTCATCGAGCGTGACACGTGCGCTAACCGCTAGATCTGCCGGCCTTCCCGACAAGGTGCTAGAGAGAGTGAACGCACCCCTCCACCCCTTGTCCTTGCCCGAGATCAATTTCGTAAATTGCCCCAGTTGCGCACGCTCCCAACTGAGTTCGAATCTCACGGGCGTCTCGCGCAAGCTGCCCGATCGTTGCCAGGTTCCTTCGACGTGCAATACCCCTGTATCGGACAGGTTGAAGTCCGTTCGCACAGGCTTTGCCGCTAACCGCATCCCCCATTCATTCTCGGACTCAAGCCACAAAGCGAAATCAGCATCAGTCAGCGCATAAGATTTTTTCTCTGCTCCAATTTTGAAATTGATGCGCCCATTGTCCGCCTCGATATACGGGAACACGGGGCGCTGCTCGGGCTTGAGATGACTGGTAGGCGCCGCTTGCGTGTGAGCCGCTCGATCCAGGAGGGCCTCGATGTTCCAGTGGCCGTCGTCCCCGCGAACCAGGTTGAAGCTTGGCTCCTTAAGATTGAGACGACCAACTTCGAGCCGTCCGCGAATGAGACTCCGCAGCCGGAGCCTGGCAGTCACTTCCTCGGCCCGCAACATCGGCTCCGCGCCAAACCGAGGATCGTCATAAACAACGAAGTTCTCGAGGTCGAAACCAGGCTGTGGAAGAATTCGCAGCTTCACCCACTGTACTTCCACGCGCCGCCCCAGCCCCATCCCGATTGAATTTACGATGCGCTTGCGGAGGCCATTCGCTCCCGGGCGAACGATGAATAGCACCAGCAGGACCGCCACCAGCACCAACATGAGCCGTCGCTTGGAACTTAAAAATTTCACCTTACAGGCCTGAACGTGCGGCGCCAGCGCGTTTCATCGAAGAAATGGATCACTACCTTGGCCAGGAATCCAATGCGCTCGCTGACCGCGGTCTTCTTGTATTGATCCGGTGGGGTTTCAAATGACCAGTAAATGAACAGCGGTCGGCCAATGACGTTTTCCTTTGGAATGAAACCCCAAAAGCGGCTGTCATAGCTGACATCCCGGTTGTCGCCCATGGCGAAATAGCTGTCCGGAGGTACGGCGATGTCTTCCCCTTGAATGTACTGTCGCATGGAAACCTGCCACTCCGGCGTTGGCGAAGCATTAGCAAAGTCGGCGGAAGCTGCCGGAAAATTGTCCCGGTACGGATTGAAGTCGCCTAACTTGTGCATCACGTATGGCTCGTTCAATTTGTCGCCGTTGCGGTATACCTGGCCATCGCGGAGGTGAATCCGGTCTCCCGGTACGCCAATGATGCGCTTGACTACGTATAGCCCCGGCTCTGCCGGCGACAGAAATACGACAATGTCCCCCCGCCGGATATTGCGGTAAGGCACGATCGGACCAATCCATTTACTCTGCGGAGAAAACTGAATTCGATTAACAAACACGTGGTCGCCGATGAGTAGCGTGTCTTCCATCGAACTCGATGGAATCTCAAAGGCCTGCACGATGAATGTGATGATGAAGAGCCCTGTGACCAGTACCGAGGCCAGCGAGGCCAGAAACTCGACCGTCGTTTCCCGGTGTTTTTCTGGCTGATCTTCTTTCTTCGACGCTTCTTCTATTTCCACTTGGCTAATGTTTTTCATTTAATGTACCAGCCGAAAGGTACGATCCCAGCGTGTCATCTGAAACAAATGAGTGAGTGCGTAACCAAAACGAAAAAGCTTATCGCTGGCAGATGTCGGACCCGCCATTTCATCCGTGCTGCGAATAGACCAGTAGATTAGCAAAGGAGTCCCGATAATATTCTCCCGGGGAACAAATCCCCAATAGCGGCTATCCAGGCTCATATCTCGATTATCGCCCATGACGAAGTACTGGTCCTTGGGAACAATTAACTCTCCCTGCTGCACCACTTGCTTCTGCTGTTTGAACCAAAGCGGCTCCTCGCCCGGTGCGATGTAGTCCACCTGCGGAAAATCGTCTCGGTAGACGTCATGATTCGACAGGGCGTACCGTGCATACGGTTCTTTCATGGGCAGACCATTTACCCAAACCTGCCGGTTAATGAGCTTGACATGATCCCCGGGCACTCCGATCACGCGCTTCACGAAATGCTGCGTGGGATTCACCGGATAGTGAAAAACAATAATGTCCCCTCGCCTCACCCGCTCATAAGGCACCACCCAGCTGCCCGACTTCCCTCCATACCGCAACTTGTTGACCAGCAGATAGTCGCCGATCAGGAGCGTGTTCTCCATGGATTCAGAGGGAATCTGAAACGCCTGCACCACAAAACTGATTACGAATACCGCGATGATCACCGTCGCAAGCAGCGACTGGATCGACGGCAATAGGCCATGATCCTTTCCAGCAACTACTCCCGATGGCGACGTGTGAATCTGTGGCGCACTGTTCTCAACGACGGCAATGGGTTCAGTGTTCGACAAGCGGATTTTCTTTGGATGCCAGTTTGTCTTCCCCGGTCCCTTCTAACGTAGCCAAACGTTCGAGGACCTGCCGGGCAGCGTCCTGTTCAGCTCTTTTCTTCGTAGACCCTGAAGCTCGGCCGATGACCTCCGGCTTCGTGTGTGTTCCCAGGGGACGAAGGCGGACCTCCACCGTGAACAGCTTGTTGTGCTCAGGGCCCTCTTCCTTCACCAGCGTGTAGGAAGGCTGCGGCCGTCCCTGTGCCTGCAACGCTTCCTGCAACGCCGACTTGAAATCGGTTATGGGCAGCACCGCATTGCCCTGCAGGTTCATGCGCAGCAGTTCGGGCGTTACGATCAACCGAAGTATCAACTGGCGAGTTACTTCAAAACCGGCATCCAGATACATCGCGGCCAGAATAGCCTCCAGGGCGTCCACGAGTAGGGCAGTCTTATTGCGTCCGCCACTCTTTTCTTCCCCGCGGCCCAGGCGCAAATAGGCCCCCAAATTCAGTTCCTGGGCTACGTGGATCAGGTGTCTTTCGCTGACCAGATGGGCGCGCACCTTCGACAATTCTCCTTCCCGGAAGCCCGGAAAGCGCTGGAACAATTCCTGTGTTGTCACCATGCCAAGCACGGCATCACCCAGAAATTCCAGCTGTTCGTTGTCCCCCACCCGGCGTGGCGCCTGGGGTTGAGCAGACTCCATCTCGCGCGCCTGCGAACTATGAGTGAGAGCCTGTTCCAGAAGATCCCGACGCTTGAACTGGTAGCCCAGCTTCTCCTCAAGCGCGGAAATCTCTGCTGCTTTCATCAATTATCGTTCCAGCGTCAGAATTGCTACTGTTTCGGTGGTGTATTCGCGGCCGGCGTAGTGGCAGGCGGTGTCGTGCCCGCTCCCGCGGCGGCTCCCGTCGGAGCTCCCGCCGGCTTGCCGCCGGTCAACTGCACCAGTCGATCTCGCTCTCGGCGGGCAAGCGAGCCCGCGCCGCTGCCTTCCTGCGTCATTTCCACCGCTTTGTTGGCATACGTCAGCGCTTCCGGATACTTATTCTGACGATCCAGCGCCAGCGACAGCCGCAACACGGTGACGGGGTCAGGCTGTTGCGGGAATGCGTCGATCGACTTGCGGAAGTTGGTCTCCGCTCCGGTGAAGTTGTTCTTGTTGAACTCCAGCGCTCCCAGAACCGAGTACGCGGATGAGCGCA
>Ga0207657_10001638_pt1 | contig 24126 bp, 20 predicted proteins | sample KBSC33metaG_FD_184316 | JGI IMG/M metagenome (GOLD analysis project Ga0207657, IMG submission 184316) | Corn rhizosphere microbial communities from Kellogg Biological Station, Michigan, USA - KBS C3-3 metaG (SPAdes) (version 2) | ecosystem: Host-associated > Plants > Roots > Rhizosphere > Soil ... | reverse complement strand
AGCGGGATGAGCGACATGATGTCGATGTCCGGCGACATGCCATGCTGTCCGGACACGCAGAAAAGCAACACCTGTCAAGATTGCCCGATGGTGGCAATGTGCGTATCGGCATTCCTGCAGGCCGCGCCTGCCATGGCGGCTGCGATTCTGATACGGCAACCAACCCGTGCGCTGCTTGTCGCGTTCGACGACACGATTTCCGACGGGCTCGACCGTCCACCGCCCGATCATCCGCCTCGTTCCCTGGTCTGACCGGCGTTTCGACGCCGTGTGTGGCTGCGTGGTCCTGCGACCGCGCACGCAGATGACACATGCCGCCTTGCGGCAGACCTGGACAATCGAGGACTTCCAAATGAAGACGTTTCGTTATTCGCGCGCCGTTATGGCGGCGCTCATCGGCGTTGCCATGAGCGGTTCGATCACCATCGCGCATGCCGACATCAAGGACTACGCGTTCCAGCTCGTCGACCAGACCATCAAGGCCGGGCCGGACAAGACCATCACCGTCCGGCTCCTCAACATGAAGACCGGCAAGCCGGTGCCCGACGCGGTGATCTTCGCGACCCGGCTGGACATGGCGCCGGACGGTATGCAGGAGATGGTGACCAAGATCACGTCGATGCCTGGAGCCGAACCCGGCAGCTACAAATTCAAGGCGACCTTCAGCATGGCGGGCCGCTGGCAGTTGTCGCTCGGCGCCAAGGTGCAGGGCGAGACCGGCACCGTCGAAAACAAGCTTGTCATCACGGCACAGAAATGAGCCGCGCTATCTTTGCCAGCGTCGCCGTCGCCGCGTTGATCGCGGCGGCGGGAGGCGGTTTCGTTGCGGGTCGCGCGCAGCATCAGCCGGCCGCGGCGCCCGGCATTGCCGTGGCGATGCCCGCGGCGGCGCAGTCAAGCGCCGCTCCGATCTACTATCAGGACCCGGACGGCCGGCCGCTTTATTCACTGACGCCGAAGACAACGCCGGACGGACGCGACTATCGCGCCGTGCCCGCTGGCGCCGACATCAGCTTTGAAGATGAAGCCTCACCGGAAATGACGCCGGCCGTTCAGGCCGAACGCAAGATCAAATACTACCGCAACCCGATGGGGCTGCCAGACACCTCGCCGACGCCGAAAAAGGATTCGATGGGGATGGATTACATCCCCGTCTATGAGGGCGAAGAGTCCGACGACGGATCGGTCAAGCTGTCGCCGGGAAAGATCCAGCGCACCGGCGTCCAATCCGAGCCCGCGGCACCGCGCGTTATTCACACGCTCATCCGTGCGCCGGGTACCATTCAACTCGACGAGCGCCGCGCATCGATCGTGTCGTTCCGATTCGAAGGTTTCATCGAGTCGGTCGAAAACGTCACCACCGGTCAGCATGTTCACAAGGGGCAGCCTTTGATGCGGGTTTACAGCCCGAGTCTGTCGAGCGCCTCAGCCGAATATCTGTCCGCTTTGAACAGTCCATTGAGCACGCAGGCGCTGAAGGGCGCGCGTCGGCGGCTGGAAAACCTTGGCATGCCGGAAAAGGCCATTGCCGACCTCGAGCGCACGCGCGAAATCTCGCTTTCGGTGCCGTGGTTCGCGCCGCAGGACGGCGACATCCTGGAGCGCACGGCGGTGAACGGCATGCGGGCGGCGCCCGGTGACGTCCTGTTCCGTATTGTCGATCATCGCGTGGTGTGGGCTCTGGTCGATATCGCCGAGCGCGATCTGGCGGGAATCGCCATCGGGCAGACGGTCGACGTGCGTCCGCGTGCCTTTCCGGATCGTGTTTTCAGCGGCAAGGTGGCGCTGATCTACCCGCATCTCAATGCACAGACGCGCACCGCGCGCATCCGTATCGAGCTGGCAAATCCCGAAGGCCTGTTGCGGGCCGAGATGTATGTCGATGCGACGATCGATACCGGCGATCCGCAGCCGGTGCTCGCGATTCCGACCAATGCGGTTCTCGACAGCGGGACCAGGCAAGCGGTGCTGGTCGACAAGGGGCAGGGCCGGTTCGAGCCGCGCGAGGTGAAACTCGGCCGTCGCGGCGAAGGCTATGTCGAAGTGCGGGAAGGTCTCACCGACGGCGAGCCCGTCGTCACCTCGGCCAATTTCCTGATCGACGCGGAGAGCAATCTGAAGGCGGCGCTGAAGGGCTTCTCGGAAGCGGGAGCCCAGCCATGATCGCCCGCCTGATTGCCTGGTCGGCGCGCAATCTGTTGCTGGTGCTGTTCGGCGCCGGCTTCGCCGCTGCGGCCGGCATCTATGCGCTCGTCCATCTGCCGCTGGACGCGATCCCCGATCTCTCGGACACGCAGGTCATCGTCTACACCGAGTATCCCGGTCAGGCGCCGCAGGTGATCGAGGATCAGGTCACCTATCCGCTGACGACGGCGATGCTGACGGTGCCGAAGTCAAAAGTCGTCCGTGGCTTTTCGTTCTTCGGCGTCTCGTTCGTCTACGTCATCTTCGAAGACGGCACCGACATCTACTGGGCGCGTTCGCGGGTGCTCGAATTCCTCAATGGCGCGGCGTCGCGATTGCCGGCGGGAGTGACGCCGACGATCGGCCCGGACGCCACCGGCGTCGGCTGGGTCTACCAATACGCCGTGATGTCGAAGGAGTTGAACCTGTCCGACACCCGGACGATCCAGGACTGGAATCTGAAGTTCGCGCTCGCCAAGGCCGAAGGTGTCGCCGAGGTCGCCAGCGTCGGCGGCTTCGTCAAGCAATATAATGTCGTCCTCGATCCGCAGCGGATGCGTGACCTCGGCATCACGATGCCGAAAATACGCGACGCGATTCGCGCCAGCAACGCCGACGTCGGGGGGCGCACCGTCGAGCTTTCCGAATTCGAATACGTCATCCGCGGCAAGGGCTACCTGAAGAACATCAACGATCTCGGTAACATTGTGCTCAAGACCGACAACGGCACGCCGGTCCTGCTGCGCGATGTCGCCCGCGTCGAACTCGGTCCGGATGAGCGGCGCGGCATCACCGAACTCAACGGTGAAGGCGAAGTGACGAGCGGCATCGTGCTGCAGCGCTTCGGCGTCAACGCGCTCGATGTCATCGAGAACGTGAAGAAACGCTTCAAGGAGATCGCCAGCAGCCTGCCGAAATCGGTCGAGATCGTTCCGGTCTACGACCGATCCAATCTGATCAATGCGGCGATCGCGACACTCAAACACACGCTGTTCGAGGAGAGCATTATTGTCGGGCTGGTGTGCATCATATTCCTGCTGCACGTCCGCAGCGCTTTGGTGGCGATCCTGATGCTGCCGGTCGGCGTGCTGATGGCATTCGGCGCGATGAAGCTGTTGGGGATCGGCTCGAACATCATGAGCCTCGGCGGCATCGCCATCGCCATCGGCGCCATGGTCGACGCGGCGATCGTCATGATCGAAAACGCGCACAAGCACCTGGAACGCGCGCCGCCCGGGCGCTCGCGCATCGCCATCCTGATCGAGGCGGCATCGGAGGTGGGGCCGGCGCTGTTCTTCAGCCTGTTGATCATCACCGTGTCGTTCATGCCGATCTTCACGCTGGAATCGCAGGAAGGGCGGCTGTTCAGCCCGCTGGCCTTCACCAAGACGTTCGCGATGGCGGCCGCCGCGCTATTGTCGGTGACGCTGGTGCCTGCGCTGATGGTGATTTTCGTGCGCGGCCGGATCATCCCGGAACACAAGAACCCGATCAATCGCTTCCTGATCTGGATCTATCGGCCGGTGATCAAGGGCGTGCTGCGCGCCAAGACGCTGGTGATCGTGCTGGCGCTGGCCGTGCTGGCCGTCACGGTCTGGCCGGCGCGCCAGCTTGGCACTGAATTCATGCCGAACCTGAACGAAGGCACGCTGCTCTACATGCCGACGACGCTGCCGGGCATTTCCATCACCAAGGCAGCCGAACTGCTGCAGACACAGGATAAAATCATCCGATCATTTCCCGAGGTTACGTCGGTGTTCGGCAAGGCAGGGCGCGCATCGACTGCAACCGATCCGGCGCCATCGGAAATGTTCGAGACCATCATCAATCTCAAGCCGAAGGAACAATGGCGCCCCGGCGTGACGATCGACAGCCTGACCGCCGAGATGGACAAGGCGCTGCAATTCCCCGGCGTCTCCAATGCCTGGACCATGCCGATCAAGGCGCGCATCGACATGCTGTCGACCGGCATCCGCACGCCGGTCGGCGTCAAGGTGATCGGCACCGATCTGGTCGAGATCGACAAACTGGCCAAGCAGATCGAGCGGGTGCTGAAGGCTGTGCCCGGAACGTCGTCGGCTTATGCCGAGCGCGGCATCGGCGGATATTATCTCGACATCACGCCGGATCGTGCGGCATTGGCGCGCTATGGCATCATGGTTCAGGATGTGCAGGACGTCATCGCGACGGCGCTGGGTGGGCAGACGGTAACGACGACGGTGGAAGGTCGCCAGCGCTTCACCGTCAACATGCGCTATCCGCGCGATCTGCGGGACAATCCGCAGGCGATCGCCAACGATGTCCTTGTGCCGATGCCCGGCGGCGGCGCCGTGCCGCTCGCCGAAGTCGCCAGGATCGCGCCCGCGCGCGGACCGACGTCGATCCGCACCGAAAACGGGCAACTGGCGAGCTACATCTACGTCGACATCCGTGACCGCGACCTCGGCGGCTACGTTGCCGACGCGCAAAAGGCGGTGCAGGCCAGCATCCAGTTTCCGCCCGGCTACTACGTGATGTGGAGCGGCCAGTACGAGTATCTGGAGCGCGCGACCGCGCGCCTGAAGATCGTGGTACCGGTGACGCTGCTGATCATCTTCCTGCTGCTGTACCTGAACTTCCGTTCCATCACCGAGACCATGATCGTCATGCTGTCGCTGCCGTTCGCGCTGGTTGGCGGGTTGTGGCTGATGTGGTGGCTGGGATTCAATCTGTCCGTCGCCGTCGTCGTCGGCTTCATCGCGCTGGCCGGCGTCGCCGCCGAGACCGGCGTGGTGATGCTGATCTACCTCGATCAGGCGCTGGCGGAGACGAGAGCGCGGCGGGCTGCCGAAGGTCGCGAGCTGACCCGTGCCGATCTCTACGATGCCATCATGGAAGGCGCGGTCGAACGGGTGCGGCCGAAGATGATGACCGTCGTCGCCATCATGGCGGGGCTGCTGCCGATCATGTGGAGCACCGGCACCGGCTCCGAGATCATGCAGCGCATCGCGGTGCCGATGATCGGCGGCATGATCTCGTCGACACTGCTGACGCTGATCGTGATCCCTGCGATCTACGGATTGGTCAAAGAGGTCAATCTCGGGAATGCAAGGTCACCGACAGAGGCCGCCATGACGTGAGCGTATCGTGCGAGCGAGACCGGAATCCATAACCACCACCGGGAGTATGGATTCCGGGCCTGCGCCAACCAAGTCGGCTGTTGCCGACTTGGGCTATGACAGTGCAGAACTCGGGTATACCCGAGTTCTGGTGGCGCATCCCGGAATGACGGTGGTGTTTGGGCTATGGGTCGATTGCCGCGAGCCACTGCACGACATGCTGCGACGAGATCGGGTGGAGAGGAATGAACGGCCCCTTTGGTCCCAATGCGTCTTCCACGGCGGAGATCACGCAGGCCGCGGCGGGAATTGTGCCGCCTTCGCCGGCACCCTTGACGCCGATCGGATTGCGGGGCGACGGCGTTTCCATGTGATGAACCTCGATCCGCGGCATCTCGGACGCCAGGGGCAGGAAATAGTCGCCATAGGTCGTGGTCAGCGGCTGGCCCTCTTCGTCGTAGATCATCCGCTCGAACAGGGCGTTGCCGATGCCGTGCACGATGCCGCCGCGAATCTGGCCATCGACAATCAACGGGTTGATCAGGTTGCCACAGTCGTGGACCACGACATAGCGGTCGACGCGGATATCGCCGGTGTCGGGATCGACCTCGACCTCACAGGCGTTTGCGCCGTAGGCAAATGTCAGGGCGTTGGAGTTGAAGTATGCCGTCGCGGCAAGATCCGGCTCCATGTCGTTCGGCAAGGTCATGCCGGTATTGCCCGCCAGCACGCGGGCGATTTCGGACAGCTTGACCTTCATCTCCCGGATGCCTTTCACGCGCACCGCGCCGCCTTCGAGTTCGAGGTCGTGTTCGCCAACCTCCAGTTGATGAGACGCGAAAGCGATGGCCTTGGCCCGCACCTTGTGCGCGGCAAGCTGCACCGATGAACCCGCTGTCACCGCGATGCGGCTGCCGATGGTGGAAATACCAAGCGGAAACTTCGCGGTGTCCGCGGCTTCGACGGTGACGTCTTCCAGTTCGACGCCGAGCGCATCGGCGGCAATCTGCGCAAACGCCGTGCGATGGCCCTGGCCCTGGCTGGATGCGCCGGTGGCGATGATCACCTTGCCGGCCGGCGTCACGCGCACGGATGCTCCTTCGAACGGACCAAGCCCGGTATCCTCCACGCAGGAGGCGATGCCGAGTCCGCGCAGTTTGCCGCGCTTTTTGGCTTCCGCGCGGCGTGCCTCGAAACCTGCCGCATCGATCTTGTCGAGAACGAGATTCAGTGCAGCGACATAGTCGCCGCTATCGTAAGAGATTGGCGAGCCATCGCGCGCCTTCATGCCGGTCGCGTACGGCATCTGCTCGGCGCGCACGAAGCTGCGCCGGCGTACTTCCTGCCGATCCATGCCGAGATGGCGTGCGACGCGGTCGGCGAGGCGCTCGAGCAGGAACGCGACGTTTGGCCGGCAGGCGCCGCGCACCGGCGATGTCGGCACCAGGTTGGTGAGCACGACATCGACCGACAGATCGAGCGCCTCGAGGGCATAGGGGCCGGGAAAGCTGGCAAGCGCGGTGGCGGGCAGGATCAGGCCATACGGCGCGTAGGCTCCGTTGTCGTGAATGCAGTGCCCGCGGATCGCGCGCATCCGCCCGTCGTTGTCGAATGCCACGTCCAGCGTCCAGACCTGACCGCGCTGCTGCGTCGTGGCAACGAAATGCTCCTGGCGATCCTCGATCCATTTCACCGGCCGCCGGCTCTTGATGGCGGCAAGCGCAACCGCGAATTCCTCGGCATAGACATTGGCTTTCGGCCCGAAGCCGCCGCCGACGTCGGGCGTCATGACGCGGATGTCGTTCTCGTCGCGTTTCAGGTAGGTGGCGAGATGACGCCGCACCATGTAGGGCGATTGCGACGAGGTCGAGATGGTCAGCGCATCGCTGAGCAGATCGATATTCGCGACCACGCCACGGCACTCCATCGCATGGCAGCCGCCGCGATGGATATCGAAGTGCTCGGTCAGGACATGGTGCGCTTTGGCGAAAACCGCTGCGCAATCACCGAAGCCGGCCGCCATGGTGGCGACGATATTGCTCGGATGTTCCGAATGTGCCTTGGGCGAACTGGCCTCGCGGGCGAGGACGGCATCCGACACCGCGGGCAGATGCTCGACATCGAGGGTCACGGCGGCAGCAGCGTCTTCGGCGTGAGCGCGAGTGTCGGCGAGCACAATGGCGATGGCCTCGCCGACATGACGAACCTCGGTGTCGGCCAGCGGATGATAGGTGATCGGCGTCTTCAGCAGTGGATGCGGCGCCATCGGCGGCATCGGTCCCTGCGCGATGTCGGCGAAGTCCGCCATCGTATAGATCGCGGCCATGCCCGGCATCGCGAGGGCGTCGCTCACGTCTATGGTGCGAATCCGGCCATGAGCAAAGCTTGCCCGCACGAAGGCGGCATGCAGCATGCCGGGCAATTCGATATCGTCAACATAGTGGCCCTTGCCTGCCAGCAGGCGCGCATCTTCCACGCGGGTGATGGCGGTTCCAAAAAAACGTCCACTCATGATTGGTTTGCCCGTGCCGATGCCGTGTCCAGCGCCGCCTGTACGATGCCCTGATAGCCCGTGCAGCGGCAGATGTTTCCGGAGATCGCGATCCTCACGTCCTGTTCGCTTGGGGCGGGCGTGACACGCAAGAAGGCCTCAAGAGTCATCAGCATGCCCGGCGTGCAGAATCCGCATTGCAGGCCATGATTGGTCGCGAACGCCTGTTGAAGCGGAGATAGTTCGCCAGGTTTGCCGAGGCTCTCGACGGTTTCGACCGTGCAGCCGTCGATTTGCACCGCCAGCATCAGGCAGGAGCGAACCGGTGCGCCGTCGACGATCACGGTACACGCGCCACAAGCGCCATGCTCGCATCCGATGTGCGTGCCAGTCAGTCCGAGCGAGTGGCGCAGAAAATCGCCGAGATGCATGCGCGGGTCGGCGTTGGCTTCGCGCCGTTCGCCATTGAGCGTGAATGTCACGGATCGTTCGGTCATGATCGCCGCTCCAGTGTCGTGCGAGCCTCCTCCAGCGCCCGGCGGATCAGGACGCCGGCCAGATGACGGCGATAGTCGGCCGTGACTTGAACGTCTGCCATCGCGTCGAGTGCACGGGCCGCGGCAACGGCAGGCTCAAGGTCGATGCCATCTATGGGCCGGCCGATCAGCGACGCTTCGGCGTCCGGCAGCCGCCGTGGTGCGGATTCAACACCGAATGACAGCAGCGCCGCACGCGAGATCCGGCCGTTCTTGTCTGCCTCAAGAAGCGCTGCGCCGCCGGCGATGGCGAAGTCGCCGTGCCGCCGCGCATATTCCGCGAAGCCATGGCCGTGACCCTTGCCCCACGGCTTGAACCGTAGTGCTTCAAGAAATTCCTGATCGCCGAGTGCGGATTGCAGCAGGCCCTCGAACCATTCGCCGGCCGGGATGATGCGGCGGCGGTCGGGACCGGATACGATGAACTCCGCGTCGAGCGTCGCACACACCGCGGGCTGTTCGGCCGAGGGGTCGAGGTGGCAGCAGCTTCCGCCGATGGTGCCGCGGGCGCGGGTCTGGATGTGGCCGACGTGCTCCAGCGCGCGCGCCAGAAGCGGGAGACGGGATCGGACGACCGGCGACGCCAGCACGTCGGCCTGCCTTGTCATTGCGCCGATTTCGATGCCTTCCGTCGTTTCCCGTATTCCCGCGAGATCGGGAATACGGTTGATGTCGATCAGATGATCGGGTGCGATCACCCGAAGATTCATCATCGGCATCAGCGATTGTCCGCCGGCGAGAATCTTGGCGTTCTCCAGATGCGCGAGCATCGCGCCGAGTTCTTCGCGCGTTTGCGGACGGTGATACTGAAACGGTGAGGCCTTCATACCGGTTACGCCAGATCGAGGAACTTTGAGATCACCTTGATGAACGCCTCGGGCGCCTGCGCCATCGGCGCATGGCCGCATCCCGGCATTTCAATCAACGCAGCACCCGGAAGCGCCTTCGCGAGGGCACGCGCCATTTCGGGAGGCGTCGCCGCATCAAGCTCTCCCACCACAACCAGGGTGGGATTGCGGATCGTACCGATGTGCGCCGTCAGATCCAGCGCGGCGAGAGCGTGACAGGCCTCGGCGAAAAATTCGGGATTGGTCTTGACCAGTGCGGCACGGCGCTCGGCCATGATCGCGGGATTGGCGGCAATGAAGTCTTCCGGGAATAGTCGCTTCAACGCGACATCGACGATGGCTTCCATGCCGCTCTGGCGCACGCGCTCCGCCATCGCGAAAAACGATTGCTTGCCGTCCGGCGTAAATCCGACGCCGGTATCGGCGAGGATCAGCCGGTCGAATGTCGCACCATGGCGAATGGCCAGCGCGCTGGCGACGAAGCCGCCAAAGCCGTTGCCCAGCACGTCGGCCGTGGTGCCGAGCTCGAGCGCATCGAACAATCCGGCGATGCGGTCTGCGATTCCTTCGATGGTCGCACCGGCCGATGACGAACCGCCAAAGCCCGGCAGGTCCGGAACGATGACGCGCCGCTGTCGCGCCAGGATCGGAACGATCTTGTCGAAGATGGCCCGATCGGCAAGCAGCGAGTGCAGCAACACGATCGGCTTGCCGGCCCCCGCCTCAATGATATCCAGCGCTCCATCACGCAAACGAACGGAAGTCATTCTTCAACCTTTCAATAAACGCCAAGCAGTTGTTCGGCCAAACGCTCGTTGGAGCGCAGCGAATCCACGTCGCCAGCGTGCGCGACATAGCCGGTGTTGAGCACGACAACCTCGTCCGCGATATCCAGCGCCAGCTTGATGTTCTGCTCGACAAGGACGATCGAAAGGCCACTGTCGCGCAGCCGCTTCAGCACCGCCGCGACTTCGGCGACAATTTGAGGCGCCAGTCCTTCCGAGGGTTCGTCGAACAGGATGAGGCGCGGATTGGTCATCAGGGCGCGGCAGATCGCCAGCATCTGTTGTTCACCGCCGGACAGCGAGCCGGCCAGTTGCCGCTGCCGTTCCGACAACCGGGGGAAGGTGGCATAGACCTGCTCCAATCCCCAGCCGGAGTTGCCCTCGGTGTGTCCGCGGCGGGCTGCCACGGTCAGATTCTCGTACACCGTGAGCGACGGGAAGACGCGCCGGCCCTGCGGCACCAGGCCGACGCCTTTCAGCGAAATCGCTTCCGGCGACAGGCCGGAGATGGACTGGCCGAACAGATCGACGCGCGTGGCGTTGGCCTTGACCAGCCCCATGATCGCGCTGATGCAGGTTGTCTTGCCAGCACCGTTGCGTCCGAGCAGGCCGAGCACGCGACCTTTCTTCACGCTGAACGACAGATCGTGCAGGACGTGGCTCTCGCCGTAGAATGCGTTCAGGCCGCTGATCGTCAACGCATCAGTGTCCAAGGTACACCTCCCGGGTCTTGGGATCGGCGACCACATCGGCGCGGCTTCCTTCCACCACCACCTGGCCGTGCTGCATCACCGTGATCACATCGGCGAAGGCGAGGGCAACGTCCATGTCGTGCTCGATCATGACGATGGTGACGTCGCGCGGAATGGATTGAAGCAGGCGCTGAACATCCTGGCGTTCGTCGGCGGACAGGCCGGCCAGCGGTTCGTCGAGCAGCAGAAGCTTCGGCTTTTGCGCGAGCGCCATGGCGATCTCGAGCCGGCGCTGCTCGCCATAGCTGGTCTCCGCGACGGTCCGGTCGGCGAGGTGCCCAAGTCCCACGAGAGCGAGCGTTGCGCGCGCTTCATCCCAGAGTGCCGCCTGTCGGCGCAAATCCGACCATGGATTGAAGCGAGTGTCCCGCAAGCCCACGAGCGAGATGATGACGTTGTGCAGCAGTGTATTTTTCGGAAACAACGTGATGATCTGGTAGGTCCGCGCCATGCCAAGATGGGTGCGTTCGTTCGCGGACTTCCTGGTGACGTCCTGGCCGAAAATGCGAATCGCGCCCTGCGACGGAGGAAAGTCGCCGGCGATCAGATTGAAGAACGTCGTCTTGCCGGCTCCGTTGGGACCGAGCAGCAATCGCCGCTCGCCGGCCGGAACACGCATCGTCACATCGCGCACCGCCGGCAATCCGCCGAAATAGCGGTACAGTCCCGTGACTTCGAGAACAGGCGTCGTCATGGGGCGCGTTCCTTGGCGATGGACGGCGCGTCCGTCATCTTGTCCCCGCGCAACCGGCGCCTCAGGGCGCGGACCCCACGCATGATGCCGGGCACCAGACCCTCGGGCATGAACAGCACGATCGCGACGAAGATGACGCCGAGCAGAATCAGCCAGCGCGTGATGTAGGCGCTGACGACATTCTTGAGGATGATTACCAGCGCGGCGCCGACTACCGGCCCAAGCAACGTACCGGTGCCGCCGGCGATCACCATCAGCAGTGTTTCGGCCGATGTCGTGAGATGCAGCGTCTGCGGGCTGACGAACTGGTGGTAATAGGCATAGAGCAGACCGGCCACCGCACCCCAGAATCCAGCGCATACGAAGCTCAGCCACTGGATCAGCCACACGTTATAGCCCAGCGCACGCATGCGTCGCGGCTGATCGCGGGTGCCTTGCAGGCTCTGTCCGAGGCCGGACTGGATGAAGCGTGCGATACACCACAGCGCAATGCCAAGGAAGAACAGGACGAAATAGTAGAAGATGGTGGGATCCATCAGATTGAGGCCGAACGGATGCGGCCGCTTCAGTCCGCCCAATCCGTTGTCGCCGCCGGTCAGGCTGGCCCATCGGTAGGCGACGCCCCACAGGATTTGGCCGAGCGCCAGCGTGATCATCAGAAATCCGAGGCCGGACGCGCGCAACGCCAGATAACCGAACAGCATTGCCAGCATCGTGGTCGCGCCAATGGCGATCAACGCGCCCGCGAGATGACCGAATCCGGCATGAGCGGTGAGGTAGATCGACAGATAGGCGGCGACGCCGAGATAGACCGCGTGACCCAGCGAGATCATGCCGCCGAAGCCAATCAGCAGATTGAGACTGAGCGCAAGAATGGCCGCGATCACGATCTGGCTTGCGATGTTGACATAGTATTCCGACGTCACGACCCACGGCAGTGCCAATAGTGCTGCAAGCGCAATCAACCACAGCAGTATGTTTGAAGCCGGCGCGCGCATCAGATGGCTTGCCTTCCGAACAGGCCGGTCGGCCGCAGGGTCAGGACCAGAACCATCGGCAGGAACAGGATCACGTAGGCGAGATCCGGAAACAGCGCCTGCCCATAGCTGTAGATGAAGCCAATGATCAGGCTGCCGACGAAAGCGCCGAGCAGGCTGCCGACGCCACCCAGAATGACGACGACCAGCGCCAGCGGCAGCATGTCGGTATCGAGACCGGGATAGACCGACAGGATCGGTCCGGCCAGCACGCCGCCGGCTCCTGCCAATGCAGAGCCGAGGCAGAACACCACGGAGAACAGCAATGAGGTCCGGATTCCCATGGCCCGGGCCATTGGGAGATCGTCGACGCCGGCGCGGATCATCGCCCCGAGGCGGCTGCGCTCGAGAAGGAACCAGAGTGCCGCGGCCAGCGCGAACGCCACGCCGATCACGAACAGCCGATAGATCGGAAACGCCAGATGCGAGATACGAAACGCACCCGTCAGTGCGCTCGGCATCGGCACCGGACGAGGATCGCCGGTCCAGATCCAGACGCAGGTGTCGGCGATGATGAACGCAATGCCGAGCGTCACCAGAACCTGCGCCAGCGGTTGACCCGTCAGCCTGCGAAGGATGAACCGCTCGATGACGGCACCGAGAATGCAGATGGCGCCGCCGCCGATCAGGATCGCGATCCAGAAATTCACGCCGGCCTCGATCGCCGACAGTCCGACATAGGCGCCGAGCATGAAATACGCACCGTGCGAAAGATTGACGATGCGCATCAAGCCAAAGATCAACGAAAAGCCCGACGCGAGAATGAACAGGAGGGATCCGAACGCCAGACCGTTCAAACCCTGAATGATCCAGAAGTTCATGCGGATCCCTCCCGACGAGTGCGAATTACTTCGCCGGCGCCCAGTCGCGCGAGTAGACCGGGCTCTTGAGGAATTCATCCGCGCCGTAGGTCCAGAACTGGCTTACCTGTGGGTAGGTCTTGATGACGGTGTTCTGCAGCCTGCCGTCCTTTTTCTCGACCTTGCGGATGTAGATATCGAGGATGGGCTGGCCGTATTTGTCGAGTTTCACCGGACCGTAGGGGCTCTCGGGAATGTTGACATTGCGCAAGGCTTTCATGAAAGCGGCCTTGTCGCTGATATCCCCTTTGACTTGCACGAGTGCATTATTGAGGAATTGGCAGGCCATGTAGGCACCGACGGTATAGTAGCCGGGATCGGCGCTATAGGCCTTGCGGACCGCCGCAACGAATTTCTTGTTGGCCGGTGTGTCGATCGCGGCGCTGTACCACCCCGACGAGATCACGCCGAGAGATTCGTCGCCCATGCGCTTGAGGATGCCTTCGTCTACGGTCGTCATCGCGCCCAGGATCGGCTTCTGCATGCCGTAGTTCTTGTATTCGCCGAGGAACTTGATGCCGTTGCCGCCGGCGAATGCCGCAAACACCGCATCGACGCTCGGGTCGATCTGCGTGATGTAGGTGCCGTATTCGGCCGAGTTGAGCGGCGACCACAGTTTCTGGACCACCTTGCCGCCGTTTTGCTCGAACGTGCGCTGGAAGCCGGCCGCGATTTCATGGCCGAACGCAAAGTCGTCGGCGATGATTGCAATCTTCTTGTAGTGCAGCTCCTTGGCGGCGTATTCGCCGAGCGGATGGTGGGCCTGCGCGGAGGTGCCCACGGCGCGCACGAACCACGGGTTCGGCTTGCGCTGAGTCAAATCCTCCGCGGCGGCGGACGGCGAAATGATCGGCGTCTTGGTCTGGCGGATATAGTCGTCGATCGCCAGCGCCTCGAAGGCCGCGAGCGGGCCGATCAAAACCTGCGCGCCGTCACGCTCGACGAGCTCCTGCGCCTTGGTCTTGGTGACAGCGGGCTGGCCGGCGGTGTCGGCAGTGATGATCTCGATCTTCCGTCCGGCCATCTCGCCCTTGTGCTCGTCCATGCACATCTTGAGGCCTTCCTCCATCTGCCGGCCGCCGGCCGCCAAGGCCCCGGAACGGACGGTCATGAAGCCGACCTTGAGCGGCTCGGCCGCCTGCACGGGCGCCGCCAGAGCCCACGCTGCGAGAATCGTCGTCGATAGAAGGATGCGGGAACGCATCATGCCAGACCTCCCTGAATATCCACACTGATACATCTGATTTTATATTTTTATCAATTTCTAGAATGTCACGGAGTTTTGACGGGAGTCAATCGCCCAAATCGATTTGGTGGAATATCGCGGGTTTTCGCTATATTCGGTAGCAAATATCCTGGGCTTCGGGATAATATCAGCGCGTTGAGTTTAAATCGTGATATCTCACGAATGTCGATAGAGGCGGCTGCGGGCAAAATGCAGGGACAACGGATCTACGATTTTCTCAGGCAGGGCATCCTGACCTGCGATCTGCCGCCGGGGCGTGAATTGCGCGAGCAGGAGCTCGCCCAGCAATTCGACGTCAGCAAGTCGCCGGTGCGCGAGGCGCTCCAGCATCTCGTCAGCGAAGGGCTGGTGATCGTGCTCCCCCGTCAGGGCTATCGGGTGTCGCCGGTCTCGTTGCGCGATGCCAACGAGATTTTCGCGTTTCGTCAGGCACTCGAGCTCGCGTGTATCGCGGAGGCCGTGAAGAACGCATCCGACGAGGAATTGAAGGCGCTTGACCGGTTTCGTGAATTCCGCGGCGACTATGAGAACGAGTTCATCACCTACAACCGGGATTTTCACTGCGCTCTTGCGCGGTGTTCAAACAACGGCCGCATGGCGCGGACCACCTGCGACCTGATCGAAGAGACCGAACGTCTTGTCAGGATGAGCGTGGCCGCGGTTCGCGGACCCAAAGCTCACAAGTTCGTCGAAGAGCACAACGCCATCATCTCCGCACTCCAGGAGCGGGATTCGCGCCGGGCCGTGAGCCTGCTCAAATCCCATGTCTCGGCTGCCGTGAAACGCTTCAGCACGGCTCTCGAATGGACGGCGATGCAGGCCTGAGCCCCAGCGTTCAACAATAAGAACGGGACATTTCAATGATCGACCGCAAGAATCGCTATGGCCTCACGGCTGCCCGCATCCACGACGCCGATGGCCGCGCCCGCCGCCCGTCATCGACGACCATCGATATCCATTCGCACATCTTTGTGCCGGAAGCCGCCAGGATCGCGCAGCCGCATATCGATAGAAGCCGCATCTCGCTGGGTTACTTCGCCGACGATGCGACCAAGGCGATCAATGCCGGTCAGGAGAAAGACATCAACGAGGTGATGACCACCATCGACCGGCGCTTGCGCGATCTCGACAGGATGGGCATCGATATCCAGGTCGTCGCACCTGCGCCCGGCCAGTGCTACTATCATCTCGCTCCCAAGATCGCAGGACAGGCGCATCGCGTCGCCAACGACGGTGTCGCGGAATTCTGCGCGCGCCAGCCGGACAGGTTTCTCGGCCTTGGAGGCGTGACGCTGCAGGAGCCTGAGCTGGCCGTGCGCGAACTCGACTACGTCGTGACGCACCTGAAGCTGAAGGGTGTACAGATCCTGACCAATGTCGACGGCAAGGAATTGTCGGACCCTGCTTACCGGCCATTCTTCGCCAGAGCCGAACAGCTTGGCGCATTCATCATGCTTCACCCCAACGGCTTTACGCAGGGGGAGCGGCTGACGCACTTCTACTTCAACAACGTGCTCGGCAATCCGCTGGAGACGACGCTGGCGCTACACAACCTGATCTTCAGCGGAACCCTGGCAGGGTTTCCGGACCTCAAGCTCATGGCTGTGCATGGTGGCGGCTACCTGCCGGCCTACTCCGGGCGCATCGATCATGCGTGGGGTGCGCGGCAGGATTCGCACGGCGATCTGCCCCTGCCACCGACGACCTACTTGCGTCAGGTTTATCTCGACACGGTCGTGTTCAGCTATCACCAGCTCGCGTATCTGCTCGACGTGTTCGGCCCCGATCGTATCCTGATGGGGACCGACTATCCCTATGACATGGCCGAATACAATCCGATCGGCCATATTGCCGGTGTCGATGGCATGGACGAGACGACGTTGGCGCAGCTGACAGGCGGAAATGCAGCAAGGCTGCTGCAACTCACTTCGTAGATGGGACCTGGATCGTCCGCGCCGTCTCAAGCTCGTTGATCGCGGCCGTCAAAAGGCTCTCTCTGTAACCTATCCCGCGATTTCCAGCCCGGCGCTGGCGTAGACGACGCCGCCATCGATGGCGATGGCGTTGCCGACGACATAATCGCCGGCGCGCGAGGCGAGGAAGATGGCGAGCCCGGCCATATCCTTTTCGTCCCCGATGCGTCCCGACGGGACACGCTTGGCAACCTCGTCGGCATGATCGCGCGCCGCCTTGTTCATGTCGGAGGCGAAGGCGCCCGGTGCGATGGCGGTGACGACGATGTTCTCCTTGATCAGCTTGGTCGCGAGCCGTCGCGTCAGGTGAATCACCGCGGCCTTGCTGGCGCCGTAGGAGTACGTCTCCATCGGGTTGATGAAGATGCCGTCGATCGAGGCGATGTTGATGACCTTGGCGGGGCGCTGGCGTGTCGCGGCCGCGCGCAGCGGTTTGGCCAGCGCCTTGGTCAGGAAGAACATCGACTTGACGTTGAGGTCCATGACCTTGTCCCAGCCGCTCTCCGGAAATTCGTCGAAGTCCGCGCCCCATGCCGCGCCGGCATTGTTGACGAGGATGTCGAGCTTGGATTCGCGCTTGATGAATTCCGCGGCGAGTTGATCGCAGCCCGCGACGGTCGAGATGTCGATCGGCAGCGCGATGCACTCGCCGTCATAGGCCGCGGTCAATTCCTTGGCGGTGGCTTCGCAGGGGCCGGCCTTGCGCGCGGTGATGTAAACTTTCGCGGCGCCTTGCGCGAGAAATCCTGCCGCGATCATCTTGCCGATACCGCGCGAACCGCCGGTCACCAGTGCGACACGGCCTTGCAGCGAAAACAGATCCTTGAACATGGTGCCTCCCGTTGCTTTGGCGACGATATAGCGCCAGCCGCCGCGCGGGAGTCAAGGAAGCTGCTAGGCCGCATCGACGCGGCGGAAGCCATTCCACATTGCGGTGGCGGCGCCGGAGGTCAGCACCGACAGGAAGCGCGTGTCCTGAAAATTTCCGTTGAGCGAAATGCGCGGCAGCGCGGTCAGGTGTGCGGCGTTCTCGGCGAAGATCATGCCCGGCCGCGTCGTCACCGCGGTGTGGAATCCGGCGGTGCGAGCGAGCGCGAATTCGCGCGCCGCGGCGGCGTTCCTGTCGCCGTAGGGATAAGCCAGATGAGCTACCTGCCGCTGCAGCACGGCTTCGAGATCGGTGCGGCTGGTGCTCATCTCGTGCAGCGCGACCGCTTCGCTCTGCTTGGCGAGATTGCCGTGGCTGATGGTGTGCGCGCCGATCGTCACCAGCGGATCGTCGGCAAATAATTTGAGTTCGTCCCACGGCATGCACAACTCGCGGCTGATCGCGTCTTCATCGACACCGTAACGTGCGCACAGCGCGCTTATCTCGCGATTGACCTCAGTGTCGCCGGGCAGGCCGCGCAGCCAGTCGTGCAACCGTGCAAACGCCGCCTGCTTGGCGGTCGTCGTACTGCAATCGATGCGGGTCGCAACGCCGTCGATTGCGGCCTCGACGACATCGGTGGCGGCGACGACGCGCTCCAGCGCCACCCACCACAGCCGGCCTTTGCCGCGCGCGAAATCGCTGGCCGCATACACAGTGAACGGCGCGTCATAATCGCGCATCACCGGCAGCGCAAAATCGCGGTTGTCGCGGTAGCCGTCGTCGCAGGTGAAGCAGGCGAAGCGGCGGGAGAAGTCGCGCTCGGTCAGGCGCCGGTGCATCTCGTCGAGCGTGACGATGTCGGCGCCGAGGTCGCGGACATGCTTCAGCGTCGCGCGCAGGAACTGCGGCGTGATCTCGAGGTGATGGTTGGGCTGGAACGGCGTGTCGCGGCGCGGCCGGACGTGGTGCAGCATGAAGATGGCGCCGACGCCACCGAGCAGCGGCCGCAGCAGATGATGCGCGCCTGTCAGGGACAGCGCACCGAATCCCGCGCGGATGACAGTATTGCGTAGCTGCTTCATCAGGTATCCGGCCGGTCGAAGGCGATGCGTGCCGTCGCGGCTGACGCTAGCCGCAAATCGCTGAACAAACGGTTATTCCGGAGCACCTCGGGGAAGTGGGCGCATTCGCCGCATTTCCAAATTGACAGCGTATCAAGCATTTGTTTTGTCTCTGTTTCCAGACGCCGCGGGATATCGGATGCACGGACTTTTCAGGTGGAGCAGGAAGTGGTGGCCGGGCCTGATCCCTCTTGCCATGTTGTGGGCACTGGCAGCCTGGAACAGCACCGTTTCAATGGAGCGGGATCTCTCCGCCAGCGCCTCCGCCGCCGTCAAAAGCGACGTGCTCGACAAGACCCGAATCGCCGTGGCGGGGCGCGACGTGACGTTTGCCGCCGATGCGTTCTCCGAGGAAGGCCGGCGCAGCGCCGTGACCTCGGTCGAATCGGTCTCCGGTGTGCGGCTGGTCAACGATCGGACGCAGCTCGTCGCCGAGGCCAAGCCCTATGTGTGGTCGGCCGAGCGCGACGTGGTGCGGGTGACGCTCGGTGGCAGCACGCCGTTGCCGGCCATCAAGGCGCGTTTGCTGGAAGCGGCCAAGGCCGCCCTTAACGGCGTCGAGGTGGTGGACCGCATGGGATTTGCGCGCGGCGCGCCGGCGCGGTTCGATGCCGCCGTGCTGTTGCTGATCGAGCAGGTCGCCCGGCTCAAGGAAGGCAAGATCACGCTGTCCGACCGTGCGGTGAGTCTGTCCGGCATGGCGCGCGACCTCGGTGGCCGCGAGGCGATTGTCGCCGCGCTGCGTAACCTGCCCGAGGGCTTCAGCGTTGCCGCCAACGATGTCGCGGCGCCGCCTTACGTGTTTCAGGCCAACAAGGATCCGGTCGGCGTGACGCTGACCTTGACGGGCTATGTGCCGGACAACGCCGCCCACGCCGCGCTGGTCGCCGCGGCGCAGCGCAAGTTCTTCAGCGAAAAGGTGGTCGACAATCTCAAGGCCAGCATCGGCGCGCCGAAGGGTTTTTCCGATGCCGTGCTGCGGGCGCTGGGTGCCTTGTCGCGGCTCTCGACCGGATCGCTGGTGGTCTCCGACCGCGAGGTGAAGCTGTCCGGCGACGCTCTGTATGACGGTGCGGCCAACCAGATTCGCACGACGCTGCCGAAGGAATTGCCGGAAGGCTGGACGGCGAAGGCCGAGGTGTCGGTCAAGCCCGCCGCAGCCCCGGTCGATGCCTCGGTGTGCCAGCGGCTGTTCACCGAAACCCTGAGCAAGGGCACGATCCGGTTTGAAACCGGCAGCGCAACCATCAATGTCGATTCCGCCGGCCTGCTCGATCGGCTTGCCGAAACCGCGCTGCGCTGCCCGACCGCCAGCATCGAGATCAATGGACATACCGACGGCGACGGCGACGATGCCGCCAATCAGGCGCTGTCGGAGAAGCGCGCCCAGTCGGTGGTCGATTTCCTCGTCAAGGCAGGCTTGCCGGCGGATCGCTTCAAGGCCACCGGCTACGGCAGTTCGCAGCCGGTCGCCGACAACGACTCCGAAGAAGGCAAGGCGAGAAACCGCCGCATTGATTTTCTGGTGAGGTGAGCGCAATGGCCTATCTCGTGACATTCCACTGGGGCTGGTTGCTGGGCTCGCTGCTGCTCGGGCTGGGGATGGGATGGATCGCCGTCGTGCAACACGGCGACGGCATCTCCAAAGCCACGGCGCAGCGCCTGGCCGTGCTGGTCGTGATCCTGGTCGGCGTCGCGGTTGCGCGGCTGGTCCCGGGGCGGTTTGGCTACTGGCTCGACCTTGGCCTGGTGATGTTCGCTGCCTATCTGGTGGGATGTACGATCGGGTCGGGATTGCGCGATCGGTTCATCTCGCGTCAGGCGCCGTCGGCTTGATGCGCCGTCCGGCAAGTGCCCGGGCTGTCGCGGCATCATTGCCGCTCAAAGGCCAAATGATGGCGAAAGCCTGCGAAGCGCCGGGTTCGCGGCAATGTGATCGGAGCGCAGTTTTTGCCGCGATTCGATTCCACTTCGCAGCAAAACGCGCTACCACGTGGGGCGGGAGCGATCACAGCGAGGACCGTCGGATTCGGCGCGGAATTGCAATTCGAGGTTGAGATGCTGGGTTTAATACGCAGGGCGATCTCGTTTCTGCGCGACAAGGAAATCCTGCATCGCCTCGGTGTCGCCGTCAGCGTCACCGTGATCGCGATTGCCTGCTACATCCTGTTTCATCTGCTGCGCAATATCGACGTCGACAAGGTGCTCGAGGCGATCAAGCAGAGCGATCTAAGCTCGATCGCGCTGGCGGGGCTGTTCGTGGCGGCGGGTTACTTCACGCTGACCTTCTATGACCTGTTCGCGGTGCGGGCCATCGGCCGTTCCGACATCCCGTACCGGATCAATGCACTGGCCGCCTTCGCCAGTTATTCGGTCGGGCACAATGTCGGCGCCAGCGTCTTCACCGGCGGCGCGGTGCGTTACCGCATCTATTCGGCGTGGGGACTGAACGCCATCGAAGTCACCAAGGTCTGCTTTATCGCCGGGCTGACGTTCTGGCTCGGCAATGCGGCGGTGCTGGGGATGGGGATCGCCTATCATCCCGAGGCCGCGTCGGCGATCGATCAACTGCCGCCGGTGCTCAACCGTGTGTTCGCCTTTCTCATTATCCTCGGCCTGATCGGCTACGTCATATGGGTGTCGCTGGCGCCGCGACGCGTCGGGCGCGGGCCATGGGAAGTGGTGCTGCCCGGCGGCACCTTGACGCTGATGCAGATCGCCATCGGCATCGTCGATCTCGGGTTCTGCGCGCTGGCGATGTACATGCTGGTGCCGGACGAACCGAATCTCGGCTTCGTCGTCGTCGCCGTCATTTTCGTCTCGGCAACGCTGCTGGGATTCGCCAGTCATTCGCCCGGAGGCCTCGGCGTGTTCGACGCCGCCATGCTGATCGGGCTGTGGCAGATGGACAAGGAAGAGCTGCTGGCCGGCATGCTGCTGTTCCGGGTGCTCTACTATATTGTGCCGTTCGTACTATCTGTCATGTTGCTGACGTTTCGAGAGATTATCATTGGCGCGCGCATGAAGCGGATACGCCAGGAGGCGGCCGCCGCCGACGCCAAATCCAGTCACGACGTGTTGCGATCGGGAAAGTATGGCGACTCCGGCGCCTGAGCATCTAACGGCCCATCAGCAGATCGCCGCCCCGCTGGCGCAGGGCGAGACGCCTTCGATGTTTGCATTCTGGTCCGACCGGTTGCGCGGCGCGGCGCTGATCCTGCTCGCCGCCGGCCTTGCGATGGCGGCGCTGGCGATCTTCGGCGAATTGCCGGTGGCCCGCGCCGTCGCGGCCTTCATCTGCATCGTGTGCGCGGCGCTGGTGCCGTGGCGGCTGCATAATGTCGATGTGCGGAGTCCTGAAGTGCTCGGCGGCAATCCGGTCGAGGCGCCGGCGGTCAGCGCCATCCTGGCGGGCATGCCCGATCCGAGCATGTTGCTCGATCGCGCCGGCCGCGTCATTCATCTCAATGCCGCTGCCGCGCAACTGGCGCCGGCGCTGCGCAGGAATGAACTGGCGCAGTTCGCGCTGCGCTCGCCCGAGATCATCACGGCATTGCGTCAAACGATCTCGACGCTGGAGACGCAGCGCGTCACCTTTCTCGATCATGGTCCGGTCGATCGCTGGATGGAATTGACCATCACGCCGGTCACGGTGCCGACGACATTCGGCGGCAAGGACACCTGCATGCTGCTGACGTTCCACGATCAGACGCCGCTGCGCCGGATCGAGGAAATGCGCGCCGACTTCGTCGCCAATGCCAGCCATGAATTGCGCACACCGCTGGCGGCGCTGTCCGGCTTCATCGACACGCTGCAAGGCCCGGCGCGCGACGACCCGAAGGCGCGCGAGCGCTTCCTCGGCATCATGCACGCGCAGGCGACGCGGATGGCGCGGCTGATCGACGATCTGCTGTCGCTGTCGCGGGTCGAACTCAGTGCGCATGTGCGGCCGAATACCCTGGTCGATCTGCTTCCGATCATTCGCCAGGTGATCGATGGGCTGGAGGCGCTGGCCAAGGAACGTCGGGTCAAGATCGAGACCGAACTGCCGAATGAGCCCGCGATGATCGCCGGCGACCGCGAGGAATTGCTGCGGTTGTTCGAAAACCTCGTCGAGAACGGACTGAAGTACGGCGCTTCCGGCGGTCGCGTGATCGTGTCGCTGGTTACGACGCCCGCGAGCGAAGGCGCGCCGGAAATTCAGGTGCGGGTGCGCGACTTCGGTCCCGGCATTCCGCCGGAGCATCTGCCGCGCCTCACCGAGCGGTTCTATCGCGTCGATGTCGGCGACAGTCGCGCGCAGGGTGGCACCGGACTTGGCCTGTCGCTGGTCAAGCACACCCTCAACCGCCACCGCGGCCGGCTGCTGATCGAAAGCGTTCCGCAGAACGGCGCCACCTTCACCGCGGCTTTTCCACAGGCCGGGCCTCCCGCAGCTTCATAAATCCCAGCGATTTGAAGCGCTTGGCGGTGTCATCCAGCCGTCATCAAACTCTCATAAAAGCACAATCAGGCGCTCCTAAACGAGCGCTCGAGGACGCGGCCGATCGCGGTCGGCGTCCCACCCACAGGATGGAGAACACCAGTGAAATTCCTTCAAACCCTCGCCGCCGCCGGCGTCGTTGCCGCCGGCCTTGCGGCTGCATCGACGTCCGCGTTCGCCGCCGACATTTCCGGCGCCGGCGCGACCTTCCCGTACCCGGTTTATGCCAAGTGGGCCGAGGCCTATAAAAAAGAGACCGGCAACGGTCTGAACTATCAGTCGATCGGGTCCGGCGGCGGCATCAAGCAGATCACCGCGCGCACCGTGACCTTCGGCGCGTCCGACATGCCGCTGAAGCCGGAAGAACTTGCCAAGGCCGAGCTGATCCAGTTTCCGACCGTGATGGGCGGCATCGTGCCGGTGGTCAATCTCGAAGGCATCAAGGGCGGCGACCTGACCATCGACGGTCCGACGCTGGCCAAGATCTATCTCGGCGAGATCAAGACCTGGGACGATGCGGCCATCAAGAAACTCAACCCGAGCGCCAAGCTGCCGTCGCAGGCGATCGCGCTGGTGCATCGCTCGGACGGATCCGGCACCACCTTCATCTTCACCAACTACCTCTCCAAGGTCAGCGCCGACTGGAAGTCGAAGGTCGGCTCCTCTACGGCAGTGGAATGGCCGGCCGGCATCGGCGCCAAGGGTAACGAAGGCGTTGCCAACAACGTCAAGCAGACCAAGGGTTCGATCGGCTACGTCGAAACCGCCTATGCCAAGCAGAACAACCTGACCACCACCAAGCTGGTCAACAAGGATGGCAAGGTCGTTGCGGCAACTCCGGAGACGATCGCTGCCGCTGCGGCTGCTGCTGATTGGGCCAATGCGCCGGGCTTCTACATGATCCTGACCGACGAACCCGGCGACAAGGCCTGGCCGATCGCCGGTGCGACCTTCATCCTGCTGCCCAAGGTGCCGAAGAATGTCGCCGACGCGTCGGTGGCGCTGAACTTCTTCGCCTGGGCCTACAAGAACGGCGACACGCTGGCGTCCGATCTCGACTACGTCCCGATGCCGGACAACGTCGTCAAGACCATCGAGCAGACCTGGGCCAAAGAGGTCAAGGGTGCCGACGGCAAGCCGGTCTATA
>Ga0207657_10001635_pt1 | contig 24138 bp, 18 predicted proteins | sample KBSC33metaG_FD_184316 | JGI IMG/M metagenome (GOLD analysis project Ga0207657, IMG submission 184316) | Corn rhizosphere microbial communities from Kellogg Biological Station, Michigan, USA - KBS C3-3 metaG (SPAdes) (version 2) | ecosystem: Host-associated > Plants > Roots > Rhizosphere > Soil ... | reverse complement strand
CCAGACTCGGCGCGTCTGCGCCGCGGAAGCGCAGCCATACCGGCAGTTGCGCGTCGCCGCCGTGGAAGTCCTTCAACTGCATGCCGCGCAGCGCGATCGCGATGAATTGCGCAACGTCCGTAGCCGAGAAGCCGTACTCCTTGGCCTTCTCGCGATCCACGTGCACCGACAGCTCGCGGTTGCCGCTGTCCTGCGCGGAATTGATCCCATGCAGGATCGGAATCTGGCGCAGCACCGGAATGACGGAGGCCGACAACTCTCGCAGTACCTGACCCGAATCGCCGTTTAGATTCAGATTGATGCTGGTGTCGCCGCCGCCGTTGTCGTTGAAATCGAACAGCGGCTCGCCGATCGGCACCTTGGGCATGTCCTTGCGGATCGTTTCCATGATCTGCTTGGTGTCGAACGGGTTCTGCTTGAAACCCAGTAGCTGTTTGACGAATTGCCAGGCGTTCTCGGCCGGCGGATTCTTCGGCTCGAACAGGATGGAACTGAACGTATCGCTGCCATCCTCGGCATAGCGGCTGTAGACGCTCTTGATGTGGAATTCGGCTTTGTGCGCTAGCAAGTATTGTTCGACCTTGTCGACCGACGTTTTAAGTTCCGCCAGCGGATAGAGCGCGTTCAATCGATAACCGATGAACAGGCGGTCGCGATCGCCGGCCGGGAACATTTCGGACTTCACGTGTGACGCCGGCAGCACAATGCTGATTACAAGCAGCGCGACGAGACCCGTCATCGTCCAGCGTCGGTGCGCCAGCGTCCAGGTAATGAGGCGCGCATATGCGGTCTGCATCCGCGTGATCAAATTCTTGCGGCCGATGAATTTCGGCGGTGGCAACTTCGCTGCCAGCATCGGTACAAGGCTCACTGCCACCAGCCAGGACGACAGGTGCGCGATCGCCATCGAGATGGCAACCTGGGTCAGAAAGATGCTGATGTCGTCTTTCTCGCCGAACACCATCGGCAGGAACACGATGATGCTCGCGAGTGTGCCGGCGGCGATCGCGATGCCGACGACCTGCGTGCCTTCCACCGCGCTGTACCACGGCTTGTCGGGATACTGTTCTCGGTAGTGATAAATGCTTTCGACGACGACGACCGCGTTGTCGACGAGCATGCCGACCGCGAGCAGCAAGCCCATCATCGACAGGATGTTCAGCGTCATGCCGAACAATTGCAGGCAGCCGAGCGTGATGATGAAACAGATCGGGATCGCCAGCGACACCATCAGCGTCGACGGCCAGTCGCGCAGGAAGAAGAACAGCACGAGGATCGACAGCAGCGTGCCTTCAAGTCCGGCCTGGCTGAGCTGACGCAGGCTCGTTGTCACCGCATTGGCTTGATCGCCGAGCACGTATATCTGTATGCCGCGCAGCTCGGGTTCCTGGCGAATGCGATCCACCTCGGCCATGACCGTCCGACCGACGTCGACGAGGTTCGCGCTGCGCTCTTTGGAAATATCGATCGCCACGGCCGGGCGCTGATCGAGATGGCGCGCGTAGGTCAGGCGGCCGGGCTTGACGCTGACGTCGGCGATGTCGCCAAGCTTCAGGCCTTTTTCGTTGAGCGCCATGTTGCGAATTTGATCGACGCTGCTCCACTCACCGACCGGCTGCACGTGGTAGCGCGTGTCGCCATCCTTGATCAATCCGCCGGATGCGGAAAAATTCGCGCTCGACAATTTCTGATACAGCTCGTTCAAGCCGACACCGGCGGCGCTCAGGCGATTGGCGTCGATTTCTATCTGCACTTCGCGTGGCGCCACGCCTTCGATCTTGACCTGCGCCACGCCCGGCAAGCGCTCGAGCGGGCGCTTGAGCATGCGGTCGAGCAATTCGTAGGCGTTGGTCAAGTCGTGATCGGCCGAGACGCGCAGGTTCAGCACCGGCTGATCGGCCGTGGAGCCTTTGAAAATCTGATAACGCCGCAAGTCGGTCGGCAGATCGCCGCGAATGGCGTCGATCTTGTTGCGCGCTTCGACCGCCTTGGTGCTCGTATCCTGTCCCCATTTGAATTGCAGCTCGATGTTCACGCCGTCGGCGCGCGTGATCGATTCCATGCGCTGGATGCCGGTCAGCGTCGACAACGCTTCCTCGATCGGTCGCGTGAGTGTGCGTTCGACTTCCGCCGGCGTCGAACCCTGGTACGGAATGATGATCGCCAGGAACGGAAACTGGATGTCCGGCATCGATTCCAGCGGCAAACGCCACGCGGCAATCAGGCCGATGACCGTCATCGACACGAACGCCATGATGACGGTGACGGGTCGCTTGAGGCTCAGCTCTGCAAGCGTCATGCGGTTTCTCCAGCCGGAGCGTGCACATCGAATTCAGCCATAGCGGCCGGGACTGTTTCAGTCTCACCTTTGCGCGCGCGACGTGCGACGTAATACGCATCGGGGCGGCGGTCGAGCAAGTTGTACACGACCGGAACCACGATCAGCGTCAGCAGCGTGGAGACGAGCAAGCCGCCGATCACTGCGATCGCCATCGGCGCACGCACTTCGTTGCCGTCGCCGATGCTGATCGCCAACGGCATGAAGCCGAGCAGCGTGCACAGCGTCGTCATCGAGATCGGACGCAGGCGCGATTCGGCGGCCTGCACGAGCGCGCCGATCTTGTCGACGCCCTCCTCGCGCAGCTGATTCACGCGGTCGATCAGCACGATCGCGTTCTTGACGACAATGCCCGCGAGCATGATGAGGCCGATGAACACGACCACGCTGAGCGGCGTGAACGTGATCTTGAGCGCGAGCACCGCGCCGACCAACGCGAGCGGAATCGAGAACATGATGACGAACGGATGCAGCAGCGATTCGAACTGCGAAGCCATCACGAGGTAGACGAGGAAGATCGCCAGCGCGAGCGCGAAGACCAGAGACTTCACCGACGCATCGAGTTCTTCGCTCTGCCCACCGATGTGCGTAGTGACGCCGGCCGCAAGAGGATTGTCGCGAATCAGTTTGCGCACTTCATTGACGGCGGTGCCGAGATCGCCGTAATGCAGGTTTGCCGAGACGATGGCGACGCGCTCCTGGCTCACGCGATGAATCTGACTCGGTCCTTCGGTGGCGACGACATCGGCGACGGACGACAGACGAATCGGTGCGCCATTCGTGGTGGCAGCGGTGCCACCCGTGGTCGTCGCCGCGGTCGTTGTGCTCGAACCTGCGGCGGTCGTCGCCGCCGCGCCTTGCGTCGAATAGCCCACGATCAGGTTGCGGATGTCGTCCACGGTACCGCGCTGGTCGGCCTGTGCGCGCACGAGCACGTCGATCTTGCGATCGCGGAACGTGTAGCGCGTGGCGACCGAGCCGCGCACCTTGTTCACGACCTGATCGGCGATCTGCTTGGTCGTCAGGCCAAGCGCAGCGGCGCGTTCCTGATCGAAGTGAATCTGGATTTCCGGATAGCCGCCTTCGACCGTCGATTTCACATCGGCGAATCGCGGCGACGCATTCATCAGCGTCGACAATTTCTTGCCGGCCTTCTCCAGCGACGCCAGGTCGTAGCCGCGCAGTTCTACTTCCAGCGGCGTGGCAAAACTGAATAATTGCGGTCGCGCGAATTTCACCTCCGAGCCAGCATGCGTTGCCATGGCTGCCCGCAACGCATCGGTGGCCGCGCGCTCGCCTTTCTCGCCAACGCCCGGCTTGAGCACGATGAGCAGGCGCGCGATGTTTTCGCCAGATTCGGTCGGCGATGCATCCAGCCGCGTGCCGGTACCGCTGACGCCGTAGATCAATGCGATGTTGGGATCGCTGGCGCTCTTGCGCTGCAGTTCGGCGACGAGTTTGTCCGTGTCGACCAGCGCGGTGCCCGGTGGCTCGTTGACCGTCATCTCGAAACGCCCCTGCGCCAGCGACGGGATCAGATCCATGCCCAACGTGGGAATCAAAGCGACGCTGGCGGCGAACATCGCGGCCGCGAAGCCGAGCACCGCGAACGGATGCGCCAGCGCTTTCGGCAGGAACCCGTGATAGCTGCGTGCCGCGGCGTTGTACGGCTTCATTGCGTAGCGGCCGACGAAAGCGAGCGGTGTGAAAATCAGCCAGCGCAAACCGCGCACGGCACGAACTGACAAGAAGGCGATCGAACGGGGAATCCACCCGATGCCGCGCGAGACCGGCGTCGTAACGCTCTTCAATTGCTTGCCGAAGCGCGCGGTCGGCTGCCAGCCCGGCGACCGTTCCTCTTCGCGGTACGCAAGCGGCGCCCGGCCCTTCAGCGAAGCGAGCATCGGAATCAGCGTCATCGCGACGATGAGCGAAATCAGCATCGCGAACGTGACGGTCAATGCCTCGTCGCGGAACAGCTGACCGGCCACGCCCTGCACGAAGACGAGCGGAAAAAATACCGCCACGGTCGTCAGCGTCGAGGCGATCACCGCCATCGACACTTCGCGCGCACCCTTGACCGCGGCCTCCAGGATGCCCATGCCCTGCTCGCGCATGCGCGCGATGTTCTCGAGCACCACGATTGAATCGTCCACGACCATGCCGGTGGCGAGCGCGAGGCCGCCGAGAGACATGACGTTCAAACTGACGCCGAACTGTCCCATGAAGAAAAATGTCGCGATCAGGGAAATCGGCAGCGACAGCGCAATGATCAGCGTGCTGCGCACGTCGCTGAGGAAGAAGAAAATGATCACGATCGCCAGGATGCCGCCGATGATCGCGTCGAAGCGCACGTCATCGAGTGAGCTCTGGATGAAAATGGACTGATCGTCGATCGTGTCGAGCTTGGCGTTCGCCGGCAGCACCGGAGTGCAGCCTTCTTTCACCTGCGCGCACGTGAGACGATCCAGCTGCTTGCGCACATTCGCGGCCACACTGACGGTATTCGCGTCGCCTTCCTTGTAGATGGCGAGTTCAATCGTTTCGTGGCCGTCGACGCGCACGATGCCCTCGCGCTCCTTGTAACCCTGGCGCACCTGGGCGATATCACGCAGATGCACCGGCACGCCGTTGCTATCGACCTTGACGAGCAGGTTGCGCATCTCCTCGAGCGTGCCGAACTGGTTGACGGTACGCACGAGGTAACGCTGCGAGCCGCTTTCGATGCGTCCGCCGGAAACGTTGACGTTCTCGTCGGACAGGCGCTTGACCACGTCCGCTGCATTCAAGCCGAGCTGCTGCAGGCGTTGCTGATCGAGTTCCACTTCGACTTCGTCTTCGAGACCGCCGCCGACCTTGACCGCGGCGACGCCGGGCGTCGGTTCCAGGCGCTTTTTCAATTCGTCATCGGCAAAGCGGCGCAACTGCTTGAGCTCGGCTTCGCTGACGTCCGTCTTGCCGGCGCTCAACGCGAGGCGGATGATCGGATCGGTCGACGGATTGAAGCGCAGCAGCACTGGTTTCTTCGCTTCGAGCGGCAACTGCAGTACGTCGAGTTTGTCGCGCACGTCGAGTCCGGCCTGGTCCATATTCGTGCCCCAGGCGAATTCAAGAATGACGTCGGACTGGCCAGTGCGCGAGACGGAATGAATCTTGCGCAGGTTCTTGACGACACCGATCGCTTCCTCGACCGGTTGCGAGATGAGGTTCTCCATCTCCAGCGGCGCCGCGCCTTCGTATTCGGTGCGCACGGTCAGTGTCGGATAGCTCAGGTCCGGCAACAGATTGACCTTGAGGCCGGACAATGCGATCAGTCCGAACAACACAAGCGTCAGCGTCACCATGCCGACGGTGACGCGTCGGCGCGTGGCAGCCTCGACGATATTCACCCTTTGACTCCCGCAACCTTCTCCTCGACCACCTTGTCTTTGTCCGGCATGTTCAGTTTCTGCACCGACGTGCCGTCGCGCACCGCGTTGCGACCGACCGTGATCACCTGCGCGCCTTCATCGATGCCGCCGCGGATCTCGACGGTGTCGCCCTCGCTATAGCCGACTTTCACGAGCTTGCGATGCGCGACGAATTTGTCGACGGCCACGGCGGCTTTCGTGTCAGTTTTGGCCTCCGCCTTCTTTTCGTCTTTCGACGGCGCAGGTGGCGGCGCTTTGTCGACGACGAACACGGCCGTCTCGCCGTCTTCCTCGATCACGGCGGCACGCGGCACGGTCAACGCATCATCGCGATGGTCATAGACGATTTCTATGCGGCCGAACATTCCAGGTTTCAGGCCGCTCTGGCCACGGAATTCGCAGGTCACGCGGAACGTGCCGCTGGCGGCATCGACGGCCGGTGCGACACGCAGGATCGTACCGGTGAATTTGCGGCCGCTGAGTGCATCGGCTTCCAGGTCCACCGGCTGGCCGACCTTGAGAATGCCGAGCTGGCGTTCGGGCACGTTGAGCACCGCCTGCAGCGGGTCCATGCCGATGATGCGGAACATGTTCTGGTTGATCTGAATCAGATTGCCGAGCTTGACCGAGCGCTCGGCAATCACGCCGCTGACTGGCGCAACGATGCGTGTGTAGGCGAGCTGCAACTTCGCCGTCTGATACGCGGCGTGCTGGCTCAGCATGTCGAAATTCGCCTGATCGTAGTCGCGTTTCGGAATCAGGTTTTTCTTGATTGATTGTTCGGCGTACGCGAATGTCGCATCAGCCTTGTGCATCAGCGCTTCGGCTTGCGCCACGCTCGCCACGGCGGCGCTATCATCGAGTTCGGCCAGCAGCTGGCCTTCATGCACCGTCATGCCCTCCTCGACCAGCAATTTCTTCAACACGCCGCTGGCTTTCGAGGTGACTTGGGCTTCGTTATCGGTGACCAATGCGGCAGTGCCGCTATAGCTTGCACTGATCGGCTTGCGCGCGGCCGCGGCGACCTCGACTGGCACCGCGTCGACATTGGCAGGTTTGGTCGGAGCCGCTGCGCCATCCTTGTTACAGCCGGAGATCAGGCCGGCGGCGACACAAATCGCCAGCGGAATCAGTGCTTTATGGGTCTTCATTGGGACATTCCTGGTGGATGCGCGGGCTGAGTGAATTGCTATGGTGTTATACTAGACTATATCACCAAAACAATCAAGCCCCTTTCCCCGCGCGGCAGCGTTTTGCGAAGTTTAGTCGCGCGAATTTTCAGCACTAGGGCCGATAGTCACGCGCGCACTACCCGCATTGGATGTTGGATGCGCGAACGAGGCTTTGAGTTGCAATCATTCGTTGCGATTTCGCTCGCGCAGGCGTCGCGCATGCACAATTGCTGGCATGGAATGTGGCGGCGATCGTCCGCGCCACGATATACTTGCCGGATAATTCGTTGACTGCTCCCGGATCCCTTCCGCCATGCCAAGAATCGCTTGTCGCTTCGTCCTGCTCGCCGCTTTTTTGTTCGCTGCTTCCGCACACGCCGATGACGATTTGAAGGCTGGCAAGGCACTCGTGTATACCTGCCAGGGTTGCCACGGTGTCACCGGCTACAAGAACGCGTATCCGAATTACCACGTGCCGCGCATCGCGGGACAGAACTACGATTACATCGTGGCGGCGCTCACCGAATACAAGAAAGGTGAACGTGCGCACCCGACAATGCGCGCGCAGGGCGAAGGCATGTCCGACAAGGATATCCACGACATCGCCGCTTATCTGTCCAGCCTGAAGCCGTAAGGACGCGACCATGAAATCGATGCATCTTCTCGCCCTGCTCGCCTGCGCGCTCGCAGGCAATGTTTTCGCCGCCGAAGAAAGCGGCGCCGCTCCGGGCAAGTCGGTCCAGGACCTGGCCAAGCCGTGCGCAGCGTGTCACGCCGCGGATGGCAACGGCACCGCGGCGCAGTATCCGCGCCTCGCCGGGCAGTATCACGATTATCTCGAACGCGCGATGCACGAATACAAGACAGGCGATCGCCAGAACGCGATCATGGCCGGTTTCGTGAAAACGCTTAGCGACGCCGATATCGACGCACTCGCACGTTATTTCGCCGAGATGCCGACCAAGCTCGACGATCTGGCCAAGCACGAGCAAGGGTCGGAGTAACGAGTCGCGCACCGTTCGTGGTGAGCTAGCGAATCACGAACAGCGACAATGCGTGCCGTTCGCCCTTTGATAGCTCAGAGCGACCGCAATGCGACTTCGTCAGCGAATCGCCGTCTTCCCGCTGTGATCCCGATAATACGGATTGTGCCCGCTGGCATGATCCGTCGCGTCGCGCACCTGGGTGATTTCCGGCAGGCGGGAACGCAGGGTTTTCTCGATGCCCTGCTTGAGCGTCACGTCGGCCATTCCGCAGCCATGGCAGCCGCCGCCAAAGCGCAGGGTGACGATGCCCGTTTCGCTGATTTCTTCCAGGCTCACGCGTCCGCCGTGCGCGGCGATCTGCGGATTGATTTCGCTGTCGAGCAGATAACGCACGCGTTCGGCCAGTGACGCGTCATCCGCCGGCGGCGTGCCCTTGAGCTTCGGTGCGCGCACGGTCAGCTGGCCACCGGTCGCGTTTTCCTGATAATCGATCTCGGCGCCACCCAGGTACGGCATGCTCGCAGCATCCACGTACAGCATGAAGCCGGCGCATTGCAGCGCCCATTCGCCGCCGGTCAAATCCGCCGGTTCACAGAATTCCAGGCGGCAGTCCGCTTTTGGCGTGCCCGGTTGCACCGCTTGCATGCGCACGCCGAGGCCATCGATGCCCTGCTGTTCGATCAGACGGCGAAAATGGGCTTGTGCGGTTTCTGAAAGAGTAAGCATGGTTTCCATATTGGGTCATTGTAGTTGCAATTGAAGGTCTGATCACGGCGCTATACTTGGGGAGTCGACACAAGGAGTGCGAACATGAACCTGAAGGATCTCGCGCAACAAAAATGCAAGCCGCTCAAGGGCAAGGAACATCAACTCACCGGCGCCGGTGCGCGCGAACTGCTCGCCGCAATCCCCGGTTGGGAACTTGGCGCCGGCGAGGCGCATATCCAGAAGCAGTACAAGTTCCCCGATTTCGTGCACGCGCTCGCGTTCGTCAACGCGCTCGGTTATGTCGCCGAGCAGCAGAACCATCATCCTGATCTCGAACTCGGCTGGGGCCGCTGCCTGGTGAAGTTCTCGACGCATGATGTCGGTGGCTTGTCGATGAACGATTTCATCTGCGCGGCGAAGACCGAGGTCTTGTCTGCCGGCTGAGACGCAGTCGGCGCGCATTGCAGCCGTCGTGAAGGCGGTTGCCGCGCTGGCACTGATTGCGCTCACTTTCCGCCTGCTGCCGTTCCTTGCCGAACGCCAGCTCAGCGCACACTTGCGCGACGACGCAACGCGAGCGCTCGACCTCGATGCGGCGGCGAAATCGCCTTGGCAGTGGCATTTCCATGAAGCCGACGACATCGTCGCCGGTCGCGTGTTCGGCGCGCGTGAATTCTCGTTCGATGCGGACGGATTACGCGTGCAGTCCGATGGCGTGCCGTTCGAAGTCGGTCTGCCGCTGACGCGTCCGCTGGATCTGCGCCGTTTTCCACTTGTGCACATTGGCGCCTCGGCTGACGGGCCCGCCACACTGCGCATCGTTGTTCGAAAGACACTCGACGCGCCGGAATCCGTGGGCCGCGCGATCAGCGTGCGCGACGCGGAAACGACACTCGATCTGCGCGACAACAACGCTTTGCCCGAGCGCGCCGCGATGTTGCGCCTGCAAGTCGATCTGCCTGCAGGTAAAACGTTTCACGTAGCGAATGTCTCTCTGGAATTGCCGCCCCATTCTGCCCCGGCTCCGATCCGCGAATTGCCGACCGGATCGGTCGAGCGGCAATCGCTCGCGGTTCGGCAAATCCATGATGAGCAACCCGCCGCGATCATCATGCCGGCGGGCGCTACGCCCGCTCTCCTGCGCGCAGAGAGCGCCCACACGGCGTTCAAACCAAACGTATTCGCCGCTGCCGTGTTTGCACTCGTCGCGCTGCTCGCGCGAGTACGCCCCCCGCGCAATGCACGCGTGCGCGCGCTCGGGGAAACCGCGCTCGTGCTCGCCGTTCCCTTGTGGCTGATCGTCGGCGGCCATTTCAGCGGACGCGTCGACCTCGTGCAGGGGTTGTTGATCGCGACCTCGGTAATTTATGCGATCAGCCTGGGCTTGCCGCGCACGTGGGTTTGGATCGGCAGCGCGCGCGCATGGATGTTCGCAGCGGCTGTGGTCGCGGCGGCTATCTGCATTGGATTCGCGCTGCATCGATCCGGCGAGTCGCTGCGCTCGATTGATTCCGGCCACATTGTTCGTTACCTGGGTTGGGCATTGATCCAGCAATATCTGATTTGCGCGATCGTCCTGCCGCGGTGGCAGTCGCTGACCGGCAGCACGTTTGCTGCGATTTATTGCAGCGCGCTGTGTTTCTCGCTGCTGCACACGCCGAATTCCACTCTGATGCTGGCGACGTTCGCGGGCGGATTGTGCTGGTGCGCGCTGTACTTGCGCGAACGCGCGCTGTTTCCGCTTGCGTTCTCGCACGCGGCAAGCGCATTGCTGCTGATCGCCTTGCTGCCGGCGGACATTCTTCTATCGGCCGAGGTCAGCGCACGGTTTTTCCAGTAGGAAGTTGTTCGAGCACCGCGGCCAGATCCTTCGCCAGCGGCGCGGAGAAACTCCAGGTCTTTCCGGCCATGGCGAATTCAAATCGCGCCGCGTGCAGAAACAAGCGGCGCAGGCCGAAATCACGCAAGCGCCGGTTCAATTCCTTGTCGCCGTATTTTTCGTCGCCGGCGAGCGGATGGCCGGCGTGCTGGGCGTGTACGCGAATCTGATGCGTGCGGCCGGTATACAAAGTCACTTCGGCCAGACTCGCGTCGGCGTAGTTTGAAATCACCTTGAACGCCGTGAGCGCGGCCTTGCCTTCGTCGCTCACGCGCACCATGCGCTCGCCACCCTGCAGGATCGACTTGCGCAGCGGCGCATTGACGTCGAACTTCGCGCGCTTCGGATGTCCACCCAGCAGCGCAAGATATTGCTTGACGATTTCGCCGCCGCGAATCAATTCCTGCAGCGCCGTCAACGCGGCGCGCCGGCGAGCAAACACGAGCACACCGCTGGTATCGCGATCCAGGCGATGCGCAAGTTCCAGCGTTTCGGTCGGGCGCGCGGCGCGCAGCAACTCGATCGCGCCGAAATCGACGCCGCTGCCGCCGTGGCTGGCGAGCCCGGCGGGTTTGTCCAGCACGAGAAAATCGCGGTCCTCGAAAATGATCGCCTGCTCGACGCGCTGCAGCTGCGCCTTGCCCGGCGCCGTTGTTTCGCCGGGCGCCGCCATGCGCACCGGCGGAATGCGCACTTCGTCGCCGCCGGCCACTCGGGTGTCGGCCTTGGCGCGCTTGCCGTTGATGCGTACCTGCCCGGTGCGCAGCAGCCGGTAGACCAGACTCTTCGGCACGCCCTTGAGCTGCGTCGCCAGGAAGTTGTCGATGCGCTGGCCGTCGCGCTCTTCGGCGACGGTCACCATGCGCACGCCGGGACTGACGCTGTTTCTCTCAATATTCATCGAAGTTCGCGTCCCGATTGGAAATTTTCGTCCTTCTTGCTACAATTCCGTGCGCTTCGCGCCTGCCACCGGTTAGCTGGTGGCATATGGCGCACTCGAATCCAACGCACCCCGCGCGCCCCGGTGTCACTCCGGGAGGAGCCACCCGGCAGCGGTGGATTGAACGCTCATCCAGCGAGCGATCATAGCGAAACGGTTCGAGTTGCGGATTACCTGTCGTCGTCAAATGACGGCTCGAGTCCGCGGTTGCACACAGGGCATACGTTCACCGGCCTGGCGCGATCAAAAAACGCGCCGGCCATTAACAAGCGTTCCCGCGGACGCGCACTGCGCGCCCACGGTAGTCGCAAGCCGCGCCGCACTCGTTTGTGCTGGCCGCGGAGTGCGGCGCGTTTCGCGGTCGAGCGCGCGAGGAAATACAATGAAGCGGATGCTGATCAACGCAACTCAGCGTGAAGAGTTGCGCGTGGCCATTGTCGATGGCCAGACCCTCTACGATCTCGATCTCGAGATTCCGTCCAAGGAACAGAAAAAGGCCAACATCTACAAAGGCCGCATCACGCGCGTCGAGCCGTCGCTCGAAGCGTGCTTCGTCGATTACGGTGCCGACCGCCACGGCTTCCTGCCGCTCAAGGAAATTTCCCGCGATTACTTCGCGCAGGGCGTCGATCACAATCGCGCGACCATTCGCGAACTGCTCAAGGAAGGCCAGGAAATTCTCGTCCAGGTCGAGAAAGAGGAACGCGGCAACAAGGGCGCGGCCCTGACCACGTTCATTTCGCTGGCCGGCCGATACTTGGTGCTGATGCCGAACAATCCTCGTGCCGGCGGCGTTTCGCGCCGCATCGAAGGCGACGACCGCAGCAACCTCAAGGAAATCCTCGACCAGCTCAAGCTGCCGGACGAGATGGGTTTGATCATCCGCACCGCCGGCATGGGTCGCGAGGCCGACGAACTGCAGTGGGATCTGGACTATCTGCTGCAGCTGTGGAAGGCGATCGAGGACGCCGGCAAGGATCGTCCCGCGTCGTTCCTGATCTACCAGGAATCCAAGCTGATCATCCGCGCACTGCGCGATTATCTTCGCAACGACATCGGCGAGATCCTCATCGACAGCGAGGAACTCTACAACGACGCGCGCGAATTCGTGCAGCAAGTGATGCCGCAGAACCTGCGCAAGCTCAAACTGTACAGCGATACGGTTCCGCTGTTCTCGCGCTTCCAGATCGAAACACAGATCGAGAACGCTTACGAACGCAGCGTGCGTTTGCCGTCGGGTGGTTCGATCGTGATCGACCAGACCGAAGCGTTGACCTCGATCGATATCAACTCCGCGAAGGCGACCAAGGGCGGCGACATCGAGGAGACCGCGTTCAACACGAACTGCGAAGCGGCCGTCGAAGTTGCTCGCCAGTTGCGCATCCGCGATGCCGGCGGCCTCATCGTCATCGATTTCATCGACATGGAAAACGCGCGCCACCAGCGCGACGTCGAAGACAAATTGCGCGACGCGTTGCGTCACGATCGCGCGCGCGTGCAGATCGGCAAGATCTCGCGCTTCGGCCTGCTCGAGATGTCGCGCCAGCGCCTGCGTCCCAGCCTCGGCGAAGCCACGCAAGCCGTGTGCCCGCGTTGCGAAGGTCACGGTCGCGTGCGCAGCGTCGAATCGCTGTCGTTGTCGGTGCTGCGCCTCGTCGAAGAACAGGCGATGAAGGAAAGCACCGGACAAGTGCTCGTGCAGGTGCCGCATGAAGTGGCGAATTTCCTGCTCAACGAAAAGCGCGCAAGCATCGTCGAAATCGAAAAGCGCCAGGATGTGCCGCTGATCATCGTCGCCGACGAAAAGCTCGAAACGCCGCATTTTGAAATCTCGCGCATTCGCGCCGCCGATATCACCGGCGATGCCAAGCCGAGCTACGAACGCCTGACGCCGGTCGTGTCCGCGCCGCCGCCGCAAGTGGCAAAGCCGGGCGCCGAACCGGAGAAACCCGCCGTCAGTGGCGTGGTGCCGGCCAGCCCCGCTCCGATCAAGGCCGAACCCGAACGGATCGGCGCCGCCGCGCCGTCAGCGCCGGCCGCAACCTCCGCGCCCGGATTCTTCGCGCGGCTGATGAGCTTCTTCAACGGCAAACCAGCGCAGCCGGAAAAGACCTTGGCCGAGCTGGTCCCGCAACCCGCGCGTACCGCCAAGCCTGCAACGGCGAACGAGCATCGTCGCCGTGACGAATCGCGCGACAAGCGCGATGGGCGCGGATCGCGCGATCGCGACCGCGGTCGTGGCGACGGCAAGCAATCCCAACGCCGCGACGAGCGCCAGGCGCAGCAGCCGCGCAAGCCGCAGCAACAACCAGCGCAGCAGGAACGTCCGAAGCGCGATGTTGTTCCGTCACCGGTAACGTCGGCGCCTGCCGCCACTGCGCCCATTGCGAATATTCAGAATCCGATCGTCACTGCACCGTCAACGCAAGCGGCCGAAAACGAAGGCGAAGCGAAGAGTTCACGCCGCCGCGGCCGTCGCGGTGGACGTCGTCGCCGTCGTGGCGAGGAAGGTTCGGCAACGGCCGGCATTCCGAACACTCCGGGCGCCCCGGTCGTGTTCGATTTCGATGACGAAGATGCCGAACGCGGAACCTCGCAAGCAGCTCCTGCCGCGGAAAAAACGGCAGCACCGACGCCGGCACAATCTGCTCCGCCACCGGCGCCGCCGATTCAACAGGCTCCGCCGCGAGTTCACCACGCGCCTGAAGTGACCGCGCCAAAACCTGTCGTCGTCGCTCCGGTAGCACCGCCCGCACCGCCGATTGCGCCTGCGCGTGAAGACGCGATGCCCGCCTCACCGGCATTGCACGCCGTCCCTTCACCGGCTGTTGTCCCGCCTGCGACGGCACCGGTCACGCCTGCGACGGCGACGCCAGCGCCCGTGTCGACGCCAAGTGCAGCGCCAATGCCGGCACCAACCGTGCAGATGCCGCGTCCATCGGTGGTACCGCCGCCACCATCCTATGCGGCGCCTGCCGGTCCCAGCGCTGCGCCGCCATCACCACCGGCGCCTGAAACCGCACCGGCCCCTCGTCCTGCGCCGATCCCGGCACCCGCTCCGGCGGTCACTCCGGCAGCCGCCGCGCCTGCACCGCGTCCAGCACCAATGACGGAGCCGTCGAAACCGACCCCGGTGTTGATGTCGAATCTGCCGTTGCCGATACCGCCGCGTTTTGCTCCGCCGCCGGTCGTGATCACGCCGGCACCCAAGCCGCCCGCACCGACCGGCGAAAATGGTCAGCTGCCGTTGGGCGTGCCGGAACAGACGAAGCCCGTGCCCGCTGCGGCGAATCCGGAAGAGAAACCGTCCAACCCGCAATCCTGACGAGTCGCGTCAGGATTTCTTCAGCAACCCGTGCACGCTGGCGAGATTCGCCAGCGCCACGACGTTGTCGATGCCGAGCTTCTCGAACAGCCGCGCTTTGTACGTCGCCACGGTTTTTTCGCTGAGATGCAGGCGCTTGGCGATCGTGTTTGCCTTGTGTCCTTGCGACAACATGATCGCGATCTCGAGTTCGCGCGCGGATAATTTCTGGAACGGTGATTCGTCGCCGTCCATCGTCGACAGCGCGAGTTGCTGCACCACATCCGCGCCGATGTAGCGTTTGCCGTCGGCGACCTGTCGAATCGCCTTGATCAGTTCTTCCGCCGGACAACCTTTGGTCAGATAGCCCCACGCGCCAGCTTCGAGCAATCGACGCGGGAACGGCGCTTCGCTCGCGACTGTCAGGATTACGATACGCGTGGAAATTTTTGCGCGACGGGCGCGTTCGGTGAGTTCGACGCCGCTGATGCCCGGCATGTGCACGTCGACCAGCGCGATATCCGGTTGCGTCTGCTTGATCGATGTGAGTCCGCGCTCGCCATCGTCCGCTTCGCCGACGATCTCCATATCCGATTGCTTCTCAAGGATCATGCGCAATCCCGTGCGCATGAGGGCATGGTCATCGACCAATGCGATGCGGATCATTGTTCCCTCCCCTGTAGCAATCCCCAGGCGCAAGGTACTGCGCCCGCGATGCTCAGACAAGAGCTGTTCGATTGGGCGCGTTCAAGCGTTTAATGCGTTGCGATCCTCGGCCGGAGACATTTTGATGCGCGCAGGTATTTGCTGGTGTTTCGTGTTCCTGGTTGCATCGTGCTCGACGCCCGCAGGTGCGGCGTGTTCGCGGGACGATGCGTTCAACAAGATGATGGCGCTCAGTCAGTACGGAATGAAGTTGCAGGCAGCCCTGCCCGACCCGCTCAAGGACGCGGCCGGCTACAACGCCAATTACAAACGCGTCATCGATTTCAACACGCGACTCGGCGACGTCGGCAAGACATTGGCCGCCCAGCAATATGACCAGGCTTGCGCGACCTATGACGCACTGGCTGCGGAATACCATGTCGACGTCGCTGGACAGCATGTACGACCGCTGTCGGAGCTTGAGGCCGAGGCAAAGCATCCGCCGAAGGGAAAATGCGATCTCGCCGAAGCTGCGCGGCGCTCGATGTGGCTGACCGAATCGTTCCAAAAGTACGCCGAAGCGCAACACCTGGATCGCGACGCCTGGCAGCGCTTCGGCAAGGAAACCGAACCCGTCGGGCTGCTGATGCAGCAGGACCCGAACGAAGCCTGCGGCTTGATCGACGACATCGCAGCGAAGTACGGGTTCAGGCAATAGTGGCGGAGAGGGCGAGATTCGAACTCGCGGTGGTATCGCTACCACGCCGGTTTTCAAGACCGGTGCCTTAAACCGCTCGGCCATCTCTCCCGGGGCCGCGAAGCATACTCGATTGCTTTATTGACGCGAAGGGTTCGACAAAATCGCCGGGAGCGATTTTGGACAGCGAAGCTGGCCCGAGCGCAGCGAGGGCGAGTCTCAGGGACGAGACGAGCAATCCCACTCTCTCCGCCACTCTCAATAACTCGGCCGGATAATTTATCCGAAGTCCAGAATGGACGTCTGTTTGGCCCATTCCTTCCACTGCGTTTCGCTGCACTCGGTTACGGTCTTGCCATCCCGATAGTGCACAGTGGAACTTTCCGCGAGTCTGGCAACGACAAAGCGCTTTTCGCCGTTTTGATGCTCGAGCGCGTCGCCCTTTCTTGGATCAAGTCGAGGATTGCGCATCCGTATCACTCCTCTAATCCAGGTTTTGAAAACCGTCGTCCTTCCGCCTCGCGTTGGCCAGCAAGTAGCAAGCCAATCCGGGGATACCACCAAAAAGCAGCTGTTTCCCCGTCTTTGGCTATGCGCTTTGCACGATCCGACCTTCCAGATCCCAATTGACAATGCAACTTGCCTGCTCAGGTTTCCGTTCCGAATTGGCGCAGCGCAGCGCGCGATACCTGATCGAGTGGTGATCAATAAAAAAAGCGGGTCTCTGAACGGCTACCCCGATTGCAAAAGCGAGCTTGTCCGATCGCGTGATCGCGACGGGTCACTGCCGGCAATCAAGTTCCCACCACGCTGCTTTTCACCGCCTCGGGCAGTGTTTGCGCCAGGTGATCGATCAGCACACGCACAGCGGGCAACAAACCGCGTCGCGAAGGAAACACGCAATGCACGATGCCTTGGGGTGGGCTCCATTCCGGCAAAATCACCTCGAGTGTGCCCGCGTCCAGCGATCCACAGACGACGCTTTCTGGCAGCAGCGCGATGCCCAGACCCTGTTCCGTCGCGGCACGCACCAGAGGAAAATCGCCGCACATCAAGCGTGGCCGGTGCTCGTGGTGATACCTGCGCCCATCCGCACCCGTCAGGTCCCAAACCTGCGACTCCACTTCGGCGTCGCTGATCGTATCGAACTTCGCGAGGTCCTCCGGCTGTTGCGGACGGCCATGGCTCTGCAAGTACTGCGGACTGGCCACGAGCAGCGAATGGCTCGTGCCGAACGTGCGCACGACGAGGTCGGCGTCGGTATCGAGCTTCACGCGCACGCGGATGGCGACGTCGATTCCTTCATTGATCAGATCGATTCGCCTATTTGTGGACAATACCAACAATTTTACTTGTGGATATTTCTCCGCAAACGCCGGCAGCACGCTGGTCATGACGTTCTGCGTGAACGATACCGGACAGCTCATGCGCACCACGCCGCGCGGCTCGCTGGTGAAGTGGGCTACGGCGTCTTCGGCGGCTTGAGCCTCGCTGATCACGGCCTGACAATGACGATGGAAGCGCTGGCCGGCCTCGGTAACGGCAAAACGGCGTGTGGAGCGTTGCAACAGGCGCACACCGAGACGATCTTCCAGTTGCGCAATGCGCCGACTCAGGCGCGATTTCGGAATCCCGAGCGCCCTGCCCGCCGCGGCGAAGCCGTTTTTCTCGACCACGATCGAGAAATAGAACAGATCGTTCAAATCATGCATTGGATATCCCCGATTGTCCTAACCTTGGGATCAATAGTCCGATTTTACCCTACTTATCGACCTATCGTTCTATCTATAGATTACTCGTCCAATGAAGCGACGCTGTCGCGCCGCACTGAGGACGAGCGATGAAACTCCTGCATATCGATTCCAGCATTCTTGGCGCGAATTCGGCCAGCCGCGAACTCGGTGCCGCCTGGGTCGGCAACTGGCGCCGGCAGCATCCGCAAGGGGCCGTCAAACACCTCGACCTCGTGCGCGATCCGCTCGCGCATCTCACGGGCGAAATCTTCAGCGCGCGCGCTACACCCGAGGCGGAGCGCGCCGGCGCGCTCGCACGCGATGTCGCAGCGGATCATTCCGCCATCAACGATTTCCTTGCCGCCGACGTAGTCGTCATCGGCGCGCCGATGTACAACTTCTCCATTCCGAGCCAACTCAAGGCATGGATCGATCGCATCGTCGTTGCCGGAAAGACATTCCGCTACGGTGCCAACGGCCCCGAGGGGCTGGCCAAAGGCAAGAAAGCCGTCGCGATCATTTCGCGCGGCGGGATCTACAGCGCGGGACCGGCGGCGGCGCTCGATTTCCAGGAGAGCTATCTGCGTGGCGTGCTCGGCTTCATCGGCATCACCGATATCGAAGTGATCCGCGCCGAAGGGCTGGCGAGAGGCGCCGAGCAGCGCGACGAAGTGATGCGTTCAGCGCATCGCGCCATTGCTGGTGAGTTGCTCGAAGCAGCCTGACTGCACACATTGCTAGTTGACAGCCTCACGTAAGAAATCGTAAACATCACAGGCGTAGGCTCACGCACATCACGCGTGAAGCCTTCACGTAGCGCGGGGACCCATAATGTTGCGTCGGTGTCGGCTAATTCACCTTCGCCTGGCAACTGTGCTCGCGACAAACAAAAACAAAACGGAGGTCTGGATGTTTCGTACGATAAAACTCGCAGCAGTCTTCTTCACTTTGTTCGGCGGCTCGGCGTTTGCCGCCGTTCCGATCATCAATAATTCGTCATCCACAGCTACTGCGATAACGATCAGAGGCTCGAATTTGAGCGGTGGCAGCGCCACCGTAACGCTGGGCTCCTACGCGCCGCTCGCCGTCACCTCGCAAACCGCGACTCAACTCGTCGCGGCGCTGCCCGCGGGCGTACCGGCCGGAAGCTATACGCTCGGTGTTCAGATCGGCAGTTCAAAAACGAACTCCACCTCCTCGGTTGCAACGATTGGCGCAGTAGGTCCGACGGGACCCGCCGGGCCCACGGGTGCGCAAGGCCCGGTCGGTGCAACCGGCGCTACTGGAGCGACCGGTCCGCAAGGCGCCAACGGTGCGCCGGGCCCGCAAGGTCCGGTCGGGGCCCAAGGCGTAAAAGGCGATATCGGCCCTGTCGGGCCACAGGGCGCGGTCGGCCCCCAAGGGACAACTGGAGCAACGGGCGCGACGGGTCCGCAAGGCCCAACGGGACCGGCAGGCGGCCCTGCCGTTCGGCTCTACGACGCCCATGGAACGCTGATCGGCACCGTGTTCGGCGGCGGATCAATCACCTACGGCTCTCTGTTGGCATTGGCTCCGCTCAACGGTGAACGTCTGGCGCTACCGGTCGTCCAGTCCAACCGCGATAGCAACGGCAATATTGCCGGCCCAGAACTGAATCTGGCTCATTCCGGAATTGTATACTTTGCGACTTCCGACTGCAGCGGCACGCCGTATGTCAACGAAGGATTCCTGAGTCCTGGCACGACCAAACCGTTTGCGATTCTGCAATCGGGCACGCAGTACGTCGTATATCTGGCCGACACCAGCGCGCAGGTGCAGATCAACGCTGGTTCCTACCTCGTGTCTGGCTCGTATCAGAGCGACCCGTTTGGCGGTGGCATGGTTGCCACTCCGGCAAGCTGCTACACCACGTCGCAACAAGTCTACGGCGCCGCCGTGAACAGCGCGCCGATCTACCCGAACTGGGTTTATCCGTTCTCGATCCAGTAAACGCGAACTCGGCGGCCGGGCGACTGCGTCCGGCCGCTTTCACGCGATCTTTTCGACCCCCATGTAGCCACGCAACGCCGATGGCACCGTGATCGAGCCGTCGGCGTTCTGGTAGTTCTCCATCACAGCGACCAACGCGCGACCGACTGCCACGCCCGAACCATTGAGCGTGTGTACGAGTTCGGGCTTGCCGTTTTCCGGGTTGCGCCAACGCGCCTGCATGCGGCGGGCCTGGAAATCCGTGCAATTCGAGCACGAAGAAATTTCGCGGTAAGTATTCTGCGACGGCAGCCAGACTTCGAGATCGTAGGTCTTGGCCGCGGAAAACCCCATGTCACCCGTGCATAGCAGCAAACGGCGATACGGCAGCTCGAGTTTTTCGAGCACGACCTCGGCACAGCGCGTCATGCGCTCATGTTCGTCGGAACTTTCCGCCGGTTTGGAAATTGTCACCATTTCCACTTTTTCAAACTGGTGCTGGCGGATCATGCCGCGCGTGTCCTTGCCGTGCGATCCAGCCTCGGCGCGAAAACACGGCGTGTGCGCGGTCATGCGCAGCGGCAGCTTGTCGGCATCGACGATCTCGTTGGCGACGAGGTTGGTCAGAGACACTTCCGCCGTCGGAATCAGATAGCGTTTGACTTCACCGCTTGTGGCGAACAGGTCTTCCTCGAACTTCGGCAGTTGACCGGTGCCCTGCATTGTCTCGGCGCTGACCAGCAGCGGTACATTGCATTCCAGGTAACCGTGTTCGCGCGTGTGCAGGTCGAGCATGAACTGCGCAAGCGCGCGATGCAGCCGCGCCAGTTCGCCACGCAACACGGTGAAGCGCGCGCCGGACAGTTTCGCGGCGCTTTCGCCATCGAGCCAGCCGTGGCGCGCACCAAGCTCGACGTGATCTTTCACTGCAAAGTCAAAAGAACGCGGCGCGCCCCACTTGTGGACTTCCTTGTTCTGCGCTTCGTCGCTGCCGAGCGGCACTGAAGCGTCCGCCAGATTCGGAATACCGAGCGCGACTTTTGCGACTTCGGCCTGGATTTCCGCGAGACGTTGTTCGTTCGCTTTGAGCTTGTCGCCGATGCCCGCGACTTCGGCCATCAGCGCGGTCGTGTCTTCGCCCTTGCCCTTGGCCATGCCGATCGCTTTCGAACGCGTGTTGCGCTGGTTTTGCAGCTCCTGCGTTTCGACCTGCACGGACTTGCGTTGCGCTTCGAGCGCTTCGATTGCAGCCTTGTCGAGTGTGTAGCCGCGTGTTTGCAAGCGTTCGGCAACGCTATCCAGTTGTCCGCGCAGAAGTGCCGGATCGAGCATGACGATATCCTGGGAAACCGAGGAAAGACGCGGATTATCGCGGCTGTGCCGGGTCTGGCGCAAACTTCGCCGGCGCAACCCAGAACAGCAGCAACAGCGCTGCTGCCAACGCACACGCAGCACCAAAGCCAAACGCTGCTGGCGGCGCTATCGCAGACCAGATCCAGCCGAACAGCACCGACGCCGGCAGCAGGAAAATTCCGGAAACGAGGTTGTACCAGCCGAATGCTGTGCCGCTGCGTTCGCGCGGGACGAGATCGGCGACCAGCGCTTTCTCGGTCCCTTCGAGTGCGGCAGTGATCGCGCCGTAACCTGCGAACGTGAGCCACAACGCCCAATCCGCGCCGGGCATCCAGCCTAGCGTCAGGTACGCACCGGCATAAGCGAACCAGGCGATGGCGAGCACACGCGAGCGTCCCCAGCGATCCGACAGTGCCGACAGCGGCGTCGACAGCAGCGCGGCCACGAACGAGAACAACGCCCACATCAACGTGACACGCGTCGCACTGGCACCGAGTTCGTTCGCGCGCAGCAGCAGAAACATGTTCGAGGAATTGCCAAGGGTGAACAATGTGAGCACGATCAGATAACGACGGAACGCGGGTGGCAGACCACTGAATGTCCAGCGCAAATCTTTGCCGAGCGTCACTGGCTGCTGCGGTTCCGGCACCGTGAACGCGAGTGCGAGCACGATCAACGCCGGCACGATCGCGAGCAGGAAGATGTGGCGAATGCTGACTCCGAACGCGAGCAAAGCCGCAGCGGTGAGCGGCCCGATGACAGCGCCGAGGTTGTCCATTGCGCGATGAAAGCCGAATGCAAGGCCGCGTTGCGCCGGTTCGATGCTGAGACTGATCAGCGCATCGCGCGGCGCCGAGCGCAGCCCCTTGCCGATGCGATCGGCGAACCGGCAAGCCAGCACGCCGAGCCAACTCGTCGTCAGTCCGATCAGCGGACGTGCAAAGCCGGCCAGACCATAGCCGGCGATCACCCACGCGCGCACCTTGCCGCTGCGGTCGGCAAGAATGCCGGCGAACAGTTTCAGTAGACTCGATACCGCCTCGGCGATGCCTTCGATCAGCCCGAGCGCCTTTGGTCCGGCCATCAGCACGCTGGTCAGATACAGCGGCACGAGCGGATAAATCATGTCGCTGGCGGCATCGTTGACCAGGCTGATCATCGCGACCAGCCACACCGTGCGCGGCAGATTACGGATTGCGGTGATCATGCTTACTTATTGGGGCGTGCCGAGTAGACGGTTCACGCCCCTATTGCATTGACCCTTGTGTGAACAGACAGGCGTTACAGGCCGTCGAACCCGTCGTGGAATATCCAGTCGATCACCTCGAAGCTTCGCTGCACCTGCGGAGCCGCGCCGATGGCGGTGTTGCCTGGCTGGTCGGCGTTGATGGTGCAAGTTCCGAGGGTCACGAAGGTCAGGGCGCCACCGCTGGTAATCGTGCAAACGCCCGTGGTGGCCGACGTGAAACTCACTATCAGGCCGGAAGAAGCGGTCGCGGACAGCGTGGGTGTCGTGCCAAACGTTTGCGCACCGGGGTTGTTGAACGTAATGGTCTGGGTGCCCATCGGCATGAAGCCGTTGCTGGCCGCGGAGGCAGGACCGGTACCCGCGCCATTCGTCGCCGTCACTGTGCAGGTATAGGCGGTGCCATTGACGAGCCCGCTCACGGTCACGGGCGATGCGGATGACGGGGCGTTGAAATTGTTTGTGCCGTCGGTGCAGGTGGCGGTGTAACCGCTAATTGCGTCGCCGCCATCGCTGGCGGGCGTAACCCAACTCACGCTCGCTTGCGCGTCGCCCGGGGTTGCGCCGACATTCAACGGGGCGCTGGGCACATCCGCCGCAATCGTGATGGAATAGGCTTGCGAGCCGCTGCAACCACTGTTGTCAGAGACGGTCACGGTGAAATTGAAGGTGCCGGTGGCGGTGGGTGTGCCGGAAATGGCTCCGGATGCACTCAGCGTCAGCCCCGGGGGCAAGGCGCCTGCGGTAACGGCGTAAGTGGGCGCCCCCAAGGCGCCGGTCTGACTCAGCGACTGGTTGTACGCCTGGCCCCACGTTGCATTGGGCAGCGAGGAGGGCGACATGGTGAGCGCCGGGCACACATACGGCGTGTACGCCACAGCGTCGATACCGATGTAGTCGGAGTTGGTGCCGTTCAATCCAGCATTGGTCACGAAATAGCGAAATGCCATACGGCCCGAAGTGGGCGCGGGAAGGCCTGACATCGTGATGGTGTATTGCGTCCAAGTGGTGGGATAGATATTAAGTATCAAGGCCGGATTGATGCTCAGCAGCAGCGTCGTGTAGTCACCCACGGTGGAACCCGACCCGACGTTCGTGCTCGCGCCATTCGTGCTCAAGCGAACCTCGAGCCGGTCGGCATAGGTGTCGGGACTTACCTTTCTCGTGTAGAAGGTCAACACGTCGCCATTGCGCAGCGTCCGGTTCGGCTGCATCAGCCAATTGCTGATCGTGCCGACGCTTCCCGTATTGTTGTAGTTGGCCCCGATATAGGCATTCGCGGCGCCGTTGTACGCGTCGAATGGGCCTCCGGCGGAAACAGGATTGCCCTGAAACCAGCCGGTCGATCCGACCGCAACGCTGGCGTTCGTCATGACCCAGCCATTGCCGGCGAGCGAAGTGATGTCATCAAAATTTTCCGTGAACGACTGGGCGCCAGCCAAACCCGGCAGCGCCAAGACGGACAAAATTATTGCGGCGATACGAAAGCACATCTTGCTCATGAAATTCCCCCAGTTGGTCTGACATTCCCCATTCGGAGCCTGAGCAGCCATCGAGCGCTCATCACCCCAACTCGCAAGTAGACTTCATCCAGTGTCTTGCCGTCTACACGGGAAATGTAAATTCCGACAGTCACCGATTCTTTTCTTTTTGCGCCGCGGCGCGCGCGCTGCGTATACCTTGCAGCTTCTCGCGGATTTTCCCTTCCAACCCGCGGTCGGTTGGCTGATAGAACTCACGACCGGCAAGCGCGTCGGGCAAGCATTGCTGATCCAGT
>Ga0207657_10001634_pt1 | contig 24147 bp, 24 predicted proteins | sample KBSC33metaG_FD_184316 | JGI IMG/M metagenome (GOLD analysis project Ga0207657, IMG submission 184316) | Corn rhizosphere microbial communities from Kellogg Biological Station, Michigan, USA - KBS C3-3 metaG (SPAdes) (version 2) | ecosystem: Host-associated > Plants > Roots > Rhizosphere > Soil ... | reverse complement strand
AAAATCGGTGTAGTGCTTGAAGAATTGACTAATGAACAAAGCGCTTATTTGAATGTTCCGAAAGAAGGCCCGTATAAACCTGAGATGTACAGATATTAAACCTCTAAATCCCCTAAAGGGGACTTTTAAAATACAACCCACTTTGAGAAAGGTGGGTTTTTTGTTTTTTATTAACAACATGATTTACCATGCATGCATCTCGTTTTCTAATTCTTCGAGTGTAGTAAAATTTCCCCTATTGATACGATCCATTGCATCATCAAGCACTTTTTTCATGGGCAAAAGTTATTTACCAAATTTTGGTAAATTAAATTAATTACCTATTTTTGGTAAATAACCATTTTTACATGATTGTAAAATTTAAGAATTTTTACCTGCAAAGGCTTTTTGAAGGTGAAGATGTTCCCGGTAAACCAAAATATGATAAAGCGGTAATCATCAAGTTTAAAAAGACAATTCTTAAACTTCAATTTGCAAATAGCATTACCGAAATCAGGCAACAAAAGGGATTAAATTTCGAGAGTCTGAAAGGTGATTTAAAAGGATATTTTTCTGTAAGAGTGGATTACAATTACAGACTTATATTGACAATAGAAAATGATAAAATAGAAATTTCTGAAATTATTTTGATTCATTTCCTGACAAATCATTACCAATAAAAAATAAAAATCATGAGCAACTATAAAACATTGAGTACACGTGGCAAAGAGATTCATTCTGACGTTACCTTACATCCGGGCGAGATTATCAATGATGAACTGGAAGCCAGAAATATTAAGAAAATAGTTTTTGCAGAACAAATCGGTATGAAGCCCGGCCATCTAAGCGACTTATTACACGGGAAACGCAATGTAAGCGCTGCCACGGCTATCAAATTAGAAAAGCTATTAAACATTCCTGCGGAATACTGGATGCGGGTACAGGTCTATTATGATTTGTTCGTCGAAAGAAATAAAAACGAAGCAGCATAAATGAAACCCAAATTTGTCTTAAATGATAGATTTCATTCCAAATAATCACGTTCTAAATCTGTCTATACACTTATAAGCATGCAACAAAACAAACCAAAACTCGATATCATCAACATGCTGCTGGAAGATTGCATCATGGCTTTTCCGGTGTCTTCATTTGTGATAAGTATTTATCAGCAATATCAACGGCGGGGATGGCTGAGCAAGAAACAATTACAGGGTTTGTATGATAAGGCCTTAAAAATAAATGGCGTCCTTCCCGGGCGGCTCGCCGCGCTGGAATCTATCATTAAAAAAATGCCTACGAGGCAAAAATCTGAGCTTCCGGAAAACAAGCCAATGTTTGAAAAAGATGAAGCTTCGGGAAAATTAATTGAACAAATACTTTCAAAATATCCGCAACACAAAAGAGTATTATTTCTAAAAGCAAAATACAGCAACAACGAAACGCTTTCTGCTTCAGATATTACTGAATTAAAAAAATTCAGCAAAATGCTTTCATAATTCAACTTTTTTTTAGTTCTTTGTTTGCACAGCGACTTACCGTTGTAAACTCCATCAATATCTATTTTTAAAGCCTTTTCCAATTTCATGGTTTACAGAATCATTAATCTGTAATACTAATTTATTCAACGTCTTAGTCAATAAGATTTAAAAATTGGGAATTATGGCAACACATCTGCAACAAGAGATTTTAATTATGACAGGCACCTCTTTTTCGTCAAACCAATGCCTGGTAAAGCTGAAGAACAATAACAAGATTTATACAGAAACAGAATACCTGAGGGAAGCGTGCTGGGACGGACAGTTGCCAAGGATGCTTCCTGAAATTTGTAAATGGGCCTTTGAAAATAAAGAGCTATACATATGGCAGGTGAAAGAAAATAAATCAGCTATACAAATTGATATTGCGGAAGCGCCAGGTTCAATGGAAAAAGATCTTTCAATAGATCCAGCCACATTTATGGAAGTAAAACTAATGAACTGAGTTAATCTTTATAAAAAAACTACACATTACTGTTATATCACCGTAAGAACAATTCCTTCGCCTATACCATTGCTACCAATAGTAATGATTATCTCTTTCGGGGCTTCAGTTCATTGATGGAGAAATGATGTTTTGAGATAGCGGTTATTGGGTATCCGCTTGCAGGTGATAAAATTCAATTGCATTCTTTGTAAAAACTTTTGTTTTTTCCTCAGCAGAAAAATTGCGCATGTAATTTTCCAAAAGATTTTTCCATTTGGTATAAGTGCCGCTGATAAGCATCACCGGCCAATCGCTCCCGAACGCTAACCTGTCTGTTCCAAAACACTCAAAAACAAAATCCAGGTATGGATAAAAATCTTTTGCTTTCCAGTTAGTCCAATCAGCCTCGGTAGTCAATCCTGAAAGTTTACAATATACATTTGTACTTTGCGAAATTTCCTTAATGCCTTTTTTCCACGCGTTGATGCTTTTATTTTTTATTCCGGGCTTGGCGCAATGGTCAATGATAAATTTTTGTTCCGGAAATCTATTTACAAACCAGGCAGCTTCCGGCAATTGCTTTTCATAAATCAGAATGTCATAAGTGAAATTAAATTCCTTTAATAATTTAATACCGTTCAGAAATTTTTTATCTTTCAAAAATCCTTCCGGTTCAGCCTGTACAATATGTCTAAATCCCTTGATGATGGGAGACTGCGAATAGTAAAGCAACCTATCTTCAATATTTTCATTTTTTAAATCCACCCAACCAACGATACCCTTTATATCCGGATTTTTTTTTGCAAGTTCAAACAGAAATGTAGTTTCCATTTCACTTTGGTCTGCCTGCACCGCAATTACACCATCCACTTTATTTTCCTTAAGCTCAGTACGCAAATGTTCAGGCAGGAAATCCCGCTGCAACAATTTCATATCGTCGGTAATCCATGCGTCTTTTACTTTATCATAATCCCAGAAGTGTACATGAGTGTCTATCATCTTAAAAACTATTTTGACCAGTTCTTTACCTTTTGCGTTTGGGTTCCCAACCCATCAATCCCCAATTCCACCACATCATCTGCCTTTAAATATACCTGTGGATTCAGACCAAGTCCCACTCCGGCAGGTGTTCCGGTAGAAATAATATCTCCTGGCAATAATGTCATAAACTGGCTGATGTAAGAAATCAAAAACGGCACTTTAAATATTAAATCATCTGTATTGGAGTCCTGCATTTTCTTGCCATTAACGTTGAGCCATAAACGCAAATTATTTTCATCTGTAATTTCATCTTTCGTGGCCAACCAGGGACCAAGAGGTGCGAAGGTATCACAACTCTTTCCTTTTACCCACTGGCCTCCCCTTTCTATCTGAAATTCTCTTTCACTCACATCATTGTGAAGACAATATCCTGCTACATAATCCATCGCTTCATGTTCATCCACATAACTTACTCTTTTTCCTATAACTACCGCCAGTTCTACTTCCCAGTCTGTCTTTACAGAATTCTTTGGAATCACAATATCATCATTAGGGCCAGAAACTGAAGTGGTAGCTTTGAAAAAAATAATTGGCTCTTTAGGAACCTGCGCGCCGGTTTCTTTAGCATGCTTTGCATAATTTAACCCGATGCAAATCACCTTTGATGGTTTATAAACAGGACAGCCCAATCTCTGATTGCTATCAACTACCGGCAATTTATTTTCGGCTACAATTTTCTTTAACTGATTGATTCCATCATTGGCAAAAAAATCTTCATCATAATCTTTAATAAATGATGATACATCATACCATTTTTCACCTTCAATAATTCCTGGTTTTTCTTTTCCAGATTCTCCGAATCTTATTAATTTCATAGTTTGATTTTATTTATTTTTTTAATTTTTTTTACAGTAAGCAAAGAAATAAGTTGTTATTCAATTTTTGTTTTCAGAAGATTGCCGAACCAGTCACAATCTGTGACCAGTTCATTTCAATTCAATCTTAATAATAGTATCTACATTATCCAACGCAATTCCATCAAGATTGAGCGTCACATCATTTTTATTCTGCTTGAATTTCACCTTCTGATCTTTACCCATCAATTCACAACTTTTTATTTTTCCTTGAATTCCTGAAATAATTATTGGTTGAGTTGAGTCTTTTAAAATATGCACATATACTTTTTTATCTTTTGAAGTTACCACTCCCCAATCCTGCGCCGGCATTATGTTTCCGCGGGTGCCATAAATGCTTTCACCATATTTGTCCATCCACTTGCCAATTTCTTTTAATGTATCTCTAAATTCCTCCTGGATAATTCCATTTGGCATTGGACCTACATTCAATAAAAAATTCCCATTACGCCCTGCAGCATTCACTATATAGTGAATTAATTCCGGAACGGACTTGTAATTATCGTCTTTAATGTTAAATCCCCATGAGCCATTCATTGTTTCGCAGGTTTCCAAAGGTAATTGGTCAGAGGCTTTTTGAAAACTCAATCCAGATTTATTTTGCCCCGGCAAGTCTTTTTCAAACATTTGAAAATCTTCTCCGGGCAATGGAGTCAGGTGGTGATTGTTGCCAATTAAGCATTGCGGTTGCAGTTTATGAATGAGCGCATAAATTTCGGGCAAATGCCAATCTATTCTCGGAGTCCTGTCCTTTGCGCCTTCAGGCGCCGTTTGATCCCAATAACCATCAAACCAGATTCCCGCAATTTCTCCATAGTTCGTCAGCAATTCAGTCAACTGGTTTTCCATAAATTTTATATAATCGTTCCAGTCGCCATGCACTGTACGGCCGGTACCCTGGCCGGTTCTGCCAGTCCACCAGCTATAATCATTTCTTCTCCAATCAAGCAATGAATAATATAAAAATAACTGGATGCCTTGTTTATGGCACTCATCTGCTATCATTTTTACGACATCTTTATGATACGGCGTATTCATGATATTAAAATCAGAATACTTCGTATCCCACATGCTAAAACCATCGTGATGGCGGGTAATTAAAGTAATGTATTTCATGCCGGCATCTTTTGCCATGCTTACCCAGGCGTGCGCGTCAAACTGAGTGGGATTGAAAAACCCCATTAACCTCGTGTAATCTTTTACAGAAATATTTTGATTGTTCATCACCCATTCCGCATCACCAAGAATACTAAAAACTCCCCAGTGAATAAACAGGCCGAACTTATCATCCTGAAACTGACTTCGCGCTGCAATATTTTGCGGTGAAGGAGAATACGTTTGTGCATGACTGTTAGTAAAAACTATTACAGCAAATAAACAAATAACAAGGTTTTTCATTTTAATAATTTTAAGTATTTAGTTTTAAAACGTTTGTGCATCACTATTAGCAAAAGCCATTACAGTAAATAAACACCCGCCTGACTAAGTCATTCGGGCAGGAATAACAAGGTTTTTCATTTTTTAATAATTTAAGTTATTAACCTCACCCCCAACCCCCTCTCCAAAAGAGAGGGGGAAAAGGTAGTTAAGTATTTAGTTTTAAAAATCCGCCATCTATGGGATAATCTGTTCCTGTTATAAAAGAGGCTTCATCGCTGCATAAATATAAGGCTAAAGCAGCGACTTCCCCGGGCTCTGCCATTCTTCCAATAGGCTGCGTCTTTGATAAATTTTCAAACATTTCTTTTTCCTTCCCCGGATAATTCTTTTGTAAAAAGCCGTCAACAAAAGGTGTATGAACCCTTCCCGGAGAAATAGAATTGCAACGGATATTTTCGCTAACATAATCTTTAGCTACCGATAAAGTCATGGCGGCTACAGCGCCTTTAGCCATTGAATACGCGAACCTGTCGGGGATACCTACCCAAGCAGCAACAGAGGCCATGTTCAGGATAACCCCGCCACCGTTTGTTTTCATAAGAGGAATGGAAGCGAACAAACAATTATAAACTCCTTTTACATTGACACTTACAATGCGGTCAAAATCTCCTTCATTGGTAGTGTCCGCTTTTCCTATATGAGCAATGCCGGCATTATTGATAAGGATATCAAGCGCGCCAATTTCGTTAAAAGTTTGAATCACTTCTTTTTGGTTGGCCACATTGCAAGCATGAGAAAAGACTTTGCCGCCATTTGCTTTAATCTCATCAACGGATGATTTTGCACTTTCATCGCTCAATTCGATGATGTGAACTTCAGCACCTTGCTTTGCAAATAATATTGCAATTGCCTTTCCGATTCCACTGCCGGCGCCGGTTATAACTGCTTTTTTGTTTTTTAGAGAGAACATTTTTTATTGGTTAATTCGTTAATGGGTTTATTAGTTTATTGGTGTTGGATAAGCATTCTGCTTATCGGGCAACCGCAAGGGTTGCCCCTACAAGGAAACACCCCTTTTCCACGGAATAAAATCATCTTGGTTTAACTGAACAGCTTTTGGTATTATTTGTCCGCTTGCTGCTTTGATACAATATTCCAGAATTTCTTCTCCCATTTGTTCTACCGTTTTCTCACCATCAATCACTGCGCCTGTGTCTATATCAATAATATCATGCATTCTTTTTGCCAGTTTTGAATTAGTTGCTAATTTAATGACAGGACATACCGGATTACCAGTTGGCGTTCCCAATCCGGTTGTAAATAAAATCAATGTAGCGCCTGCAGCGGCTTTCCCGGTAGTTGCTTCCACGTCATTGCCAGGCGTACAAACTAAACTCAAACCAGGTTTGGTAGCGGGTTCTGTGTAATCTAACACATCAACAACAGGAGATGTTCCGCCTTTTTTTGCAGCTCCTGCAGATTTCATTGCATCCGTAATTAAACCATCTTTGATATTTCCTGGAGAAGGATTCATATAAAAACCCGAACCCACAGCATGAGCTTGCGCGTCGTACGTTTGCATAAGATGAATAAATTTTTCAGCCGTTTTTTCATCCACAGCCCTGTCTATTAAATTTTGTTCTACGCCACACAATTCAGGAAACTCAGCAAGCAATACTTTTGCACCTAAAGCCACCAACAAATCTGCTGTATAACCTACTGAAGGGTTTGCAGAGATTCCACTGAAACCATCACTGCCACCACATTTCACGCCTACAGTTAATTTACTTAATGGCGCCGGTTTTCTTTCCTGCTTATTTACTTCTATTAAATTTTTGAAAGTTTCGCGGATAGCAAGCGCTATCAATTTTTCTTCATTTTGTATTTGTTGTTGCTGATAAATTAAAAATGGCTTATCAAAATTCGGGTTGAGTTTTTTGACATCCTCTTTTAAATCATTTACCTGTAAATGCTGACATCCAAGGCTTAAAACTGTTACTCCTGCTACATTTGGATGGTCTGCGTAAGCAACCAGTAATTTGCCCAATATTTCCGAATCCTGCCTTATTCCTCCACAACCTCCCTGGTGATTCAAAAATTTTATACCGTCAATATTTTTAAAAATTCTGTTGCCGGTAGGATTGGAAGTAAGTGTAAGATCGAATTTTTCTATATCTTCCTTTTCTTCCCAGGCATTTACCAATTCATGCGTGAAGGATTTATATTTATCCGTAACGCCATAGCCCAATTCATTTTGGAGCGCCTCACGAATAACATCCATATTCCTGTTTTCACAAAAAACCGTTGGAATAAATATCCAGTAATTAGCAGTGCCTACCCTGCCATCGCTTCTATGATAACCATCAAAAGTTCTGTTGGCGAATTTACTTACATCTGGCGCATGCCAATGAGGTTTTACGTTCCTGTAAGAATAAGGCTGGGCTGCGTGTTTCACATTCTCCACCGAAACACGGGCGCCTTTTTCCACATCTATTTGTGTCTTTCCTACCAATACTCCATACATGAAAATTTCTTCACCGGCTTTCATATCATTTTCGAAGAATTTATGTTTCGCGGGAATATTCTCCTTTAATAAATATTCGTTCCCATTCCATTCTTCTATATCATTTTTTCTTAGATCGGTTAAAGCAACAATTACATTATCTTTTGAATGTATTTTTAAAATTTGCGCTTTTTTTTCAGAAGTTATTTTTTTATCCATAGTTTTTAAATTCGTATTATTTTATTTTTTTTTCACATGCAACATTTACGGCTTTCAATTCTCAATCCGCGATTCACGACTCTATAAATTGAATCAGTGGTAATAAGGAAAGGTAAGCCATTGGAATTATTTATTGAGATCAAAAATCTTTTTCATCAACATCCATTTTTCTCCTGGTTGAGCGCCCGGAAGCGCCTGCTGGTATTTCCACATCAGGTTTTCCCATTCCTGCACTTTTGCATTGGAATTGTCCATTTCGTTTTTTCTCTCAAAAGAAAAAGTTTCATCCGTTTCCATTATCATAAACAGGCGATTACCAACACGATAAATTTCAAGCCCTGTAATGCCCGAATCCTTAATAGAATCAATAATTTCAGGCCATACCTTTTGATGATACCGTTCATATTCTGCAATCAGTTCATCACCGTTTTTTAAATCAAGCGCCAAACAATATTTCATTTTCGTTTCTTTTTTTTTTAAAATTAAGCTGTTCGAACTTTGCTTTAAAAACCGGTACAAATTAAACCATTATGAATTATATAACTATTGCAATATTATCTTTCTTTTGCAATATATTATCTTTATAACAGTGAAATAAATTATGAAGATTGTTCAAACAGAAATCAGCCCGGGTATTAACAGTTATCTTTCTTTAATAGAAAGAGATGACGCTTTTTTTAAAGCGCCCTTTCATTTTCATCCGGAGATGGAATTAGTCTATATAGTCGAGAGTTTTGGAAAAAGAATCATTGGCGATACAATTGAACCTTTTGCGGAAGGTGATATGATTTTTATAGGTAGTAATCTTCCCCATATCTGGATGAATGACGAGATTTTTTATAAAGAAAATTCTGACCTTAAAGCAAAAGCTATTGTATTTTATTTTAATAAAAATATTTTCAGCAAGGGTTTTTATGATATGAAAGAAGCGATAACGCTGAATGAGTTTTTTCAAAAAGGTGAAAGAGGAATGCGCATTAGCGGAAATACAAAAGAGATAATTGCCAATAAATTAAAGAACCTGTTATTGAAGAAAGATTTTGAAAAAGTAATCGGGCTCTTTGAAATCATGCACATTCTTTCCAGGTCAAAGGATATCAGTTTTATAGTAAGCGACGGGTACAATGCGCAATTAAAACATTCCGAGACCGATCGCTTATCAGCAGTATATAAATATGTACAACAAAACTTCAAAGACAACATAAGCCTTAGCACAATCGCTAATATTTCCAGCCTTACGCCACAATCATTTTGCCGCCTGTTCAAAAAAAGAACGGGCAAAAGTTTTGTTGAATATCTTAATGAAGCGCGCATTTCCGCCGCCTGCAAATATTTGTTGGATACTGATTGGAGTATTTCCGAAGTAGCTTATAATTGTGGTTATAAGACGGTTTCTAATTTTAATAAACTTTTTAAAAACATTACAGGATTAAGTCCGAAGTTGTATAGAGAAAGTGCAAAGTGAAAAAGTTCTTTGCAAAAAAGTTACTCATTTCGTAAAAAAAATATGGACAATAAAAGTATTACAATACTTTTATTAGAATTAACTTCATAACTTTGAATTCTAAAAATATTATTTATGGAAATGCAAGAAATTTATAACTGCGATAAATATAAAGTGCTCAATGTTAACCTGAATATTGGTGAAAAAATGCCTTTGCACGAAGCTACTTCGGACGCATTTATTATTTGCAGAAAGGGAAAAGGTCTCATTACTTTTTCTGACAGAACGGTTAATATCCATAAGGATGAAACACTGTTAATAGAAGCGCACAAACAGCACCAACTGGAAATTTTAGAAAATTTCTCTGCAAGCATTATTTTGGAAAATGATGGCAGGATTAATTTCATAAAGCATGAAATAAGAAAAGAGATTCCGGCAGACGTTTACTGATTGAGACGTGCGCAGAAAAGATATCAAATTTTATTTTCTTAAAACCGTTGCCAGAATAATGGCCAAAGCAATAACCATTATACCGGTAAGTCTTCGATAAAATAAATATTGTTTCGGCGATAGTATTCTACGCGGAAATGTCATCTTCTCCGGAGCTGATTTTATAGAAGCAGGCGATTTTATCAAATAAAATATTCCTATTAAAATTAGTACGTAACTCGCTAAAGGCATTTTTCTCTGTTCTTATTTTTTTATGAAAACTCGTACAGTAAACCCATAAATAGCCCGGATTTTTATTTTACTATAAAAAAGCAAACTATTCGTTTCTCAAACTTGATATATCAATAACGAAACGGTACTTCACATCATTTTTACCATCCGTTCAAATGCTTTGCTGATGTTCTGCATTTTGATGATTTCAACATCGGCAATAATAGGATCATAACTGTTTTCCATTCAAATGAACAACAGGAGATTGTTGTAAAACCTGTATTATTTTTTTACAATTGGGAGCTCCGCAATTGCATATAAAACTTTCCATTTCCTTATCCAAAAAAGCAGTGTAATCCAAAGTAAGTTCCTCTCCTTTTTTTATATTTTTCGTAGCTTTTACATTCAGTCCTTCATATTCTGTATTGGGCGCACATGAGTGATTTTGAGGAGCCCAGCCTGAAGGATCTTCATCCCATAGAACATACACATCATTCCCAACAGGCCACGCATATTTTCTGAAAACATTAACCTCATCAGCATTCCAATGTTCTTCCACATATTTTTTTGTAATAAGCCTGTGGGATTTCCCTTCATTCTGAAAAATAATTTCATCTTTCAAAATATTTTTTTTGGCATAAATCCCATACCCGGAAATGGCGTTTCCCTTTAAAAAATATTTTTTTTGCTTTTGCTGATGACGATAAATTCCTTCAGCAATAATGTGTTCAAGGAATGCGCGCTTTCCCCCAGGTTCGTTCATTAAAATATAATCAGCAGACCCTTCATATCCGTCATCGTAAAATACTGAACAGGAAAAATTGATTTCAAGAAAAAATATTTCCTTTTTATCATTTACACGAAAATCCATACGCGCATAACCCACTCCGTTAAATTCTTTGAATATCCTGGCAGCCGCAAGTTTTAATTGTTTTGAAAGCGCGTCATCTTTGCAAGGAATATTACATTCTTTATGCAACTCTGAAGTCTTGAGAGCGTAAGTTTTAAATTGCTTCCCTTCAGGGAAAACAAATTCCAACGGAGTATAAGCCGTGCAATCTTTAGAACCCGCGTTAGCAGCTACGAGCACGGTAAATTCTCTTCCGGCAATATATTCTTCTACCAGTATCTCATCATATTCTTTTAATAAAAAATTAATTCTTTCAAAAAGTTTTGATTCATTATTTACCAGGGAATCATCATCAATTCCAAGGCTGTCGCCAGCTTTGGCAGGTTTTATAAAAAGAGGAAACTTTAATTGTGAACTTACATTCTCATTTGCATTCTCTTCAGTTACTATTATGAAAGCGGGCGTCTTTACATCGCAACCATAAGCAATGTATTTCATCAATTCTTTGGAAGGATCATAAAGAGTAGCGTTGGGCCCGGTATAAGGAAGATTTAATAATTCAAGACAATGAATTACATCTATAGAAGGCACCGACCAGTCCAGATATCCTTCGCATAAATTTACATATATATCGTACTTTTTCTTTTTCAGTTCCCGCAATTGACGATATACAGAAAGCTTGTTTAGGAAAACATGATCTGTTATAGACCCAGGTAATAGAGCTGATAAGTTTCTGGGTGGATCATAGTTTTTATAATCTACATCAGACGTAGAATAATCCGGTTGCAGCAAGCAAACTTTTTTCATAAAATCAGTATGAAGTTCCTTTTCGAATATGAAATTAAATAAGTTCCACTGGTTTTGCTATTTTTTTTGATTCCAATTTCTGTGTTAAGATAGTAAACAAATAAATAACCAAAATTTTCGTTTAGCAAAAAAACAACTTTTTTAATCAACCTATTAAGGATGAATTATCTTAGTAAACCAATAACGGCTTATTATTGTTAAGCAAAAAAATAATGTATGCTTTGGTCTCAGGTCACCGATCCGTTTAATAATCTGGCATTATCAGTATTGGTTGCTTTAGTGCCCATTCTTTTTATATTCTGGGCATTGCTTATAAAAAAAATGGAAGGTTATAAGGCTAGTTTATTTGCCACTTTAATTGCGATTCTGATTGCCATTTTTGTTTATGGAATGCCAGTTAAATTATCAATTTTATCAGTAGCAAATGGTGCATTATATGGCATATTTCCAATTTGCTGGATAATTATGGCAGCCCTGTTTTTATTTAATATTACGGTAAAGAGCGGGCAGTTTGAGATCATTAAACATTACATGGCATCAATAACTTCCGACAGAAGGTTGCAAGCTTTATTAATCGCATTTTCTTTCGGAGCCTTTTTAGAAGGTACCGCTGGTTTTGGAGCTCCTGTAGCTATAACTGCCGCAATGCTTGTTGGGCTGGGGTTTGATCCACTTTATGCAGCGGGCATTTGTCTTATCGCTAATACTGCTCCGGTTGCTTTTGGTTCTATTGGGATTCCTATCACTGTTGCCTCACAGGTAACGTCAATTCCTGAAATGGCCATTTCACAATTGGTGGGAAGAACACTTCCCATATTATCTCTGATACTTCCATTTTACCTGGTAATACTGATGTGCGGAATAAAAAAAACCCGTGAAGTTTTCCCTGCTGTATTTGTTTCGGGATTATCTTTTGCTTTAATACAATGGGCTTGTTCTAATTTTCTCGGACCGTCTCTACCCGATATTCTTGCCGGCATTGGTTCGATAATATGTCTGATCATTTTCTTAAAATTTTGGAAACCAAAAAATACCTGGAGGTTTGCCAATGAGGCACCACATTCAATTGATGAGAAGATTAGATATTCAATCGCCCAGGTGATTAGGGCATGGTCGCCATTTATTGTATTGACCATCATGATCGTAGCATGGGGATTGCAACCAATAAAAGAATTTTTAAATTCTCTCGGGCAGGTAGTATTTCAATTTCCGGGAATTCATCATGTTATTATGAGTGCAGATGGCAAATTAATCCCGCATATTTTTAAATTTAATTATCTATCTGCTGCCGGAACCGCCATTTTTCTATCTGCCATTATATCGATACCATTGGTAGGATTGAGTTTTAAAAGTAGTGCTAAAATATTTTTAGCAACGCTGAGGCAACTTCTTTTTCCGATCATAACGATTGCTTCCATATTGGCTTTTGCCTACCTCGTAAATGATTCAGGAATTATATTAACAGTAGCCCTGGCCCTTGCGAAGACTGGTTATTTATTTCCTTTATTTGCACCTATTCTGGGATGGCTGGGTGTATTTATCACAGGCTCGGATACTTCTTCCAATGCATTATTTGGTAAGCTTCAAAGCGTTACCGCCACTTCTATCGGGATAGACCCTGTATTAACTGTTGCCGCTAATACTTCCGGAGGAGTTATCGGTAAAATGATCTCTCCCTCTTCTATTGCAGTGGCTGCAGCAGCCGGTAACCTTGTGGGAAAAGAATCTAAATTGTTCAGATTTACGATGAAACATAGTTTCATTTTGTTAGCCTTCACCTGCCTTATTGTTTTAGCACAAACTTATTTATTCAGTGGGATTATACCTACCTATCATCTCCAAACTTTGGATAATACTTCAGTTACACCTGATGTCTCGAAAAGTTACATATACCTTATTGCGTTAGGAGTTATTATAGCTGTTCTATCAGCAATAATCATTTTGTCGAATAGGAATAAAATTAAAAAGCGTGAATCGAATGTAAAAGAGTGAATGGCTTTCTAAAACAAAGCCAGGGAAATTTGGAATTCATAGCCAAACTAAATCCCTATAATGATATTTCGAATTGCAACCCCCACTGGTTACGATTGCGGGCATTACAGTAAAGCAAGAAATATCAGGATTTACATTTTTTTAATTTATAACTATTATATCTACACGCAAAATCTATTTTATCAGACCATTCGCAATACTATGTTTATTGGTAAGCTGTAATCATTTTATAGAATATTGCAATCACCGACAAACACATGGAACTATAAAACAAGTAAGAACCAATTTTACGCGAAGCCTCGTTGTATCTAAAATACTGCTTGTCTGTATATTTACTTCTCACTTTTGAAAAGGCATAATAGTGACCAATGAAAATTCCAAAAAACCCAAATACTGTAACCCATCCAGCAATTTGTCCAAATAAACTCGCCTCTTTACCTTTCATTAACTCCTCTTCTTCAGCTTCAGCTAATTGTGGTTTTCTTACATTCAGGTCGGCTGGCAAAATATTTCTTATTGCAAGTTCATGTTCTATCGCTTCCAACATTTCCCCGCTCCATTGGTCCAACTGGTAAACAATTTTTAATAATTCATCATTCGATTTATTCGCAACTATTTCCTGAAAATTATTTGTCATCGCTAAATCGTTTTAGTCTTGGAAAAATTTATTATTCTTAGTGAGTTGGCTACGCGTCTGTAAGAAAATGCAAAAAAAGATGACAACAAAATTTAATCTGGCGACCAGAAAAACAAAAAAGCCTGTAAAATGAATGATTTACAGGCTTTTGAATTGTTTTTGTATTGAACCAAGCGGACCGGACGGGACTCGAACCCGCGACCTCCGCCGTGACAGGGCGGCATTCTAACCAACTGAACTACCGATCCAATTATAATTTGGGAGCGCGAAGATAACAAAATTTATATTTAGCCAAACAACTTAACTGGTTTTTTCCTCACTATTTTTTTCAGATTCAAACTTTGCGTTTTAATTTTTTTCCCTTCCTAAAACAGAAGCTTTTGTCTCTTATTTAATTTTGAGGCCTTAACTTTACCGTTTATTTAAATTACCAGGGGTTACCAATATTTTATAAAACTTTTTTAGACACAATGCCTACAACACATACAAGACAATTTCTCGATTTTGAACAACCTATAAAAGAATTATACGAGCAGATTGAAGAGAATAAAAAACTCGCCTCAAAAAACCTAAAAGTTAATTACCAACCGATTATAAAAGAATTGGAAGAAAATATTCTTTTGAAAAGAAAAGAAATTACAGAACATCTGACTCCCTGGCAAAAAGTACAATTAAGCCGCCATCCCGACAGGCCTTACACACTGGAATATATTTTAAAAATGTTTACTAATTTCTTAGAGCTCCACGGAGACCGGAATGTGAAAGACGATAAGGCTATGGTTGGAGGTTTTGCCCAATTTGATGGAGAAACGATAATGGTAATCGGCCAGCAAAAAGGTACCAATACCAAAATGAGGCAGATGAGAAATTTTGGAATGGCAAATCCGGAAGGCTACAGAAAAGCTTTGCGCCTGATGAAACTTGCTGAAAAGTTTAATAAACCTGTGATCACCTTTATAGATACCCCCGGCGCCTATCCCGGATTAGAAGCAGAAGAACGCGGGCAGGGAGAAGCGATAGCGAGAAATATTTACGAAATGATCAGGCTGAAAGTTCCTGTTATATGCATCGTTATTGGTGAAGGAGCGAGTGGCGGCGCTTTAGGAATAGGCGTCGGAGATAAAGTTTTGATGTTGGAAAACTCATGGTACACCGTGATCTCTCCTGAAAACTGTAGTTCTATTCTTTGGCGCAGTTGGGCGCAAAAAGAAGTCGCGGCAGAACAACTGAAACTTACTTCCGAAGATATGCTGAAATTTGGGTTGGTAGATGGCATCATACCTGAACCGTTGGGAGGTGCCCATTGGAACTATGACGAAGCCGCCGCTAACCTGAAATCTTATATAAAACCGATATTACAGAAATTAAAGAAAATAGATCCTCAAAAAAGAGTTGATCAGCGAATTGAAAAATTCAATAAGATGGGTTTTTGGGATGAGAAATAATTAGTTTCGAAATCAAAAAATGTTTTAAAATATTTCTCCCGGAATTTAGGCTGAAATAATTTCGTTGCAGTAAACAAACATTTGTTTCGTTTTTTTAATTTTCTATTTTTTTCAAGCCATATAACAAACTCCTTCTTCTGCTATCTCCGTGTTTTCAAAAACCTCGCAGGCTTCATTTTTAAATTCGTCGAGTATTTCGTATTTAGAAGAAAAATGACCAATCAATAATTTTTTCGCGCTCGCTTTTTTAGCAATTAACGCTGCTTGCTTTGATGTAGAGTGAAATCTTTCACCGGCTTTTTCTGAATATTCGTCAAGATAAGTGGCCTCATGATAAACGAGATCCACATATTTTATTTTTTCCGCAATAGGTTCATAAAAAGCAGTATCGGCGCAGTATGCATAAGATTTTGGCAACTCGTGAGGCGTGGTTAATATTTTATTCTTTATTAGTTCGCCGCTGGCGTTTACATAATCTTCGCCGCTGTGCAGGTTTTCAAAAAAAGTTTTTGGCACCTTATATTTCTTCACTTGTTCAATATTGATCTTTCTAAGATTTTTTTTCTCTTTGAAAAGAAAACCCCAGCACTCAATCCTGTGATTTACTTTAAAACACTCCACCAATAATTTTTTATCTTCAAAAATAATTCCTTCTTTTTCAAGATTATAAAACCGAAGCGGATAAGGGAAATCTGCACCTGATACTTCCATTTGCAGCCGGATGATGGATTGCAATTTCTCAGGGGCGTAAATACAGAGATCGCTAGACCGGTTATTTAATGCCAGACTATTTAGCAATCCAATTAATCCAAAATAGTGATCGCCATGCAGATGTGAAATGAAAATATGACTTATTTTGTTCCGTTTTATTTTGTACAAACTCAATTGCATCTGGGTTCCTTCGCCACAATCTATCAGCATGGTATGGTCTGTAGTCTGCAAAATCTGCGCGGTAGGATGCCTGTTATGAGCAGGTATGGCTGAATTATTTCCCAATATGGTTATTGCAAGCAATTGTAAAATTTTAGTTTCTTAGAAAAATTACATGAATTCTCTTTCTATTTCCTCCATTTGTACGATATCCCAGGCTTCACTTTCCGTAGGAGTTACATTCATCAATTCAAGTAACTCCTGTTCGTCTAAAAATTTTTCTACGGCGGGTTTTAAATTGCAAAATACCAATGAGTGGCCGGCTTCATAAAATGCCTGCTGCACGGATAAAAGAAGTTCTCCTGAATTCTCGTCCATTTCGTCAACGCTTTCTAAGTTAATCACTACATTTTTGACGGGCGCATTAAGATAATTCAATAAGGTATTTTTAAAATCTTCTGTCATATTAGCAGCTAATTTTCCTTCTTCAACCGTAATGACGTGCATTTTCTCTTTGGTATCAATTTTGACTTTCATAGTTTCACATTTAGAAGATTCGTTCAAAAGTGTTTCGTTCAAAGATATTAAAGGAAAAACTCTGATTAAAAATAAAGTAAAGCTTTAAATTAAAATAAAACCTGGCTTTAACAACTTTATCAACAAAAAGAAATTCATGAAAAGGATAATTAATAATTCAAATTACATTTTATAAAATTCCTTTCTTATAATAATTTTTCCTTCCTTTATTACTTTTTAACATCCTTTGCGTTCTTTTAAACGTTAATTAATAGAATTATTTCATTATTATTGTATAGCATTTAAATTGTTAAATAAATGGACAACAATTTTTCAACACAAGTAAAAGAAATTATTTCTTATAGCCGTGAAGAAGCTTTACGGCTTGGAAATGACTTTATTGGTACCGAACATCTCGTTCTCGGACTGATAAGGGATGGCGAAAACACTGCGATGAAAATCCTGAAATCTCTTAATGTAGATTTGTATGAATTGCGTAAAGAAATTGAACTTGCTGTTAAAGACAAGACGGGAAAAAACATAGCTAATATCAATTCATTGCCACTTACCAAACAAGCTGAAAAAGTAATAAGGATCACTGTATTGGAAGCTAAAACCAATAAAAGCCCTCTAGTGGAAAGTGAGCATTTGATGCTTTCTATTTTGAAAAATAAAGAAAACATCGCTACTCAAATCCTAAACCAGTTTGACGTGGATTACGACATGTTTAAAAGCGAATTAGGCTATGTAAAAACGGATCCGAAGGCAGATTTTCAGGACGAAGAAAGTGAAGAATTTGAAGAAGAAAGAAAATCTTACTCCCAACAGCAACGGCCAGCTAAAGGCGCTACTACCCAGGCTAAATCCAAAACACCGGTTCTTGATAATTTCGGTAGAGATATTACAAGGCTGGCAGAGATGGGAAGCCTGGACCCGATTGTAGGCCGTGAAACTGAAATAGAAAGGGTTTCTCAAATCCTTAGCCGGCGCAAAAAGAATAATCCTATTTTAATCGGCGAACCGGGAGTGGGTAAAACTGCAATCGTGGAAGGCCTGGCATTACGAATTATCCAAAGGAAAGTAAGTCGCGTTTTGTTCGACAAGAGAGTGGTATCGCTGGATCTGGCTGCCTTGGTGGCAGGTACAAAATACCGCGGCCAGTTTGAAGAAAGAATGAAAGCGATCATGAATGAACTGGAAAAGAACCGGGATGTTATTTTATTTATTGATGAAATACACACAATTGTTGGCGCCGGTGGTGCGAGTGGTTCGTTGGATGCATCTAATATATTTAAACCTGCATTAGCACGTGGTGAGCTTCAATGCATAGGCGCTTCTACACTTGATGAATACAGGATGTATATCGAAAAAGATGGCGCATTAGACCGCCGGTTTCAAAAAGTAATGGTAGAACAGCCGAGCGTGGCTGAAACGATTGAAATCCTCAATAACATCAAAAGCAAGTACGAAGATTATCACAATGTGATTTATGATAATGAAGCCATAGAAGCTTGTGTAAAGTTGAGCGACAGGTATATGACTGATCGTTTACTTCCGGATAAAGCTATTGATGTATTGGATGAAGTAGGCGCAAGGGTACATTTAAAAAACATCAATGTTCCTAAAGAAGTTATTGAACTTGAGAAAAAAATTGATGAAATAAAACACGAAAAAAATAAAGTTGTAAAAAGCCAGCGTTTTGAAGAGGCTGCCTCTTTGCGGGATACTGAAAAAAGACTTCAGGAAGAACTGGAGAAAGCAAAAGCAGACTGGGAAGAAGAAAGCCGGAATAAAAGATATCCTATCAACGAAGAAGCCATTGCAGAAGTGGTAAGCATGATGACCGGAATCCCTGTAAAAAGAATGGTTCAGGAAGAAACAGATAAGCTACGTAGAATGGGCGATGACCTGAAAGGCGCAGTGGTAGGCCAGGAAGAAGCCATTTCAAAAGTAGTGAAAGCCATACAAAGAAACAGGGTTGGATTAAAAGATCCAAGAAAGCCGATCGGTACCTTTATATTTCTCGGGCCTACCGGTGTGGGAAAAACTGAAATGGCGAGGTCGCTTGCACGGTATATGTTTGACAGTGAAGATGCGCTGATTCGTATTGACATGAGTGAATACATGGAGAAATTTACCGTATCCAGGTTAATTGGAGCGCCTCCGGGATATGTAGGTTATGAAGAAGGTGGCCAACTAACGGAGAAGGTTAGACGCAAACCATATTCGGTAATTCTTTTGGACGAAATAGAAAAAGCGCATCCTGATATTTACAATATTCTGTTACAGGTATTGGACGACGGTGTTCTTACAGACGGACTTGGAAGAAAGATTGATTTTAAGAATACGATGATCATTATGACATCCAATATTGGTGCAAGGCAATTGAAGGATTTTGGCGCGGGAGTTGGCTTTACCACTGCTTCAAGAATTGAAAACGCTGAAGAAAATAATAAAGCCGTAATTGAAAAAGCATTAAAACGTACATTCAGCCCCGAATTTTTAAACAGGATAGATGATGTTGTTATCTTTAACTCTCTCACCGAAGACGATATCTTCTCAATCATAGATATTTTGATGAAAGGAGTTACAAAGAGACTGGATAACCTGGGATTACAACTGGAGCTTACGGAAGAAGCGAAGAAATTCATTTCCGAAAAAGGGTATGATTCGCAGTTTGGCGCAAGGCCTTTGCACAGGGCTATCCAGAAATATCTCGAAGATCCGTTAGCTGAAGAAATATTAAATATGCACATAAAGAATGGCGATGTGCTGCTGGCGTCGCTCGATAAAGAAAATTCAAAAATAATTTTCGAAATAAAAGGAACTGTTAAGCAGCAGAAACCTTCGGAAGTATAATTTCTGACTTTTAATTTTTAAATGCCATCATTTTTGATGGCATTTTTTTTAGTCTGACGGTCCCCGTCTGACTAAAAATACACACAGCAAACAAACCTATTTTAAAGATTCTCATTTTAATTTGAAGCCAAAAAAATCGGATTGTTATTTCCTTATCATTTTTTTGCGCTTTCTGTTTTTTATGCCACTTTTGTAAATATGGTTCCAAAGTTAATTATAACAATTGATGGCTTTTCTTCCTGTGGCAAAAGCACACTGGCCAAACAACTTGCTAAAAAATTAAACTATACCTATATTGACAGTGGCGCTATGTACCGCGCCATTACATTATATTTTCTGAGAAACAACATAGATATCTCCAATGAAAAAGAAATACGCAACGCCTTAAAAAATATTACGCTGGAATTTATTGTAAATAAAACCTCAGCCAATTCGGAAATTTATCTGAATGGTGAAAATGTAGAATACATCATCCGTGATATAGTAATTGCGGAAAAAGTAAGCGATGTAGCTGCATTAAAAGATGTAAGAACCTTCGCCGTAGCAGAGCAACAAAAAATGGGAATTCATAAAGGCATCGTGATGGATGGCCGGGATATTGGAACTACTGTTTTCCCGGATGCAGAAATTAAAATCTTTATGGTAGCCGATGAAGCGGTACGCGTAGAAAGAAGATATGCTGAAATGTTCGACAAAAATCCCAACATTACTTTGGATGAAATAAAATCAAATATTGCTATGCGGGATTATATTGATTCTAACCGGAAAATAAGTCCACTGCGGAAAGCAGCAGATGCTATAGAATTGGACAATACCAATCTTACTCCAAAAGAACAGTTGGATTTTGCCTTAAAACTGGTTAAAAAAGTTGGAGAACCGGCGTAATGTTTAAAGAAATCTATTTATAGTTCCCGGTTATTTCTTTCAGGCGGATAAATGCCCTGTAACCTTTTTCACGCCAATCAACTCAAATGAAATGATAAGATTGCAAAATGAATTTATTCTTAATATTCATGAATATTTTTAAATCATTTTTATAAATGACAAAGATCATATTCTCAAATTCAGTCGCTTGTTTTTTTACGAACTATCTTTGCAAAAATTATTATTAGTTTTTAATTGAAAATCTTCGCTACCATATTTTTAACCTTCAGCATTTTCGTACAAACCTTTAGTACGTTTATTATTCGCGCAGATTTTTATTTAAATCGCTCTTATATCGCTAAAAACTTTTGTGTAAATAAGGATAAGCCAATGATGCATTGCAACGGCAAATGCTATCTCTCCAAAAAAATAAAAGACCAGGAAAAACAGGATCAGCAAGCTCCCGTTCCTAAAAATGAAAGATTTGATATGGCGCCTTTTTTTGTGCCAAAACCTTTTACCATAAAAAATACGTTTACTATCTCCAAATTCCGGTATTTTATCAGCAATGAAAACACCACACTGTCTTTTCACTCTTCTATATTTCATCCACCTTCTGTATAATTATTACGTTAAGATTATTGCATGGTTTATCCTTTCAAAAAAAGGATGAAATATTTTTAATTCAAATTTTTATACAGATGAATAAGCGTATATGCTTAACTGTATTGTCAATGATGGCAATAAGTATGGTTTTTGCCCAAAAAAGAATAACGGGAACCATTATAGATGCCGCTACCAATCAAGCTTTACAGGGAGCAACAATTTCAGAATTACAACATAAAATAAACACAGTATCGGATCAGAATGGAAATTTTTCATTGCCGGATGCAGATAGTATCGAAATAACTTCAATAGGATATTACACTATAAAAAAAGCAGTAAACGAACAAAAAATGGCGATTTACCTCTCGCCATCTTTCGGTAGCTTAAATGAAATAATCATATCCGGAAACCGTGAAGCTCAGAAAAGAACAAGTGTTCCGGTAGCTATTGATGTGATTTCCAAAACACAAATAAACGATACCAAAGCGACCAGGCTGGATATGCTCGTGAATAAAGTACCCGGAGTTTTCATGGTTGACCTGGGCAACGAGCAACATAGCATGGCGATAAGGCAACCATTGGGCTACAACAACCTGTACCTGTATCTTGAAGATGGAATTCCAATAAGAACCGTTGGTGATTTCAATCACAATGCTTTGATCGAAATAAACCAGGCATCATTGCAGAGAATAGAAGTTATCAAAGGGCCCGCGTCTTCTTTGTATGGAAGTGAAGCAGTTGGCGGCGCTATTAATTTTATAACTCAATCCCCGTCTCCGGTTCTTTCGGGAAAAATACAGGCAGAAGCAGGGACAAGAGGTTATAAGCGCACTGATTTTAATTTGAGCAATACCTATAAAAAATTAGGAATTTATTTGGGAGGATATTATGCAGATCAAAATCAGGCTGTAGCCAAACACAACGATTTTCATAAAACGGCAATTACCCTAAGAGCGGATTATGCGTTTAATGATAAAACAAAATTAACAACCGTAGCGGATTATATTAATTACAATACTGACCAAACAGGAGGATTAGACAGCGCCGAATTTTATAGTAAAAATTATGCCAGTTTGTACCGTTTCACTTACCGGAAAGTAAATGCCTTAAGGCTTAGAAGTACGCTTACAAAAAAATGGAATGAAAATAACAATACCAGCTTTTCACTTTTTTACAGGCGCTCATCCATCGGGCAGAATCCTTTTTATTATATTGCTGATGTAGCGGACAATCCATCCAAAGCCACGGGGCAAATTAATGATGATGCATTTCACAGCTTTGGAGCCATCATTCAGCATTCAAAAAAAATCAATTCAATTAATGCAAAATGGATCACAGGTGTAAGTGTGGATTATAGTCCTGCAAGTTACCTCGCCAATTTTATCAGCATTGACAAGGATCCCAAGGGTGTTTATTTTCAGTATCAGTCAACAGATAGCATTCTTACCAATTATAACGTGGGACTTTTAAATACGGCCGCATATACCCAATTGGAATACAATCCGGTAGCCAAATTAAGAGTTGTGGCAGCCGCGCGCTACGACCGCCTGGATTATAAATTTGACAATCACTTACCGCCTGGCGCTTACTCCGGCGCACCGGACGCTGCTAATCATTTTGATCATTTTTCTCCTAAGATTGGCTTAACCTATAATTTTGGAAATGACAGGGGAGTATATACTAATTACAGCGTTGGTTTTGCCCCGCCTAATATCACTGACTTATATACCGGTGTACAGGTTCCTACCCTGAAACCTTCCTCTTACAATAATTATGAAGTAGGTGGCTGGTTAGCTTTTGCAGGCGAAAAAGGGTATGCAGAAGCATCAGTATATAGTCTCCAGGGTAAAAATGAAATCGTCAGTACACAATTAGCCAATGGCAGTTATATCAATGAAAATACCGGAAAAACCAGTCATAAAGGAATAGAATTAAATATAAAATATGCTCCTGTAAAGGATTTACAATTTCGTGTAGGCGGTACCGTTGCAAAGCATAAATACCTGGATTACATTCAGCAGGGAAAAAGTTTTTCAGGAAATGATATGCCACAATCACCCGCGTATATACTGAATGGTGAAATCACTTATAAGCCTCATTACATAAAAGGTTTTAGGATAGCGTTAGAATGTCAAAGTTTAGGTTCTTACTTTACAGATCCTCAAAATACTTCAAAATACGATGGGTTTACTGTGTTCAATGCAAGAGCCGGCTACACGTTTAAACATTTTGAAACATGGATCAATTTGATCAATGTTACTAATCAGAATTATGCGGTTACAGTTGAGAAAAGCGCTTATGGCACTTCTTACCGGCCCGGCCAGTTGGTAACAAGTAATATAGGCGTAGCATACCATTTTGGAAAACAATAAAAAAAGAATACGGTTACTCTTGCTTTTTTCAAAACAAAATACAAATGAAAAAAAATATCTTTTTAGCATTGCTCGGGTTAGGATTGATTTTTCAATCCTGCTCAAACAATGACAATAAAATAAACATTACCGCTTCAGGCAGTTTGCAGATAGACACGGCTCAAGGCTCGTGCCCTTATCTTACCAAAGATGACAAAGGAAATTTAGCGCTGAGCTGGATTAAAAAGGCAGACTCTGAAAAATCAGTCTATTGCTTTGCAATGTCAAAAGACCAGGGCAAAACTTTC
>Ga0207657_10001632_pt1 | contig 24157 bp, 19 predicted proteins | sample KBSC33metaG_FD_184316 | JGI IMG/M metagenome (GOLD analysis project Ga0207657, IMG submission 184316) | Corn rhizosphere microbial communities from Kellogg Biological Station, Michigan, USA - KBS C3-3 metaG (SPAdes) (version 2) | ecosystem: Host-associated > Plants > Roots > Rhizosphere > Soil ... | reverse complement strand
GGCGACCTTGACCCGGAGGTAGAACGCGTCCAGCGGGCCGTTCAGTACCAGCTGGTTGACTCCCAGCTTTTCGCACCCCGTGTATCCGCGGATATGCGCCGAGCACAGCGGGTGCTCGATGACGCGCCAGACCGGCTGGAAGAAGATGAAGCCCACGGTCATCCCGGCGATGAGGCCCAGGGCCATCTTGACCACCCGGTTGCGCAGCTCACGCAGGTGATCGAACAGCGGCATCCGCCCCTCGGGGTTCTGCCGCCGCTGCGCGCGCACGTACCGCTCACCGACGACACGGGCGCCCTGGATGGCACCGGGGAGTTTCGCCATGACCGCTTCCGGCAGAAGGCCTAACTAGCTGGGCTGCTGGGTCCGCTGCGGCTCAGCCGCCGAACCGGCGCTGGCCGGGGTGTCCATGGTCGCGGACCGCTGGAGGTCGCGGATCTGCTGCTGCAGGGCGTCGATCTGGCCCTGCTGGTCCGCGGGCGGCGCGGCGGCCGGCGCCAGCTGCGCCTGCGGGACCTGGGGCGCGCTGTCCTTGGGGGCCGTGCCCGGCTCCTCGTCGTGGTGCAGGTCGCTGACTTCCCTCTTCAGGATGCGCATGGACTGACCGAGGGACCGCGCCGCGCCCGGCAGCTTCTTGGACCCGAACAGCACGATGATTACCACGGCGACGATCAAGATCTTCCATGGGCTGTCGAACAGGTCACCAATCATGAGCGTCCTCTTTAGCGCCGGAGACGTCCTTCTCGGCCAGAGTCTACACGTCACCCCTGACGGTCACAGTTTCCGCGGGATCTTCCGGCCGAACCGGGCTTACCCTGCGATAATACGACATAGTTCGCAAGAGCGGCGTTAGCTGCCTCACGCACCCCGGACACCAGGGATGACGGTGAGACGACCCGGCCGTCCTCGCCGAGCCGCAGCGCCAGCCGCCGCACCCAGCCCGTGTCCGGGGTGCGCAGGGTCACCCTCAGCCGGCCGTCCTCCAGGTCCGTCACCGACTCGCACGGGTAGTACTCCGCCACCCAGCGCCCGGCGGCGGACAACTCGAGCTCGACCAGCGCGTCGTCAGGCGACGGCCGGAACAGGCCCTGGTCGACGTCCACCGGCTCGGCCTCGGCGGGCGGCGCGGACGGCACGTCGAGCACGTCAAGGCCGAGCACCCGGTCCAGCCGGAACAGCCGCACCCCCTCCGCGCGCAGGCACCAGCCCTCGAGATAGGGGCGCCCCTCCACCACGAGCAGCCGCATCGGGTCGACGTCGCGCTCGGTCGTCTCGTCCCGGCCCGGGACGTAGTAGCGCAGGTGCACCCGGCGCCGGGCCGAAAGGGCCGCCCGGATCTGCCCGGCGTACGCCTCGGCGTCGTGGTCAGGGATGTCGACCTGGACGGCGACCTGGGCGCTCACCGAGGCGGCCTCGCCGGCCGCGGCCTCAAGCTTGGCGATCAGCCGGGACAGTGCCGAACGGTCCTCGAGCCCCGGCACCTCGGCCAGCATCCGCAGCGCGACCAGCAGCGCGCTAGCCTCGTCGACCGCCAGCCGCAGCGGCCTGCCCATGGACTCCGCCTGGCTGACGACGATCTCACCGCCCTCGTAGGACAGGTCGATCGGGCAGTAGGGGTCGGGGGCGCGCAACTCGACACACCACAGCAGGTTCAGGTCGTCGACGAGCTCGCGCTCGCTGATGCCGAACGCCTGCGCCGTCTCGGCCAGGCCCACCACTTTCCTGTTCATCACGTACGGCACCAGCGCGAGCAGCCGCTGCAGCCGCTCGGTCGAGGTGACAAGGGCGGTCACGCCAGGACCCCCTTGAGACGGCGGATCACGGCCTCGCGCAGGTCCGGCGGGTCCAGGACCACCGCGTCCGGGCCGAACGAGGCGGCGTAGTCGGCGAACCAGCCCAGGTCGGCGAACCGCGTGGTGACCAGGTCCCATCCCGGCGCCGACTCGTCGGGCTGCACCGAGACGGCGTGCCTGCGCAGGCCGACGCCGCCCCCGGTCCGCACCCTGAGCAGGGCGGTGCGTTCCTGGGCGGGCGCCGAATCCCAGTCGCGGACCAGCTCACGCACGTCCGTGCCTTCCGGCACGATCACCCGGCCGACCGGGCCGCAGAACTTCACGGCGCCCGCGATCCGGCCGAGCCGGAACACCCGGATGGCGTCGCGTCCCCGGTCCCAGCCGGCCACGTACCAGCGGCCGTGCCGGTTCACCACGCCCCACGGCTCCAGCTCGCGCCGCTGCGGGTCGCTCCGCCCGGCCGCGCGGTAGCTGAAGGTGACCGGGCGGCGGTCCCTGACCGCCTCCCATAGCGGCCCGAAGGCCGGCTCGGGCGTGCCCAGCCGGGGTTCTATGCCCTGCGGCACCGGCGAGTGCTCGTCACCGCCGTCAGGCCCCATCGGGTTCTCCGGTCCCGCATCGATGCCGGCGGCGCGCAGCTTCAGCAGCGCGCCGGCGGCGGCGCCGGCCAGTTCGGCCCGCCGCCAGACCCGGGCGGCCAGGCCGAGCACGGCGGCCTCGTCGGCTTCCAGCCGCAGTTCAGGCAGCTGGTAAGCCTGCTGCCTGATCCGGTAGCCGGGGTCGTCGTCAAACGGATGGTTGACGCCTGTCTCCAGCGGCACGCCGAGATCGCGGAGATCCTCCTTGTCCCGCTCGAACATCCGCTTGAACAGCTCGTCCTGCTCGGGATAGCCCGGCACGGCCTGACGGACCTGCTCGGCGGTGAGGTACCGCGTGGTGGAGAGCAAGCAGACGACAAGGCCGAGCAGCCGCTCGGTCTTGCGCTTGGACATGGTCCCTCCGAAGCCTGGTGTTGGCTCCAGATTATTGTCTCGCAGGTGATGCTAGTCCGGGGGGAACGACTCATGAAGATGGGTTGGCTAGAGTGCCGGGATGATCACATGGCGGAACGGCACGGTCAGCGGGACGCGCCGCGAATGGCCGGGCGCGGTCGAGCTGGACGTATCGATAGACGGGGCATCCGTGGAAGGGGAACAGGTGCGGGCGCTGGCCTACCCGGCGCTGACCGGCCGTCCCCGGCCCGGTGACCGGGTGCTGGTCAACACCACAGCGCTCGACCTGGGCCTGGGCACGGGCGGCTATGCCCTGGTGGTCGCGCTCCCCGACCGGCTGCCGCCCGACTCTGAGCTGGCCGGCCACCTGATCAAGGCCCGCTACTCACCGCTCCAGGCGTGCGTGCTCGGCGCGGACGAGCAGGGGTCGCCGCACCACGACGTCCTGCGTGACGCGGACGACATCGGCGGGATGCCCGTCGTGGTGGCCGACCTGCACTCGGCTCTCCCGGCGGTGCTGGCGGGGATCTTTGCGTCCGAACGGTCCGGGGATGATCGCCCGCCCGCCGCCCGCCAGCTTCAGCGGGCAGAGCCCCGCGTGGTGTACGTGATGCAGGACGGCGGGGCCCTGCCGGCCTGGTTCTCGCGTACCTGCGCGGTGCTCCGCGAGGCGGGCTGGCTGGCGGCGACGGTGACCACCGGGCAGTCGTTCGGCGGCGACCTGGAGACGGTGACCGTGCACACCGGGCTGCTCGCGGCGCGGCACGTACTCGGCGCCGACATCGCCGTGATCGCGCAAGGACCCGGCAACCTCGGCACCGGGACGCGGTGGGGTTTCTCCGGGGTGGCCGCGGGCGACGCGGTCAACGCGGCCGCGGCGCTGGGAGGGCGCCCGGTGGCGTCGCTGCGGATCAGCGACGCGGATCCGCGGATGCGGCACCGCGGCGTCTCGCACCATAGCGTGACCGCCTACGGCCGGGTCGCGCTGGCCCGGGCCGACGTGGTGGTGCCCGCGCTGGCCGGGGAGTTCGGCGCCCAGGTGGCGGCCGAGGCCGCCCCGCTGGGCGGCCGGCACAACCTGGTCACCATGCCGGCCGATGGCCTCGAGGAGGCGCTGCGGGCGTGCCCGGCCCGGCTGTCCACTATGGGCCGCGGCCTGGACGAGGACCTCGCCTACTTCCTGGCCGCAGCGGCGGCCGGCTGGCACGCCGGCCGCCTGCTGCGCGAAGTCCCTAGCCGTGCTTGAGCGCGTCGATGATGTCGACCACGAACAGCAGCGTGTCGTTGCCCTTGATGCCGGCCTGGGACGCGCCGGAGCTGCCGTAGCCCTGGGCCGGCGGGATGGAGAGCATCACCCGGCTGCCGATGGTCTGGCCGACCAGGCCCTTGTCCCAGCCTGGGATGACCTGCTCGGGTGACGCGCCGATGGTGAAGCCGAACGGCGAGCCCGACGACCAGGAGGAGCCGAAGACCTTCTTGGTCCGCCAGATGAAGCCGGAGTACTGCGCGATGACGTAGTCGCCCTTGGCCACCTTCGCGCCGTTGCCCTTGACCAGCGTCTTGGTCACCAGGGCGCTGGGCGGCGACGCGGACGGGAACGTCACCGTGGGCGCGGTGCCCGACTTGGCGCTGACGGTGGGCAGGGTGCCGCCGCCGTTGGACACCTGGGTCCCGGTCGCGCCCGCGGTGTCGGCGTAGGACTTGAGCACGTCGATGACGAATACCAGCGTGGTGCTGCCGGTGATACCGAGCTGGGAGTTGCCCGAGGTGCCGTAACCCTGCGAAGGCGGGATGACCGCGAGGATGCGGCTGCCGACCTTCTTGCCGATCAGCGCGGACTCCAGGCCGGGCAGCATCGTCCCGCCGATCACCGTCGGGCTGCTGGTGAAGGTGTTGGCCTTGAGCGAGGAGCTCTTGCCCTGCCAGAAGTACAGGACGAAGTTGGCGGCCAGGGCGTCGCTCTTGGTCAGCGTGGTGCCGCTGCCCTGGATGAGGGTCCTGACCGTCAGGCTGTTACCCGGAGTGGCCTTCGGGATGGTCACCGTGGGCGTCTTGTCGAACGCGCCGGATGCGGTAACGGCGGTGTTCGCGCCCGCGGAGGCGGCGGCCGAGGAGGTTGCGGATGACGATGAGGAAGCCGTCGACTTGGACGACCCGCCGCAGGCCGCGAGGACCAGGCAGGCCAGCAAGGGGACGGCGATGAGCGCTAGAAAGCGTCGCATGAAAAACCTCAATAGTGGTCGATGTCAGCCCCGACAGCCTACTGGCAGCACCGAGCGGCCGCGTCCCCCATCAGGTACCCTGCAGCGAACTCTCAGCCTGGCCGTTACGCCGGGTTACATCCCCGCGATCAGCTTCTCGACCCGCTCGTCGACCGAGCGGAACGGGTCCTTGCACAGCACGGTCCGCTGAGCCTGGTCGTTCAGCTTGAGGTGGACCCAGTCGACGGTAAAGTCGCGCCGCTTCTCCTGGGCCCGGCGGATGAACTCGCCGCGAAGCTTGGCCCGCGTCGTCTGCGGCGGGACCGACTTGGCCTCGAAGATGTCGATGTCGCGGGCGGCTCGCTCCACCGCCCCGGCGCGCTGCAGCAGGTAGTACAGGCCGCGGCCGCGGTGCACGTCGTGGTAAGCCAGGTCGAGCTGGGCCACGCGCGGCGAGGACAGCGGCAGGTCGTGCCGGGCCCGGTAGCGCTCGATCAGCTGGTACTTGGTGACCCAGTCGATCTCCCGCGCGATCATGTCCAGGTTGCCCGTCTCGATCGCGGACAGCGCCCGCTCCCACATATCCAGGACCCGCTTGCTCACCGGGTCGGCGCCGTTCTTGGTGGTGAAGTCCTTGGCCCGGTTCAGGTACTCGTACTGGATGTCCAGGGCGGACAGCTCGCGCCCGTTGGCCAGCCGGACCCGGCTGCGCCCGGTCATGTCGTGGCTGACCTCGCGGATCGCCCGGATCGCGTTGTCCAGGGTCAGGTCGCGCATCATCGCGCCGGCCTCGATCATCCGCAGCACCAGGTCGGTCGACCCGATCTTGAGCAGCGTGGTGGTCTCGCTCATGTTCGAGTCGCCCACGATCACGTGCAGCCGCCGGAAGCGCTCGGCGTCGGCGTGCGGCTCGTCCCTGGTGTTGATGATCGGGCGGGACCTGGTGGTGGCCGATGACACGCTCTCCCAGATGTGCTCGGCCCGCTGGCTCACGCAGTAGACGGCGCCCCGCGGCGTCTGCAGCACCTTGCCCGCGCCGCAGATCACCTGCCGGGTGACCAGGAACGGGATCAGGATGTCGGCCAGCCTGCCGAACTCGCCGTGCCGGCCGACCAGGTAGTTCTCGTGGCAGCCGTAGGAGTTGCCCGCGGAGTCGGTGTTGTTCTTGAACAGGTAGATGTCGCCGGCGATGCCTTCCTCGCGCAGCCGGCGGTCGGCGTCGACCAACAGGCCCTCGAGGATCCGCTCCCCGGCCTTGTCGTGGGCCACCAGGTCGAGCACGTTGTCGCATTCCGGGGTGGCGTACTCCGGATGGCTGCCCACGTCGAGGTAGAGCCGGGCCCCGTTCCTGAGGAAGACGTTGCTGCTGCGGCCCCATGACACCACGCGCCGGAACAGGTAACGCGCCACCTCGTCGGGCGAGAGCCGGCGCTGCCCGCGGAAGGTGCACGTAACGCCGTACTCGTTCTCGACCCCGAATATTCGCCGATCCACACGCCAAGGCTACGTCCCGTTGCCCACTGACAACAGCATCCCTGGCGTGTTGCCGGCCCGTGAGTCACTGCGCGCGGTCATCTGTGACGCAGTGCAGCCAGCAGGTTCTTGTCGTAGACGTACACGGTGTAGTGGCCGACGTGGTACGTCCTGACCGGACGGCCCAGCGCCGCCTGCGCGGCCGGTTTGGGCTGCCAGTGGTTGAAGAATCCGGGCGCGTTGCTGGTGACCAGGAAATTCGCCCGGTTGGGGCCGGGGTCGTACCAGGAGCTCTTGGCCTCCCACGGGTACGGCGCCAGCGGGAGGGAGGCGACCGCCCGGATCGTCACGGCTCCGTCGCTGCCGACGGTTACCACACTCGACAGCCAGTAACCGCCGATGCCGCTGGTCAGGTGGTGCGCGGCCAGGAACCTCGCGAGCCGCGCATTCATCGGGGGGACCGACGGCTGGGCCGCGGCGTAGCCGAGGCCGGCCGCGTAGCAGGCCAGCAGGGCCCCGGCCAGCAGGGCCACGGCCCGCGGGCGCCGGCGCAGGCCGGCCTGCAGGCTGGCCGCGAGCGTCCGTCCGGCTAGCACCGCGCCGAACGGGAGCACCACGGCGAACTCACGGGCGTTCAGGTCGGTAGCGTTGGCCAGCGTGCTCGGCACGTACGCGACCACGTTGAGCACCATCGCGACGAGCAGGATCTGGCTGATCATGTCCGGCCAGGATAGGAACCGCCGCGCCACCCGCAGCACCGCCCAGGCCACCAGCGCCACCCCGGCCAGGTGCAGCAGCGCAAAGGCCATCGCGGCTGGCGGCCCCTCGGGCTTGGCGCCGAACAGCACGAGCAGCCCCTTGCCGGTCACCCAGGCGTGCCTGGCCCAGGTGTGCACCGGGGCGAGCTGGTACGCCAGCGGGTGTATGTAAGCCTGGAGGAGGTGCCCGGCTAGCGATGCCAGGCCCTGGGCCGCGATGGCCGCCACGGCCAGGGACAGCTCGTACCAGCGGGCGCGCAGCGCAGCCTGGACCGACGTGTCCTGCCGCCGGGCCAGGTCACGGGACACGCGCAGCGCGCACACGGCCACCAGGGGCACGACGCCGACCAGGAGCACGAGGGGGTCGGCGATGAGCACCCAGGTCAGCAGCAGCCCGACCAGGACCGGTACCCACGGGCGTGGCGGGCACCGGTCGATGACCAGCCAGGTCAGCAGGAGCGGCACGGCCGTGCCGATGTGGCCGAGGGACAGCAGCAGGACGAAGACGCCGACGCCGAGCTGAGGGGCGAACATGAGGCCCGCCGTCAGCAGCATCCGCAGCCGGGCCTCGCCGCGGGGTACCCGGCCCCGGGCCAGCAGCACCGAGAAGATCACGACCAGGGTGTACGTCATCGCCGCCGCGATGTGCGCGGTGTCGGTGTGCAGCCCGAACAGCCACACCAGCAAGGCGTACTGGGGCAGCTCGGTGGTGATGAACGAGACGTCGGACAGGTACCAGCCGTGCAGCAGGACGTTGCCGTGCAGCATGTCCCAGGCCATCAGCAGGTCGTTGGACTCGTCGGAATTCTCCGGGTAGGTCCGGGACACCCGCAGGTAGGCGAGGAAGAGCAGCGCGACGGCCAGCACGACCGCGGCGGTGGCGAGCAGGCGGCGGGCGGACACCCGGCGGCCGGGCGCGCGCCCCGTCTCCGGCTGGGCGGCGGGGGCGGCACCCTGCCCATCCCCGGCCCGGGCCTCAGCGGCGGCGGGCAGGGCGGAGGACGCCTCCGGCGTCCCGCTTCTCGGCACGGCAGCCACCACGTCCTTCGGGCTCGGTGTCATCCTCGCGAGCGAATGGTATCCATCGCAGCCTGACACAGCGTAAGGGGTCGCTCTGGTAAGCTGCGCGCGCCTGACCAAGAAATTCCCCCTTCACGCTGAGATAGCCATGGTGGAGGCTTGCGATTGCAGCTCACGTCGACGTCGGAAGAGGATAGGTCTCTCCGGCACAGCCCGCGATCACTATGGTCAAGGTTGAACCGGCCGCTGGTACCCGGAATCATCGCCTTCCTCGGCTGGCTCGGTTTTGCCCTGGCCCGCTGGCAGATCTGGGCCCACGGCCACCTGAGCCTGTTCATCATGGCCGGGCACACCTACACGCACCGGTCCCAGCTTCCCCCTGGGCTGCTCCGGGTGCCGTCCGCGGGCTATGACGGGCAGTTCTACTACCGGCTCGCGCTGGACCCCTTTAACTGGCACCACACGGCGTTCGGCATCACGATGGACCAGTCCTACCGGTACACCCGCATCGGGTACCCGATCCTGGCGTGGATCTTCTCGCTCGGCCAGCACCAGCTCGTGCCCGTCGTGCTGGTCGTGCTCAACCTCTTCGCCGTGGCGGCCATGGCCGTGCTCGGCGGCATGTTCGCCCGCGACGCCGGACGGCACGCCCTGTGGGGGCTCGCCTTCGTCGCCTACTTCGGCCTGGTCATCAGCGTGGGCCGCGATACCGCCGAACCGGTGGCGGAGGCGTGCATGCTGGGTGGCCTGCTCGCCTTCCGGCGGGGCGGCACCCGGATGTACCTGCTGGCCACCGCGCTGTTCACGTACGGCGCCATCACCAGGGAAACCATCTTGTTCGCCCCGGCCGCGATCGCCGTCACCCGGCTGATCGCGATGGCCAGGCGCCGCGCCCGCCCGGGCCTGGCCGACCTGACCTGGCTGGTCCCGGCTGTCGGCTACGGGCTGATAGAAGTCGCGGTGCACGTCGTGGTCAAGGGCGAGTTCCCGTTGCTGGCGAACAGCGGCCGGAACCTCACCGTGCCGTTCACCGCGCTCGCCGACGCGCTGAAGCATAACGCCGCGCACATCAACACCGCGCACCTGAGCCCGATCGACATCGCCATGCTCGAGTACGCCACGCTGGCGATCTTCATCCTGGCCGGGTTCGCGGTGCTGATGATCACCTCCGCTCCGGGGCACGAGCGCCTCGCGTTCGTCTTCTTCGTACTCCAGCTGGGCCTGCTGTCCAGCGAGATCTGGACCAGCACGTTCGGCGAGGGTCGCTCGCTCATCGAGCCCTACCTGATGGCGCTGGTGCTGATGGTGAGCACGCCGCGGAGCTCCCTGTCCTGGCGCTATCTCGGCACGATCGCCGCCTGCGTGCTGCCCGCGCTGGCGGTGGTGGCCAGGCGCCGCATCCTGTACATGTGACCGCCCCGGTTCCTGGACGCCTGGCTCAGGCTCAGATGGTTCCCGCCTTGATGGCCGCGTCGATCCAGGGGATGACCTCGTCGAGCATCTGATCGAGCGTGGTGGTGGCCTCGAAGCCGAGCATCTTCTTGGCCTTTTCCGTGTCGGGCACCCGGCGCTGGACGTCGTACTGGAACGGGTCGTCGTGGATGAGCCGCAGCGGCACGCCCTCGCCCTTGACCTTGCGCCAGATGAGCTCAGCCAGGTGCCGGACGGTGGTGCCTTCCGCCGTCGACAGGTTGAAGTCCTCGTTGAGGGCGTCCTCGTGCTCCATTGCTGTCACCACCCCGACGGCGAGATCGCCGCCGTAGGTATAGTGCCGAACCTGGTCGCCGGAACCGAGGATGTGCACCGGGTCCTGGCCCTTGAGCACCTTCTGCACCAGGTCGGGGACGACGTGACTCATCGCGAGCTCGACGTTGCCGGACAGGATCTCCCGGTCGCCCAGGGCCCGGCTCTCGCCGATGCCCACGCAGTTGAACGGGCGCACGAGGGTGTAGGGAAGCTTGTACTGATCCCAGGCGGCCCGGGCGAAATACTCCACCGCCAGCTTCTGGAATCCGTAAGACGACAGCGGCGGCGGAATCTCCCACTGCTGTCCTTCGTAGGACGGCCATTCGTCGGCGCTCTCGAAGACCATCGACGAGGACAGGTAGGTAACCTTCCGCAGACGGCCGTCCCGGCGCGCGGCGATCGCGGCGTCGCAGGACGCGGCGATGATCCGCTCGTTGGTCGCGAGCAGGTCATAGGCATAGGTGTGGAAGTACGAGATCCCGCCGATCATGGCTGCGCCGGCGATGAAATAGTCGCAGTCGGCAAGCAGCCTGCTCAGCAGCCCGACGTCCCTGGCGTCGCCTTCGACGAGGCGGTAGCGCGGATTGTCGTCGTAGGACTTCTTGATCTTCCCGTACTTGGAAAGGTTGTCCAGGCCCACCACGGCGTAGCCGCGATTCAGCAACTCTTCGACCACGTACCCGCCGATGAAGCCAGCGGACCCGCTGACCAGCACCTGCTCCATCAGGACTCCCGCGCTCCTTCGCGTTGCCCCGGTGAGCGAACGTCCGCAGCGAGCGGCCAGCCAGACGGGACAGCGTGCCCTTAAGAATAGGGCCGCCGACCTGCTGGCCGCCTGGCATGTAGCGGGACGCGGCGGCCACCGCGACTCCCCGTTCGACCAGTCTGGCCAGCTCGTCGATGCCGAACCTGATGGCGTTGGCAGGTCCCCGCCCGTAGGTATTGACCAGGCACTTCAGCCGGGGTTCCTTCTGTGCGTACTCCTCCGCGACCGGGACGGTCGTGTCATCGGCCGAGTCAACAACCACCAGCACCTCGGACGGCAGCCGCACCGACTCGAACAGCCGGTCGAATACGCTGATGACCCCCTCACCCTCGTTGCAGGCGGGGACTACCACCGAGACGCGGGGACGCTCGGTCACACGCGGACCCCGCTGCCGAGAACGTCCCAGACGTCGGCGGCCGGCTTGTCGACCGCCAGTCCCCTGTACTCCGGATGCGGCGCCCCCACCACGAGCAGGTCGGAACGGGCCAGGACCTCCTCGAGCGGCAGCAGGCCGGGGTCGACGGTTACGTACGGGTCGGTGCACAGCACCGCGTCGGCCTTGAACGCCAGGATCCGCTTGAGCTTGTAGGACAGGCTCGACCTGATGTCGTCCGACCCCGCCTTGAACGCCATGCCGAGGATCCCGACGGTCATCGACGCCAGGTCGAACCGCTGCTCCAGCCGGTGCACCAAGTACAGCGGCAGGCCCTCGTTGACGGCCATGGCCGCGTGGCCGAGCGGGAAATTGTTGTGGTTGAAGGCGGCGAGCTGCATCGTGTCCTTGAACAGGCAGGGCCCGGCAGCGAAGCCAGCGGCGGGCATGTCCGCGGCCCGCGGGTAGTCCTCGGCGAGCCCGCGCCTGATCCGGTCGAAATCCAGGCCCTGCTCGTTGGCCATCATGAAGAGCTGGTTGGCGGTGGCGAACTTGATGTAGCGCCAGACGTTGGTGAACAGCTTGGCCAGCTCCGCCTCTTCCGGCGTCATCACCACGATCTTGCCGGTCAGCCTGCCGAACAGCGCGGACGCCCGCTTCGTCCCCGCGGGCGTGCGGGCGGAGACGATCTGCGGCAGCTCGAACAGCTCGGTCATCGCCTTGCCCTCGGCGATCCGCTCCGGGCAGAAGGCGACCTCTATGTGCCGTCCCAGCTTGGCCATCATCTTCTCCACCAGCGCCGTCACGCCGGGAAACACGGTGCTGCGCAAGACGAGCAGCTGTCCGTCCCTGAGGAATTCCGAACAGCCGCCGAGCGCCTTGGTGATGGCGATCTGCTTGGGGTTCAGGTGCTCGTCGACGGGGGTGCCGATGACGACGATCACGTGCTCCGCCGTGGCCACGATCGCGGGATCGGCCGACGCCTCCAGGCGGCCGGCGCCGAGCATCCGGCTCAGCACCTCATCCGCGCCCGGCTCGGCGAACGGCATCCGGCCCGAGTTAACCGTGGCGACCGCTGCCTCGCTCACGTCGTAGATACCCACCCGGGCACCCCGGTCGGCGAACGCTAGCGCGAGCGGCAGACCAACATGCCCGCACCCCCCGATGACAACCACATCCCGGTTGACCTGCTCAGGCGAATTGGTCACTGCATATACCTCCGGCTGATATGACAGGCCCCCGGGGCCCTGGAGCATCAAGGAATGGTCCCTGGCACGTGTCTGGCGGTTCACCTTACCGTCATAAGATCCTGGCGACCGGCCCCGTGATACCTGTGTCGCCGCAGATCCGTTTCGTGTCAGGGCGTGCGGTACCGGAGTATTTCCCGAAACGGCACGCGACCTGGCGGTGTCCCGGTAACGGACAGGTACCGGTTACGGTAAGCTCGCGGCGCGCAAGCATGGCGGTGCTCCCGGTCAGGACCGCCTGGGGTGAGGGATACAGCATGCCTGGTCAGGAGCGCCCGGCGACCCATCCGCGGGTCGCGGATTCGGGCGTGCCTGACGCCTCGAAGTCCGCTGCTCCGCGATCCGGCTCGCTGGCGTCCAGGACGAACCGCCCCGCCGTGGCCGCGCTGATCGCCACGCTCGCCGCGGGCACCTTCACCCTGGTCCGCTGGCAGACCTGGGCGCACGGCCATATCAGCCGGTTCATCTTGGTGGGCCGGCACTTCGCCATACCGTCTCAGCTGCCGCACGGCATGCCGGTGGCCAAGACCTACGGCTACGACGGGCAGTTCTTCTACCGGCTGGCGCTGAACCCGCTGAACTTCCACCACACCGCCTACGGCATCACGATGGACCGGCCCTACCGGTATATGCGTATCGGCTATCCCGTGCTCACCTGGCTGGTCTCGGCCGGGCAGCATTTCCTGGTCCCGGTCATGCTGGTCGCGATCAACATCGCCGCCATCGGGGCGCTGGGCTACCTGGGCGCCATGTTCGCCATGCGGGGCGGACGGCACGCGCTGACCGGACTGCTGATCCCCGGGTACTTTGGGCTCCTCACCAGCCTGTCCCGGGACACCGCGGAGCCGCTCGCCGCCGTCTGCCTGCTGGCCGGGCTGCTCGCCGTCCGGAGCCGCCGCCCGGTGCTGGCCGCCGTGCTGCTCGCCTACGGGGCGCTGACCAGGGAGACGGTCATGGTGGCCGTGGCGGCCATCGCCATCATGCGGGTGATCGGCATACTTCGCCGCCGGACCACAGGGGCGCGGCCCGGCCGCGAGGATCTAGCTTGGCTGGTTCCTTCGGCAGCCTTCGTGGCCTGGCAGGTCGTGGTGAAGGCCGCGACCGGCAGCGTCCCGCTGCTCGCCGACGGCGGCCGGAACGCGGGGACACCGTTCATCGCCCCGCTCCAGGCGTTCCGGCACAACTTCGCCCACATCCACCTGAACCAGTTCGAGCAGTACGACCTGTGGTTCCTGGAGCTGGCCATCCTCGTCTGCTTCTCGGTCGCGGCGCTGCTCTGTCTGCGCGCCACCAATGCGCCGGTGCACGAACGGCTGGCTTTCGTCCTCTACCTGATCGAGATTTGCATCGTCACGCCGAGCACCTGGAACAGCCTGGACGCCGACATGCGGTCCTTTATCGAGGTGTACCTGCTGGCCGTGATCATCCTGCTGGGCACCCCCCGGCGGACGCTCGGCGCCTGGCTGCTCCCGGAGCTGGCCGCGCTGACGCTGCCCGCCCTGATCGTGATCACGCAGCGCAGGCTCACCGGCTCGTGACGGTCCGGGACTCTTCCGTGGCCGGTTCGCGCCGCGCCTCGATGTAAATGGTGCCGCCCGACCGTGCCGCCACCTCGACCGCGGTTGCCACCAGGGCGAACGGAAGGGCAACCACGGCGGCGCCGAGAGCATACAACCGGAAGGCCGGACTCTGGGCGGCCTGACGCGCCTCGGTGCGACGGATAGCTTCGTACACGTCGGGGTGCCCGGGAAGCTTGCCGACGAGGCCGTGGGCCCATCCGAAGACGACCTGCCCGCCCCGCAGGTAGCTGACCCGCTCCACCCGCAAGCCCAGGGCCTCGATCTTGGACAGCAAGGCCGGGGGGCTCAGATGGACGAGATGGCGAGGCAGATCCAGGGCAAGCCAGCGATCGCCGAAGACGCGGGCCTGGAGGCTAGTCGCATTGGGCACGGCGATGACAAGCGTCCCGCCCGGGGACAGGAGAGCCGCCGCATGGCTCAGCGCCCGGGCAGGCCGGCGGAGGTGCTCAAGCGAATGCCAGAAGATGACCGCCGACCATTTCCCGTCCACGTCTTCGACCTCGGCGTTGCGGATGTGCGGCCCGGACGCATGCGGCTCAAGACCGACAGCATCACGTCCGTGGCGCACGAAAGCATCGACGAGGGTCCCGTCGCCGGCTCCCACGTCGAGAACCGGGCCGGGCGGCAGGACCCGGTGCAGACGATCCGCAAGCGCCGAACGCGTGCGACGGAGAACCTTGTCCCCGAGACCGGAGAACCGGCCCGACTCCGGGCGGTACCAGTCAGCGTAGGCCGCGCTCAGCTGCTCATCGCTGGGCCAGGGCGACGTCGTGGCCACGCCGCAGCGGGCGCACCGCACCCGGCCGGTAAGGTATTCGTCGGTGCCGTCGAACCGGTGATCGCACCAGGCGCACTGGACAGCAGGAGGCGCCTGAGTGCGTGAATACGCCAAGGTGTTGCTTGTTCCTCGCAGCGAACCGCCTTTATCTCGCCTGCCTTCGGAGCGGATTGCCAGTGACTTTGCGTTCGGCAACGGATCGTCCTCCTAGCGTTCCTCGCGGTCGCAGAGAAGCATAGCGGGCTTGTCAGGCTGTCACGGTAGTGTCCAGCGATGAAGAACCGCCACGTGAAGGAGTGAGGAATGGAGCCGATCAGCATCGGCGGTGCCTGGACGTACACGCCCGCCCTTCACCGAGATGACAGGGGATGCTTTCTGGAGTGGTTCCGGGCCGCCGAGCTATCCGAATCGCTCGGGTACCGGCCGGAGGTCGCGCAGGCCAACTGCTCCGTATCCCGCCGGGGAGTAGTCCGGGGTGTTCACTTCGCCAGCGTTCCCCCCGGGCAGGCAAAGTACGTCACGTGCGTCAGCGGCGCCGTCCTTGACGTGATCGTGGATGTCAGGGTCGGCTCGCCCAGTTACGGGCAGTGGGAGGCTGTGCGCCTAGACGACACCAGCCGGCGCGCCGTGTTTCTTGCTGAAGGACTGGGGCACGCCTTCACCGCCATCAGCGATGAGGCGACGGTCATCTACCTGTGCTCGACCCCGTACTCGCCGGGACGCGAGCACGGCGTGCACCCGCTGGACCCGGACATCGGCATCGAGTGGCCGACGGATGCAGAACCCGTGCTGTCCGGAAAGGACGCCGCGGCCCCGACTCTCGAACAGGCGCGCCAGGCCGGGCTGCTGCCTGTTTACGCTGATTGCGAGGCCTACGTGGGGAGCCTGCGCCAGGCGGCGGATGCGCGGAACCCGGTGCCGGGCCGGTTATCCGGCAGGCCGGCTATCCGGCCGCTGCGCGGCGATGAGTTCTCCAACGGCGCGATGCAGCGCCGTCCGCCACTCGCCGATGGGCGGCACGCGAGGTTCCCGGGTCCCGGCCCAGGCGTCGTGACCAAGCACGCTGTAGGCGGGTCTCGGTGCCGGCCGGGACAGCGCGCTGCTCGGTATCGGCCGCACCCTGGCCGGATCGGCGCCGAGCAAGCCGAAGATCTCACGTGCCAGCCCGAACCAGGTTGTCTGCCCGCTACTAGTGGCGTGGTAGATGCCGGGCGCGGCCGTGGAATGGATCAGCGCGATGATCTGCCTGCCCACGTCCACGGTCCAGGTGGGCTGGCCATGCTGGTCGTCCACCACGTCGACCGTCGGCCGCTGGTCCTCGAGCTTGATCATCGTACGGACGAAGTTCGGCCCGTGCGCTCCGTACAGCCACGCCGTCCTGACGACATAGCCCGAGCCGGGCAGGCGGTCGAGCACGGCCCGCTCGCCGGCCAGCTTGGTGCGTCCGTAGGCGGTGCGCGGTGCCGGGACGTCATTCTCGGCGTACGGTCGGCCAGCATCCCCCGCGAAGACGTAATCGGTTGAGACCTGCACCATGCGGGCGCCGAGTTTCGCACAGCTCGCGGCCAGGTTGGCCGCGCCGTCGGCGTTGACGGCCAGCGCCTGTTCCTCGGCCGTCTCGGCATCGTCGACGGCGGTCCACGCCGCGCAGTTGACGACGACATCGGGCCCGCAGCGGGCGATCGCGTCGGTGACAGCGGCGGCGTCGGTCACGTCCAAGCCGGCCCGGTCCATCCCGGTCACAAGCTCTCCGCGGGCGGTCAGGGCGGCGACCAGGTCGGTGCCGAGCATGCCGCCGGCCCCTGTGACCAGCCATCGGGTCATGACACCCGCCCGGATCCTGCCGGAGCAGATGCCGCGCCCTGCCGCTTGAGCGGTTCCCACCAGGCGCGGTTGTCGGCATACCAGCGCACCGTTTCCTCCAGGCCCTGACGGAACGGGATACCAGGCTCGTATCCCATCGCCCGCAGGACGCTGTCATCAAGACTGTAGCGCCGGTCGTGCCCCTTGCGGTCAGGCACCTTTGTGACCATGTCCCATCCCGCGCCGCAGCACTCAAGAAGGGCAGCCGTCAGGTCCAGGTTGGTCAGCTCAGCGTCGCCGTTGATGTGATACGTCTGCCCTGGCCGGCCATGCTCCAGCACCAGCTGGATCCCCCGGCAGTGGTCGTCGACGTGGATCCAGCCGCGGACATTGCCGCCGTCACCGTAGAGGGGAACCTGCTGCCCGTCGAGCAGGTTGGTCACGAACAGCGGAATGACCTTCTCCGGATACTGGTAGGGGCCGTAGTTGTTGCAGCAGCGCGTGATGCGCACGTCCAGCCCGTGGGTGCGGGCGTAGGCCCTGGCCATCAGGTCGCCGCCGGCCTTAGCCGCCGAGTACGGCGAGTTGGGCTGCAGCGGCGCCTCCTCCGTCCAGGAACCCGACGCCACGCTCCCGTATACCTCGTCCGTGGAAACCTGCACCACCGGCCCGACCCCGGCGTCGAGGCATGCCTGCAGGAGTACCTGCACGCCGACCACGTTGGTGACGACGAACGGCGCCGCTCCGCTGATCGAGCGGTCCACGTGAGTCTCGGCGGCGAAGTTGATCACCGCGTCGTGGCCGGGCACGAGCGATCGCACGAGGGCGGCATCGGCGATGTCGCCCCGCACGAACCGCAGCCGGGGGTCGGCGGAGACCTGAGCCAGGTTGGCGGGGTTCCCGGCATAGGTCAGGTTGTCGAGGACCGTAACCGCCGCATCCTCGTAGCCGGGGTAGCCGCCCAAGAGCATCGTGCGCACATAGTGCGAGCCGATAAATCCGGCCCCGCCTGTCACCAGGATCCTCACGCAGCCTCCGCGCTCACAGTGCTTCCTCCCGACGTTCGCGCCCTCCGGCCGGCGCTCAGGAGCTGATCTGTACCTTGCTGTGGTCCCCGAGCACCAGGCGGTGCGCCTTGGGCACCTTGGGGGCGGGGGTCACCTCGACATGGTGCCCGATGAGGGAGGCTTCGATGCGGCGGACCCCCCGGATCGACGCCCCGGCCAGGACGATGGAGTACTCGATCTCGCTATCGGCGATCACACAACCAGGGGCGACCGAGGTAAACGGGCCGATGTAGGAGTCGGTCACCTCGGTACCGGCGCCGATGATAGCCGGACCCACGATCCGCGATCCGCTGACCCTGGCTCCGGCGTCGACGACCACCCGGCCGATCAGCTCGCTCGCCGCATCCACCACGCCGGCCACCGCCGGCTCGGCGCTCTCCAGCACGGTCCGGTTGACCTCCAGCATGTCCGTGACATTGCCGGTGTCTTTCCAGTAGCCCGAGATGACCGTGGAGGTGACCTTGCGGCCGTGGCGCACAAGCCACTGAATAGCGTCGGTGATCTCCAGCTCGCCGCGCCCCGACGGCGCCAGGCCGGCGACCGCCTCGTGCACCGCCGGCGTGAACAGGTACACCCCGACCAGGGCCAGATCGCTCTTGGGCCGCTGCGGTTTCTCCTCCAGGCCGATCAGCTGGCCCGCGCCGTCGAGCTCGGCCACCCCGAACTGCCGCGGGTCCTCCACCGCGGTCAGCATGATATGGGCGTCCGGCCTGGATGCCCGGAACTCCTCCACCAGCCCGGTGATGCCGCCCACGATGAAGTTGTCACCCAGGTACATCACGAAGTCGTCGTCGCCGAGGAACTCCCTGGCCACCAGGACCGCATGCGCCAGCCCGAGCGGGGCTGACTGCTGGATATAGGTCACTGTCAGTCCGAACGCCTGACCTGAACCGACCGCCGAACGGATCTCCGGCTCCGTATCGCCGACCACGATCCCCACCTCGGTGATTCCGGCGTCGCGGATCGCCTCCAGACCATAGAACAGCACGGGCTTGTTAGCCACGGGGACCAGTTGCTTGGCCGAGGTGTGGGTGATCGGCCGAAGCCGCGTCCCCGATCCTCCGGCCAGGACGAGGGCTTTCACGGTCCGGAAGCTTATCGCGGTAGGCGGCCCCCTTCGACCACCGTCTACGGTTTGGTCAAGACCACGATGAGCAGCCCTGACACGACCATGAGGGAGCCCACCCAGGTCAGCACGTTGGCACGCTCGTGCAACAGGACGACGCTCGCGGTCAGGATGACGATATAGCCGAGGGCGTTGAACGGGTAGGCCACGCTCAGCGGTACCCGCGCGAGCGCGGCCAGCCAGGCTACCGCGGAGACGCCGAAAACGACCAGGCCGAGCAGCACCCACGGCGAGGTGGCCGCACGAAGCGCCAGCGATCCGCCGGAATCGGCCGCGCGGGCCGATGCGATCTGCATGCCGTGCTTGAGCATCACCTGTCCGGTGGCCGCCGAGACGACGGCAAATAGCAACAGCGCAACGCTTGCGATCGTCAAATGACGCCTCCCTGGTGTTCGTTCACGCTCAGCACGCCCCGTTGAGCGGTTCCGCGGTGCCCGCTCCGGCCCGCCCGCAGCCGGACTAGCCTGACTCGCGTCCTGGCGGAGCGGGGCATCCGCGTCAGATGACTTCGACATGTTTCCTCTATGTGCGGCCGCCGGGGAGGGAACTCACGTGCATCCCGCGCAGACGACCGGCTTTCCCGGTTGTGCACGCCGTCCGCAGTGTACGCCGTGCGTAAACCGCGGTCTCGCTCAGCCAGTGCCCGCGCACGCCCGCCTCCGCGCTAGCCGTCGGCGTGGGCCGAGTCCCTGACCTCAGGCGCCGGGTTAGCGGTAGCGGCGGCCGACCGCGGCTGCGCCTGTACCGCGCCGGGCTCCAAGTCGAGGAAGGAGTAACGGCGGAGCCCGTGCTTGTGGAGCTGGTACTGCCCGCAGGTGCGCAGCACGCCCACGCCGTATTGGATACTCCTGCTCAGGTTGATCGACGACGAGTCGGTTTCGTACCGAGTCGGGCAGGATACCTCGCCGATCCTGGCGCCGACGGAGATGGCCTGGGCGATGATCTGATTGTCGAAGACGAAATCATCGGAGTTGCGCTCGAACGGCAGGGCGGCGAGCAGCGTGCTGCTGAATGCGCGCAGGCCCGTGTGATATTCGGACAGTTTCTGCTGGAGGAATACGTTCTCGACCAAGGTGAGGAACCGGTTAGCGACATACTTATAGCGGGGCATGCCGCGGGCGACCGAATTCTGCGCCAGGATGCGCGATCCGAGCACGAGGTCGTACTCGCCGTAAGCGATCATCGACGCCATGGCCGGAACGAGCAGCGGCGAGTACTGATAATCCGGATGCACCATGACGATGATGTCCGCGCCAAGCTCAAGTACTCGCCGGTAGCAGGTCTTCTGGTTTCCCCCGTAGCCTCTGTTGAGTTCGTGGCTGATCGGCTCCAGGCCAAGTTCACGAGCCACGGGGACCGTCTGGTCGGTGCTGGCGTCATCGACGAGCACGATCTCGTCGATGACTTCTCGGTCTAGTTCGGCTAGCGTACGCGCCAGCGTTGCTGCTGCGTTGTAGGCCGGCAACACAACGCCGACCCGGCGGCCATTGATCATCCCGCTAGTGTACGGCGCTGCCTCACACGCACTTGACGTAACAGGGGATCTCGCCTGGCAACGTTGATGCGGGACTGCCCAGGTTGTCGAGGAGATTATGATTCCACACCATGATGGTGAACGTCTTGTAGTGGTAAACATGCACGGGCGGCCCCGCGTGCAGGGCCGCGATGGCCGCGCTGGGGATCATGGAACTCCGGCGAAGGCTCCCGTCGCGGTTCGGGGTCGTGTCGGCGGTGTTAGTGACGATGAAGTTGGCAAAGTTGTGCCGCGGGTCAAACCAGTCCGCATTGGACTCGAAACTGCGTGGCACATTGCCGCTGAATTGCCACGACACCGTCCTGACCGCGACACGGCCCCCGCTGTCGAGCGTGATGAGATTCGCCTCGATGTAAGTACCGAGCCCGGTGGTGAGGTGGTGCGCCTCCAGCCAGGGAACGATCGCCTGCCCGCTGTCTGCCACCGGGGGCTGGGCGGCGCCGTAGCCGAGCGCGGCTAGATAGCAGGCCAGCACGCCCGCCGAAGCCCACGCCAGCGCCGACTTCAGCCGCCGCGGCACTCCGGCCAGCCGTCCAGGGACCATGCGCCCCGCCAGGACGGCGCCGAAGGGCAGCACGGCGACGATCTCCCGCGTGTCGAACACGCCGACGGGGATGACGCTGACCACATAGGCCGCCACGTTGATGGTGATCGCCGTGGCCAGGACCGGGGAGATCAGGTCGGCGGGATCGAAGAAGAACCGGAACGCGCGGAAGAACCCCCACGCCGCCAGGGCCACGCCGACCAGGTGCACCACGGCCAGGGCGACCCCGACGGCCATCGGCAGGCCGCCCAGGCCCGGACCGAGCAGGGAACCGTTCGAGAGGTGGAAGAAGTCGGCGCCGTAGACGTTGAGAATGCCCTCCAGCGTCAGCACGACGTGTTGCGGAATCTCGTCTATCGGGGCGGCTTTCGCCGCAAGCGGGAGGACCTGGTATCCGTGCAGGTCGCTGATCAGCCGCACGACGAGCGTGGCCACGCCGAACGACAGGATGCTCGCCGCGGCCAGGGACACCTCGTACCACTGGGAGGCCAGCGACCTGCGGTGACGCACCACGCCCAGCAGGACGCGGGCGCCGCAGACCACGGCGAGCGGCACCACCGCGTCGAGCAGCGCCACCTGATCGGCGATGATGACCCAGGTGAGTACCGCGCCGACGACAACCGGGACCCACCAGCGCCGCGGCGCGCGGTCCAGCAGGAGGAACAGCAGCAGCAGCGGGAGCTGGGTGCCCAGGTGGTCGGGCTGGGACAGCAGCAGGTGCGTGGCGTTGCCGAACTGGGGTGCGAGCATGATCCCGGCCGCGATCAGCAGGCGGATCAGCCCTTCCCGCCCGGTCGCCCGTCCCCGGGCCAGCAGGCCGGCCGCCAGCACCAGCAGCGTGTAGGTGATGGCGCCGCCGATGTGGACCACATCGGCGCCTAGGCCCCGGACCAGCTCGACGAGCGCGTACTCAGGGATTTCGGTCGGATAGTACGTCACGTCCCCCATGGTCCAGCCGCGCAGCAGCCAGTTCCCGTGCAGCATGTCCCAGGCCTGCAGCGCCTGGTCCGCGCCGTCCGAGGTAGCGGGATAGGTCCTGGACATCCGCAGGTAGGCAATGAACAAGACGACGGCGACCACGACAAACCCGGCCAGCCATGCCCACCGGGCTAGACGCCGGCGTCCGAGTTCTTCCTCGGTCATCCTCCGGGCGGGAACGTCGACTCGCACGTCCGGGACGGAACTCTCGTCTGACGTATCGGCGAATCCTCTAACCACGCCCAGACGTTAGCAGAAGCGCGAGCGCCTTCCCTTCATCGGGACCACGACGTGACTTGTCTCGTACTTCGTCGTCCGCGATACCATGCAACATCTGGGCGGGACGGTCAGTGGAGGTAGAGAAGTACCTCCACTGAACTCTCCGTCGGATGAAATCAGGGTCAGCATTCCCACGGACGGAATCATGCAGAAAGTTGGCGGAGAGCCCCAGACGCTCGTCCGCGACCCTGAATCCGCCGGGGACGGTGCCCGCGGTACCGGCGGACGTCTCCGGGGGCTGAACCCGTCGCTGGCGGCGCTGATCACCTGGGTCGTGTGCCTGCCGGTGGCCTTCGCGGCGGCCACGCTGGGTCCGGCCGACCCGTTCCGGCTGCGTGTCGCGATGGTCCCGGTCGTGGTGGCTGTCGGCGGCGTGATCGCCGTCGGCGTCGCCTCGCGGCGGCTGCCGGCCGATCTGGCCAGCGGGATCGGGGCCGGGCTGTTCGGCGGGTGGGTGGCGTTCACGCTGCGGACGGCGCTGCACGGCACGCCGTTCGGGTTCGGCGGGATGGGCAGCGATGCGGGCCGGCTGGCGGCCATGGCCAACAGGTACGCCAGCACCTGGCACAGCAGTGACGGGATCGTGCCGTCGGTGCCGTCGCATTACCCGCCGCTGTTCCCGTGGCTGGTGGGCCGCACGTCCGCGCTGGTCCACGTGCCGGCCTGGCAGCTGCTCGGCCCGGCGGAGACTATCACCTTGTCCTTCGCGGTGATTGCCGGCTACGTGCTATGGCGGTACCTGGCACCCGGCCCGGTGGCCCTAGCGGTGACCCTGCCGGTGCTGCTGTGCTTCTCGCTGCCGGTGAAGGCGTTCGAGATCCTGGCCCTGGTGGTGTTCGTCCCGTGGGCGGTGGCCACGTTCGGCGACCCGCCGCGGGGACGGCTGCACTGGCTGCCGGCCGGGCTGATCGGCGGCTTGAGCATCGTACTGAACTGGGCCTTCATCATCTATGGAGCGCTGGGCATCCTGGCGCTGGCCGTGCTCACCTGGCGGGCCAGCCCGGACCGCGCGCGGTATGCCCGGCACGTGGCGCTGACGGTCCTCGTCGCCCTGGTCGTCGCTTCCTGGTACCTGATCCCCTATCTGGGCTGGGGGCTCCTGCATGGTTCCAGCCAGGTTGATGACCTGTTTCAGGGCGGCGGTATCCAGGACAGCCCGCTGCTGTTCCTGTCCCCGACACCGCTCGGCGTCCTGGAACTGATCGGCGTTATCGGGCTGGTCTGGTGGCGCGGCCGGGTGTGGTGGGGAAGGCCGCTGCTGCTGCTGGCCGGCAGCGCCTACGCCTACTGGCTCCTGGGCCTCGCCTCCTTTAGCCTGAGCGGCCACACCCTGCTGCTGCAGGACACTCCCCGGCTGATCGGCCCGCTGCTGGCGGCGGCCGGGGTGCTGACCATCGCGCACACCGCCCCCGGCGTCGTGCGCCGGCTCTCCATCCGCACCGTCCCGGCCGGGCTGCCGGCCCTCGGCCTGTGCCTGCTGGTCATCTGGACCGCCGTCACCGCATGGCAGGCGTGGATGCCGGGCGGTCCCGCCTCGGCGACCGGGCTGTACCAGCCCGCCGTGAGCACCGCAATCAATGAGGCGACCAATGCGTTCACCACCGCGTTGCCCGACGGAAGCTACTCAGCTGTCGCGCCGCCCAGCCTGCACAAGCCATGGTTCCCCACCGATCCCATCAAGAAGGACGTGGCATCCGTGCTCGGGGCGAGCGCCGCACCGGTCACCCTGACCACCTCAGAGGAACTGTTCGCCTACGTGAACTGGCCCGGCTATATCCCCGTCTCCATGGGCGCGGCAGGCACCAATACCGACTGGCCCGCCAGGTACGCTGCCCTGCGGGAGCTTTCCCGCGTCACCGACCCGGCCGCGTTCGCCGCCGCGTCCGCCCGCACCGCGTTCGGCCCCATCGACGTGTTCATTCTCCAGCGCAGCGGCCCGGCCCGCTGGACCTGGCCGCCTTTTGACGCTCCCTATCCCGTCATCACTTTCACGCCCGCCCAGTTCAGCCCGGACGCCTTCACCGTCTTCACCGACCTGCCGGGCAATTACGTGCTGGCCGTCCGGCGGCCACCGCGAAACGGATAACCACAGCCATGCG
>Ga0207657_10001626_pt1 | contig 24207 bp, 22 predicted proteins | sample KBSC33metaG_FD_184316 | JGI IMG/M metagenome (GOLD analysis project Ga0207657, IMG submission 184316) | Corn rhizosphere microbial communities from Kellogg Biological Station, Michigan, USA - KBS C3-3 metaG (SPAdes) (version 2) | ecosystem: Host-associated > Plants > Roots > Rhizosphere > Soil ... | reverse complement strand
TGCCCCGTGAGGATTCGAACCTCAATTGACGGAGTCAGAGTCCGTAGTCTTACCTTTAGACGACGGGGCACCAATGAAGGCGCGCGAGATAGGCAAGGCTGCCGGGCCTGTCAACGCATCGGGGCCGCCCTTGCCGGTTCGGGCGCTTTCGGACTAATCAGGGCCCAAGTACCGGCGGCCTGTGGCTGATTCCCGGAGAACATAAGAGACGATCGATGGTTGAGCGCGCCCAGAATGCGGCGCAGTCGTCCGACGCGAACCGTCGGACAGCGGCGCACCCGCCCCGCTCCCCGCGGGCCTCGGCGATGCGTGGTACCTATGCCGCCCTCGATCTTGGCACCAACAATTGCCGGCTTCTGATCGCGCGCCCGGCGGGTGACGGCTTCATCGTGATCGACGCTTTCTCGCGCATCGTGCGGCTGGGCGAGGGCCTCGCCAAATCGGGCAAGTTGAGCGACGCCGCGATGGATCGCGCGGTCGCCGCGCTCTCCGTCTGCGCGGAGAAACTGAAAAGGCGCAACGTCACTCTGGTGCGCTCGGTCGCGACCGAGGCCTGCCGCCGTGCCACCAATGGCGGCGAATTCGTCGCGCGCGTGCTCGCGGAAACCGGCATCCGGCTTCAGATCATCACCGCCGAGCAGGAGGCGCGGCTGGCGGTCATGGGCTGTCATGCCCTGCTCGAACCCGGCACCGGCCCGGCTCTGGTGTTCGACATCGGCGGCGGATCGACCGAGCTGGTGCTGCTCGACGATCCCATCGGCGATGAAAGCGGGGCCGCGCACGTCGGCGACTGGTTCTCCGCGCCCTGGGGCGTGGTCTCGCTGAGCGAGAGCGAGCCGCATGTCGGCGACGACGAAGCCGAATTGCGCGCGGCCTATGACCGAATGCGCGCCCGCGTGAGCGAGGCGTTCGCGCCGTTCGCCGCCACGCTAAAACGGCGCGGCGTCGGCGACGGCGGACGCTTGCTCGGCACCAGCGGCACGGTCACCACGCTCGCCAGCCTGCACCTGGATCTGCCCAATTACGATCGGCGCGCGGTCGACGGCCTGATCGTGCCCGCCGAATCGATGCGCGCGCTGAGCCAGCGGCTGGCGGGCATGAATGTCTCGCAACGCGCCCAACTCGCCTGTATCGGCAATGAGCGCGCCGACCTGGTGGTGGCCGGCTGCGCGATCCTGGAGGCGATTTTGGATTTGTGGCCGGCCCAACGGCTGAGCGTCGCCGATCGCGGCATTCGCGAGGGCATATTGCGCAGCCTGATGGCGCACGAGCTGCGCAAGTGAGCCGCGGCGGATCGGGCGGGCGCGTGCGCGTCCGCACCGGGCGCGGACGCACCGCGGCCTCGACGCGCTGGCTCGAACGGCAATTGAACGACCCCTATGTCCGCCGCGCCAAGGCGGAGGGCTATCGCAGCCGCGCCGCCTATAAATTGATCGAGCTCGACGAACGGTTCGGGCTGCTCAAGAGCGTCAAGCGCGTGCTCGATCTTGGCATCGCGCCAGGGGGCTGGAGCCAGGTCGTTCGCCGCGTCCAGCCCAAGGCGCGGATCGTCGGGATCGACCTGCTGCCGACCGATCCGATCGAAGGCGTCACGATCCTGCAGATGGATTTCCTCGACGATAACGCGCCCGTGATCCTCGCCGAGGAACTGGGCGGAAAGGCGGATCTGGTCCTGTCGGACATGGCCGCGAACACCGTCGGCCACCAGCAGACCGACCATCTGCGAACGATGGGGCTGGTCGAGGCGGCCGCCTATTTCGCGGGCGACGTGCTCGCGCCCGGCGGCGCCTTCGTCGCCAAGGTGCTGGCGGGCGGCGCGGACCATGATCTGGTGGCGCTGCTCAAGCGCATGTTCGCGACCGTGAAGCACGCCAAGCCGCCCGCGAGCCGCAAGGATTCGTCCGAATGGTATGTCATCGCGCAGGGCTTCAAGGGCATGCCTGCGGAAACCAGGGCCGAACCGGCACCCTGATCGGAAATTGACGTTGCGTGAGGGCGGTTGGCCGTCGGGCGCGCTCATTTCGGGACTGGCGAATGCGTATCGGCTCCCTGGCCTCGCCGCCTTGCGCTGACAAGGAACCGTCGGTCATCCTTGGGCATATATGTCGAACGCGGTTTTCGTCCTTGCGGCATTTCCACCAGGGACACGGCACCGGGAGAAAATCATATGAAGGCGATCGTCGCGACGGATCAGGCTGCGGGAACGGCCGGGATGACGCTGATGGAGCGACCCAGGCCGCAGCCGGCGATAAATGATGTCCTCGTTCAGGTTCACGCGTCCGGGTTCGTCCCGACCGAGCTGACATGGCCCTCGACCTGGACCGATCGCGTCGATCGTGCGCGGACGCCATCAATTCCCGGGCACGAATTGGCCGGAGAGGTCGCCGCTCTCGGCTACGGCACGACCGGGCTGTCGGTGGGGCAGCGCGTGTTCGGCCTTGCCGACTGGTATCGAGACGGAACGCTGGCGGAGTATGTGGCGATCGAGGCGCGCAATCTCGCGCCGCTGCCGGGCGATGTCGATTTCATCGTGGGCGCGAGCCTGCCGATCTCGGGCCTGACCGCGTGGCAGGGACTGTTCCAGCATGGCCGCCTGCAGGCTCGCCAGAGCGTCCTCGTTCACGGCGCGGCCGGCGCAGTCGGCTCGATCGCAACGCAGCTCGCCCGTGAAGCAGGGGCCTACGTCATCGGCACCGGACGCGGCGCCGATCGTCAGAAGGCGCTCGATTTCGACGCGCAGGAGTTCGTCGACCTTGAAAACGATACGCTGGACGATGTCGGTAAAGTCGATCTGGTGTTCGACGTCATCGGCGGTGACGTCGGGAAACGGTCCGCGGCCCTGGTTCGAACCGGAGGAACATTGGTGTCCATCGTCGGGCCGGTCGAGGCGCGGCCCGCCGATGGCATCGCAATCGACTTCATCGTCGAATCGGATCGTGCCCAACTCACCGAGATCGTCCAGCGGGTGCGGCAGGGGCGGCTGCGGACGAACATAGGCGACGTCTCAAGTCTCGATGACGCCGTTGCCGCCCTCAACCCGACCGAACGACGCACGGGCAAGACGATCATCCGCGTTCGTCCGTGAGCGGCTGAGACCGCGCTGATCTGCCTTCGACGGCGGCAAATGCGGCGGGGGTCAACCGCCTAAGAGCGCTTGCTCCCGCAGCGAGGCAAAGTGCCCCACGTCCTCGCTTGACAGGAAGCGGCGCACCGCCTGATGGAAAAGATCGGCCTGTTCGATATTCAGTATGTGGACACCCGGAAGCATGACGAGTTCGGCATTGGGGATTGCCGCCGCAATCTCCACGCTGTGTTCCGGCTTTGTGACGGTATCGCTCTCGCCGCCGATCACCAATGTTGGGGACGTGATGAGGGAAATGGGCCGCCTCAAATCGACGTCGCGGAGCGCGGCGTAGCAGCCGGCCAGCCCCAGGGGCGGCGTCGCCAGCACCATTGCGCGGAATTCGTCGATGATAGCGTTCGGCTCGGCGAACCAGGAGGCCGGGAACCAGTTGCGAACGAAGCCGTCGGCGATCTCCTCCATCGTCTCCGCGGCCAGGACGTTACGGATCAGCGCGTCGAACGGCAGTTCGGCGGCGAGAAAGGGCGAGGTGTTCGAAAGCACCAGGCGGATGACGCGACGCGGCGCATAGATGCCCAGCCACTGGCCGACAAAGCCACCCAGCGACAGGCCCAGGAAATGGACCTGGTCGATGCGAAGATGATCGAGCAGTTCGACAACGTCGCGCCCCAGACGATCGAGCGAATAGGGGCCCGTCGGCGCATCGGAACCGCCATGGCCGCGCATATCGTAGCGAAGGAGCCGAAAAGACTCGCCAAGCGTCGCGACCGAGCGGTCCCACATGTGCAGATCGGTTGCGATCGAATTCGATAAGGCGAGTACCGGCCGCCCGGCGTCTCCGTCGAGGCGATAGGCGATGCGACAGCCATCGCCCGTGATGAAGAATTGATCCTCGCTCATGGTCTGTTCCTTCGTGGTTGGAGCCCGTTGCTCCACTCACGCCGGCTACGGCTGGCAGCAGCTCGGATAAATTACTAAGATCGAGCAATCTTTGTAGGATTCACGGACAATGGATCGGCTCAAGCTTCATGACCTTCGCTGCTTTGCCGCGGTCGCGACGGAGGGGAGCTTTCAGGCCGCGGCCGTGGCATTGAATCGGTCTCATCCGTCGGTGTTCGCCGCAGTCGCAAGGCTGGAGCAGCAACTGGGACTCACGCTGCTCGACCGCAGCGGCTATCGCGTCGCCCTGACCGAAGCGGGGCGCATGTTTCAGGCGCGCGCCGAAATAGCGCTTCGGGAATTCGAGGGTCTGCAGCGCTTTGGGAGGCAGCTGGGCAGCGGCGAGGAGACCCTCCTGCGGATCGTCATCGGCGATCTATGCCCGAGGCCGCCAATCCTGAAGCGGCTCAGCGACTTTTTCTCTGACCATCTGAGAACCCGGCTGCACCTGGATTATGAGGCGGTCGGCGGTCCGCTCGAGCGGCTGATCGAGGGAGACGCCGATCTCATGTTCCACCGCGCGGATCGGAATGACCCGCGCCTTGAGCGGATCCCGCTTTACGAGATTGCGATGGTGCCGGTCGTCGCACCCGGCTTCCTGCCGTTCGCTGCCACGGAAGATCTTACGCCGAACCAGATGCGGCCGTTCGTCCAATGCGTGATCCGCGATACGGCGAGATCGTCCTCATCGGAAAACCATTTCCTGATCGAAGGCGCGCATCAATGCTCGGCACCCGACCAGATGATGAAGAAAGAGCTGATTCTCCACGGTCTCGCCTGGGGGCATCTTCCCTCGTGGCTCATCGAGGAAGAGCTTGGCGACGGCCGGCTGATCAGTATCGCCGGGCCGGGTCTGCCTGGCCGGACGGAGGAACTCGCCATCGTGCGGTGCCGGCGACCTTCGCACGGTCCCGTCATGACGGCGCTCTGGCAACGCCTGAGCGAGTGCCGATGGTAGGTAGGCGCCAATCGGAATAGCGGAATCGCACCCGCCATCGAAATCCTGGCATCCCCATCGGGAATTGGCGTCACAGCAGGGCAAAGCGCGCATACGCCTTGTCGCTGCAACGGCGGCAGTTGGGCCGGTTGCGGACGGACCGCTTTGATCTGGATATATCGCTTAACGGGCATTCATGCCTTTGAATCCCGCTTGATGACCTATGCTGTGCGGCCTCGCTTTCTTTTTCGAAGTAGGGAATATCGCGGCATGCATACGCGCCAGCTTCGCACCTTCGTCGCCGCTGCTTCGACCTTGAATTTCACCCGTGCGGCGGATGCGGTTAACCTAGCACCGTCGAGCGTCTCCGAGCAGATCCAAGCGCTCGAGAATGAATTGGGCACGGCGCTGTTCGACCGGTCGCGCCGCGGATTTCAGCTAACGCCAGCAGGCGAACGCTTCCACGATTATGCGCGAGAGCTCCTGGAATTGACCGACGAGGCACGCGCTTGCGTGGCAGCGGCGGGCGGGAAAGACCGGGGAACGATCGAGGTCGGTGCGCTGGAGTCGCTGGCTGCATTATGGCTCCCACCGCTTCTCAGCAGATTCCTTCGGTATCAGCCTGACATTTCCGTGAACGTGAGGATCGCCAACAGCAAGACCTTGCGAAGCTCGGTGCGAAGCGGGGATTTGGACGTCTGCATTGCTCTTGGCGCTGCTAGTGCGGACGACGATCTTCTGCACCGTTCCGCCGATCACAGTCCGATAGTGGTCGCCCTTTCCAGCGACCACCGCCTCTCGGATCTGGCCAGCCTAACCCTCCAGGATCTTTTCGACGAGGCCTTCATCGTGACAGGGACCGGTTGCGTATACCGGCAGATGTTCGACCGGGCGTTTTCAGTTTACCGCAATCGACAACCCGCGATCGCGAGCGAAGTGGGCAGTATCGCCGCCACAATGGCCATGGTCGCCGCGGGACTGGGCTGTGCAATCGTGCCTCGTATTGCCGTGACGCAACAAGCGGGGATCGCGTTGTTGCCGCTCGTGGATATCGCGGTCTTGCCGATTACTGTGTCTTGGAGACGGCGCCGCGTTCAACGCCCTGCGCTGCGACGCTTTCTGGCGGAGGCGTTGCCGGGCTGCACGTCAGACGAGGCGGTGCCCGCCATCGACATGCAGCACCGTCCCCGTGGCGAAGCCGTTGCGTAGGAGGAACCGGATGGCGTCTGCAATGTCCTCCGGATGTCCGATCCGGCCGACGGGCAGGCGCTTCGCCATGGCGTTGAGTGTGGCCTCCCTCGCATCCCCGGCGACATGCTGCCAAAGGGGCGAATCCACCCAACCAGGCGACACCACATTGACCCGAATGGGGCCCAGCTCAATTGCGAGCGCATAAGCGAGTGAGGCCAGTGCGCCGTTGATGGCCGCCACCGCCGAACCGCGGGCGGCTGGTCGGTATGCGGCGATTCCCGAGGTGAAGGTCAGCGAGCCGGTCGGCGATAGCAAGGGAGCCCCATATTTTGCGAGCAGCAGCGGGCCGAGCAGCTTGGAATCGATAACGCGACGCACGGCCTTCAGCTGTAGATCGGGTAGCAGTCGATAGGCGCCTTCGATATCCGCAGCTGTTGTCACGATGTGATCAAGCGGACCGGTCCTTTCGAACATCCGCGCGACGTCGCGTTCCCGGCCAATATCTGCAATCATGATCAGCAACTTACGATGGGCGCCGAGTTTCGCCCGTGCTTCGGAAAGCCGTGCCTCGGACCGGCCGGCGATGATGACCTCAGCACCGTCATCAAGCAGCATCCTGGCAAGCGCCAAACCCATCCCGGAGCTTCCGCCCGCGATAAGGATGCGGTCGACGTTCTTCTGCGAGGTTGATTTCATTTGGGATCTCCTTCCTCCCCGGGATTAGCGGGCGGTGATCGGACAAGCCTTTGTCCAAAGACGCTGGACGGAGGAAACGGGAATGCCGGAAGGATGGATTCGGCGATTCCGAATGCCTGCCGATTGCTTGGGAGAGGGTGGAGTTTCCCTACTGAATCCGGAAACCGAGATTGGATCCGGATCCTCGGCGCAAGCGGTAGGGCGGCCGGCCGCCTCCGTTAGCTGGCGGAGTCATTACAGTTCAGCGCGCATACAAGCAGGCGAGGCAGCTAGCGAACGCTGACCTCAATGCTCTTTTCGCCAATGTCGAAAATATTTGACATCACCCGTTGGTCGGCGGCATGGTGTTAAAGATATTAGACATGGGAGTCGAGAGGTGGAGCAGCGCGAATTTCTACAAATAGCGGCTGCAGGCGTGAACGCGGTCGCTGGATCGTGTGGAGCGGCGCCACCTCACCGAGCTTTCCAGTCGAAGGCGCAGAGTGGCTCGACCGCACGCTTTCCCGTTCGTGCGGCATCCGTATCGTACCGGGCGCCAAGCCCTTTTCCCCCGAGAAAATGCCCGATCTTATCGCCCAAGAGGCGACCGGCTGCGGGACGCCTGAGCCTACGAATGACACCTGTGCGATCGGAAACTCGGGAGGAGACTTGAGGTGAATATGCGATTTTCGCTGAGCATGGTCGCAGCAATGTTCGTGGCGCATTCCGCAATGTCCGAGCCATTGATGCTCGGGCCTCCGATGGGAGCCGCATGGACGGCGGTATATGGCTTGCCTCCCGGCAAACCCGATAGCTTTGTTCCCCAGGCACGCACGATCGGCGCGAAATCGACCCGCCTTACTTTATACTGGAGCCAGTTGGAGCCTGCTCCACAGGTCCGGCGGTGGGACGAACTCGACGCTTATCTGGCACAGCTCGGGCCAGCGGATGAGGCGGTGCTGACGCTTGCCTCCTCGTCGCCTTGGGCGACTCAGGTATCGGGCTGGGTATTCCCATCATCGCCCGCGAAGGATCCCAAAGCCTATTATGCGTTCGTCCGCGCTGTGGTCGAGCATGCGAAGGGCAAGATCCGCTTTTTCCAGAGCGATCCCGAACCGAACAACCCATTCTACTGGTCGGCGGGTGTGGATGCCTTTGCAGCGCAGCAGGCCATATTCTATCGCGCCGTGAAGGATGCTGATCACGCAGCCCTGGTTGTGCTGGGAGGGTGCGATGGGCTTTTCGACCCGGCCGGGAAAGATCCGCTCCCGCATCAGGACAATACCCTATCCTTTTACAGCGCGCTGATAGCGAAGACGGCCGGATCATATGATGTTTTCGATCTGCGCCTTTACGCCAACCCCTATACGATCCCCGACAGAGTGGCCTGGGTGCGGCACGAGATGGAGAAGCACGGTGGCCTCAAACCAATCGTCGCCACCGAATATGATGGTCCGGCCTTCTTTGATTTTCATTCCAACCGCCGGTTTGCGTCGCTGCTGATGGCGCCGGGAGCTGGGCCGGCGGCTGTTCATCAGCTGCGGCAGATGCCCGACCTGCCACCCCAAACCCGGATGTTTTTGCCCGACGCGCCCCCCGAACTAGCGACTCGCCTGCTGACCTTGGCGACCGAGGACTTGGTTGTTCGCAATCTGATGGCGCTGGCGAGCGGGGTTCAAAAAACGATGTTCTGGGACATCTGGCATCAAAGCGACCCGGGCACTCCCAATGACCTGTTCTATGGCCGATACCGCCTGCTCGAACGCACAAGCGACGGGCGGCTTGTTCCCGGCTCCCTGGCCAAGCCTTTCGCTGCCTTGGCCGCGCGCCTTAGCGATGCGGTGGCGGCAGAACGGATCGTCGATGCCGCGCAGCCTGACCTATACGTCATTCGCATCGATCGCGCAGCGCGCAGGCCTTTATTCGTCGCGTGGGTGCGACCCAATATGTTGGGCGACGCAGCCGGACCGCGCACGCTGACGGGCTCGTGGCTTCATGGCAACCGTAGAGTCTCGTCGCTGAATGGATCCGCAATCCGTGAGCCTGACGGGGTCATACGGGTCTCGGCCACTCCCGTTTTCATCGAGTAGCCTCTTGCCGCATGCCCGACGGCTAATGCAGATCCAGCCGTATCGGGCCTGCTTTTCAAATCCTTCTGGGAGTTCAGCCGCATGTCACAAGATCCAATCATGGACCGCATCACGGCTGCCATCGGCCAGCTCCATGCGGGAGACCGTGGGGGTGCCCGCGAGGCGTTAGATGCCATCTGGCGCGATTTGGGCGACGATCCAGACCCGTTCCACGTGTGCACGCTTTCACATTACATGGCCGATACCCAGGACGACCTCCAGCGGGAACTGGAATGGGATTTGCGCGCCCTAGACGCTGCTGATCGCGTGAGTGATGGTCGGGCAGAAGAGCATCATGCCTCGCTCTCGATCAAAAGCTTCTACCCGTCCCTGCATCTGAACGTGGGCGATGTGCTCTTCAGGCTGGGCGACCTCGATCGTGCGAGCGAACATGTTCGGGCCGCGGAGGGCGCGTTGGAACACCTTCCGCAATCGCCATATGCCGAGATGACGCGTAAAGGTGTAGCCGCGCTCGCACAGCGGGTCGCTGCCGCACGCAGCTGATTCCGCTGCGTTAACCGCGGCCGCATAGAGGACGTCCGGCCATCCTTCCCATGCGCGGTGTGGCGGCCTTAGGGTCAGCTGAGCGGCGCTTTGACGGCTATGGCGATTTCGAGCCGGATTATCATCCGGCAGTGGAAAATCCTGGAAAAACAATAAGCTAGAGCGAGGGCTCCGATGCGATCGGGGCGGGTGCCCGCAGACCGGCTCGGAAGCAGCCGCATCCCTGTGACCGAAACCCTATCCCCCGATCAGATGCAGCACCACGTTGCGCCGGTGCGTGCGGTGCCGGCGACCTTCGCACGGTCCCGTCATGACGGCGCTCTGGCAACGCCTGAGCGAGTGCCGATGGTAGGTGCGCGCCAATCGGAATCGCGGAATCGCACCCGCCATCGGAAATTGCGGCCGAACATCACGCATTCCCCGAGACCAAACAGCAGCCGGCTGGACAATGATAATGTCGGCTTTTATATATTTCAGGAAATTCTGAAACTTCTAAAGGTACTCACGTGGCCGAGCTTTCGTCACTCGTTCAGCGCTTCGTCCTGCATTTCGGCGAGATGGGGAGCAGGTGGGGCGTCAATCGCACCGTGGGCCAGATATACGCCTTGCTGTTCCTCTCCGACCGGCCACTGATCGCGGACGAGATCGCCGAGGCGCTCGGCATGTCGCGGTCGAATGTGAGCATGGGCTTAAAGGAGCTCGAGGCGTGGCGGCTCATCCGCAAGCGCCACATGCCCGGCGATCGGCGCGACTATATCGAAGCGCCGGACGACATCTGGCAAATCGTGCGCATCCTCGCCGAGGAGCGGCGCAAGCGTGAGGTCGATCCTACGCTCTCGCTTTTGCGCGACATCATTCTCGAGACTCCGGCGTCGGCTGAAGAGAAGCACGCCCAGGCCAAGATGCGGGAGATGCACGACTTCATCGATCTGCTCACGGGCTGGGCGGATGACGTGCAGAAGCTTGATAACCATAGCCTGATGAGGTTGCTGGCCCTGGGACGAGGGGTGTCGCGTATTCTCGAAATCAAGGGCAAGGTGACCGCGCTTGGCTCCCGGCGAAGAGCGGCGGGTGATGGGGGGCGGACATGATGGATGCCGTTCTCCTGGCGCGCGCGCAATTCGCCTTCACCGTGTCGTTCCATTTCATCTTCCCCGCTTTTTCGATCGGGCTGGCGAGCTACCTGATGGTGCTCGAAGGATTGTGGCTGAAGACCGGTCGGGGCGTATATGCGAACCTCTATCGTTACTGGCTCAAGATCTTCGCGGTCGCCTTCGGCATGGGCGTCGTGTCCGGTCTGGTCATGTCCTATCAGTTCGGCACCAACTGGTCGGTCTTCTCGACCAAGGCGGGTCCCGTGATCGGGCCGCTCATGGCCTATGAGGTGCTGACCGCCTTCTTCCTTGAGGCGGGCTTCCTCGGCGTGATGCTGTTCGGCATATCGAAGGTCGGGCGCGGCCTCCATTTCTTCGCGACCTGCATGGTGGCGCTTGGCACCTTCATCTCCGCCTTCTGGATCCTATCGGCCAACAGCTGGATGCAGACGCCCGTAGGCTATGCGATCAATGCCAAGGGCCAGTTTGTGCCGGCGGGCTCGTGGCTGCCGATCATCTTCAACCCGAGCTTCCCCTTCCGCCTCGTCCATACGGTGATCGCCGCCTATCTCACGACTGCGCTCGTGGTCGGCGGCGTCGGTGCGTGGCATCTGCTCAAGGACCGGACGAACCCGGGCGCGCGCAAGATGTTCTCGATGGCCATGTGGATGGCGGCCCTGGTTGCGCCGATCCAGATCCTTGCCGGCGACGCGCACGGCCTCAATACGCTCGAGCATCAGCCCGCCAAGGTACTGGCGATGGAGGGGGACTATCATCCGAGCCCCGACGGCGCGCCGCTGATCCTGTTCGGCCTCCCGAGCAATGCTGAGGCACGCGTCCGCTACGAGGTCGCGATACCGAAGATGGGCTCGCTGATCCTCAAGCATGACTTGAACGCGCCGTTGCCGGGGCTGACCGATTTCCCTCGTGCCAAGTGGCCGCCCACGCCGATCGTGTTCTGGTCGTTCCGGATCATGGTCGCGCTCGGCTTGGCCATGCTCGGCCTCGGCCTCTGGAGCCTGCTCGCTCGCGCGCGGCGACGCCTCTACGACTGGCCATGGCTGCACCGTGCCGCCGTCGCGATGGGGCCGGCCGGCTTTGTGGCGGTCATCGCGGGCTGGATGACGACCGAGGTCGGGCGCCAGCCTTATACTGTCTACGGCCTCTTGGAGACCGCGCACTCGCACTCGCCGCTGGCCGCGCCGGCGGTGGCCGCCTCGCTGCTCGCGTTCGTGCTGGTCTATTTCTTCGCATTCGGGGCCGGCACGATGTATCTTCTTCGCCTGATGGCCAAGCCGCCGGAACCGGGCGAGGCCGAGCCTCCCCATGTTCCGCAGCGCGCGGCCGGAATCACTCCGGCGCCCGCTGTCGGCGATGCAATTCCGGGGGCGGAGTAACGGCCATGGGAAGCATCGATCTCACCATCATATGGGCCGGAATCATCGGCTTCGCGGTCTTCGCCTACGTCGTGATGGACGGCTTCGATCTCGGCATCGGCATCCTCTTCCCGAGCTTCGCCGTCGGCGACGAGCGCAACCAGGCCATGAACTCGATCGCGCCGGTGTGGGACGGCAATGAGACCTGGCTGGTGATGGGCGGCGGCGGGCTTCTTGCCGCCTTCCCGCTCGCTTATGCGATCATCCTGCCGGCGACCTATCCGCTGATGATCGCGATGCTGCTCGGCCTCGTCTTCCGCGGCGTCGCCTTCGAGTTCCGTTGGCGCGACGCACGTCATCGTCCGATCTGGGATATCGCATTCACGCTGGGATCGGTCGTCGCGGCGCTGGCACAGGGAATGACGCTCGGCGCAATTCTCCAGGGCATCCGCGTCGAGGGCGGCGCCTATGCCGGAGGCTGGCTCGACTGGTTGAGCCCGTTCAGCCTATTGACCGGTGTCTCCGTCGTCGTCGGCTATGGCCTGCTCGGCGCCACATGGCTTGTCTGGAAAACGGATGGTGCCGCGCAGGCTCACGCGCGCCGGCTTGCGCTGTGGCTCGGGGCCGCGACGCTCGTCATGCTGGCGGCGGTGAGTGCGGCAACGCCTTTCCTCGCCTACGATTATTGGCGGCATTGGTTCGCCATGCCGGGCATCCTGCTGACGGCCCAGGTGCCCTTGCTCGTGGCGATCGTCGCCTTTGCCTTCTTCTGGAGCCTGCGTCGCGGTGCCGAGCGGCTGCCGTTCCTGCTGGCGCTTGGACTCTTCCTGCTCGGCTTCGTCGGGCTCGGGATCAGCATCTATCCCTACGTCGTGCCGCGCGCGGTGACGATCTGGGACGCGGCCGCACCGCCCCAAAGCCAGCTCTTCATGCTGGTCGGCGCAGTCGTGATCGTGCCGGTCATCCTTGCTTACACCGGTTGGGCCTATTGGGTGTTCCGCGGCAAAGTCGGCACGCAAGGCTATCATTGATGGAGACGCAACGTCCCTTCTGGAAGCGGCTGCTCTGGATGCTCGGCATTTGGGCCGCGAGCGTCACGTCGCTTGGTATCGTGGCATGGATCATTCGATTGGCTGCGCATGCTTGATGTGAGCCATAGGCGAGATCAAGGCGACGTTGCATCCCCGTGACCGAAACCTATTCCCCGATCAGATGCAGCACTACGTTGCGCCGGTGCGGGCGGTGGCGGTGTTCGAACAGATAGAGGCCCTGCCAGGTGCCGAGCACGAGTCGGCCGTTCACCAGCGGGATCGTGAGCGAGACCTGAGTGAGCGCAGTCTTGAGGTGCGCGGGCATGTCGTCCGGCCCCTCATCGTCATGCTCGTACGCGGAGGGATCTTCGGGCGCTATCCGGCCGAAGAAGGCGACCAGATCGTCCTTCACCTCGGGCGCGGCATTTTCCTGGATCAGCAGGGATGCGGAAGTATGGCGGCAGAACAGCGTGAGCAGGCCGTTCTGCAAATCCTGGTCGCCGATCCAGCGCGTCACCTCGCGCGTTATCTCGTACAGGCGCTGGCCCGACGTCTGGATTTCAAGCGCGGTCGAGACCTGGTGCATGCCGCGCGTCACGCCGCCGCGCGCAAGGTTGCGCGCACGCCTTTGTGGCCGGTGTCATAGTGGATCGCGGATTTGAGCGTCGTGGCCATCACGTTGACCAGTTTGGAGCCGAGGCCGGTGCCCTTGACCGCGCCATCCCCGGGCATGCCGACGCCGTCATCCTCGATGCGCACCAGGAACGTGCCGCCCTCCGTCTTGAGTTCGACGCGGACCTCGCCGGCTTCGTTCGGCCCATACGCATATTTGCACGCATTGGAGACGAGTTCGTTGACGATCAGGCCGACCGCGACCGCTTTATCCGTATCCAGCGTGAGCGGCTCGGCGGACAGTGACAGGGTGCGCGGCGCCTCGGGCGTCGACCAGGTTTCCTCGAGATCGGCCAGCAGCGCCCCCAGATAATCGGCCATCTCGACCCTATTGACCGAATTGCCCGTATAAAGCCGGCGATGCACCTGCGCGATCGCGGCGATGCGCCGTTGCGTGTCCTCCAACGCGGCGCGCGCCTCTTCGTTGCGGACGTTGCGCGCCTGCATGAAGACGAAAGCGGAGACCAGCTGAAGGCTGTTGGCGACGCGGTGATTGACCTCACGCAGCATTGCCTCGAGCCGCTCATGGCTTTCGCGCAGGCGCGCCTCGGCCTGCTCGCGTTCGGTGTGCATCCGCACACGCGCTATGCCGTTCTCGATCGCGCGCGCGAGCAGGTCGAAGAAGTCCTCGCCGATGGTCTTGACGACATAGTCGATCGCCCCCGCCTTGAGCGCGGCCACCGCGACGCGGCTTTCCTCCGATCCGGTCACGTAGATGACCGGTGACGGATCGGGCAGCTGGTGCAATTGCTGGAGCGTGGCGAGCCCGTCCTGGCCGGGCATATAATGGTCGACCGCGATCAGGTCGTAACGCGCCTGCTCCGCCAGCGCGACGCCTTCCTTGCCGTCGGACGCGCAGTCGATATGGAAACCACGCCGCCGGAGCGCGCGCGAGACCAGTCGCCGAAGACCTTCATCGTCGTCGATATAGAGGATGCGCGGGGCGTCGCCGTCAACCATCCGCCTCGGCACGATCCGGAACCTGGATCACCGACAGGAACAGGCCGAGCTGGCGGATCGCGTCCGCGAAGCTTTCATAATTGACCGGCTTGGTGATGTAGACGTTGCAGCCAAGCTCATAGCAGCGCTGGATCTCGATCTTGTCGTCGGTGGTGGTGAGCACCACGACCGGCGTACGCTTCAGCGGATTGCCCGCGGCCTTGATCCGGCTGAGAATGTCGATCCCGCTCATATCGGGCAGGTTGAGGTCGAGCAGGATCAGCGCCGGGCCATTGTGGGTGGGGCCATCGGGCGCCTCGTGCAGATATTCGAGCGCGCTCGTGCCGTCGCGGAAATGACGGATGCCGTTGGTGATGCCGGCGCGGCGGATATTCTTTTCGATGAGGCGGGCATGGCCCTCATCGTCCTCGACCATGATGATGCTGACCGGCTGATGGTTGGTCATCTCAGGCCCCTTGTTCCGCCGTGCAAGCGAGCGGCAGATTGATCCGGAAAGTCGCGCCTCGGCCCAGTTCCGAGTCAACGCTTATCGTCCCGCCGAGGCGATACGCCAAGGCGCGCGTATGCGCGAGCCCGATCCCCTCGCCCAGCTGATCCTGCACGCCCGCGCGGCGGAACAGATCGAAGATGCGCTCATGATCCCTTGGATCGATGCCGCGGCCATTGTCCGCGATCTCGAAGATCGCGCGCTGATTCTCGATGCGGCCGCGTATCTCGATCCGTCCCCGGCGGCCCGGCGCCATATATTTGATCGCATTCTCGACCAGATTGCTGAGGATCTGTTCGATCGCGAGCCGGTCGCCGATGATCGTGGGCAGCTTGGACGCGATCGAGAAATCGATCTCCTTTTCGTCGAGCTGATGGCGGTGTGCGTCGCCGATGCTCAGTAGAAGCGCGTTCATATCGAGCGTTTCGGGCGTGATCTGGCGGCGGCCTTCGCGCGACAGGCGCAGGATCGCGTTGATCAGCCGATCCATCTTCTCGGTCGAGGTGCGGATGAAGCGGATCGCTTCGGGCAGATCCTCGCGCGCCGCGATCCGCGCATCCTCGTCGACCAGGCCCGGCGTCTCCTGGTCGACCCTGTCCATCATCGTGCGCAGCTTGCGGGTCGCGCCTTCAAGCTCGGCGGTGAAGCCCATCACGTTGACGAGCGGCGAGCGCAGGTCATGGCTGACGATATAGGCGAAGCGCTGGATCTCGTCATTGGCGCGCTGAAGATCGGCGGTGCGCTCGCGCACCGCGCCCTCGAGATCGGCATTGAGCAGGCGCAGCGCGTCGCGCGAGGCAGCCAGGCTGCGCGTATAGCCCAGGATCACCCAGATCGATCCGACGCCCACCAGCACCAGTATCGTTCCCGCTGCGGCGACCGTGGCGTAGAATAAGCGGATCGATTCGCTCGTGGCGGCGTCGCGGATCGCAAGCAGCCTATTCTCTTCGTCTATCATCACCGCGGCCTGCGCGCGCAGGACCGTTATCGCGCGCCGCCCGACGCTGTTGCGGAACAGGCGTACGCCCTCGTCGCGCTGCCCGCTGCGAACCAGCGCGATCGACTGGTCCATAAACGGGAGGTCGCTCTGCGTCAGCGCGATCAGGCGCGCGACGTTGGCCTGCTCCTGCGGATTGTCGCGGGTGAGATCACGGACGCGCGCGAGCAAAGGGAAAAGGTGCTTGCGCGCATCATGATAGGTTTCCGCATGCGCCGCGACGCCCGTCAGAAGATAGCCCCGACGCCCTGCTTCGGCCCGGTCCATCGCCGCCAGGAAATCGGTGATCGCCCGTTCCACCAATAACGCGTGATTCGCGCGGCTGGAGTGGAACTGGTTTTCCTGCACCGAATGATAAGCGGCCAGGCCGGTGGCGAGCAACGCGAGAAAGCCGAGTGCGACCGCGCCGATCACCAGCCGGTTGAACCACGCGTCCGGGACCGCGATATTCTTCAGCGACAGGCGCACCATTGATTGGATACGCTTATGGTGCGCGATTTCAAGGCGCCTACGATCACAGCACGATCTCGAAGCAAGCCCCCTGATCGCTGCGGCCGACCTCGATCGTACCGCCATGCGCGGTGATGATGCGGCGCGCGAGGCTCAGGCCCACGCCCGTCCCACCGGCCTTGGTGGTGAAGAAGGGAAGGAATATCTCCGCGGCGAGGTCGGGCGGGATGCCGGGACCGTTGTCGCAGATCGTGATCATCGTGCGCCCGCCCTGCAGCAGGCGGATCGACAGGCTCATCACCGGCGCGTCGCTATGCGCGGTCGCGGCTTCCGCGCCATTCTTGAGCAGGTTGATCGCAACCTGCGCGAGCAAATCGGGATCCGCGTCGAGATGGAGATCGCCGGGTTCGATCGTGACGTCGAGCGGCACCGCCCGCCCGGCCTCCGAGGCGGAGAACAGGCGATGCAGTTCATCGGTCCAGGTGCGCGCGGCGAAGCGCCGCCGATCGACCACGGGCGCGCGGCTGAAGGCGCGATAGGCCTCGACGAAATGCATGATCCCCGCCGCGCGCCGTGCCAGCGTCTCGACCGCGGCGCGCGCATCCGCCATTTCAGGCCGGTCGTCGGGAAGGTCCGCCATCAGCCGCGCCGCGCTCTCGGCGAGGCTGACGACAGGCGTCATCGAATTCATGATCTCGTGCGTCAGCACGCGCACCAGATCGGCCTGCGCCGCAAGCTCGACCGTGGACAATTCCTGCTGGATCGGCTGGACCGCGACGATCGCGAGGCTGCGCCCCAATCGATCGAGTGCGGCGCGCGACACCATCGCGCGCTGCACGGCATCGTCGACGCGCAGCGGCACCACCTTGCGCGATCCCGCGCCGCGACCGCGCAACGCGGCGACCAGATCGGGGCCGTAACGCGCGAAATCCTCGATCCGCGTGCCGTCGAGCCGATTGAACAGCTTGCGCGCCGCCTTGTTGGACAAGGTGACGCGCCCTTCATCGTCGACCAGCAGCAGCGCGGCGGGGGATTCGTCGGCGAGGGCGGCGTGGATGCGCGCTTCCTCATTGGCCTGGACGCGCTCGGCGCGCAGCTGGCGCATCGCGTCGCCCAAGGCCAGGCCAAGCTCGTCGAAACCGCCGCCGGCGGTACGGCCGAAGCCCTGGCTGAAATCGCCATAGCGCAGCGCCTCGACGAAGCGCGCGACCTCGCGATTGGTGCGGCCGATATAGTGATAAAGGCCCCATGCCGCGCCCGCGGTGAGCAGCGCCGCAACGAGCCGCGCCGCCGCGAGCCCCGGTTGCAGGACGGTCAAGGCGAGCGCGGCCACCGCGGCTAGCAGCAGCAGCAGGCGCCAGCTGAAACCGACCGCGAAATTGCGCTCAAAGCCCATATTTCTCCATGCGCCGATAGAGCGAACCACGCGTCAGGCCGAGCTCGGCCGCGGCGGCGGAGATATTGTAGGCATGCTTCTGGAGCGCGCGCTCGATCATCTGTTTCTCGGCCTTGCCCAAATTGAGTCCGGCGTCCACCGGCGCGGTCTGCGGCAGCACCTCCGGCGCGATCCGGATCGAGGGTTGCGCGCGCGATAGCGGGAAGTCGGACACGGCATAAGCGTCACCCTCCGCCAGGATCACCGCGCGCTCGGCGGCGTGGCGGAGCGCGCGGACATTGCCGGGCCAGTCATAGCGTTCGAGCTGCGCCAGCACCGATGCGGGCAGCGCGCGCGCCGGCTTGCCATATTTGCGTGCGTAGAGATGGAGGAAATGCTCGAGCAGCAAGGGCACGTCCTCGGCGCGCTCGCGCAACGGCGGCAGCTCGATCTCGACCGTATTGAGGCGGAACAGAAGATCGGTGCGGAAGATGCCCGGATCCTCGATCTGCTCGGCTCGCAAATTGGTCGCAGAGACGACGCGGATGTCGATCGGCACCGGTTTGTTGGCGCCGACCGGGGTCACCTGGCGCTGCTCCAGCGCGGTCAGCAATTTGGGCTGGAGATGGAGCGGCAGATTGCCGACCTCGTCGAGGAAGAGCGTGCCGCCATCGGCTGCCTGCATCCGCCCGATCCGGTCGGCGCGCGCGTCGGTGAAGCTGCCCTTCACATGGCCGAACAGCTCGCTGTCGATCAGGTTCTCGGCGATCGCGCCGAGATCGACCGAGAGCATCACCTTGCCCGCGCGGTGCGAGCGGCGATGGATTTCGCGCGCGACCAGCTCCTTGCCGGTGCCGTTCTCGCCCGTGATCAGGACATTGGCCTGCGTCGGCGCGGCGCGCTCGATCAGCGCCATCACGCGCCGCATCGCGTTGCTTTCGCCGAGCAAGGGGATTTCGCCCGAGGCCGGCGCGGCGATCGCCTCGGCCCTGGCCTTCTCGACATCGGTGGCGCGGCGCTGCCGGCGCAGCGCGGCGGCGGTGCGCACGGTCGCGAGCAGCCGCTCGTTATTCCATGGCTTGGAGACGAAATCGGTCGCACCCTGCTTCATCGCCTCGACCGCGATCTGCACGCCGCCATGCGCGGTGATCAGGACCACCACCGCGTCGGGATCCTTCTCGAGGATGCGGCCGAGCCAGAGGAAGCCTTCGCGCCCGTCGGTCGCGCCGCGCATGAAATTGGCGTCGAGCAGAATCGCGTCAGGCGATCGTTCGGCGATCACCTCCATCGCCTGCGCGGGAGAGGGGGTCGTGACCACCTCGGCGAATAATTCGCGCAACAGCAGCCGCGCCGCCAGCAGGATGTCGGCATCGTCATCAATCACGACGCACAGGTCGAATGCGGGTTTGTCCGCCATCATCACTCCCCGATCAGCTCGTTAGCCATCGGCATCGCCCCTATCAACAAACGTGCCAAAACTGTTCGGCCCCGGACGGAAATGTGTCCGGAAGCGGCCACCCTTATCGGGCAAATATCCGCCGAGAAGATTGAATATTCCAGACAAATCAAATGCCTGCCCGACTTGGCACGGCCGATGCTGTGTTCATTGGCGTCGGCAGTCACGCCGATTTGATTCGGGAGCAATGATCATGAACCGCCTGTCCCCCCTCGCTTTCGCCGCAGCGATGGTTGCCACCAGCCTCAGCGTGCTGGCCAGTTCGCCAAGCCAGGCCGCGACCGTGCATGCCCACCATGGCGACACCGGCCTGTCGGTCGCCAATGCCCGCGCGCAACTGCATGGCCCGATGCTGGACCGGAACGTCCAGCCGGCGTCGCGCTGATGGCTTTTGTCCGCCGCCTGTCCGCTCATGGACATCCAGGTGTCCGGAACCGGACAGGCGGACTGCGGGCACGAAGCTTTCGCTTCTGTGAACAGCCTCTGGCACGATCTCTGCTTAGGACCCGTTCATGAGCGTTGTTCGCATGAAAAAGGACGGTGAAGGCGCGTCGCTGAGCGGCGGCATGGATCGCGTCATCGAACGGAAGACACTGCCCGCCTGGGCCAAATATGCCGGCGCCGCCGCGATCGTGCTGCTGCTGGCACTGGCCTGGTACATGGCACCGCGCGGCAACACGCAGTCGGTGCAATCCGACCGTCTCACCATTTCCGAGGTGCGCAACGGCACGTTCGACGATTTCCTGCCGCTGCGCTCGCTCGTGACCCCGCTGCTGACCGTCTACCTCGACGCGGTCGAGGGCGGCCGGGTCGACAAGATCCTGGTCGAGGACGGCGCTTATGTGAAAAAAGGGCAGCTGCTTGCGGTCCTCACCAACGCCGACCTCCAGCTCCTGACACTCCGCTCGCAGACCGATGTCGCGCAGCAGGTCTACAATCTCCAACTTGCCGAGCTGAGCCTGGAGCAGACGCGTTCGCAGAACACGCAGGCGGTGACCGCGGCCGAGAATGAATATGCCAAGGCCAAGCGCCAATATGATCTGCAGGGCCCGCTTGCGCAGCGTGGTTTCGTCGCAGGCAAGGTGTTCAACGACACGCGCGACGATCTCGTCCTGGCGCAGCGCAAATTGGCCGAAGCGCGCGCCACCATGGCGGCCGAAGGTCGCCTGCAGACGACGCAGGTTTCGCAGATGCGCGCCACCGCCAACACGCTGCAGGGCGCGCTCGGAATCGCCCGCAACAATCTCGACCAGTTGAACCTGCGCGCACCGGTCGACGGCCAGCTTTCGTCCTTCACGATCCAGATCGGCCAGAGCATGAGCCGCGGCGAACGGCTCGGCCAGATCGACAGCCCAGGCCACAACAAGCTGCGCGCGCAGGTCGACGAATTCTATCTCGGCCGCGTGCAGACCGGGCAGATTGCGACCGTCGATTATGCGGGCAAGACCTACAGACTCAAGGTCGCGCGCATCTATCCGCAGGTGAAGAACGGCATCTTCGAGGCCGATCTCTGGTTCATCGGCGACGAGCCCAAGGGCATCCAGCGCGGCCAGACGCTGCAGGCGCGGCTGACCTTCGGCGATCCGACACCGGCACGGCTGTTGCCCAACGGCGCCTTCTACAACGATACAGGCGGCAGCTGGGTGTTCGTGGTCGCGCCCGATGGCCGCCACGCGATCAAGCGGCAGGTCCGCCTCGGCCGCCGCAACGAGGAGTTTATCGAGGTGCTCGACGGGCTCGACCCCGGCGAGAAGGTGATCACCTCTCCCTATACCGGTTTCGCCGACAAGGATCGGCTGGACATCACGAATTGAGCCAAGGGGACCAATCGATGCTGACTCTGCGCAATCTTTCCCGGGTGTACCGCACCGACACGGTCGAAACGACCGCGCTCGACGCGATCGACCTCGACATCATGGATGGCGAGTTCGTCGCGATCATGGGCCCGTCGGGCTGCGGCAAGTCGACCTTGCTCAACATATTGGGCCTGCTCGACAGCCCCTCGTCGGGTTCCTACCGCTTCGGCGAGACCGAGGTCGCGGGGCTGACCGAGACCAAGCTGAGCGACATCCGCAAGCGGCACATCGGCTTCATCTTCCAGAGCTTCAACCTGGTCGACGAATTGTCGGTCCGCGAGAATGTCGAACTGGCTTTGCTTTATCATGGGATTGCCGCCTCCGAGCGGCGCGCGCGCGTCGACGCGGTGATGGACAAGGTCGGCATTGCGCATCGCGCCGACCATCGTCCCAGCCAATTGTCGGGCGGCCAGCAGCAGCGCGTCGCGGTGGCGCGCGCGGTGGTCGGCAACCCCGACCTGATCCTGGCGGACGAGCCGACGGGCAACCTCGACACGCATCATGGCGAAGAAGTGATGCGCATGCTCCAGGCGCTGAACCGCGAAGGCACGACCGTGGTGATGGTCACGCACTCGCCCAGCCACGCCGATTATGCCGGCCGCGTCGTCAACATGCTCGACGGACAGGTTCTGGCCGAACGCAAGCGCGCGGCCTGACGCGCATCAACTCCTCCGTGGTCAGCGGAGGAACAAGGTGAGGGCCTTCGCGGCCGCGTCCCTTCCGGTTCGCCGGGCGGCATTGCGGGGGCCCTCATCGAAACCAAGAAGAGAGCAGGACCATGATCCGCAATTACCTCACCGTCGGTCTTCGGGCATTGGCCAAGAATCGGACCTATGCCTTCATCAATATCGTCGGACTGGCGCTCGGTCTCGCCGCGGCGGTGCTGATCCTGCTCTATGTCCGCTACGAGATGAGCTACGATGCGGCGCTACCGGGCGCGGACCGGGCCTTTCAGTTCCAGGATTATTACAAGGCCGACAAGAAGGGCACCGAAGCGATGCCCATGCAGATGACCCCGTTCGTCGCGGGCCAGGCGCTCAAGAAGGATTTCCCGCAGGTCGAGAAGCTGGTGTACATCAAGTCGGACAGCCCGGTGGTCCTGCAGGACGGGGTCGCGAAAAAGACGGACAACGTCCGCATCGTCGACGGCAACATCTTCGACATCCTTCAATTTCCGTTCGTGCGGGGCAATCCGGCGCATGTGCTGGATGACACGCATTCGCTCGCGATCAGCCAAAGCGAGGCGATCCGCCGGTTCGGCACGATCGACGTCGTCGGCAAGACGCTTACGCTTGAGCTCAACCAGGGCAATGTCGACTACCGCATCACGGGCGTGTTCAAGGATATTCCCAAGAACAGCCAATTCGCTGCCAACGTCGTCGCGCGCGTCGACCCCCAGACCGAACTGGGTCAGTTCGGCAATTTCCTGACGAGCTGGGGCAGCCAGGGCGGCTGGTATTATGTGAAGCTGCGCCCCGGCGCGTCCGCTGATGAGATAAACGCGCAGTTTCCCGCCTGGAAGAAACGCAACATTCCCGACGATATCACCAATGGCGAGCGCACCAACCAGGGCGATTTGCAGGATTATGCCCTGGTCAACGTGCGCGATGTGCATCTCGGTAAGGGACAGCGCTTCGGTATCAGGCCGACCAACGACAAGCGCGCCGTGCTCACCTTCGGCCTGGTCGCGGTGATGGTGCTGGGCATGGCGTGCGTGAATTTCACCAATCTCGCTACCGCGCGCGCATCGCAGCGCGCGCGCGAAGTCGCGTTGCGCAAGGTGCTCGGCGCGACGCGCAGCCAGCTCATTGCGCAGTTCATCGGCGAGTCCGTTCTGGTGGCGGCGATCGCGATGGTGATCGCGCTCGCGATCGTCGAATTGCTGCTGCCGTCGTTCAACGCCTTCCTCGATGCCCAGATCAGGCTCGACTATTTCGGGCGCGATACCGCGCTGCCTTATTTGCTCGGGCTGGTCCTGTTGGTAGGTGCCGCGGGCGGCGTGTACCCAGCCTTCTATCTCTCACGGTTCGAGCCCGCGCGCGTGCTGCGCGCCAACAAGTCGGCCGCCGACGCGCAAGGGTCGGGCATGCTCCGAAACGTGCTCGTGATCGGTCAGTTCGCGGTGTCGATCGCGCTCATCATCTGCACGGTCGTGATTTACGCACAGACAACGTACGTGCGCACGGTCGATCAAGGCTATCAGCGCGAGGGCCTGTTCCAGATCCGCAACCTGGAATCCCAGGGCGTGGACAAGATCGTGCTGCGGCTTGTCGATCAGATCCGCCGCCTGCCGGGCGTGCAGGCCGCCGCCGCGACCGGTATCGCGATCCAGCCCAGCAACAACAACATGACCGGCGTATTTCTGCCCGGGAGCACCTCTTCCATCACGCTCGGCAACTATCCGGTCCAGGACGGCTTCTTCCGCGCGATGGGCATGAAGATGGTTGCTGGCCGGGACTTCGACCAGAACCGGCCGCGCGACGATGCGACCACGCCCTTCCCGATCAATATGGATGCGGAGCGCGCCTTCGCCGCGCGCGGCGCGAACGTCGTTATCAGCGAAAGCGCGACACGCCGCCTTGGCTTCCGCACGCCACAGGAGGCGATCGGCAAAAACCTGATGGCCGGCCTGTCGCTGCGGGAGATCGGCCTCGTCCCGATAACGGTCATCGGCGTGGTGCAGGATGCGCGTTTCCGCTCGATGCATGATCCCTTGCAGCCGATCATCTTCCTGATGTCCAAAAGCGGCTTCACGCATATCGACATCCGATACGCCGGGATCGCGCCCAACGTTTTGCGCGACGAGGTTGAGCGCGTTTGGAACCGGCTGGTGCCGCAAGTGCCGTTCCAGGCGGATTTCGCCGACGAGATCCTGCGCGACGAATATAAGGCCGATACCGCGCGTGGGCAGCTCTTCGCGGGCTTTGCCTTCCTGTCGGTCGTGGTCGGCTGCCTCGGCCTGTTCGGGCTCGCAAGCTTCACCGCCGAGCGCCGCA
>Ga0207657_10001624_pt1 | contig 24210 bp, 24 predicted proteins | sample KBSC33metaG_FD_184316 | JGI IMG/M metagenome (GOLD analysis project Ga0207657, IMG submission 184316) | Corn rhizosphere microbial communities from Kellogg Biological Station, Michigan, USA - KBS C3-3 metaG (SPAdes) (version 2) | ecosystem: Host-associated > Plants > Roots > Rhizosphere > Soil ... | reverse complement strand
GCTGGGCCATTAAGATCTTCCAGTTCGCCTCCTCCAGGCTGAACCATCCGAACTCATCAAGCTCCGGCACGGTCACATAGCGACCCGAGCGGGGCGGCCACTCCATTTCCATGAAATTGCTCTGCGCCTGCGAGGCGTCAAAGTCGTCCTCGGCAGCCCAGGCGTGCACCACCTTGCCGGAGCGCATGGTGATCGACTCGAGTGGTTGGAAAGGGCCTTTGGGCTCGTAGCCCGTTTCCTCACAGAATTCGCGTTGAGCCGCTTCGAGCAGATTCTCGCCCTGTTCGACAGAGCCCTTTGGTATCGACCAGACCCCTTCGTCCTTGTTGGCCCAGTACGGCCCGCCGGGGTGACCGAGGAACACCTCGAGTTCGCGCTTCCGACGGTAAAGGAGGATTCCCGCGCTGACGAGGAGGCGTCTCATGAACGAGGGCGCGTCGTCCTTCGCTCGATGCGCTTTTCGTAATTAGTGCCCGTGATGATTCGATCTACGAAGATGGCGGGCGTGTGGATTTGATCGGGGTCGAGCTCGCCAACTTCGACGAGTTCCTCCACTTCGGCAACCGTAATCTTTCCGGCCGAAGCCATCATGGGATTGAAGTTCCGTGCTGTCTCGCGGTAGATAAGATTCCCCGACTTGTCTCCCTTCCACGCCTTGACTACCGAGAGGTCCGCCACAAGCCCGGTCTCCATCACGTAGTGCTCGCCGTTGAAGTCCCGCGTTTCCTTCCCTTCGGCAACAAGAGTCCCGAATCCGGTCTTGGTATAGAAGGCAGGAATACCTGCGCCGCCGGCGCGAATCCGCTCCGCCAAAGTGCCTTGAGGATTGAACTCCAACTCTAGCTCACCAGCCAGGAACTGCCGCTCGAACTCGGCGTTCTCGCCGACGTAGCTCGAGATCATTCTATTGATTTGCCGAGTTTGTAGCAGCAAGCCCATGCCGAAGTCGTCGACTCCGCAGTTGTTGCTTACAACGGTAATGCCCTGTACGCCGGAGTCGCGCAGGGCGAGGATGAGGTGCTCCGGAATTCCGCAAAGGCCAAAGCCGCCCGACATGATCGTCATACCATCGAACAGCAGCCCCTCCAATGCCGAAGGCGCGTCTGGATAAACCTTATTCATAGCTGTCTTAGCCGCCTTTTCGGCGGCCGCTCATGGAGACAGGTTACCGGTTTCGTTTATGCAGCGTCCTAGCCGGCCCCCAAGTGGATGCGGAAGAGGGCGTAGCGCTCCCGCTGCACGAGGAGATCGGCGTCCGGCGAAGGCGACAGATGCTGATTTGGAGTGGTGAACACCAGCAAGTAGGCCCCTCGGTTCAGTGCGGGAGGCAGGAAGTTCGGGTCCCCGGCTCTTCGGCGGCACCGTTCGACCAGGTCAGGCACCCAAGAACCACCGAGCAGCGTCAGAGGGTCGCTGCCTTCGAACTTGCCGATGTTATGGAATTCTGGCCGGATCGCCAGAGGGTGCTGATTCGGCAACGCGAAGATCTGAGGGAAGAACACTCCCCTCGGTGCGGCGAGAAGGGCAACGTGGATGAGGGGCGGGTCCCACCCTTCCTCCTCATAGAGCTCTACATGCCGATCTGCAGCAGTGAAGACGAGAGACGCTGGTGGAACGACGGAGATGTCGTGAGCGAGTTGATCGGAGATCTTCCCGTAATCGGACCAGTGCAGAGTCACCTGCACCATTCTCAATCCGAAGAGCGCCGATGTTGCGACAATCGTGTACGGCAATAGCTTCGGCCGGGAGAAGCGAAACTCCGAACTCGCGAGCAGCAGTAGGGCGCACACGATCGGCACTCGAACATCGACCTCGCTTGAAGTGGCAAAAGAAAGCGGTAAGGCGATAAACGCCACAAACACGAGGCCGACGGCTAACCGCATGCGCTTCTCGACTTTCAGAACACCCAGGGCAAAGGCGAGCCCCACCACCGCGAAGAGCGCGTAAGTCCAGGTTTCGTCCCAGTGGCTGGGGTCGATGCGCGCTAGCTGAAGGGCCTCGTTCCATTTGTTTGCCCAGGTATCCCAGAGGTACACGCCGACCTCGGCCTGAGTTGGGCTCATCTTGAGTAGGAGGATCGGCGCAATGAATACCAGCGCTAACAAGCCCAAGTCACGTCGCAATGTTCCGAATCGCCGGGTTGCATCCCTTCGCCAGTGCGAGATCTCCCAGCCGAGAAGCGCTACCCCAAAGAAGAAGACCGCCATGAGATGGCAGAAGAAGAGCACTACAGCGAAGCTCGCGGCTGTACCGATCCGCCAGCCCCAAGGCCGCTCACGGAGATAGATCCATCCCGCCAAACCCCAGAGCATCAGCCCGATTCCGAACAGGTAGTTGAGAAATCCGAAGACATAGATGTGGTTGTACAAGAGCAGGGCCGGAACGAAGCTCCAGAGGGTCAGCTTCCGACCGCAGGCGGCGTTCAGCGCTATACCGCCCGTGAACATCACCAGGAGAACGAGGCCGCAGAAGATCTTGCCAGCGAGAAGTGCTGGCATAACATGGCACAGCGGCACCACGATCGCGTCCATCGCGAGATTGGGCAGGACGACGTTTCGCGGCTCGTAAATGCTGCTGAGCAGCGGGCTGTGCGGGAGCTGAGCGAGGATTGAGCACCTCGCAAGGTGGTTCGGATAGTCGACTAGCGGCGGAACCGTTACAAGGAACAGTGGCAGCAGCACCAACGCGCACAGCAAGATGCTGATCGGGAGCCATTGGGCTCTTGACAGTCCTCGACTCCAAAGCCGGGAGCCCTTCTGATCGTCCATGACCTAAAACAAAGGCGCTCCAGGTCGGAGCGCCTTGCCTCAAACTCTGGTGCGCGGGACTGGACTCGAACCAGCACGCTTTGTGGGCGCTACCACCTCAAGGTAGTGCGTCTACCAATTTCGCCACCCGCGCACGAGTCCTAATTATACCGACCTCCATAGAAACATGGATTTGATGCATCTACTTCAGGATCTGAATGGGCGTTTGCAGTGGGCCTCCTGGTTCCAGCTAGGCGACTTTGCAATGAGCCGCCGCGACTCTTGAAGCGACATCCTCCGGAGAGAGGCCCTGTGTGTATATAACAAGATTTGCCAGCCGCTTGTTGCAGGGACTGTTTACGAATCGCTCGAGGATGCGCCACCACATCGCAAGCTCGTCCTGCGACAACGATGTCCCTTCCCGGCCGCGCTCATGCAACATTCGAACGGACTCCGCCGGATCAGGCGATGGCAGAAGATAAGCGACATAACGATCGGAGAGTGCCATCGCTACTTTTGCGAACAATTCCGAATCCTCATAGACCGAATGGACCGCACCGAAATCGAACACCACACCCGAGTGCGATGCCAAACACCGCTCGACCGCATGCGCGTTGTAACGCTCCCAATACCGAATCAGGTCTTCGAAGGATTGCGTGCGAAGCCTTGCCGCAAGTGAGGGGTCATAGCCAATCTCATCGTAATACTCAAACCGCGAGGAATCCAAAGAAACCACCGGCAAACCAAACCGCTTCCCCAAGAGCGCAGCCACCGTAGACTTCCCAACCCCCGTCGGCCCAATCAAGACGACGTCGCGCATTAGACTAACTTTGGCAAGGGTGCCCAGGTCTCCTCGGCCGAGACTTTGTCCTTGATCACCCAATTCAGCCCCGGGAAGCAGCAAGGCCGGCGCATGCCCTTTGCCAGCTTGTCCAGCCCGACCTCCATCCGCTTGCGACGAGTCTCCTCCTGCTTGCCGGAGATGAACCAACGCACCCACTCCCGCCGCGCCATCGGCGTCACCTGAGGCCAAAGCGCCGCCGCCGCCGGAGCGCTCTCCAAGGCCGCTACGAAATCAGAAGGAACCCTAACCTCCGGCTCGTCCCCGATCCGCGTGATCTCGACGGTAACCGTCTCGTTCAGATCCGCACCGATCGCCGCCACCTGCCCCGGCGTCAAATCGAGCTTCCCGCCAACAACGCTCGCCCGAACCGGAAATCCATCGATTACTCCCTCGACAAAGCAAGTCTCAACTCCCGGCACCCGAATCTCCCCGAGCGGCGCATTAAGGCGGATCGTGTCCAAAGCCTCCATGCTTTCAGCGTACTTCGCCAAACGAAACGGTACCGCCAGACAAACGCCAGCGAGGAACATAGAAGCTTCACAGAACGCCAATGACGGCATGGATTCCATAAACCGCCAGCAGCAAGAAGACAATCGAGACGACCTCCAAAGCGACGAAGCTATTGAGAAGATCAAAGAGCTGAGCAAAGGCACCTGCTTCTTTTGCACCCGACGAGCCCTCGGCGAAAGCGAAGGCGCCCGCCCCATGGCGGCCCAAAAGGTCGACGATGAAGGCAACCTCTGGTTCATGAGCGCTATCGACAGCCACAAGAGTCTCGAGCTCGCGGAAGACCCGACTGTCGATCTCTACTTCCAAGGCTCACCCCACTCCGATTTCCTCCACCTCACCGGCCGCGCCACCATCAGCCAAGACCGAAGCAAGATCGAAGAGCTCTGGAATCCCATCGTCAAGACCTGGTTCACCGAAGGGAAAGACGACCCACGCATCACCGTCATCAAAGTCGAGCCGATCTCCGGCTACTACTGGGACACCAAGCACGGCGGCATGATCGCCGGTATCAAGATGCTCATCGGCGCCGCCACCGGCAAGACCATGGACGACTCCATCGAGGGTCGCGTCGAGCTCCGATAAACAAACCTGATGTCAGACTCCGAACAAATTCTCGATCTTGAAAAGCGCTTCTGGGAAGCCGCCGACGCCACCGCCTACCAAGAAGACATGACGGACCAGGCCGTCATCGTCATGGAGCCCGCTGGCTTTCTCACCAAGCAGAACGCCGTCGAGATGGCTCAACAGGGCAACACCGGATTTACCGGCGTGCGCCTGCAGGATGTCAAGACGATCGAGCTAAATCCCGATTGCGCGGTTATCGCCTACCACGGCGAGGGCACCAGCCGACAGGGCAAGAAGACCCGCAGCACGGTCTCTTCCACGTACGTCCGCGAGAACGGACAATGGAAGCTTGCCATGACAACTCACCAACCTTGGCCGGAGGACAAAGGCTAGGTCCCTGCTTCGGCTACCGGTTCAAGCTCCAAATACCGTAATTGAGGTAGCTCGCATAGAGGATCCAGCCCAGGTAAGGCATGACCAAGAGAGCAGCCAACTTCGAAACTCTCCAAGAGGCCGCGATCCACGCGATCACCGCGAGATCCATGATAAGAATGATCGCCAGCCCCCAAGCGGGCTGGTGCAGTCCAAAGAACACCGGCGACCAGGCACCGTTGAGCACAAGCTGCACCCAAAACAATCCAAAGGCGAGCCGCCCGCCTGGCTGCTTTCTAGCCTCGTAAAGAAGCCAGGCGGCGACGCCCATTAGCAGGTAAAGGGTCGTCCAAACCGGACCAAACACCCAAGGCGGCGGAGTGCCTGCGGGCTTCCGCAGCCCTGCGTACCAAGTTGGAATATTCGGGGTGGTCGCTAGGGCCCCGAGACCGCCGACCACATTAGTCAACAGCACAAAGCCGAAAGGAGTTACCCATTTGCGAGCCGCCATGCGGATTACTACGAACTGCGTTGCACTGCCCTCGCCCCCAACAGCCATCTCGAATCGCGTTCAGAACGGGGTGAGACAGGAGAGTTGAATAAGGAAAGGGCTAAAATCGGATCTGGAGAGCATATGAGTACACCTGCCAAGAACACGATCTGTCTTTGGTTCGACAAAGACGCCGAGGACGCTGCCCGCTTCTATTCCGAAGTCTTCCCCGACACGCACGTCGATGCCGTCCACCGCGCCCCGAGCGACTTTCCCTCGGGCAAGGAAGGCGACGTGCTCGTGGTTATGTTTACGGTCCTAGGGATCCCCTGCATGGGGCTGAACGGCGGGCCGATGTTCAAGCACAGTGAAGCTTTCAGCTTCCAAGTCTCCACGGAAGACCAAGAAGAGACCGACCGCTACTGGAACGCAATCGTGAGCAACGGCGGCGAAGAGAGCGCCTGCGGATGGTGCAAGGACAAGTGGGGGCTCTCGTGGCAGATCACCCCGCGTGCCCTCACCGACGCCATGGCCGACCCCGATCCCGCCGCAAGCAAGCGAGCTTTCGAAGCGATGATGGACATGCGCAAGATCGACATTGCGAAGATCGAAGCCGCTCGGCGCGGCTGAGCCGGGTCTAGAGCGAAGCCTGCAGCAGGGACGCGATCTGCTGCTGCAGCTCGCCATGCGCCTTCGCCGACCAGCCATTCGACGGATCAGACCGCACTGCCTCTGGAAACAACAGCGGAGGCAAAGTCCGCCGATCCTCCGATTCATCCACAAAACGGGGCCACACATGCGCATGGAGGAACGGATCCACGTTGCCGTAGATCGCGAAGTTGATTCGCACTGCGCCCGTCGCGATCTTCACCGCCTCACCAAGCGCGGTCATGTCGCCCAGGAACTGGTGCCGACCGAACTCATCCAGGTCCAGCAGCTGACCCACAAGGGGACACGCCAGTAGCAAGCAGTAACCCCTCAGGAACTGATTGTCGGCCATCACGGCGTATCCGCTCGGCAGCTTCAGGATCATGCGCGGATTCCCCCCGCGATCGAGTTCGGCGAGGCGTTCTTCAGGCGTCACTACGAACTACAATACACCTATGGCAGGCAACGCTCGCTGCGACATTCTGATCGTCGGTGGCGGGTTGGGCGGATGCGCTGCGGCCATGGCGGCTTGCTCGATGGGCAAGCGAGTGATCCTAACTGAGGAGACCGACTGGATCGGCGGGCAATTGACGGCTCAACTCGTCCCGCCAGATGAACATCCTTGGATCGAGCAGTTTGGCTGCACGGCCCGCTATCGCCGTTACCGCGAATGCGTCCGGCAGTACTACCGGGACCATCGGCCACTCACGGCTGAGGCTTGCCACAACCCCTTGCTGAACCCCGGCGGCGGCTGGGTTTCGCGCCTGTGCCACGAGCCAGCGATCGGACACGAGGTGCTGCGGTCGATGCTGCAGGCGTTTGTCGAACGAGGCTTCTTGGAGATTCGCTTGCGCTACGTGCCTATAGGGGCCGAGATCGATGGCGCGCCGATCCTGATCGACACGTCCCGGCCGAAGGCGCGGCAGGAGGGCTCGGGCGAACGCGTTCGGTCTGTTGAGTTCTTGGATTTGGATTCCGGTGAACGCTCGATGGTGGAGGCGAACTACTTCATCGACGCCACAGAGCTCGGGGAGCTTCTGCCGATGACGGGCACCAGCTACGCGATCGGCGCGGAGGCAAAGACGGAGACTGAGGAGCCGCACGCGGTCGACGGTCCTCCCGAATGGAACAACGTTCAAGGGCTGACTTGGTGCATGGCGATGGGCTTGGACGAAGGGTCTCATCGCGTCATCGATTGTCCGGAGACCTACGAGCGTTGGCGGAACTACCAGCCTTCTTTCTGGCCCGGGCCGCTGCTTGGCTTTGACGTGCTGCATGCGCATACGGGACAGCCCGTCAAGCTCCCACTGTTCTCCAGCCACTGGTACGCGCTCTTTCCGTACCGACAGATCGTCAATCCTGCAGCATTTACTGAGCCGACACTTCCGGCTACCGTTGTCAACTGGCCTCAGAATGACTATTTTCTCGACACGATCCTAGATGTCGACGACTTCCTGGACTTCACACCCGGTGTGCCTCTGGCGCGTGGAAGTGTTTCGGCGGTGCGGCTGTTGGATGCGCAGGAGTTGAGCAAGTGCTTGCTCTATTGGCTACAAACGGAGGCGCCACGGCATGATGGCGGCGTGGGCTATCCGGGGCTGTACCTGCGGGCAGATCTGGCAGGTACGGCGGATGGCTTTGCCAAGACCGCTTATATCCGAGAGTCACGACGGATTCTGGCTCAGCGTCCCGTACTTGAGCAGGATGTTACGACGGAGTGCAATCCGAGTCTCGACCGAGCGCCTTCTTTCGACGATTCGGTGGGGATTGGAGCGTATAGGATCGATTTGCACCCGAGCACAAGCGGGGAGAACACGTTTGACGCGAGCACGCTGCCTTTCGAAATTCCGATGGGCGCACTGATTCCGCAGCAGATGCGGAACCTCCTGCCCGCGTGCAAGAACCTTGGAGTGACCCACATTACGAACGGGTGCTACCGGTTGCACCCCGTCGAGTGGAATATCGGAGAATCGGCGGGTGCGCTCGCCGCCTTCTGCGTTGATGCTGGACTGGAGCCGCTGCAGGTTTATCAGGACTCCACCAAGCGGCATGCGTACCAAGATGTGCTGCAACGTCAGGGCATCGAGCTTCGATGGCCGCAGCTCCGACCGCTGTAGCGGAGCGGAGGCACACTTCTGGTCTACACCCATCCGAAGTAGGGAAATTTCAGGACTATCAACCCTTTCTTCCAGTCTGGCTTAATGTATAAGCACCTGTGATCGTTTTTGGCGGCTGCAGAAGGAGAGCATGAAGCCTGCCTTGTACGGTGGATTGTGCCTTTCGGCGGACCAAAAAATTGGAAGACCTTGTCGCAGACGCGAAGTTATCCGACCGCGAGCGGACCGTTTTGCTGCTCGCGGCCGATGGATTGACGGATAAAGAGATCGCCAACTCGCTTGGGTTGTCGCTCAAGACTGTGCACACCTATTGGGATAGGATGCGCGGGAAGCTTGGCGCTTCCACAAGAACTCAAATTCTGGCCAAGTTCCTCCGCATCGACATTTCCCCGGATGGGGATCCTCGCGGATTTCGGCGTCTCTTCGCCACTTGGGAAGAGGGTGTCTGGGTGCTGAAGAAGAATGGGCGCAGCATCTATGTGAATGCGCGCATCCCAGAGATGTTCGGCCTGACCTCCGATGACTTTGCCAAGAACACGGCGGAATGGATTTTCAAGTCCGTACATGGAGAGGCGATTTGGGAGTTCGTCAATGGCTCGCATGCGACGGCGAGGACACTGGAACACCCTATTCAGCACCCAACCCGCGGCAAGATTTGGCTACGGTTGGTTTGCACTCCCTTCGCAGAGGATGGACACGATGTGCATGAGTGCGTCTTGCTGATCAGCGACTTGACCGTGCAAAAGCGTGTCGAGCATGCGCTGAACGCCTGCGAATCGATTCTCAACCGCTTGACGGAGGTATCAAGCGATTGCATTGCGAAGTTCGACAGCAAGATGGTTTGTACCTACGCAAATCCGACTTTGCTGCGCACCTTGCACGCCCCGGCGGAGGCGCTGGAGAACAAGACCATCCACCAGTTGGGGACCTATTTCCAGCCGGTGGAGCAGTGGGCAGAGGCTCTGCAGAAGGCGATACAGACAGGTGAGCCGCAGCAGTTCTCGCATACGGCGCTCAAGGACGCGACAGAGATGACGAGCTGGCTCTTTCCGGAGCCGGGGGCGGAATTCTCGCCGGCTTCGATCTTGACCGTCACGCGTTGCGTCCAGTTAGGGTGAGCCCAGCCGCTCAGGCATTTGCAATGCTTCGCCCGTCTGGAGACGGACGCCACTTGCCGATCTTTACATGTAAGATGATGGAGGTCACCCTCCCAGCCCTCCTTTAAAAGAGGGTGCTTAGAAGTTATGGAACAGCCGATCAGTCTCGTCGGGCCAAAGCTCGTCACCCTTAAAGAAGTCCGCAACAACCCGAAGGTGCGGAAGCTGATCGATGGCGCGAACGAGGTGATGAAGGCGATGGGCTACACGGAGCATGGCCATCGTCACGTTGGTGTGGTGTCGAGCATTACTCGTTACATCTTGGAAAAGCTTGAGGCTCCGCCACGCGAAACGGAGCTGGGTCAGATCGCGGGGTATTTGCACGATATTGGAAACGTCATCAACCGCATCGATCACCCGATTTCAGGTGCGAATATCGCTTTCACGATTCTCAACGAAATGGGAATGGACGCTACGGAGATCGCACCCATCTTAGGGGCGATTGGAAATCATGAGGAACTGGTTGGGACGCCGATCTCGAACATGTCTGCAGCGCTGATTATCGCGGACAAGAGCGACGTGCACTTCAGCCGGGTGCAGAACCCGATCATGGAGAGCTTCGACATTCACGACCGGGTGAACTATGCGGTTCAAAAGAGCCGGGTCGAGATGACGCCGGAGTCGCAGACGATCGAGCTGACACTGGAGATCGATACGAAACAGGCAACGGTGATGGAGTATTTCGAGATATTCCTCAGCCGCATGGTGATGTGCCGGCGTTCGGCGGACTTGCTCGGTTATAAGTTCGCCCTCAATGTGAACGGGACCTACTTGGAGTAAGTTTGGGCACCTTGGACCTTCATTAAGGAGGGCAACCAAGGATCTGTCTTCAGGCTTTGCTCGCTCTAAGTGTGGGGCTAACGCCGGAACGGCGAGGCTTACTCTCAGGTTCTTCGCTTCGCTCAAGAATGACGTTACCGACTTGCGGCGATCGTTGAGGGGCACGGCTACCCTCGCCACAGCATTCTCATCGCTGAGTCGGCGGAGAGTACGACACTTAAGGCTTGCGGGTCTGAAGACCCGCGCTACTATTAGGGGCGGCCGTGGACCATGGTCTGCGGATCCGGGTTGTCCGGCCCCCGGTCGATGATGCGGTGCATGCTGCTACCTGGATCGTCCTTGGACCAACCTGGAACGGGCTCGAACTTGCGGGTGCCGTAATCGTTCAGGATGATGAACATCAGGGTGAACCAGATGAAGCCGAGCATGGCCCAGAGCTTCACGAGGTCGGACGCTTGCTTCACGCCCATGAAGAAGGAGATAACCAGCAGGGCCTTCAGAACCGCGATCGTGAGCGCAACGCCGTTGTTGATGTAGCTACCGTCGATGTTGATCGGACCGAGATGAATGCTCGGGGCAACCCAGTACGACGCAAGGATTGTTAAGCCCATGAGGAAAATCAGAGCCGCGAGAGTCTTCGCATAGACTGGCCACGGAACGATGTGGTGCGCGCCTTGGTGGTGAGTGCCCTTCATTTTTGATTTTGGATTTTGGATTTTGGATTTTGAATCTAGAACTTCGAATCTTGATTCATGACTCACGACTTACGATGGAATGAGATAGAACAGCGGGAAGAGGAATATCCAAACGAGGTCGACGAAGTGCCAGTAAAGGCCGATGAGCTCGGTTGGGATGTAGTCCTTTGTGACTAGCGGGTTTTCTTTCTTCCAGAGCATCGCCAGAACTCCCAGCAGCAAGATGCCCACTATGATGTGGAGCGCGTGGAACCCGGTCATGGCGAAGTAGAGGCTGTAGAACAGCTCAGCCGCCTTCGGGTTTGCGCCATTGAGGTGGCCTTCGGTGCCAAAGTTCGCACCTGGGAAGAGGTGGTGCTCGAACTTGACCGGCCATTCCTGAGTGAACTTGATAATCAAGAAGACGAAAGCGCAAACGATCGTCGCGCCGAGCATCCGGATCACCCAGTCCTTTTTTCGAAGCTGAGCAAAGTGCACGCCCATCACCATCGTGAAGGATGAGAAGAGCAAGACCGTAGTGTTGATGCCGCCCCAAAGAACGCTTAGCTCCTCATGCGCGGCGTGGAAGTCAGGCTGGTACTTCCATCGATACAGCGTGTAGGCCAGGAACATCGCACCGAAAAACATGACCTCGGAGACCAGGAACGACCACATACCGACAAGGTATGTCTCGCTCTGCTGCTCCATGTCTTCGAACTGATGATGCAGGCCCTCTTCGTGGCCATGACCATGTTCGTCGGTCGCGTGTGTGATCGCGGCCATTTAGTGCACTTCCTCCTCGATGACTTCGCCTTCTTTGGTTTGCAGACCGGGCGCGCCTGGCGAGTCCATTTCTCGCGTGGCTCTCTGCTGCTCGAATTCGTCGACGTGAGTGTAGTCGTAGACCTCGTCGGTGACGATGGGTGTTTCGACAAAGTTCGTGACTATGGGTGGTGAGGCCGTTTGCCACTCGAGGCCATGGGCTCCCCAGGGGTTCGCGGTGGCCTTCGCGCCCTTCTTCAGGGACCAGAGCAGATAGAAGGCTGGCAGCATGAAGCCGAAGCCCAGAACGGTCGCGCCTGCGGTCGAGAGCACGTGATAGATCTGGAACTCGGGGGCGAAGTAGTAGTAGTGGTATCGGCGCGGCATGCCGAGGAATCCGACGATGAACTGCGGCAGGAACGTGACGTTGAAGCCGATGAAGATCGCGATGGCGCTGAGCTTGCCCCAGAACTCTGGATACATGCGGCCGAACATCTTGGGCCACCAGTAGTGGATGCCGCCGAGGAAGCCCATAATCGCGCCGCCAACCATGACGTAGTGGAAGTGCGCGACGACGAAGTAGGAGTTCGTTAGATATTCGTCCGTGCCCATGCACGCGAGGAATAGACCGGTCAGGCCGCCGACCGTGAACAGGCCGATGAAGCCGAGCGCGTAAAGGAACGGCGTCTGCATCCGCACGTGCCCCTTGTACATCGTCGCCGTCCAGTTGAAGACCTTGATGGCTGAGGGTACGGCCACGAGGAAGCTCACCAGAGAGAACACCATGCCCTGGTACATGGACTGGGACGAGATGAACATGTGGTGGCCCCACACGATAAAACCTAGCGCCGCGATTGCAATCGAGGAGAACGCGACGAAGTGGTAGCCGAAGACGCGCTTTCGGGTGAAGGCCTGGAACAGCTCCGAGATCACGCCGAAGGCCGGCAAGATCATGATATAGACCGCCGGGTGGCTATAGAACCAGAACAGGTGTTGGAAGAGCACCGGGTCGCCGCCGAGCTCGGGCGAAAAGATGCCTATCCGCCAGACCCGCTCCAGCATAACAAGGCAGAGGGTGATCGCAACGACAGGCGTGCCGAGCACGACGATGACGGACGTTGCATAGGTCGACCAAACGAACAGTGGCAGACGGAACCAGGTCATGCCGGGCGCCCGCATCTTGTGGATGGTCGCGATGAAATTCACCGCCGTCATGATCGAGGAGAAGCCGGCCAGGAACGCGGCGAGGATCACCAGCGTGACTTGGCTATTGGAGTAGAGGCTGGAATACGGCGTGTAGAACGTCCAGCCCGTGTCGACGCCGCCCATCAGGAGTCCGGCGATCGCCAGGAGGCCGGCAATCATGTACACGTACCAGCTGGCGAGGTTCAGTCGTGGGAAGGCAAGGTCTCTTGCCCCGATCATGATCGGCAGGATGAAGTTTCCTAAGACAGCGGGGACCGCCGGGATTAGGAAGAAGAAGATCATCACGATGCCATGCGCGGAGAAGACCTTGTTGTAGGTCTCGTTCTCCAGCAGCACGCCAGCAGGTGAGGTCAATTCTAGGCGGATCAGACCCGCGAGGATGGAACCGACGAAGAAGAAGATCGAGGTCGAGATGAGATACAGGACCGCGATGCGCTTGTGGTCGCCGGTCAGCAGCCACGATTTGACTGTATGCCCTGCTTCCAGGTAGTTCGGTTGCTCGGCGTGGACGTGGTCTGCGCCGTTAGCGGTTTGGACGACGTGGCTCATTCGTGGTTTGCCTGCCCTTGCATGGATTGGGCTCCGACACTCAGGTTACCGGTGCGCGGACCAGGACGGCTGGGGAGCTGCCCTTCGACAGCGCCGACGCTCATATTGCGATTCGGGCGCTCGTAACCGCCGCTCGGCTCGGTTCCTTTCTGTGCATTGATGTTCGTTTGGGGCGTGCCCGCGCCGCCGAGGCTTCGGATGTATGCGATGAGAGCGAGTACGTCCTCTTCGCTGAGTTGGCCTTCGTAGGCGGGCATGGTGTTGTCGTAGCCCTTGGTGATGTGGTTATAGGGCTGGAGGATGGATTCGCGGATGTAGGCTTCGTCAGCCTTGGCACTCGAACCATCAGCGAAGGTGCGGGTTTTCCCAAGGAGACCGAATAGCGATGGGCCGCGGGCGGTGTCGGCCTCGTTGTGGCAGTTGCCGTTGCCGCAGCCAAGCTTGTTCCACTGGCGTGCGCCTTCCTGCGCCATCGTGAGCCGCGGGACGTCTTCACCGCCGGCGGCCACCCATTTCGCGTACTCGCCGGGCTCCATTACATAGACGTAGCCCCCCATTTCGGAGTGCTGGTTGCCGCAGTACATCGCGCAGAACATGTGATAGGTGCCAACTTTTGTGGCCGTGAACCAGAGCTGCGTGTAGCGACCCGGGACCACGTGGTATTGCACGCGGAACGCTGGGATGTACATGGCATGGATGACATCTTGCGAGATCATCGTGAGCCTCACCGGCTTGCCGACGGGCACGTGGATGGTGTTGTTCTCACGGATGCCGTTCTCATGCTGGGCGTGCCACATCCACTGCTTGCCGACGACGAAAATGTTCATGGCGTCCTTCGGAGGGGTGCGCATGTAGACGAAGAGCTTGGCACCCGCGACGAACATGAAAAGGCCGAGGATAAGCGGGATGATGGTCCAGGTGAGCTCAAGGGTCATGTGCTCATGCACTGGCCGGGCTCGGTTGACCTTCGTGCCCGCCCGGTATCGGGCGGCGAAGATCACGACCGCGACGCCCACGATCAGCGTGAAGACGATCGTGAGCGCAAGCAGGATGTAGAACACCCAGTCGTGCGGCGCGGCGAAGTTACTCGCCTGAGGCGGAGACATCGAGTAGTTCATAAAGCTAGGCCGAGGCGCCTCCCTTCGTCGTCAGTTTCGCCATATCTTCCTTGCGGCGATGGTTCATCCATGCCATCGAGCCGAAGAGAATCGCGAGGGTGAGCAGTCCAAAAACTTGCACGGTGCGCAGGATGTTGAGCGTCCGCTGGCCCGTCACCGGATCGACCATGATGCAGCCCATCATAATCGGCTGCGCTCTGGCTCCCACTTGCTGTCTCATAGCGGCGACGAGGCCTTGTTCGAGCAACGGCCCGGAGTATTCCGTGCCGTAAAAGTAGCGCGAAATCATGCCCGCCTTGGTGAGAATGATGATGCCGGTCGGGTGATAAATCTGCTCGGTTTCCGGCCGCCAGACGTAGCGAAAGCCCACGCTGCCGGTGATCTTCTTAACATCGTCGAGACTGCCGGTGAGGAAGTGGAAGCCGGATCCGGAGCCGTTCCGGTCGTAGTCCTTCATCAACAGGGCCTTCTTGGCGCCGGCGATATCGGGCGTCTCCTTGGGATTGATGCTGAGGAAGATGACGTCGTAGTCCTTACCCGCAGTGTAGTCTTGCATCTTGGCGAGGCTCTTGAGCAGCGAGTCCACCTCGATGCCGCAGGCGCTCTTGCAGGTGAAGAACATGGGGAGCAGGATGGCGGGGCGCTGGCCGAGGAGGGTGCCGAAGGCGATTTTTTTGCCGTCTTCGGTGAAGACCTGCGGGTCTTTGGCAACGTAGTCGCCCAGCTTCTGGTCCAGACCAATCTGCTTCATCGCCTGGGTGTAGGCTTGGCCAGCAGATTGGGAAGAGGTGATCGGCTGGTCGGGCAGTTGCTGGGCTGCGCCAACACAGGCGAAAGTGAGGGTCGTCAGGGTGGCGACGAGCCTTACGCGCCAAGAGGCGCTCCGCGCTAATCCAAAGCCCTCGCAAGCGAGCGCACTCCCAAAGATCGGGCTCACCGAGGGACGCCTCCGTTGTTCGGCTGAGGCGACGGGCTGGCGGGGGCCGCGTTAGTGTTCGGCAGATTTGTCGGGCGTCCGGTTGGCGTGGTGACAGGGCCGGGTGAGCGGTTGCCGCCTGGTTGGGTCATCGGCTCGCCGGGGCGAGTCCCGTCTTCTACGCTTGTCGGTGGGTTCTGCTGGTTGTGCTGGAGGCGAATGGTCTCAAGCTCAACCGCATGGTCGATCGGAATTCGAACGATGCCCTTGGTCTGATCGACGTAGGCGGGAGTGGTGAGAGCGGTGCGCTCCGCCTTCCGCAGCGACTCCATGTCGGTTTTGGTCGTGACGTTTGTTTGGAGCAGCGGATTGGGATCTTCCGGCATGCGGCGGGTGAAACCTTGCTGCGTCTGCTCTTCCATCGTCTTGCTCGGATGGTAGAAGAGCCAGAAGAGGATCGCGCCGGCGAAGATGCTGAAGAACGTGAAGCCGAAGAACCAGACGGTGCCCTTCCACAGGCCCTTCATGTTCAGGTCTTCGGTTTCGTAGCCGAGATTCGTCAATGGGTTCTTTCGCGGCTCGTTAGTGTGCATGGGCCTCCATCTCGGTGAGACGCACGTCGTAGGTGGGGAGCAGGCTGGACTTCCGGACGACCGAACTGAACGCCCAGAGCCAGAGACCGCCGATGCCGAGAACGGCGAGCAGGTCTTGCCAGATCGGGATCGGGTTCGGACGGTCGGCGAAAGCCGGCGTTGTAAGGACAAACGCCTCGATGATCCGCATCACGAGCATCCAGCCGGCGACTCTTGCGAGCGCCATGGGAACGGCCTTGATGCGAGGCGTCAGGAGGCAGAAGAACGGAATGAAGAACTGGCCGAAGATCAGCGCGCAACCGAGCGCGTTCCAGCCGCCATGCGAGCGGTTCACAAAGTAGTGCGTGTATTCCGGCAGGTTCCCAGACCAGATGATCAGGTACTGCGACACGGAGGTGTAGCCCCAGAGCATTGTCAGGGTGAGCATCAGATTGCCCCAATCTCGGGTGAGGTTCGGTGTGACCAGGCCCTTGTACGGCTCGCGGTTTCGGTTCACCGCTACCAGGATGACCGTCAGGGAGATCGCAGCCAGGCCAGCTTGGACAGCCCACCAGACGCCGTACATGGTCGAGGACCACTTGGGTTCGAGGGACATCAGCCAGTCGGTGACGGCGAAGGTGGCGCTGATGAAGAACCACACGAGGCCAATGGCACCCCAGGTGCTGCGCTTCTGCTCTTCCTTGATGTCTCCGGTTGCGTCTTGGCGGGTCGAAGAGCGTCGCATCATAGCTGCGAGCCCGAGCCAACTGAGGAAGTAAATTGCAAAGCGGACGGTGAAAAATGTTGCGTTCAAGTAGTAGTGCGTTTTGAACTCAAGCGCGGGATCACCGCGAACGAAGTCTGGATGTGTCCACGGATACAGGTGAGTTTGTCCACTCCATACCTGAACCAGGATGGGCAGGAAGAGGACCGCCATGAGACCGATGGTGTAGATCGAACCGCCTGCCTCAAAGATTCGCATGACGGGCAGGCCCCATTTGCCTCGGAGAGTGTGGTGCAATAGGGTGAGGCCGAAGAAACCCAGCGTCAGCATCAGCAGGAGCGACCATCCGTAGATGTAGCCCTCTTGCATACCGACGGCGGTCGAGCCCGTGCCGAACATAAGCACGATGCTCACGAGCGTGCAGATGAGCCCTAAACCCAACCCGGCGCTACCGTAGCGGCCCAATTCGACTGGTTGCTTTTCTTCCATCGTGTCCATTTAGTCGTGCGCTCCCGTCTGCACTTCGGGCTGAGGCTGACCGGTGGGATTCTTGGTCAATTGGTCGCGCTCAATTGCATTCAGATCGGTCGTCCGAGCGTTCTGGCTGAGCTGCAGGGCGCGGATGTAGGCGGCGATCGCCCAGCGGTCCTGCGGCTCGACGCGGGAGGCATAAGAGTACATCGCACCGAAGCCGTTCGTCATCACCTCGAAGAAGTGGCCGATCGGCATCTTCCGGAGACGATCGTTGTGATAGCTCGCGATGGGTCTGCGAAGGGTGAACCCTCGGCGGGCAATCATGCCCTGACCGTCGCCGAGCTGTCCATGGCAGGGCGTGCAATAGATCTTGAAACGCTCTTGGCCTCTTAGAAGGAAGTCCTTCGTGACCTTGATCGGGATCTCGGTGACGAGCTTCCCGTTCTGTCGCCCGGTGAAGAAGGCTTCGTCCTCACGAAGATGGTCCCGGGCGACAGTGCCCTCGACCAGCGGACGGGCCGACGAGCCGTCCGCGAAGAACGAGCTCTCATGCTGCGGCCGGATCTTCGGCTGGACCCACATGTCGGTGTGGCAGCCGGCCAAGAGAAGCAGCGTGCCCGAAGCAAGGATTATTTTGGATTTCGGATTTCGGATTTTGGATTTCATCCCTGCCGAACCGCCGCTCCGAACTCGTGACAATCCCGAATTCAAAATTGCCAATCCAAAATCCAAAAGTCTGTTAGCCTTCGACATAGTTCACCGCCTCAGGCGAAAGGCCTTCCAAGAACTTGCGTGTGTCGTCGTGGTCGAACTTCGGATCGTGGGCCTCGATCGCGAGGAAGAAGCGATCCTGGGAGGCTCGCTCGAAGTTCGGGGTGTTGAAGATCGGGTGGTAGGGCTGCGGCAGGAAGTTCATCGCCAGCATGCCGATGAAAGCGCCCATCGCCGCGAAGAGGATGGTCGATTCGAAGGTGACCGGCACCATCTGGGGCAGGGAGATCAGCGGGCGACCGCCGACGTTCAGCGGGTAGTCCCAGACCGCGATGTAGTACTGCAGGGCGAATCCGCAGACCGCGCCGGTCAAACCGCCGAGGAAGACGATCCACGGCACTCGCTGGTCACGAAAGCCCATCGCCTCGCTCATCCCGTGCAGCGGGAATGGGCTGTAGGCCTCGATCCGCTTGTAACCGGCATCGCGCGCAGCCTTGGCTGCGGCGAGCACGTCGTCGGGATGGACGAACTCGGCCACCATCGCGTGCGGCTTATCCTGGTGCTTGCTAAAGCCTGCCAATCTACTCGCCTCCTGCCGGCGCGAGGGCCGGTTCGGCGGGAGGCGCGGAGGCCTTGGTGCCTTGCAACTTGTAGAGCAGGTCCTTCATTTCGAACATGTTGATGACCGGCATGAAGCGGATGAACAGCATCATGAGGAACAGGAACAGACCGATCGTGCCGAAGAACATCGAGAAGTCCCAGAGGGTGGGATAGTAGTGGCGGTCGCTCGACGGCAGGTAGTTGCGCATCAATGACATGGGGATGATCACGAAGCGCTCCAGCCACATGCCGTAGCTGATCACAAGGGCGATGATCCAGACCAACGGCAGCCGGCGGCGATTTTTGGGCGACCACAACAGCTGGGGAATGATGCCGTTGCAGAGGATCAGCGACCAGTAGGCCCAAGCGTACGGGCCGTTGATGCGCCACTGCAGCAGCGCCAGTTCAGCCTTGCTGCCCGCATAGAAGCTGTAGAACGCCTCCAGGATGTAGCCGTAGAAGACGATCAATCCGGTGGCGAGCATGATCTTCGCCATCCAGTCGATGTGCTTCATCGTGATGAGGTCCTTCCAGCCGTATTGGGCTCGGACCGGGATCGCGAAAAGGAGCACCATCGCAAAGCCGGCGAAGACGGCGCCGGCGACGAAGTAGGGCGGGAAGACAGTCACGTTCCAGCCCGGGACGATGGAGACGGCGAAGTCGTACGACACGATCGTGTGGACGGAGAGAACGAGGGGGGTGCTGAGGCCTGCTAGCAGAAGGTACGCCTGCTCATAGCGGTGCCAGTGCCTAGCCGAGCCGCGCCAGCCCATTCCGAGCAAACCCCAGACCTTCTTGCCGAGATTCGTTTTCGCTCGATCGCGCAGGGTCGCGAAGTCCGGGATCAGACCCATGAACCAGAACAGCAGCGAGACGGTGAAGTAGGTGCTGACCGCGAACACGTCCCACATAAGCGGGGAGCGGAACTGCGGCCACATACCCATGATGTTCGGGTACGGGAACAGCCAGTAAGCGACCCACGGTCGGCCGGTGTGCAGGAGCGGGAACAAGCCCGCGCACATGACGGCGAAGATCGTCATCGCTTCCGCGAAGCGGTTGATCGAGTTGCGCCACTGCTGGCGCATCAGGAGCAAGATGGCGGAGATGAGGGTTCCCGCGTGGCCGATACCGATCCACCAAACGAAGTTGATGATGTCGAAGGCCCAAGCCGTCGGGACGTTGTTGCCCCAGATGCCGATGCCCTGATAGAGCAGCCAGGCGATCGTGAGAAGGAGAACGTTCAGCAGGGCGAAGCCGATGCCCAGGAACAAATACCACGGATGCTTGAGGTGGTACCGCTTCTGGTTCTGGATTACGCCGCCGATCTGTTCATCGATCGTGCCGTAATGCTTATCGCCCTCGATCAGAGGTTCGGTAAACGGATCGTGTAGCGCCATGGTCTCCTTAGCCGCTGATCTCCTTGTTGGGGTTGGTGATTCTTCCGAGATAGGAGGTCCGCGGGCGCGTCTGCTCTTCTTCGAGGAGCATGTAGTTGCGCGGGTCTCTCTTCATCTGCGAAACCTTGGAATTCGGGTCGGCGATGTTGCCGAAAACGATCGCGTTCGTCGGGCACGCCTGCTGGCAGGCGGTGATGATTTCGCCGTCGGCGATGTTGCGGCCTTGCTTCTTCGCCTCGATCCTCGTCTGCGAGATGCGCTGGGTGCAGTAGGTGCACTTCTCCATCACGCCCCGGCCGCGAACCGTCACGTCCGGGTTGCTCAACATGCGTAGGAGCTCGATGCCGTGCTCCTTCGGCGAGTGGATCGGAGCCGGAGCCCAGGCCAAGCCCGTGCTGAAGTCGAGGTTCGCGAACTGCGGCTGGTTGTCGGAGTAGTTCAGATAATTGAACCGGCGGACCTTGTAGGGGCAGTTGTTGGAGCAGTACCGCGTCCCGACGCATCGGTTGTAAATCATCTGGTTCAGGCCCTCGTGCGAGTGGACGGTGGCTGCGACGGGGCAGACCGGCTCGCAAGGCGCCTTCTCGCAGTGGACGCACATCATCGGCTGAAACACCGTCATGGGATTCGCGATAGGATCCTGAAGGCCAATGTTGTCCTCGCGGACTGCCTTCTCGCTCGCAGCGTCGTTCACCGTGTAGTAGCGATCGATGCGAAGCCAGTGCATTTCGCGGCCGCGCTTTACCTGCTCCTTACCGACCACCGGGATGTTGTTCTCAGCGACGCAGGCGACGCCGCAGGCGTTGCACCCGATGCACGCATGCATGTCGATGGTCATGCCCCATTGCGGAATGTCGTTCGCATTGAAGATCTCGTCGGGATACATGTTCTGCTCCCGAATTTCTTCGTGATCGAGCTTCTCTTCCGCGCGGTAGAGCGACTTATCGCGGCGGAACTCGTCCATCGTTCCGATGCGGACGATGTCGCGGCCCTCCATTTGATGGTGGATCTGGGTACACGCGACCGGCCAGACGCCGCCGACGGACTTCACCTGAAGGCCGCTGTCGTAATACATCGCACCGCTGGTGCGCATGGGATAGACATTGAAGCCGGCGCCCTCCGCCACGCTGCCGGCATTCTGCCGACCGTAGCCTGCGTAAAGGGTGACCACTCCGTCTGGTTGGCCGGGCGAGATCCAGGCCGGCGCCTGGACGGTGGCTCCGCGAAGCTGGAGTTCAACCTTATCCTCGCTGCGGACGTTCAGGTCCTGAGCGGTTTTGGGGCTCATCAGCGCGACGTTGTCCCACGTGACCTGAATGATTGGCCGCGGGTACTCCATCAGCCAGCCGTTATTGCTGTAGCGACCGTCATGGAGGTGCGGATCCGGGCGGAAGTTGACTTCGAGGCCGCCACCGTTGGTTGCCGGAGCCGCAGGCGTGAAGGTGCTTGTCGAACCTGCCGTTACCGGAGTTGCGGCGGTGTTTGGAATGACTCCTTGGTGCAGCCACTCTCGCCAGCGCTTGTCGAAGTCGGCGCCAGATGCTCCGCGCCATGTGGACTGCACTCGGGCGAGGCCTGGTTGGGGACGGCCCGCTATTGCGTCCAGCACCTCGTGGATCGAGCGGCCTTCGAAGAGAGGCATGGTGAGCGGCTGAACGATGGAGACGGTGCCGTCAAACGCGCGGGTGTCGCTCCACTCTTCGAGGAAGTGCGTGGCGGGCAGATGCCAGTCGCACTCCTTGCTGGTTTCGTCGACATAGTAGCCGTAGCGGATTCGGCGCGGGGCGTTGGCCATCGCGGCGCGGAAGTTGTAATCGGCGGGAGCGTCGTAGACGGGGTTGCCGCCTGCGATCATTAGGACTTGGACCTGCTTGGCGTTCAGGGCGTCGACCAATTCTTTCAGGCCCTGAGGTCCGGTCGGCGGCGCGACGTTTCCGGTGGTCTGGCCGAGCGGAATATCGAAGCGTCGGACGAGCGAAACCGGAGCACCGATCGAGGCGTTGATCGCAGCGCAAGCGGCGTGGACTTCAGGAGGAGCGAACTCGCCAGGGACGACGACGGCGGCTCCGCGGTTCGCCACCAGATCACGGGCGATCGCATCGACAGGAACGGAGCCCTTCTCGGGGGCAGCACCTGTGACGGCGCCATGGAGCGCGGCGGCGACCCTCAAGAGGTCGCTTGGCTTGACTCCCCAGCGGTGGTCGGACATTGCGCCGGTGATCGAAGTCGTCGTCTCGATCGTGTACAGCCGGTTCATGGCGACGTCGCCATTCTTCACGCGTCGGGCCTCGATGAAATCGGCGGCATAGCGGAGCGAGCCGGGCTGCTGGAGAAGGAAGTCTGAGTCCAGCGAGACGACTACCTTCACCTTCGAGAAGTCGTAAATCGGCGCTAGCGGCTGGCCATAGGCCATCTGCATTCCGGCGTGCGAGTTGTCCTGACCGAACGGTTCGTACACATGCCAGGTCATGCGCGGGAAGTCGCGCATCAGCTCTTGAATCTGAGCCTGCAATGTGGGCGAGGTGACCGTACCCGTCAGCAGCCGAAAACCGGCTCCGCCGGTCTTCTTCTGATCGGCGAGGTCCTTGCGGACAACTTTGAGGAAGTCCTCCCAGGTGGAAAGCTCGCCATTACTAAGAACGCTCTGCGCCCGATCCGGATCGTACAGCGACAGGATCGAGGCCTGCATCTGCACGTTGGCCGCGCCTCGGTTGGCGGGGTGATCCGGGTTGCCCTCGATCTTGGTCGGACGCCCTTCGTTCTGCTTGACGAGCGCGCCGTAGGCGTAGCCGGCGTGCGTAAAAGCAGTCGCGTAGTAGAGCGGCTTGCCGATTACCATCTCTTCCGGCTGGTTCACGTACGGAACGATCTTCTCTTCCGGCATGAAGTAGCCACGGCAGCCGCTCAGCCCAGCGAGCGCGAGAGACGCTCCCATGACCTTCAGCAGGGAGCGGCGGTCGATGTCGGCTATGGAACGGCGATTCGGGAACTCATCCGCTAGCCAAGCCTCGAACTCAGGAGTCTCGGCGACTTGTTCCAGGCTGCGCCAATAGTGCGCGCCCTTCTTCCCCGCCAGCTTGGCGCGGACCGCGTCGAGATCCAGTCTCGGTTTTTGCTCGTTCGAGTTATCCATTGATTCGCTATTCGTTATTCGCGATTCGGAATTCGGCTCTTCGGTCGTCTTCACGTAGTCGCTCATTCACGTATTCGCCTTTGTCGATTCTTAGCGGTGGCACGTCCAGCAGTCAGCGAGTTGCTGGGTCTTCACGCCGTACTTGGCAACCAATTCCTTGCCGCGCTCGATATCTTTGGGGTCCTCGCTCTTCGGCGACTCCCCTCTCATGAGTTCAGTCTCGCGGGTGGAGAGGGGCTGACCCTCCTGGATCTTCCAATACAGGTTGAAGACCTGCTGTCGAGCCGTCATCTGCGGGTTGGCCTCATCCTGGTAGAGGTACTTCTCGGGCGCGCGGTGGCACTCAAGGCACCACTGCATCTGGAAGGCTTGTCCCTTCCACGTGATATGCATCTGCTGCACCGCGCCGTGGCAGGTATTGCAGTTGATGCCGCGCGAGATGTGGATCGAGTGGTTAAAGTAGACGAACTCTGGAACCTTATTCACGAGGTTCCACTTCATCGGCGTCTTCGTCTCGTACGACTGGCGGATGGGCTCGAGGAGAGGCGAGTTCTGCCAGATCTGGCTGTGGCAGCTCATGCAGACCTCGGTCGCGGGGAATCCCGCTTGCGCACTCTTCTCAACGGAAGTGTGGCAGTAACGGCAGTCGATGCCCAACTCCTGCGCGTGGTGCTGGTGACTGAACGGGACGGGCTGATTCTTGGGAACGTACTGCTTCGTGTTGGCGGGCGAGCGAGAAAATGCTGCCACACCGAGCCCTACTGCCAGAACTCCCAGCAACCCGAAGGCGAGACTCGCCCGAGCCACGGTGTTCGAACTTGGTTTGAAGACTTGCGCCATTAGAGTCTTTGCCGTGTCCGTCCTTTTCCTGTGAAACGAAGTTAAAAGGCTACCACGAAGCCCCCTCGCTTCGCGGAGTGCCGTTTAGCCAAATTGCTGCAGCAATCATCAAATCTATCAAGTGGCTTCCTCATTAAAGCTCACGAGAGAACGACGCGGTCCACAGCTACCATTAAAAACAACACTGCCAAGTACAGCATCGAGTAGTGGAACAGGCGACTCGCTCTCGGCCGGTCGATGACTTTGTAGAGCTTGCCGCACAGGTACAGCAGATATCCGTTAAGCAAGAAAGTGCTTCCGAGGTA
>Ga0207657_10001623_pt1 | contig 24212 bp, 28 predicted proteins | sample KBSC33metaG_FD_184316 | JGI IMG/M metagenome (GOLD analysis project Ga0207657, IMG submission 184316) | Corn rhizosphere microbial communities from Kellogg Biological Station, Michigan, USA - KBS C3-3 metaG (SPAdes) (version 2) | ecosystem: Host-associated > Plants > Roots > Rhizosphere > Soil ... | reverse complement strand
CTTGGAGACAACAGTGGGGGAGACGCCTCTATCTGACTCGGATATGGGCTTGGTTCAGCAGAAAAAGAAGGCGATGGTATTAGAGAGGGCGTGGGAGTCAAAAAAATATCTGGGTTGGCATTTCTAAAATCTACATAGCTTTGGTCCAACCCTGCCTTCACTTTTTCGTAAAGGTAAATATAACTTGTACCACAACCAATGCAAGCTAGAATACCCACCAAAGCAACACTTGTTCTTGTGGCCGCCGTTTCCCACCATCCAACATCTTCTTTTCGCCAGTCGAAATTGTCTTCACCCTGCAAGTTATCCAAAATAAATGGAGCCGTTGTGTAATGTTTTTCTTTGCTCATATAGCTTCGGATCGTAGAACACGCTGTAACTGTTTGACAATGGCATTTTCCGGCTGCAACACTTTTGCCCTGCCCGCAGCTAATACTTTGATCTCATGTTCTATCCAGTGGTAGTGGGTGCAAGCTAGTACTATCACATCCGCTTTTTTCTTGAGCACTTCATGAATGTGTACAGCTATTTTGCCGCCGTCTATTGTACTGTGTTCTATCATGTAAGCCCAATCGCTACAGTCTGGTTCTAGCACGGTTATACCCTTAGCAAATTCTTCTTTAAGCTCTCGGTAGCGCGGGCTAGCTAAAGTAGTTGGCGTAGCACACACAGCTATTACACCAGTTGTCGTTTGCTCTGCCGCCGGCTTTACCATCGGCACCATTGTAATGAGCGGGATGGAAAACCGCTGTTTTAATTCACCAGCAAGCGTCGTAGATACCGTATTACAGGCTACAACTATCACCTTGCAACCTTCGTCGATAAACTCTTGAAATATCGGCAATACAAAACCAAGTATTTCCTCCGGGGTACGGGTGCCGTACGGAACGTGCTCATGGTCGTTTTTAAAGATAATTTCGTAGTCTGGCAGCGCTTGTTCTATAGCTTGGACCACACTTAAGCCGCCTATGCCGCTGTCAAATACACCTATTTTCACAGCTTTTGCTTTTCGGCCACCTTTTGGGCACTGCGGATCACGTTTTCGAATAAGGCACATACAGTAAGTGGCCCTACCCCGCCCCTTTCGGGTGTAATGGTTATGTCTTCTAGCTCTCGCACTTCCGGCGCAACGTCGCCAACTAAACCGTTACTGTCAGTGGCCACACCTGCATCTACAATCACCACATCGCCGCGTACCATATCTTTTTTTATGAGACCTGGTACACCAGTTGCAGTTACTATTACGTCAGCGGTTCGCGTTACATCAGTTAGGTTATCTACTGATTTGTCGGCCACCTCTACGTCAAAGCCATTTTGTTTCCACAAGGCCGAAAGCGGTCTGCCTACCAATCGACCATGCCCAACTATTACTATGTGTTTCCCTCTAAGATCAACATTGTAGCCAGCAAGTAGCCAATCTATAGCTAGTGGCGTGGCTGGCTCAAAAGTGGTTCGTTCGGCTAAGCCATCTACATCTTTATCGGCCGCCACAGCATTAAGCGTTTCTGTTGTTCTGTTTGGGTCCGGCAACGGAATTTGCACGATTATGCCGTGCACACTCGGGTCAGAATTGAGTTCGCTAATCCGCTTGAGCGCTTCAAATTGGTCAATAGTATGGACGTCCACATCTATCAAAATGTCTGTACCGTAATCTTGCTTTAGCTTCATGTAGCTATCTACGACGGGGTCAGGGTTTGTGCGGATAATAGCAAGTTTAGGAAATACATTGTGCGCCTGCCGCAGTATCCGCACCTGCTTCGCTTGCCGCTCTTTTATATAGCCAGCCAGCTCCTTACCATTCAAAAGTTTCATGCCAGCTCCTCAAAATTAAAGGAAAAGAGCAGCCCGACAAAATGTGAACCATTTTGCCGGCGCGATGAGAAAAACGTAGTTTGTCTCATTAGGCGAAGCCAAAGTAATTTCATCAGGGGTATATTATAACGTAAAACCCCTCTTATGAGGGGGATGAATCTTGGAGGGCCAGGAGGGACTCGAACCCTCGACATTCTGCTTAAGAGGCAGACGCTCTAACCAGCTGAGCTACTGGCCCGAGTTGCAGTGCAACAGGGTATGATTTTAGCATCTTATATCTGTTATTTCAATGCCCGCGCATCATTTGTTGACAGGCAGGCGTACAATTAATACATAAGCTTTTTATAGGAGATAAAAATGTCATCAGCTTTAGAAACATTCACCTTCATGCCTGCTATTGAAACTGATTTTAGCCGACAAATGAAACGAGAAGGCTTGGTACCGCTAGATACAATGCGCATCGTGGGAGGTAAAATTCTCAGTTGCAGTGTTGAAGAATTCATTGCAGACGCCCCCCAACCAGAGTTGCCAGAAATACAAACAGCCGCTTAAGTTATAGCAAAGATATTGTCGGGGACTGGTTGGATAAACAGTTTGTTTGCGTGAACGGTCATGAACGATTGCAGAATTTTATATGTGTCCAGGTCGAAGGATTTTTGGTTCAGCTTCACTTCTGGGTCACAGTAAGGTTCTTGGGTGACACTGCCAAGCACACACCACTTGTCGACAATTATGCCGTGAGCTGTTTCGCTCTCTGACTTTTCCTGCACTAGAATGGCGTCTTTGTAAGGCCACGCCTGGATCCGCTGGCGCTCAAAGGCGGCATGCAGTCGGGAGTTATAGGCTTCGGCACTTTCGTGTCCAGCACAAGCACCCTGACATTTACGCAATTGGTACAAGAAGCAAGCGCCGGTAGATTTTTCTAGCCCCATTAATTTGGGACAGAGACAATTCACTTTTACAAGCTCGCTCAGTGCTTGCTTGGCCTTGCCGCGGTGTGCAAAAACAGCCAAGATTTGGTCGGCTTCATCTGGGTCGATGCCGCTAGCTTCTTCCAGGTTAACGGTAATGTAACCGCCCTGCTTAGCCTGCTTAGCCAAAATCAATTTTTCGGTTTTGCGCAGTTGCCGATTGTATAGCGGCTGCAGCTCTTTAACCATCTGCGATTCGAGCAGCAATGCCGCCAGCTCACCAGCCGTTTCATGCGTACGGATATGTTTGACTGTTTGGGCTATTTTAAACTCTTTGCTTTCGGCATGGTCGCGTCCAAAGTGCTGCAGCACCCGCTTTTTAATGTTTACACTCTTGCCGACATATAGCGGTCGTCCAATTTCATCTTCAAACACGTATACACCAGGTGTTTCCGGTAAGTTTTTTACCATGTCAGGTTCGAGCGCTTTTGGCAAAGCCGGCTGGCGTAATTGCCTAGAAACCGCAGTATCCACTTGTTCAGGCGGAAAATGCTTGCGCATGTGCTGCACGAACTGCCACAAAATTGCTGCGTCATCATACGCTCGGTGGCGTTTACTATAGGTAAAGCCATGGCGGTTAATAAGGTCCTGCAGTTTATGGCCACGCTCATGCGGATACAGCGCGCGCGAAAGCTTTACAGTACAAAGCTGTTTAGGCAAGAAGGGGGCACCAAGGCGGGCAAATTCCTGCTTTATAAACGAATAGTCAAAACGCACGTTATGGGCCACAAAAACAGCGCCTTCTAATATGTCCGCCAGGTCATCGGCAATTTGGTCAAAGGTAGGTGCACCCTTAAGATCGTTCGCTGTGATACCAGTAAGGTTCGTAATGTAATACGGAAGTTCGGTGAGCGGGTCAACTAATGTATTTAGAGTACGAGTAATCTTGCCGTCTTCCACCCGAATGGCAGCAATCTCTATTACTCTTCCTCGTATATGATTCAGCCCATTAGTTTCTATGTCCACAAAACATAGTGGGGAGTCCAAAACACTCATGGACCATCATTATATAACCTTAAGCGGAAACAAGCATAAAGAAATCCAACTAAAAAGCCCGGCTTTACGCCGGACTTTTGTGAATGGATTTGTTACTTTAGTAAGTAGTCGGGTGATGGCGGCGACCTTGGACAGCGTTCATAATCGCTACCAATATAACTGAGCCAATGAAGGCCCAAATAAGGGCACCCCAGCTAAGAGCTAATGCCGAACGGTCGCTGTTCGTAAACAAGCGTGATACGAAGCCACCAATGAATGAACCAATAATACCGATTACAATACTAGCAAGCACACCTTCGTCGCGGCCCATAAGACGCGCAGCTAACCAACCAACAATTCCACCTAAAATTAACCAAACCAATAAACTCATTGCTACCTCCTAAGCTTAATTTTTACAAATTACTAATCCAACTATGCGGCAAAGCCGTCTAGTTCTCTACCGCGTCCGCCAAAGTCAAATGGGGATGGCGCTACTGTGCGGTAGTGTGTCTCGTCTCCTCTGGACATATGTGCCTCCTTTAGCTTTGTACTCTACCAGCATACGTGAGCCAAAAGGTAACCACTATGAACTATTTCACAACTATTGTTACACCTGGATTAGGTCGCGGGCAAGAACTGCTCTATGTCGTATAGCATCTGGTCCTTCAAAAGTCCCAGCAATAGTTATGTGCCCTATTTTTCGTGCTGACCTTGCACCCTTACCATACAAATGTACTTTCATTTCAGGTACGGCAGCGTATGCTATTTCCAAATCCCTCGTAGTCAACCGATAGCCGTCTGGCTTTAACCCTTCGCCGAGTATATTTATCATTATGGCATTCCATGTACTACCTTCCATGCTCATTGGCCCAAGTGGTAAACCCATAACAGCCCGAACATGCTGCTCGAACTGCGATGTTTTGCTGCCTTCAATAGTCCAGTGTCCGCTGTTGTGCACCCGCGGCGCCATTTCATTAATAATGAGATCATCGCCGGTATCAAATAGCTCCAGCGCAAACATCCCGGCCCCTTCAAGACTTTCCACAGCCACACGTCCAATTTCATTGGCTTGCGCTATCTTAGCTACAGAAACATCCGGTGCCGGTGCTTCGACAAGGTGACAGATGCTGTCCCTGTGGGTTGTCTGTACAACCGGGTACGTATCGATATGACTTTGGCGATCACGAGCAACTATAATTGCCAGTTCGCGCTCAAAATCTATCATTTTCTCAGCATATGTATCGGCGTCTCCAAAATGTCCTAGCACATCCTCCCATATTTGCCCTTTATTGATAACCAGGTTACCGCGCCCATCAAAGCCACCTTTGCGTGTTTTTACGACCATGTCTCCAAACGCTCGCTGAGCTCTCTGATAATCTTCCCAGTTCGCCAAGTCTTGATACTCCGCGACTGGCAATCCTAATTTCTTAAAATGGTCCTTTTGCCTTAGCTTATCTTGAATAGTTCGGAGTGAATACGGGTTGGGCTGTATATCGAATCCCTTTTCTTGTAATTCAATTAATACATCAGTATTGATGTGCTCGATCTCCCAAGTAACAACATCTGTTGCAACCGCGAGTTTACGAATGGCATCCGCATCTTTGATGCTGCCCAGAATAACCTCTGCACCAGCTTGTGCTGCTGGGCAGTTATCATCTGTCTCAACCACCGTCACGTCGACACCCATAGGAAGCGCGGCTTCAGTGAGCATACGGCCAAGTTGGCCGCCACCTACAATGCCTAAACGATTCCCTATTTCACTCATGATTCGTTTCATTTTGCATGGCTGATTTGCTAATAGCAAGCATGAGCGCGAATGCTTGTTAATTTTCTCACTGCTTATGCCTAATAGCCGCGCGTACAGTAAGAGTACTTACAAACTTAAACGAGGGAGGTGCTTAATGGCAACGAACAGCGGTAAAAGTAAACGTGGATTTGCAGCTATGAGCAAGGAAAAGCAACGCGAAATCGCTCGCAAGGGTGGTCAGGCCAGCCACGGTGGCGGCCGTCGTCGTACAACTACATAGTTGATACCTTGAACCCAACTGTAGTAAAAGTCCCAGGTGTACAACCGGGACTTTTACTTTTTACGACGGTATATACAAAACGTAAAGGTAATGCCATTCTCGGTAATTGGTTCCGACTCGCTAGCAAGCTCAAACAATTGTTCGTACTCCGGGAAGAACTTGGTACAGTCAAAATCACCCTGCAGTTTCGTAATGTATAGCTCGTCATTTAAATCCAAGGTTTCGGTAAATAGCGCAGCTCCACCTATATTCCAGACATCTTCGGTTGTTTCTTGCAAAAACTTTCGTGCATCGGCCACCTTACTAAATCCATCACGCAAAGGTTCCGGCCGGTGTGTTGCCACAAAATTCTCACGACCATGCAATGGACTACTAAATTCAGTGTATGTACCGTAGCCCATTAGGATGAGACCACCGGTCATAGTTTTTTCACGAAACCAAGCTGCATCGCTTGGCACTTTGCCCTGCCATGGTATGCCATGGTCATCCGCAATGCCTCGTTTACTATCTGTGGCTACAATTGCTCTAATCATATTGTATTAATTATTAACGGTCGAAGGTTGTTTAACAAGTAAAATGAGCCCGCAATTACTAAGATTGGTTCTGACATCTTCAACAAGGTCTCTAGTGCACGCTTTTCATCTGGCTCGCAGGTCACATTTTCAAAACCCTTTTCTTTTACATGAGTAACTACTTTTTGTGGATCGACCGAGTTTTTTGGCACATCCTGCTCAGCTCGAAAAGAGGTAACGATAATGCTATTGGCCATACCCATTAACGCATCGATACCACCTTGCCAGCGGCTGTCGTGGCCTTCCACAAAAGCAGCAAGCACTGCAACATTTCGCATTGGGTACATAGCCGAAATACTTTTTGCCAGAGCACCCAGCTTTTGGGCATTGTGAGAACCATCGACTATAAATACCTTACCCTCTACTTGGAATTGTTCCATGCGCGCTGGAATATGTGTTTTGGCAGCATTATTAATTTGCCCATTGGTTATTGCCGCTTTATGGTCACGCTGGACAATAAAATTAGCTACTTGGACAGCCAATCCAAGATTACGCTGCTGAAAAAGTGGCAACGAATACTGAGCAGTGGCAGTATTGGGGATAATGCGTAAAGCCGCCTGCTTTTTTTCGCATATTGTACGAACTACGGTGGTTACCTTTGGCCCTTGGTCGTACAGGAATACCGTATTTTCCTGCTGGATGATACCGGCCTTTTGGGCAGCAATTTCTTCAATAGTGTCACCTAGGATTTCTATATGGTCTAAGCCTATATCCGTAATGATACATACCTTATCCTTACGACTGACTACATTTGTACCATCCAGCAGCCCCCCTAGCCCCACTTCTACAACTGCATAGTCCAGATTTTGCTTGGCGAATTCCCAGTAAGCAAAAGCTACCATGACTTCAAAGTACGATGGGGCTAGTCTACTTTTTTGCACCAATCCTAAAAATTCAGTTAGTTCCTGGCAAAACTGATTTTCTGACAATGGCATTAAGTTCACCTGCACCCGTTCGTTAACCTCATCGACATGTGGCGACACTGTAAGTCCAACTTTATAGCCAGCCTGCTGCAGCAATGCGGCTATATAGTAGGCTGTGGAGGTTTTCCCTGATGTCCCCGCTACATGCACTACCCATACTTCATCCTGTGGATTACCCAGGAAGTCCATCAATCGCCGCATGATTGTCAGGTCGTATTTGGTACGTGCATTGTTGTACAGTGGCCGCAAGGCGGCATGTGCCTCGGAAAAGTTAGTTATAACTGCCATAGCGACTCTTATTCTACACCTTAGAGCATGGTAAACTTATACGTGCAAATCGCGCACCCGTAGCTCAGCGGATTAGAGTGTCTGGCTTCGAACCAGAAGGTCGCAGGTTCGAATCCTGCCGGGTGTACCAATTTTTATCGACCAGTTTTATAAGTAAGCGTCTTTCAGTAGTTCAACATTTAGGATGGTGACCATTGGCCCATCCACTTTTATAATTTTGTGATTGCTAAGACTATTTAGAACGGCTTCCGCAACCTCCTTAGATATATTGAGCTGTTCAGCAAGGTCTACGGGTGATTCGGGTAGTGGCAAGGCAATGGTTTTCTTAGTATCACCCTTTTTAAGACCACTGAATTCATACGCTAAGCTCATAAGCTGGTGCGCTACTTTCTTATAATCGTCCTTAATAGAATTACTAGCCAACCGAAAGATATTTGAACGTAACTTCAGACCAGCTTCATAGAAGAAATCTTTGTACAGTATCGGGTCCTTTTCTAGCTCTTCAATTACTTGGTCTGCACTTATGCTTCGCATTTCGACATCGGTCATTGCTTGGTAAATGTATATGAAGTCGTCCTGGTTTTGGTCGATACCAAAAAGCATTTTGTATAACTGGGAGAGAGAAATAATATGCCCGGGCCCATATATAAGTTCTAGAACTTTACGCTCCGGCTGGGTGGCTTGATAGCGCTTTACATAGCCGCTTTTAAGGATAAATAGCTTATTGGGGAAGTCTTGTGCGTGAAATACTTGCCCCACACCGTACTTCTCTACTTTGCCATGTTTATCGACAAATTTAGTGAAACCATCTGGTATCATTGGCCTTATTATAGTTGTATAACTCCTTAATGCCAAAACAACTTTGCATTAATTGAATTTTATGCAATTTTAGGATATGGTATTAAATAACACATGTCAGAGGTCAGCCCGCTCCCACAACAACCCCAAGGGCCGAGTTTTAATTTTTGTTTAATTGATCCGGCTTTATTACCCGAATGGTTTTGGGTACCTACAGGCCATAAACTGCAGGAACAAGGGCATAATTATTACATTCCAGACTTACGGCGTGGTGATAGTTCCGTAGGTGTTGAAGCCAAAATTGACATTATAGAAGACACTATGAAAGGCCATGACATGCAGTACGTTGTGGCACTTTCTCGGGGGGTAGAGTTTGCTGTGCGCTACCTGGCCCGGTTACAGAAAAAACAGGAATTAAGCAGTGTGATCGGCTTCATGGTTATTAGCAGCGTCGGCCCGCGCGGTTATGAAAAAGTGTCCGGCCTCGCTGAAGGCGACCAGGTATCCCGTCACACAGTAATGCACAATCGTGGCCTTGTAACCAATGAAGACGGGCTAGAAGTAATCGACCGTACTATTGCAGAGCAGCATATGTTACACGACATTTCTGATAGCAAATTCCGGGGCATAATCTTAGACAACCTTATTAATGAATACCCCCTGCAAAATGACGAGATAGAGTCAGTACCACAGCTAGAAAAGAATGCCTTGCCAATGGCATGGTATATAGGCCTTCGTGACCGAGTAGATAACATAGCTCTGTCTGCAGCAGTAGCAAAAGAGCGGTTTGGCGTTTTGCCTACATTTCGTTCTTGGGGTCATGTGGGGCCCCTTTCGCATACACACGAAGCCGCTAACGACATTCTTGAAGAGGCCAACGCCGCCTACAGTCAGCGCAGAAAAGAGTCCACTGTAGTCATTAATGAAGATTCTTTGGTCGACCATCGTGACTCCATAGTACACATGACAATGCGCCGCATGATCAATGGCGAGTATGCCGAGGAACCAGTCGACTTCAACGCCGAGGGCTTTAAAGCTGCTGAAAAAATTCTAGGGAAAGATGTCTTGGACAATTCGGTAGTCGTGGACATTGGCAGCAGCACCGGCCAAATGATAGCCGAGGGCGCTTTGGCTACAGGCACCAAGGCACGCATAATATGCGTTGAGCCCCATCCTGAGGCAGTTGAGCTTCGCCGTTACGTGAATGAAGAGTATAAACGAAGGGTCGATTACATTGAAGGGTCTGGAGAAAATATTCCGTTAAAAGATAATTCTGTACGAGCAGCTTTCTTACACAACGTCATTTTCCGCTCAGACAATCGCGAACAAATGCTTTCAGAAGTACAGCGTGTAGTAGTTCCAGGCGGTGTAGTTGCCATAAGCTCTAATGCGAAAGGCCACGCGCACTGGCGGCATGAATTCGAAAAAAGAATTGCTGAAATCGTATCAACCAAGACGGGTCAAATATTTAGAATACCCCGGCCACCTGCTGAGGGTAATTACCTGGAGGATTTACCAGCATTGTTTGAACGAGTCGGTGGTTTTGAAGTGTGCAGCAATACGCTAGGCGACAAGCTATATGTTTCACAGGATACTGAAGCCATAATTACTCGTGGCACTCGACTTGATAATTATCTGCACGCAATAGAATTTGCAGCTATAAATACTGGCCTTAAAGATGAGTACTACCATGACTGGCGTGCAGCAGTTAATACTTGGCTTAGAACTTATATTGAATCTGAAATCGATAAGGTACAAGAGATTTATGAACAACAAGGTACTGACAAGGAGCCTTTTTTTGGCGATTCAATTCGCCGCGGTATGTACGTTCTAATCAACAAAAAAGACAATTAGTAGCTGCTCTTCTTGCCGACTTTCGCTATACTAGTAACGCCTTCAGCCCGTTAGCTCAACTATAGATAGAGCATCAGTTGGCTTGGAACATTGCGCGCGTGTAGCTCAGCTGGATAGAGCGTTGGTTTCCGGTACCAAAGGTCGGGGGTTCGAATCCCTTCACGCGTACCAAGCAGGATTGAATTAGTAGGCGTCAGAACGGCGCCTACTTTTATATTCAGCAATTCAGCGTTTAATTGTTTTACGCGCCGTGCGCCACTTCGTTGGATGGATAATAGCGTAGAAATTAATATCATACCCCCAACCCCACCATCGTGGGTTTATGAATGGAGCTTTTGAATTCCAGACTCTCGATTTAAACCTTTCTTTTGTTGGGCTACGCCAATCATACGGAATACCGCATAACGTACCGACTCGTGATTTTGTGTTCCTTGTCATGCGTACATTATAAACTGTTACTAATCCATTACTAACGATGAACTTGGTTCTAACTTCGTTAATAATGCTGTACCACATAATATGAAAATCCCCCGCCCGACGGCGGGGGATTTTTGCTAGATAGCATTCAGTTTGCTATACGCCAGCTTTAACTGAACATACGGGCCACGCACCCCAGCCTTGCGATGCCTGAACTTTCTGCGCAATCGCTATCTGTTGGTCACGCGTAGCAAGATCTGCACGTGGGGCGTAACTACCGCCACCATAACCTAGCCAGGTAGACATCGTAAACTGCAAGCCACCGTAGAAACCGTTGCCGGTATTGATAGCCCAGTTACCGCCTGATTCACAGGCAGCTATACGGTCCCATACAGTTGTATCACCGCTGTAATACACTGGTGCCGTAACTCTTTGTGGAGCTGGTGCTGGCGCCTGGGCAGTAGTCTGCAGCGCCTGCGGTGCAGCCGCAATAGCAGCTTGGACCTTTTGTGGCAGTGGCCGGTCAGGCAACTGCTCGCTCGGAGCCGGTACACGGATGTTCTCATCCGGGTATATAAGATCCGGGTCGTTTATATTCGTATTAGCGTCGTAGAGCCGTACATAGGTCGTACTATTGTCAGTAGCTATTTTGGTGAGCGTATCACCCTCTTGTACGGTTACTGTTTTGTCGACTGGTTTGGCAGGAGCAGATGCTACCTTAACCGTCGGCTTTTTATGATTAGTAGCGGCAGAAGCAGAAGAACTTACTACCCCCGTCGAAAATGCAGTGACCAACGCCACTGCGAGAACTATGCGTAAACGCATTACACCTCCTTACCCCTTGTACCCTCGATATTTAAAGTTATTGGTTGTAATCTTTAGCTTTATTTATTTTTGGAGTACCTTGTGGGGCACGCATGTGCGGGTTCTCTGGTCCGCACACACAAGGCTTGATGATATCAAATTGACTGAGTGTGTCAAATCTTACAGAGTAAACGTGCTATAGAACCATAAGCGTTTTGTGTCAATGCTTTGATGAGTAATTAACAATGTGCAAAATCACACTTTTTTAAAGCGTAAACATCATTGACTTAGTCACTCATTAGTTGCATTACCGGGAGCTGCCGTGGAAAATGGTACCCATGGCTAATGCTGAGGTACTACGAGCCGCTACCTTTAATATTAAGCACGGTGCTTTGGCGGATGGCTACTTGGGTCGCCCAAAATTACTTCACGACGCGTGCGCCCAGCTAAATGTTGACATTCTTGCTTTACAAGAGGTGGATCGCTTTGTCTGGCGTTCAGGCTTTCGTGACCTTGCTAAACTTGCGGCCAAAGCCACTGGCATGCAGGCTTATTTTGAAAAAACTATGCATGACCAAGGTGGCCAGTATGGTAACGCCCTACTCGTACAAGGTGAACTGTATGATATAGATATCATTCGCTTGCAGCCCGATAACAAGTCAACGGTCATTTTCGGCCGACGCCTGAATTATGCTCGCGAACCGCGCAACGCCTTAATAGGTATAGCAAAAATCAATGACACTGAAATATCCGTAGCGGCAACGCATTTTGCTGGCACCAAGGAGCAGCGACAGGGTCAGTTTAGTGCTACTCTTGGTGCTTTAGCTTGCTATCCTCCTCCAAGACTTCTGCTCGGTGACCTAAATACTAGATATGAAGAGTTGCAAGCTTGGGACATGCCAGCCAGCATGAAATTTGCAGTAAATGATTCGACTCTGACTAATCCATCTCCTGTGCCCACAAGGCAAATTGACCATATTGCAGTTGACGGTTTACAAATAGTTACCGCATACACAAAGCTCCCACCAGTAAGCGACCACCTGGCGCTTATTGCTGAGCTAAGCATGTCTCCTGCTTAACTTTCTGTCAGAATTAATACAGCAATAGAAATATCGCTATAAGACAATAAGCTTATGGATCCTAACCATCGGTTATTTGACGTTCTACCCCCTGCCCGTCGAGTTTGGGCCATACCGGATTTGGCACTCGCATCCGTTACCTCTAAAGACCGTATGGCTGTATATGCTAGTTCTGATTCCTTATATAGGGGCGCTATTTTTGGCCGTGATTCATTAGAAGTAGCCGAAGATTTACTAACCGTAAAGCCTAAACTAGTCCATAACATCTTACTTACTTTGGGTCGTCTGCAAGGCACAAAGGAGAACGGCGCTAACGAAGAAGAACCTGGAAAGATAATTCATGAATATCGTAATACAAATGTCGATGGTGAGCAGGTTCGCGGAAAACAGCTGGAAATATTTGAGCAGCTATCCGCTAAGTGGGGCGGCAACAACCAGGAGCTTGCCTATTATGGCTCGATTGATGCTACTCCACAGTTCTTACGAACACTAGGTATGTATTGCTTGCAGCATGGCGACGCTATACTGGATGAGACCGTTTTACAGCGCAATGGTGAAACGAAAACTATGCGCGAGGTAGCACATGCGGCAGTGAGCTGGTTGACCGGTAAGTTAGCAGTTTCAAAATCAGGCCTCGTAGAGTATAGGCGCATCAATCCGCGCGGCATATCCAACCAGGTGTGGAAAGATTCAGAAGAGTTCTACGTACACGAAAACGGCCAATTAGCTAACCATGATTCCCCTATCGCTTCAATAGAAGTTCAAGGCCTTGCATATGATGGCTTGCTGGCAGCTGCTACCTTCTTTCCGGCCAAAGCTACATTTTATACGCAAGCAGCCGAAAAGTTGCGCGACCGTACGCTAGAACTGCTTTGGCAAGAAGACCGTCGCTATTTTGCACTCGGCATCGACTTTGATAACGATGATAAGCTACGAGTTATAGAAACGAAAACAGCCAACCCAGCTAGCCTGCTGGATACAGCATTTTTCGATGGATTACAGCCTGGCGAAAGTGAGCGGTACATAAGCGCCATTATTCGGACTATGATGAGCCCAGATTTTCTAACCAACGCCGGAATCCGTAGCCGGGCACTCAGTGCAGGCCACCTGTTTAAAGAATGGGATTACCATGGTTCGTTTGTAACTTGGCCGAAAGAAACGTATGACATTGCTAAAGGTTTTCGGCGTCAAGGCTTCCCCCTGCTTGCCCGGCAGTTAGAAAATCGCTTACTTAACCTCGTTATCAAAAACCATGAATACCCTGAATTTGTGTACGTAGATGATTGGGGCCAAGTGCTTGGTGGTGCTCCCGTTATACGCAAGCACGGCAATGTCCGTTCGGTGCCCGGTATAAATAAGCCCGAGCGCATTCAAGCCTGGACTGTTAGCGCCATCATGGCAATCGTAAACCGAAGATTAAAAGAAAAATTTAGTCGTACTCGAAAAGGGTCTGCGCAAACGTGGCAAACCGAATATGAAAAATATATCCTGCAAAGAATACCCCTAGTAGATCGCTACCTTAACCCCCTAACCTTGCGCGGGCGTTATCCTACTTTTAAATATCGCCTAGACAATAAGGGTTAGATATAGCCAATCAAAGATTTTACTGCCGTGAGAATCCTCACAGCCGTAAGAAGTAGTTGCGACTATAGTTAGGATGTTAAGGGGTATGCTTAGAGTCCATGAAAATTGCCATTATTGGTAGTCCTTCAATTCCTATACCTCCCAAAGGGTATGGCGGTATAGAGCAAGTAATTTTCTATCTTATAAGGGGCCTGCAAGAAGCCGGTCATGAGCCCATACTACTCGGCACCGGCGACTCTACCGTCGAGTGCGAGATTATACCGATTATCGAAGAAGCATTGTACTTCCCGCGTACTAAGAACGAGCTGAAAGATTACCAACGTAAGGTCCGCCGATATGACCAACATGTAGCTAAAAAATTACGCGAACTGCTGCCTTCCATAGACATTATCCATTCTCATGGCTACGACATTTCGCCATTTAAAAATTTTCCTACCATTACTACCATACATAACAAAATTACCTTTGACGGCCTCGCCAACGAACAGGTCGACTACTTTTTAAAGCGTAAGGATTTGAACTATGTCTCTATTTCGCAAAACCAGCAGATTGCTATCCCTGAGCTTAACTTTGTAGGCACCGTTTATAACGGCGAAGATCCCGACCAATTCCCCATTATTACCGAACCAGAGGATTATGTTTGTTTCTTAGGCCGATTTGACCGTGACAAAAATCCGCATCTAGCTATACAGCTAGCTATAAACCTCGGCATAAAAATAAAGCTGGCTGGCAAGATTGACCATGAGAGCGAAGGTTATTTTGAAAATGAAGTTGCAAAATACTTTGACCATCCGCTCGTGGAGTATTTAGGAGAGCTGGATTTCGAGAGCAAAGTAGAACTACTGAGCAAAGCCCGGGTAAACCTACACCCTACTAACTTCCGTGAACCTTTTGGGCTTACCGTTCTTGAAGCGGCGTACTGCGGCACACCAACCATGGCAATTGCACGTGGCAGCATGCCTGAGCTTATAGAACCAGGGCGCACTGGGCTGCTCGTAGAAGACTTTGTAGAAGGTCGCTTCCTTTTAGAACAATGTGACGAAATGGACCGTCAGTACATTGCACTGCGTGCGCGGCAACTCTTCAACTACAAACATATGGCAGAACAGTACGTCGAGCTGTACGAGCGAGTTATAGCACTTCACAAAGCAAATGATTTAGTTCACAGAAATATTTTTATGCGAATATGGCATGGCTGGCACGGACTAAAGACCAACGCTCACGCCCTTAAATGAGATTGCCGAAGTAGTACCAAAAATGCGTGATTGTTAGTGTAGCTATAACAAGTAGCCAGGTTATTAAAATATCGGCGTGATGCCGGCGTACACTCCTGTGTAATCGATGCAGTTTGGGGTGCAGTGATGTCCAGCCATGCTCAAGGTTATAGAGTGTGATATACCAAAACGTCGTAATCGTCAGCACCCATATAACTATGCAGTACGGGCAAAGTGCTCCTATGTGGTACACGCTCGCTATAAATAACCAATGTACAAATACCACTCCAAGTAAGGCTCCGGCATTCAGTGCCAACCAGTACCACCGTTTCAATTTTGCACCCATCAGTAACACCGTGCCAGTCGTAATAAGCACCGGGAAAGCTGCTAAGCCAACAAACGGATTGGAAAAACCCAATAAGTGCGATTCGCTGGAGTGCATAACAGAACCACAACTAATAACCGGGTTAAGGCTACAGCTCGGTTTAAAATTTGGGTCGGCAAGCAGCTGCATTTGGTCGTACATAATGATGAACGATGCTAGCAACCCCAATGCACCTGCCACGATGAATATCCAAGGCAAAGCTTTTTCTAAATTCACTGTTTTTAACACGCCACATATTATATGGCGTAGTCATGCAAACAGGTGTGACTAGAATCACATGCCGCTTATGCTAACCTGCTATAATGTTCAGCAGTAATACCTCTAACAAAAAGGAAACAGAATGGCTTCTAGTAAAGTTGAGCGCCGAAAGCTCATAGATAAAACATTAACTGCCTTTGGCGTAGTAGCAACTCTAGCATTGTTTGCAATTGGCGGTTTAGCATTTTGGGGCTATATATTTACTACAAATAATGTTCGCACCAACCTTGCTGACCAAGGAATTTTCTTTCCGCAGGTCGAAAGCCCAGCCTTTACGTCCTTACCTGCAGCTGACAAGGCCCAAGTGGCCAAATACGCCGGCTTACCCGTTCTTAACGGTGACCAGGCTAAAGTATTTGCTAATAACTACATTGCTGTTCACCTGAAGGAAGTTGCCGGCGGCCAAACCTATGCCCAGGTCAGCGCTGCAGCTTTAAAAGACCCCACAAATGCTAAGCTGCAAGGTCAAGCGAACACGCTTTTCAAGGGCGAGACACTTCGCGGCCTACTACTTGGAGACGCCTACGCTTTCTGGACCGTAGGTATTATTGCTAAGGATGCAGCTATAGTCGCTTTTGTAGCCGGTGGCGTCATGGCAGTACTGACACTGCTCGGCTTCCTGCACCTGTCACGTCTCTAACTCAATTGGCGGTAACTTACCATAGCGCAGCTGTAACGGCTGCGCTTTGCTTTTGTAGGCCACGAGTACAAGGTTTTGTGGCAACCACAAAGAAAACAGTGTACGCCCCGCCGGATAGACTTGCACTTCTTTAAAAACAGCCCCGTAGCTGGCAACCAGTGCACGGATAACTTCTGCGTTACGGCCAAAGTATGGCGATATAACATTCATAGCAATTAACCCCTTTGCCTCGAGATGTTCATAAACAAGTTCCGCAGCCCTTTTGGTCAAAAAAGTTTCCGGAATACTAGTGTGTGTAAAAACATCTATGAGTATCAGGTCGTAGGTATCTTTGTTTTTTGTTAAAAATTGCAGCGCATCACCTGTATGTATATGCAAACGTTCACTCGGCGTTAATCCGAAGTATGTTTCGGCTATTTTTTGTAAGCCACCGTCTAGCTCAACTACGTCTATTACAATGTCCGAAAATTTTGTAAGTAATGCTTTGGGGAGTGTAAAGGCACCGCCGCCAAGCAGTAATACTCGTTTCGGAAGAATGCCTTCTACAACCTCTAAAAAGCGTTGATTGTAGTCAAACAGTAAATCGGGCTGGCCATCGGTAGCGATTCCCGACTGTGCGGCTGACCGTGGCCCGCTGTACAGCACCCGCGCTGACCGCCCCTCATATATAGTGTCTATAACCTGGTAATGCCCGTAGTCGGTATCACCGTCAAACAAGACCTTATCAGCCATACTGATTAGTATAGCTGTTATTCGGTGTTTACTTGCTAGTCAAGATTGCTCTTAACGTAGGTGCTGCCGCCTTCCAAGGTGGCTGTCAGTGTGTATGTTGCACAAGTAGTGTCGTCGGATTCACAAGACGTACCGCCGCTATTTGCAACCTCATACGAATAGCTTTTAGCAGCAGGGCTGCTTACGAGTGTTTGACTAGAGCCTTGTGGGTCTTGCAAAGCAGCCGGGTCCAAACCTTTTAGGTTACTAGAAACCCAGGAAGCGTCGTTCATGTCCGTAAGGCTTGGGTAGTGACCGTTTTGTGCAAAGTAAGCTTCTAAATGCGTTTGCACGGAGTTAACGTCTGACTGACGGTTAGAGTTGCGCGCTTTAGCCTGTATACCGGTGTACGTAGTTATAACTAAAGCTGCCAAAATACCTATAACAACGATAACTATAAGAAGTTCGACGATAGTAAAACCTGATTGTTGTTTGCGGAGTTTCATGTGCGGTGCCCTTATTTAGTAGATACGGGCAACTGTACTCCAAGCGTAAGCGTTTTGTCAACGCTAGCCGACTACCAGAACCGGAGGAATGATATATCGTGTAGCGCAGTAAGCAGGCTTGGTCGCGTAGCTCTTGCGGCCATGGGGTTCGGAGCACTAAAGTGCAGTTCCTTACTCTGCATATCGACGTGCTTTGTTTTAGCTTCAAAATCTTTTAGTACTATCGGGGTCAGTGGCAGTTCCGGGCCCGTAAACGAATTAAGGTAAACTTTAGGCATTACGCTCTCGGGCGTGTTGCTTGTTATCTCGATAATGTTACCTCGCCCATCTACAATAATATTTCGCATGGGGGGTACTACGCCCGTTATATGTATAACTTGACTAACGCTAATAGTATCGGCTGCTACTGAGCCAATAGGGCTAAGCAGCAATGCAATAGCTACAGTACTCCAAAACTTCTTCACGCACCGGATTATACACGAAAAAACTTGACAGGTGCTGTGAAATATTTTAAAGCATAAGCGCTATGCTACAAGTTATTTAGCATTCTTTTTCGTTGGCTTAGCGCTTTTAATGGCACTGGAATTGAGCTGACCGAGCATTTGTTCAATAGTCATTTCCCACTCCTTTTCTGTTTTTTAGATTATCCTCACTGATATACCATAAACCGCTCATGCTAAGAGAGCTGTAAGAATTTTTACAATTAGCCTTCTTCGTGAAGATGTTCGCCGTGTGGGCAATCTGGAGCCGAGGGCAAGGCCTTTGGTTCACTCTGTAACTTATTGATTTCAAGATTGTGGTACAAAGCTTTTAACACTTCCTGCGCTTGCTCGGTGCTCATGCCCAGTTTGGCCACTGGCGATGACTGGTTCTTCTCACTATGCTGAGTGAAGGTAAGGGTAAGGCCAGCCGGCGTTGCCTCTACCTCGACACCATCTGTGTACATGGTGCGTACATCAACAGCAAGTAGCATAACTATCGATTTCTGGTTTAGTGGCAAGTCTTTAGGCTGTATTTGTTCCGGAACTTCCCCATCGTAGCCAGCTGATTCCCATAGCTGGACAGCTTCTTGGTCCTGCATATCGAAGTGACTTATAAGCAATAGCAATATGTCTTCAGCCGGTCGCTCTTCGCCTGCTTCTATACGCTCGAGAAGCAGCTCATCTATCTCGACTGCGCCGGCGACCTCCGCCATAGTTTCCTTAAGCTGCTCACGCAAGTACTTTAGGTGCGTACCCAAGGTTGCAAACGGTGCTTTTGGCTCCTTCATCTATCTTTTATAGTAACCCCGCCCTACTGCCGCCTGCAAGCACAAGCATCCCCTGTATAATGAAACTTGGTGAATATTTTCCACAATGTCAGCCTGGCCGACTTTTCTACCATGCGTCTTGGTGGCGTGGCTGCACACCTCGCCGAAGTGCACAGCCGCCAGGAGCTAACCGAAGCACTAGCTTGGGCGGCAAATGAGCAGCTGCCCGTGATGATGATAGGCAGCGGCAGCAACATAGTGTGGAATGACAGCGGTTTTGCCGGTCTAATACTTGTAAATAAAATCTTGCGTTACGAGCTTTTTGAAGAAGACGAAACGAATGTATATGTGAACATTGGTTCCGGTGAGCTTTGGGATAGTGTGGTTGAGCGAACTGTAGAAGCTGGGCTAACCGGCATAGAAGCCCTGAGCCTTATACCAGGAACAGCCGGTGCCACCCCCGTACAAAACGTTGGTGCTTACGGCCAAGAGATATCACAAACCTTAGTAACGGTAGAAGCTTACGATACCCAAACAAAGCAGTTTACGAATATCCCAGCTATGGATTGCGTATTTAGCTATCGCAGTTCTCGTTTCAAGACAAATGACCGCGGCAGGTTTTTTATAACTGGCATAAGCCTGCACCTTACGCGGGGAAATCCTGAACCGCCCTACTACCCTTCTGTGCAAGCGTATTTCGACGTACACGGCATTGAACATCCGACACCTAAGTCTCTGCGAGAAGCGGTTATAGCAATTCGCTCAGCCAAGTTGCCCGATCCAGCAGTTGTTGCCAATAACGGCTCTTTCTTTGCTAATCCCATTGTCGACGATTCCGTACTCGTGCAATTACAAGCAGACTACCCCGACATTCCGCACTGGCAAGCAGAAAATAACCAAGTAAAGCTCAGCGCAGCGTGGCTTATAGAGCAAGCTGGGTTCAAAGACTTCCACGACAGTGAAACTGGTATGGCCACCTGGCCCAAACAGTCACTTGTGTTTGTAAATGAATCTGCCAAGAGTACAGCAGACCTTCTGAAGTTCCGCCAAAAGATTCTGGATACTGTACAATCCAAATTTGGCATAGCCCTCGTCCAAGAACCGGAATTACTTCCTTAAAAGTTATCGAAATGCCAAATCAGAGTAATAGCTATTATTCTTAATATTTTCCAAAGCTTGAGCTACGACCGGCGATAATTTTACAGGTAACTCATCGAGCTTGAACCATTGGATATCATCACATTTCTCCGGTTCCATGTTGCTCGGTTCACCTTGCCACTTATTTGCCTCAAAGAAAAAATCTACTCTTTCATGGTCTTTTTCTTCTGCAACCCGATGAATAACATGAACGAACTTCAGGTCATTAGGGTCAATATCAATGCCTACTTCTTCCTTTGCTTCTCGCACCGCAGCATAGATAGCAGGCTCATTACCGTCTATGTGACCAGAAGGTAGACTATAGAAGCCATCTAGATAACCAGTGTTTGCCCGCCTTATTAGCAATATCTTATCCTCCTGGCGAAGAATGATATAGGCCGCTGGAACTAGCGAGAATCGATTCATCTACTTGTCACTGGGTAGCGGGAACTTTAGGGCGAAGGCTTTAACTTCTTTACGCAGTTCAGCGAGCTTAGCGTCGTCTTCACGGGCGTCTATAGCTTGCTTCATCCACTGGGCTATTTGCTCCATGTGCTCTTCCTTAAGTCCTCGGGTAGTTATAGCCGGTGTACCGAGGCGAATTCCGCTTGGACGGAAGGGTGGCAGCGGGTCGTCCGCAATGGCATTTTTATTCAGTGTCAGCCCAATTTTGTCGAGTGCTGTTTCGGCAACATTGCCATCTATACCGAACGATGAATACACATCCGCCAGAATAAGGTGATTACTGGTACCGCCTGTAACCAATTTAAAGCCACGGGCTTGCAAAGCATCTGCTAAGGTTGCCGCGTTCTTCACTATTTGTGCGGCATAACCTTTGAATTCTGGCTTGAGCGCTTCGCCAAAGGCTACCGCCTTAGCGGCAATGATGTGTTCGTGCGGTCCGCCCTGCATGCCGGGGAACACGGCGCGGTCAATGAGTGTCGGGATATTTTCTATTTTCTTGTCTGGCGCCTTCAATGGATTACCCGCTACACCCTTGGAAAGGATCAGGCCACCGCGTGGACCACGAAGTGTCTTATGCGTAGTAGTGGTTATAACGTGGAAGCCGTAGTCGAACGGATTTTTGGCTACACCCCCGGCAATAAGCCCGGCTATGTGCGCCATATCAGCCATCAGCAAGCACTCGTCGCCTACTTCGCGGCCAATGGCTGCAAATTTTTCGTAGTCCAGTTCGCGCGGGTAAGCACTAAAGCCAGCCAGGATTATCTTTGGCTTATGCTCTAGCGCGAGCGAGCGCAGTTCATCGTAGTCAATCTCTCCCGTTGCGGGGTCTTTCATCTTGTAACGTATAAAGTTATAAAGCTTGGCACTACGTGTAACCGGGGCGCCGTGGGTGAGGTGACCACCATGACCAAGGTCCATAGCAAGCACTGTGTCACCAGGCTCCAACCAGGCGCTATATACGGCTTCGTTCGCTGGGGCACCACTGTGGGGCTGCACGTTGGCGTGGTCTGCTTTAAAAAGTTTCTTAGCGCGGTCTATAGCTATCTGTTCGACTTGGTCGGTGTTTTCCTGACCACCATAGTAGCGTCTGCCAGGATAGCCTTCACTGTACTTGTTCGTAAATACACTGCCCATGGCAGTTAGCACACCGCGCGACACGTAATTTTCTGAAGGTATTAGCTCCAGTCCTTCGCGCTGCCTTTTTTCTTCGGCGGCAATCAGCCGTGCAATTTCTTCATCAATCATAGCTTCCTCCAGTCAATCTTTACTCAGTATAAAATAGTGGGTCGAGAAAGCTAAACCATAGGCCTATTGTAGCAAAGATTACGCCAGAATTAGCCATAAACACCTTGAACAGCAATATCATATATGATATATTTACAGCCATATGAACAATTCAAACGAGAAAATCGGTCAACTTATTGCTCAAGTGCGGCAGGAACGTGGCCTGACACAAGCTGCCTTTGCCAAACTACTTAACACCAGCCAGTCGGCCGTGAACCGCATGGAGCATGGTAAGCAGAATATGAGCCTAGAAACGCTGGGACGGATAAGTGACGTACTTAATAAGCAGCTTATAAGCCTTGGCGGTGGAGTTAACCTGCGCATCGAAGGCGGCAATGAGCTGAAGGGCAAAATTACGCTTAAAACCAGCAAAAACGCAGCGGTTGGACTGCTGTGCGCCAGCCTGCTCAATTATGGCGTCACGCGATTTACCGCTTTCCCGCGTATTGAAGAAGTTTATCGAATTATAGAGGTACTAGAGAGCATAGGAGTGCAGTGTAAGTGGCTGCCCGGTAACGACCTAGAAATCCATCGCCCTGAAAAGCTAGACCTGACTAATTTGGATGCAGCCGCAGCTCGCAAAACCCGCAGCGTGCTTATGCTCATCGGTTCACTTATGCATGACTATAAGGAGTTTAAGATACCATACGCTGGTGGATGCAAGCTCGGTACTCGCACAGTAGAACCACACCTGTTTGCGCTTGAACAGTTTGGTGTAGAAATCATTGCTACTAAGGGCAACTATAACGTCACTGTCAATAAAAAGTCGGCTGGACGCATAACTATGTACGAGCCAGGTGATACTGCCACCGAAAACGTCCTACTTGCAGCCGCCCGAACTGATGCAGAAACGGTTATAGAATTCGCCAGTGCTAATTACATGGTGCAAGACGTGGGCTTCTATTTGCAGAAATTAGGGGTGGAAATAGAAGGCCTGGGCACCAGTACATTACGCGTTCGTGGAGTAGGCTTTATAAAGAAAAATGTAACTTATGCGCCAGCGGAAGACCCTATAGAAGCCATGTTCTTCACCGCAGCCGCAGTGACTACCAATTCACAAATAACTATCGAGCGCGTGCCTATAGATTTCATGGCACTTGAACTGCTCAAGCTCCGCAAGATGGGGCTAAAAGTAGATGAAAGCAAACGCTATAAGGCACTTAATGGCAAGACCGACCTTGTTGACATCACCATACACAAACACGACGGCGAGCTTCGTGCCTTACCCGAAAAATTGCACTCCTTACCCTACCCCGGCGTTAATGCCGACAACTTGCCCTACTTTGTGCCAATTGCCTGTGTCGCCCGCGGCCGCCAGCTCATACACGACTGGATGTACGAAAACCGCGCCATATATTACACAGAACTTACGAAGATTGGTGCCCAAATAGAGTTAGCCGATCCACACCGGGTGTACATTACCGGCCCAACCAAGTTTAGTGCCGCAGACGTCGTTTGTCCGCCTGCCCTCCGGCCGGCTTCGCTGTTGCTCATAGGTATGCTATCCGCTAATGGCGTGAGTATGCTCCGTAATGTGTACACCATTAACCGTGGCTACGAAGACCTGGCCGAACGTCTCAACTCGTTGGGCGCAAATATTGCTGTTTTACACGAGATATAGCTCTATACTCGCTTGCTCACTACCAGGGTACGTCCTGGGTCCAGCCAGCGCACCAAGGCTGCAAACGCCATGGCAATCAGGCCATAGACCATCATGGCAAACAAGGCCGAAAAGTCTAGGACATGATTGTTACCTATAACGGCAGAGTGGAAAATGCCGCGGAACGGTTCGAGCAAAACATTGGTAGAGTCATATACCCAACGGACAAAACCATTATCGGCATTAGCCGCGAAGAATCGGAGTACGACCCTTAGCGCCAGAAATATCTCGGCTAGTGCCAAGAAAAAGTTAATAAGACCTGCCACAATTCTCGTTACCCACATATAGGTACCTCCTTGTTAATAGCTAAAGCATAGTACGGCTGTTAACAGCAGTAAGTGATATTTCTTACTAAAGTCGTTAGTGAGTTAAGCCTTGTGTCAGATTCGAGTTACTTGTATGACCTGACCACACAATAAAACCTATCGCTATTGCAAGAAGAATAAGTAAGACTATGGTTCGTTGCCATTCTTTCATGAATGCACTCCTGTAAGTTCAGCCTTGACTACTAAACGGTACTTGGAAGTCCAGAGCGGTGTACAGGTATACAGCGTCAGGGTAGGCTTGACTGTTGGGTCCTGCACCGATACATCTGTTGG
>Ga0207657_10001622_pt1 | contig 24213 bp, 20 predicted proteins | sample KBSC33metaG_FD_184316 | JGI IMG/M metagenome (GOLD analysis project Ga0207657, IMG submission 184316) | Corn rhizosphere microbial communities from Kellogg Biological Station, Michigan, USA - KBS C3-3 metaG (SPAdes) (version 2) | ecosystem: Host-associated > Plants > Roots > Rhizosphere > Soil ... | reverse complement strand
TCTAAGTTACTACACCAAGGAAACCGGCAAATCGGTCTCGGCGATTTCTGATAATGCTATGGAGCTTCTAACGACGTATCGCTGGCCGGGCAATATTCGCGAGCTCGAGCATGCCATTGAGCAGGCTGTGGCGCTCTCGTATCAGCCGGTTTTGCTGCCGGAAGATCTGCCGCGCGAGGTGCGCGAGCAAGCCACTCATCAGGTTTGTTCGAATCCGGCAGCGCCGTCGGAATTCAATTTTCCCGATCAGCCAAGTCTCGAAGAGATGAAAAAGCGCTACGTGCATCACGTCCTGCACATCACGAACGGAAACGTCTCCGCAACGGCGAGAATTCTGAACGTCGATCGCCGCTCTCTATACCGAATGCTGGCGCGATATAAGATCGGCCCGAGCTCGAGTCAGGACTGATTCGCCTCAGTCGCCGTTCAATGCCTGCCGTACAGGATAGCGCGCTCTTTACGGCACCTGGTTTGCTGATGTTTCCACCCAGGTGTTTCATGGAAATTCTTGTCATCGATGATGATGAAATTTTTTGCCGATTACTGGTCGAAATCATCGAAGACTGGGGCGCTGGCACAAACTGGACGACCAACGGCTTGGCAGGTTACGAGATGATGTCCGAGCATGCTTACGACCTTTGCATCATCGATGTACGGATGCCGCTGATTCTAGGCACCGAACTCGCAGATGCAATGAGAGAGGACTTTCCTGACGTTAAAGTTATTCTGATTTCCGCCTTCGCCGACGACGGCCTACGAGACGATGCGGCGCGCAAGGGGATTTTTTTTCTGTCGAAACCTTTCACCCCCGATCATCTGCTGCGTACGATCGAGTTGGCGATCCGAGAACCGACCTGTTAGCAACGATTCATGAATCGGTCCTATTTTTCAATCTCTGGATCGAGCACTCCGATCGCTGGGAGCGCGATTGCGGACTTTCGCCGCTCTGATGCGCTCCTTTGGTCTGCTTCATCCCCGCAGCCCCACTGACAATGCGCGACACAAGGTTGGAACTCGCCGGTGCCACGATCCGGCAGCGGAGCATCGCCTCCAGCGCTCTGGTTTTCACATCGTGCATGCGCTCTGGGTTGGCGTGATCATCAAGATGAGCACCGATCAGAATGCGACGAGCCATCCGCGCGGAATGATCCTTCGATCTTTCCGGCGCGGATGGCTGTAAACCGGACCCCGAATTTGGATTTGAGGGTCCGGGCGCCCCACCTCTCAGCGGGAAGGCTTAATCGCCGTCTTCGTAGTTACGGCCGAAGCTGAACTCTTCATCATGTTTTTGTGAAATGACCTGATCCTGACCCGTTGGGCTTTCGTTACATGGGCCGTAGTAATCGATCACGTCCCCACTCGTACTGCTTTTGGTCTGCGGGTCCCCGCTTGCGAGAGTTCTTGGGCGAATTGCCGGTAATTTTAGGTGACAATAATTGTCTAAGCTTTCGGATGAGTAACCGCTATTATCCACCGCATACGCGCTTCCGACCAAAGAACCCACTAAGACAATTGCCGAGATTGCTGAACCTAGTTTTTTCATATTTTCTCCTCAATTCGATTCAAATTTGAGCCTTCGTTTGTCGTCCGCAAATTATCCTTTGTGACGCGCACTGCTTCGACACCGATTAAATTTGACTGCGGATTTTCATGTTGTTCTTGATCGACATTCTTGCGACCTCCTTTCGATGACGTCATCCTGTCGACGACTCAAGAGCAAGCGACATGCCCATTGGTATCTCGATCACTCTTTCGGCTGGTAATGCTTCGAACAGAGCAACGAACAGGCCCTCAATCGCGGTGATCTTCGGTCGCGAGCAACGCCGCAGTAACGCAAGAAGTTCGTTCCTAATTCGAAAGGACGATGTTTCTGCAGGACAATTCTGAGGCACTTCATCTGCTATCTTTCCACTCGACCACAGCCCTTACTGGTCCCTAGGACCGTTCTGTTGCGCTTGGTCTGTTTCGGAACTGCACTTGGATGAATGCAGACTCGCAATGCCTAAAGAACAGTCGGACTGCAATTAGCTACGCAGAAGAAGTTGCCCAGACGAAATTGTTTGAAGCACTTTAACGGCCGCCGCGACATCTCGCCAAAATGCCACACCTCAACGCACATCCTTGCCACGTCACGGAAGGGCGGGCACTCCGTTTTCTCTGATTGCAAAGAAATTATCGCAGGCGCTATATGCGCGACCGATCCCCTAAGGGCTGGCATCATGCTTGCCCATTTCCCTAAACCTATGTCCAGAGCTCGAGCACTTCGAAACGGTTAAGGCCGCGATCACCGGCAAACTCAATGAGCCTGTTCACCATGAGCTATCACTTAGGCTTAGAGCAACACGCTCGATTCGGGTTGGATTATGGTGTCAACCAAAAATAGCTGACCGCGAGCGATTGATCGCGTCGAAATTAGGCGTTATGGTTGTCATACATTTGTTTAATACAGCTGATTGAATTGTATGTTTAAAGTGGCACGAGCCGAACCCGCCTACATTTCCAACATAAGAAGCATAGAGACAAAAAAACGGCTGTTGGAAGCCGCCGGTGAGATCTTTGCGGAATACGGCTATCGAGCGGCTACCGTTCGGCAGATCTCTCAAAAGGCTGGAGCCAACCTAGCCGCTATCAATTATCACTTCGGAGACAAAGAAGGCCTATACATGGCGGTTCTCCGGTCCGTACCCAGTGCTCAAGCGGAAAAATACCCTTCGAATCTCGGTCTGGCTGCGCAAGCCGGAGCCGAGCAAAGACTTTGCGCCTACGTCCGATCGTTGATACATCGCGTTTTTGACGAGGGCCGCCCGGGTTGGCACACAAAAATCATGGCGCGGGAAATCGTCGAACCAACTCGTGCCTTCAATACACTGGTGAAGGAAGCGGCCCGGCCCCTCCATAAAGGGTTGGCCTCCATTGTTCGGGAATTGCTCGGTTCAGCAGCGAGCAACGAGTCCGTGCGCCTGTGCACGCTGAGTATTATCAGCCAATGCGTCTACTACTATCACGCCCGGACCGTAATCCGGCGACTCTATCCTGAACAGAAATACACTCCGGACGAGATTGAGAAACTGGTGACTCACATCAGCGATTTTTCTCTGAGCGCCATCAAGGAGTTTGCTCAATGGAAACCGGGTCGCAATGGTAAATCGCGCCAGATAGAAGGATCCGAAAAATTAGCCGTGGCGAGGCGCAAAAAAGCGCAAGCAGACCTTCCGAACGGCCGACCAGCTGGGGCTCGAACGGATCAGTCTGTCAAGAATAGCAGCCGACACGATGGCCGTAAGACCGAGCAACTGAAAGACGATCGTCGTTAGGGCAGACCAACCAGCAGCTGTGAGAGCATCATGAGAATCTTTACGCGGCAACACAAACGTTGGTTGATCGGCCTGCTGGCCTTGATCTTAGTGGTCGCGGCGATCTATTTGCGGCGCGCACGCCCGGGAGATGCCCAATCTGGATCAACCAGCCGTCGCTCCGCAACCCGCCCGCAAGAAATCCCCGTGGTGACGGCTGTGGCAAAAACCGGCGACATGAAAGTTTACCTAAACGGCCTTGGTTCCGTCGTGCCGTACAACACAATTACGGTAAAGAGCCGCGTCGATGGGCAGCTTGTCAACGTACTCTTTAAGGAAGGTCAAACCGTTTCTAGCGGTGAGTTGCTCGCGGAAATCGATCCACGGCCATTTCAAGTTCAGGTCGCTCAAGCCGAAGGCCAGATGGCGCGCGATCAGGCTTTATTGGTCAATGCCAAAGTGGATTTGGAACGGTACCGCGTATTGTTTTCCCAAGATTCCGTTCCCAAGCAACAACTCGACACGCAACAATCATTAGTGCGTCAGTACGAAGGCGTGGTGAAAGCCGATCAAGGACAGGTCGATAATGCCAAGCTGCAGCTCAGTTATTGCCGCATCACCGCGCCGATCCGCGGACGCGTCGGACTGCGCTTGGTCGATGTCGGGAATATGGTGCATGCTGCCGACGCGAACGGGCTGGTGGTCATTACCCAGTTGCAGCCGATCACGGTTGTTTTCGCGGTACCCGAAGACAATCTTCCAGAAATTCTGAAGAACGTAAAAGCGGGCCAGAAGCTGCCCGTAGAAGCTTACGACCGGGAACAAAAGAGACGTTTGGCCACCGGTGCGTTGGCGAGCATCGACAACCAAATTGATCCCAATACCGGAACCATCAAGTTGAAGGCAGTATTCGCCAACTCGGAGAACGAGCTTTTTCCAAACCAATTCGTCAATGCTCGCCTGCTCGTCGATACGCTGGATAACGTCACATTGGTTCCCAGCGCAGCGATCCAGCACAGTCCGCAATCCGCCTTCGTTTATGTGGTCAAACCGGACCAGACGGTGGAAGTAAGGAACGTCGAAATCCAACTGAGCGAGGGAGACGAAACAGCCATCGCCAAAGGCCTAAAGCCGACCGAAGTCGTCGTCACGGACGGTGTCGATAAGCTCCAGCCTGGCGCCAAAGTGACAGCTCGCACAAATAACCCAACAGAGACGCGGAGCTAGGGCGTTGAATCCGTCACGACCATTCATCCTTCGGCCGATCGCAACATCACTGCTCATGGTCGGACTTCTGCTCGTCGGCGCAGTCGCCTATAAGCAGTTGCCGGTATCGGCTCTACCGCAGGTCGATTATCCAACCATCCAGGTGATCACGTTTTATCCGGGAGCGAGCCCCGACGTCATGGCGTCTTCGATCACCGCGCCGCTCGAGCGCCAGTTCGGCGAAGTGCCGGGGTTGAATCAAATGACCTCCACCAGCTCCGACGGTAGCTCGGTCATCACCTTACAGTTCTCACTCGACCTCGACATCGATGTCGCCGAACAGGAAATTCAGGCATCGATCAACGCGGCGTCATCCTTTCTCCCGACGGATTTGCCCAATCCGCCGATCTACAGCAAAGTCAATCCCGCGGATGCACCGATTCTAACTTTGGCGCTTACGTCAAAGACCCTACCCCTCTCCAAAGTTGAAGATCTGGCGGATACCCGGCTGGCGCAAAAAATTTCCCAGCTCTCTGGCGTCGGTTTGGTCAGTATCAGCGGCGGTCAAAAACCAGCGGTACGCATTCAGGTCAATCCGACGGCGCTATCATCCTATGGGATCACGCTCGAGGAAGTGCGCACCGCGATCGCACAAGCGAACGTCAATCAGGCTAAGGGTAATTTTGATGGCCCGCATCAGGCTTTCACGATCGCGGCAAACGATCAGTTGCTTTCCAGCGATCAATACCGTCCGCTGGTCATCGCCTACCACAACGGCGCGCCCGTGCGTATTTCCGATATCGCCAATGTCATCGATGACGTGGAAAACGCCCGCCAGGCGGCCTGGATGAATGAAATCCCGGCGGTGATCGTGAACATTCAGCGCCAGCCCGGCGCTAACATCATCGCGGTGGTGGATCGGGTAAAAAACCTCCTGCCTCAGCTGAGGAGCTCGCTGCCTTCGGCCGTGCAGCTCTCGATTCTCACGGACCGCACCGAAACCATTCGCTCCTCCGTCAGCGATGTGCAATTTGAGCTGATGCTCACGGTAGCTCTCGTGGTCATGGTGATTTTTCTATTTCTCCGCACTGTTTCGGCCACGGTCATACCGAGCATCGCAGTGCCCTTGTCCATCGTCGGCACCTTCGCCGTAATGTATCTGCTCGGCTACAGCCTGAACAATCTTTCGCTCATGGCGCTCACCATTTCGACCGGCTTTGTGGTCGATGACGCAATCGTGATGATCGAGAACATCATGCGCTACATCGAAGCAGGCGACTCGCCCCTTGAAGCGGCGCTCAAGGGCTCCCAACAGATCGGCTTCACGATTCTGTCCTTGACTGTCTCCCTGATTGCGGTGTTGATTCCGCTGCTCTTCATGGGGGACATCGTCGGCCGGCTGTTTCGTGAGTTCGCGGTGACCTTAAGCGTCACTATTTTGGTCTCGGCGATCGTTTCTTTAACGTTGACGCCGATGATGTGCGCCAAGCTTCTCAGTCATCGTCCGGAGGCGGAACGCGGCCGTTTTTATGCATCCTCCGAGCGCGCCTTTAATTCAGTAATCGATTTTTACGGCCGCACTCTGAACTGGGTGTTCGGTCATCAGACGGCCACTCTCTGGGTGGCGGCGGCAACGCTCGCAGGGACACTGCTGCTTTATGTCTTTATTCCCAAGGGTTTTTTCCCGGTTCAGGATACCGGTGTCATTCTGGGCGTTTCCGAAGCGCCCCAAAGTGTTTCCTTTGCCGCCATGGCGGAGCGCCAGCAAGCGTTGGCGCACGTGATCTTGCAGGACCCCGCGGTGTCGAGCCTTTCTTCTTTCATCGGCATCGACGGTTCGAACACGACCCTCAACAGTGGGCGCATTCAAATCAATCTCAAGCCCATCGAACAACGCCACATCAGCGCCAGTGACGTCATTCGCCGTCTGCAGCCGCGCCTCTCGGGTGTGGAGGGAATTACGCTGTTCATGCAGCCGGTGCAGGATCTCACTGTGGAAGATCGCGTGAGCCGAACCCAGTTTCAATACAGCCTGGAGGACGCGGATGCAGGGGAGCTGAGCCTGTGGACACCTCGCTTTATCCAAAAACTGCAATCCTCGCCGGAACTCCGCGACGTCGCCAGCGATCAGCAGGACCGCGGGCTGCAGATCCGCCTGGTGATTGATCGCGCCACGGCGTCTCGACTCGGCATCACCCCGCAGGCCCTCGACAATACCCTCTATGACGCCTTCGGCCAGCGCCAGGTGTCGACGATCTTTACACAATTGAATCAATATCACGTGGTCTTGGAAGCGCAGCCTGCCTTTCGCAACAGCCCGGCGGACCTAAATAATTTATACGTGCAATCGACGAGCGGCGGCGCCGTGCCGCTGAGCGCGTTTACCCAGGCGCAGTCTGTCCAAGTGCCGCTCACTGTCAATCATCAAGGCCAGTTCCCTACCGTGACGGTGTCGTTCAACCTTGCGCCCGGGGCGTCACTAGGCGACGGCGTGACCGCTGTCAATCGAGCCCAGCAAGAGCTCGGCTTGCCGGCAAGTATCCGCACCAGCTTTCAAGGCACCGCTCATGCTTTTGAGGCCTCTTTAGTCAACGAGCCATTCTTAATTTTGGCGGCATTGATCACCGTCTACATCGTTCTCGGCGTGCTCTATGAGAGCTACGTTCATCCGGTCACCATACTTTCCACCTTGCCCTCCGCCGGTGTCGGCGCCCTGTTCGCGCTGATTCTGTGCGGCACCGACTTTAATGTCATCGCGCTCATCGGCATCATTCTCCTCATCGGTATTGTCAAAAAAAACGGCATCATGATGATCGATTTTGCTTTGGACGCGGAGCGCAACGAAGGTAAAACCCCGCGCGAGGCAATTTATCAAGCCTGTATACTCCGCTTCCGACCGATCCTGATGACGACAATGGCGGCACTGTTGGGTGGGGTGCCGCTCGCTCTCGGGACGGGCATGGGCGCGGAGCTCCGCCGCCCGTTGGGCATTTCTATGATCGGCGGCTTGATCTTCAGCCAGTTGCTGACGCTCTACACTACGCCAGTGATCTATTTGGCTTTTGATCGAATGGCCAAGCGTCTGAGCCGAAGCCGTGCGCAAGCTCGCGAGCGCCAGCTGCAGTTGGAGCTCGGTCGATGAATATTTCGGCGCCGTTCATTCGTAGACCGGTCGCCACAACCTTGTTAACCATCGCCGTCGCGTTGACCGGTGCGATCGCCTATCGATTTTTGCCGGTTTCGCCGCTTCCTCAGGTCGATTTTCCAACCATTCGCGTTCAGGCTCGCCTTCCGGGCGCGAGCCCGGAGACCATGGCCTCGTCAGTCGCGACTCCACTGGAGCGTCAGTTCGGGCGCATCGCGGGTATCACCGAGATGACCTCCTCGAGCTCCATCGGCTCTACCTCGATCGTTTTGCAATTCGATCTGAATCGAAACATCGACGCCGCGGCGCGCGACGTTCAAGCCGCGATTAACGCCGCGCGGGGGCAACTCCCGACCAATCTTCCGAGTAATCCGTCATATAAGAAGGTGAATCCCGCCGACGCGCCGATTCTGATGCTGGCGCTGACCTCCGATCTCGTCGAGCGGGCCCGCATGTACGACATCGCATCATCCGTGTTGCAGCAGAAACTGTCGCAGGTGCAGGGTGTCGGCGAAGTATTCGTCGGCGGCGGCGCTCTGCCCGCCGTTCGGGTGGACGCGAATCCGACAGTATTGAATCACTACGGGCTCAGCCTGGAGGACCTGCGCACGGCTCTAGGCAGCGCGAACGCCAATCGACCGAAGGGTACTCTCGCCGGTCTAACGACGACTTGGTCCGTTGGCACCACTGATCAACTACTCAAAGCCGAAACGTACCGGCCTCTGCTCATCCGTTATCAGAATGGCGCCCCCGTGCGCGTCGGCGATGTCGCCACCGTAACCGACTCCGTAGAAGATCTTCGCACCGGCGGGCTCGCCAACGGCAAGCCCGCCGTCTTGCTGATTGTCTATCGCGAACCGGGCGCCAATATCATCGAAACCGTGGATGGCGTTCTCGATTTGCTACCGTCGCTGCGCGCCTCGTTTCCGCCGAGCATTCAACTTTCGGTGATGCTCAATGCGACGACCACGATCCGCGCCTCCGTGCGCGATATCGAAATGACCTTGTTGATTTCGCTCACGCTGGTCGTGCTCGTGGTCTTCATTTTCTTGCGCAGCCTGCGCTCGACCTTGATTCCGGCAGTCGCGGTGCCGGTATCGCTTATCGGTACGTTCGGCGGCATGTACCTGCTCGGCTATAGCCTCGACAACCTTTCGCTGATGGCTCTCACCATCGCCACCGGTTTTGTCGTCGACGATGCCATCGTTGTGATTGAAAACGTCTCCCGCCATCTGGAAGAGGGCTTGGCCCCCCTTCAAGCGGCCCTCCGCGGCGCGAAGGAAATCGGTTTCACGGTCGTGTCGATCAGCGTTTCACTGGTAGCGGTTTTTATTCCGATCTTGCTCATGGGCGGCATTATCGGCCGTCTGTTTCGTGAGTTCGCTGTCACCTTGACTATGGCGATCGTCATTTCCATGGTGGTGTCGCTGACTACGACGCCGATGATGTGCGCAGCCCTGCTACGCTCGCGCAATCAGGAAAAGCACGGCAGGATTTACAAAGCCAACGAGCGTTTCTTTGATTGGATTCTGCGCCGCTACGAAACTTCCCTGGGCTGGGTGCTGCGCCATCAGCCGCTCGTCCTGCTGGTGACATTATTGACCATGGGGGCAACCGGTTATATTTACGTAAAAATTCCAAAGGGGTTTTTCCCGCAGCAGGACACCGGCCGGATCAACGGTTCCATTCAAGGCGACCAGGACGTTTCCTTCCAGGAAATGCGCGGCCGCATAACCCAATTGGCAAAGCTCGTGGTGGAGGATCCCGCAGTAGATTCGGTCATGGCGTTTAACGGCGGCGGCTTAGGCAGACCGCTAAACACGGGCAACATGTTTATGACCCTCAAGCCGTTGGCCAAGCGAAATATTCGCGCCGATCAGGTGATCGGCCGCTTGCGCGCCAAGCTAGCGCGCATTCCCGCCGTCACTTTGTACATGCAACCCGTGCAGGACTTGCGCGTCGGTGGCCGTTCCAGCAACGCCCAGTATCAGTACACTCTGCAAAGCGACAGCGTGCAGGATCTTCTCGTCTGGGGACCGCTCATGCTCGCGAAATTGCGAACCGTTTCAGGACTGCTTGACGTGAACAGCGACCAACAAAACAAGGGACTGCAGGCTGGATTGGTGATTGACCGGGCGACCGCGGCGCGGCTCGGTATCACTGCGGCGATGATTGACAACACGCTTTATGATGCTTTCGGTCAGCGCCAGGTCTCGACGATGTACACCCAGCTCAATCAATACCACGTGGTGCTCGAGGTCGAGCCCACGTTTTGGCAAAACCCCGAAGGCTTAAAACATATCTATGTCAAAACACCTTCCGGCGGTCAGGTGCCGCTCGCCACTTTTGCTCACTACCAACCGTCGACTTCGCCGCTGGTAGTCAATCACCAGGGCCAATTTCCTGCCGTGACGTTGTCATTTAACCTGAGGCCGGGTCTGGCGCTTGGCGATGCAGTGGATGCCGTGGAGCAGGCGGCGCGCGAGATTGGTCTCCCAGCAAGCATTCACGGCAGCTTTCAGGGAACTGCGCAGGCATTTCAGTCGTCTCTGGCGACCGAACCGCTGCTCATCGCCGCAGCGCTCGCAACCGTCTATGTAGTTCTCGGCGTGCTCTATGAGAGCACGATCCATCCCGTGACGATTCTCTCCACCCTGCCGTCGGCCGGATTGGGCGCGCTTCTGGCGCTGCTGCTTTGCCGCACGGACCTAAGCGTTATCGCGCTGATCGGTATCATTCTTCTCATCGGCATCGTCAAGAAGAATGCGATCATGATGATCGATTTCGCGCTCGAGGCCGAGCGCAACCAGGGGAAAAACCCACGTGACGCGATCTATCAAGCCTGCTTGCTGCGCTTTCGGCCGATCATGATGACCACTTTGGCGGCGCTCCTCGGTGGTCTGCCCCTGGCGCTGGGAACTGGGGTGGGTTCAGAGCTGAGGCGGCCCCTGGGCATCGCCATTGTCGGCGGCTTGATCGTCAGCCAAATGCTCACCCTTTACACGACGCCGGTTATTTACATCTATCTCGATCGCTGCCGGCTCCATTTCGCCCGTCTGCGCGCGGCGCAACGAGCGGGGATCGAAAGCCAGGTGAGAGAAACATTATGAGCGCAGCATCGGCATCGAACTGGCATTTTATTTGGCTAAAATTGCAGTGGCTCACCTGGATTCTTGGCTTGGTGTTGACAGCAAGCTGCACGGTGGGGCCGAATTACTCGCGGCCACCGGTCGAGGCCCCGGCCAAATACAAAGAGGAGGCCGAGCCCAAGTCACCTCAGTCAATTGACGATGTCATCAGCGCGAAGTGGTGGGAAATCTTTGGTGACTCTGAGCTCAACGGTCTCGAGCAACAGGTAACTATCTCAAATCAGAATATCGCTCAAGCGGAAGCGCGCTTTCGCCAGGCGCGCGCTTTAGTGCAAAGTGCGCGCGCCGCTTACTACCCAACCATTACCGTCGGTATCGGCGTGACCGGCATGCAGCAGTCACCGACAAGCCAGTCCCGCAACCCCAAAACACCCAGCGCTTTTCCCGAATACACATTACCGATTGATGTTTCTTGGGAACTGGATGTCTGGGGCAGGATCCGGCGCTCGGTAGAATCCAGTGAGGCAAGCGCTCAGGCCAGCGCCGCGGATCTCGAAGCGGCCCGACTGAGCGCGCGCGCCGAAGTGGCGCAGGATTATTTTCTAATCCAATCCTTGGATGCACAAATACGGCTTCTCGATGCTACTGTCATTGCGTTCCAGAAATCGCTCGAGCTGACCAATAACCGCTACAACGCAGGCGTCGCGTCTCGCGGCGATGTGCTACAGGCGGAAACTCAGCTCAAAACCACCCAGGCGCAGGCCATCGATCTCGAGGTGCTGCGCGCCCAAACAGAACACGCCGTTGCGGTTTTGCTTGGAAAAGCGCCGGCGGATTTTTCTCTCACCGTTAGACCAGCCGTCGCCGCGCCCCCTGCGATTCCTGGCGGCGTGCCTGAAGAACTCCTGCCGCGGCGGCCCGACGTCGCCTCCGCTGAGCGAACGATGGCTGCGGCCAACGCCCAGATTGGCGTCGCCCAGTCGGCTTATTATCCAACCGTTTCGATAAACACTTCGGGCGGGTTTGAAAGCGAGAGTATTGGAAACTGGTTCTCGGTGCTCGGTCGCTTTTGGTCCGCCGGCATTGCCGCGACCCAAACCTTATTCGACGGCGGCTTAAGACAATCGCAGGTCGAGAGCGCCCGTGCAGTGAACGAACAAGACGCAGCCGCCTATCGGCAAACGGTGCTCACAGGGTATCAGGAAGTAGAAGACAATCTGGCCGCGCAACGAATTCTCGCCAACGAGGCGCAAGTTCAGGATGATGCCGTCAACGCTGCAGAACAATCTTTGACTGTGACGATGAATCAGTACCAGGCGGGAATCGTCAGTTACTTGAATGTTGTAGTCGCCCAGACACTCGCCTTGAACAATGAAAAAACGGCAGTTGATATTCGTGGCCGACGCCTAAACGCCTGCGTGCTGCTGATCAAAGCGCTCGGCGGTGGCTGGAAAGGATTTTAACAAGCGTAGCTTAAATCTTCTGCTGGACGTGCAGCCATTGTAATCGCGAGCTGATAATTTCTGTGATCTCCGAGGGGCATTCCGGCAGCGGCTCCGCCGCCGACCCCAGCGCAGCCAATCGTCCGTTGAAACGCGCAAGTTCCGCGTGTCCGCGGCGGTACTCATGGGCATGTTGGACGCACGCGGACACACACCGATCGATCTGCTCCACGCAGGCACGCAGGTCCCGTTGATCGATTGCCGCTTGCTCGCGCACACGCTGCACTTCAAAATCAATCGCTTGCTGCGCTAATGGCCGCACCTGATTTTCGATCTCCGATTGCATATCACGCAAAACGTGCAAAAGCCGGTCGTAGGGCTCTTCTTTTGGCGCAGGAGCGAGTGACGTCGTTGTCGGGATGGATTCAGGAAGAGCTGCACTCGACGCCGGCGCCTTGATGGAATCCAGCATGGCACGAATGCCGGAGATACGTTCCAGCACTTTGTTCCGGTCGGTCAGCAGGGATTGTAGGTGCTTGATTGGATCTTGGTCTTCCACGCGCTTGGGCCGGATCATAGATCGCTATTTCGCGCCACCGGCCGCTGAACGGATGGGACTTTCGGTCGTCTCTCCCAAAGTCAGCGTTTTGCTGGAGACCAATTCCAAAACGTCACTGCGACTGAACCGCCAGCTGCGACCGATCCGATTTCCTGGAATCACACCTCGCTCAGCCAGCTTGTAAACCGTCTTGAGATGGATCTTCAACAAGGCCGCAACTTCCGAGGGCGTCATGATTTCTTCCATTCGTGCATTTCTCCTTTGTGTAAGCTGCAGGGATCTTCTTTGGTGCTGATGGCTCAGCACGCCGTATGCCAACACAGAAACTACCGCTGCTTACATCGGCTAAGGCCCGATTTTTCCAAATATTTGCTCATCAGGCGGTAAAATGTAATCAACGACGTAGAAGCGCGGTGATGCGCCTAGTGTGGACAAAATTGGCCAACTTCTGCGTTGGCTGAGCGTTGAGTCGCAATAATATTATCGCAAGAACGGCATCTTGCCGCGGCGCGCTGGAACGGACAGAAATGATCGGAAGCTACCCCGACCCGGTAGCGTCTAACAAGCTTATTGATGCTCTGGAGCTATCCAGGTCAGTCAGTGGAGCGTCCTCGGCTATGGCGAGCTTGAACTTGCAGCAACTGTTTCTGCCACTTTTTTGAATACTGTGTTCGCGTCTCATCGTCGATGGCACTGGTCGCCGGGAACTTATCGCGCCATTCCCATGGTCGCACCGCCTCGATGATCATCCGCGAGTTGTGTCCCTTTTGACCAGGGGGAATGATCGGATCAAGAGGTCCGCTCCATGTACGGCGTAAAATATCAACGGAGGTCGCCGGATCCGAACGTGTAGCGATGGCCCAAAGGACCTCGTTCACGTCCGTGATATCGATATCGTCGTCGACCACGACCACGTAGCGTCCCAGATAAGCCCCAGCGTGACACTGGCAGGCGATCAGAGCTGCTTGTTTCGCGTGCCCTGGGTATCTTTGCTTAATCGCCACCACGATCATGAACCGCTGCGCGGGCGGCGGCAGGTAGACTCCCTTGATATCCGGCACGCCCGCCTGCTCCATGCCATTCCATACCGTCGCCGCGCGTAAGCAGGAACGATACATGCCGTGAATCGTTGGCTTGAACGGCGCAGCGCTGCAGATGATCGGCTCATTGCGATGATAGAGCGCTTTCACCCTGACAAACGGTTCCGCGCGTTGCGCGCTCGCGTAATAACCCGGCCACTCGCCGAACGGCCCCTCCTGTAATGACTCCCCCGGAATGATCTCGCCCTCGATCACAATCTCGGCGGAGGCGGGAAAACGCAGCCCGGTGACCGGACCTTCAATCACGTCGATCGGCTGGCCGATCAGGCCGCCCGCCCAATCATATTCATTGATTCCGTAGGGTACCGCCTGCGACGCGGCGATGTACAAAAGCGGATGCTGTCCGAAGGCCATTGCAACCGGAAACGGTTTGCCGGCTTTCATCGCTTTCTCGTAATGAATTTTGCCGTGTTTTCCCGGCGAAATGTACAGTCCGACTTTATCCCTGTCTTGGAGCATGACGCGATAGCAGCCGACATTCTCGACTCCCGTTTCAGGATCGCGGGTCACCACCAGATGCGCCGTGCCGAGATATCTGCCGCCGTCACCGGCGTGCCAGCGCGGCACGGGAAACTTCGTGAGGTCAACGGCCTCTCCACGCTCGATATTCTCGAACACGGGACCGCTCGAAACGACATTGGCTTTAATCGGCTGCATCGTCCGCAGGCGCGCGCGCAAGGCATCAATCAAAGGAATCGTTTTCAAATCGAGGGGCAGATTCAACGTAAGCGCAGTCCGCTCGAGGGTCTCAAGCATATTGGCGAGTACGCGCCGCTTCGGATCGAAACCGGGCACGTTATCGAAGATCACCGCCGGCGGAGTAGAAATCCTTTCTAGAATAATTTCCGTCAGCGCGCCGATCTCTAGATCCCAATCGGCGCCCGAGATTTGCTCAAGCTGTTCGAGCCGCTTGACGTCTTTCAACCAGTCGCGCAAATCGCAAGAAAGAGAGGTGGAATTGATTGCCGCTGCGCTCGCTGTCGCCATAGGACTCCTCCTAAAAGATTACTCGACCAGTTTCAGCGTGCTCGGATAAAAGATATCTTCCGCCGCGATTGTTTTTGCAGTGACCCCTTGAGCATGGCAATAGCCGAGAAACGTCTCGAGCACATGCCGGTTGGCTTCCAGGCCATAAGACCAGGGGTCAGTTTGAAAAATTTCCTGTTCCTCGGCGAGATAGTGGTTCGGCCAAGCTTCGACCAGGCTTGGGATCGCCCGCCGCCAGCGCTGGGCCCACCGCTTTGCGTCACAGTAAAGCCGGAAGAGTTTTTCCGGGAGGTCGGGATGGCTGTCCACCAGCCTTTTCTGCAGCGCCACGACATGCATGATCGGCAAAATTTTGGTTCGACTAAAGTAATTGGCCTCGACTTCGCGCGGCCTTTCGAATAGCCGTGTAGCCGAACCATTGGCAAGCAGAATGGGGAGCTGCGACTCGGTGACTCCCAACGCGTCAATTTGCCCGTCGAACAATGCGCGGCAAGCCCGTTCGGAGGTGGTTATACCGCGATTTTGCAGGATGCGAACGGTCGAACCGTCGCGCGGCTCCACGGTCGCGCCAGGGTCCTCATCATCCCAATGGTGCATCGAGGCCACATACCATTCGGTATCCGGCGCGGACACGCCGTATTCATCGATCAACATGCCGCGCATCCAGATCGCCGCGGTTTGCACCCAGCGGAGAAAGCCGATTCTTTTCCTGTTCAAATCGCTAGGCTGATGGACGCCGGAGGACTTGCGGCAAAAAATGAAGCCGTGGCGAAACATGCGCGATGGAAAAATCGGGATCGCGACAAAATCCGCCCTGCCTCGGGAGGTGTAGTAGATGAGCTCGCCCAGGGACATTTCGGAAACGTCGTATTGTCCTTTGAACATGCCGGCGAACATGCCGGGCACGTCTTCTGTCTCCGTGATCTCGAACTGAAAACCTTCGATGCCGATTTGGCCGCGCAGGATCGGCAGCGTTCCGTCGTAAGTGCGGCTCGCGAGCTTAATTTTCACCGGCGCAACCATCTATATATTGGTATATTGCCAGAAGCTGGGTCTGAGCACAGATCGACGGACGGCACTCAGTTCACCAACTCCTCGCGGTAGAGCTGCAAAGCATCCATCACTGGTCGATCGGTGAGTGAAAAAAGCACGGCTTCGTCATTGGAGATATTTTCGTGCGCATGCCATTGCCAGAGCGGCACGACAAACGTGTCACCCTGCTTCCATTCAAGATAGCCTTCGCCGACCCGACTGCGCCCCTGTCCCCGGACAACGTGGTAAATTGCTGTGCTCGTATGGCGGTGAGTGCGGGTGAATTCCTTCCCTTTCAAAAGCTGAATCTCGCATGACATGGTCGGGTAAGTATACCCCCCGGTTACCGGATTGATGTAGCGTAACAATCGGCCATCGTAGGGGTCGCGGTCGTCATCGCCCATGGCGCGGAGGGCAGCGTGAGTCTCTTTCCAGGCATAACGAAACGGCACGCCACGCTGGTAATGCTCGTTTTTTGTAGGCGTGCGCGTAAACGCCATGCGGCTCAGCGATCCAGCCGTTTGATGGGTAATCGCCTGTTCGGGCTCTTTGGCTTCCTCAAAAAACAAAATGTTGAAGGATTGAATCAGCGGTCCGTCCAAACCGTCGAGCCAGATAATCGGATCATGCGATTCGTTATGGTGATCGTGCCACGTCCAATTGGGCGTCAGAATGAGATCGCCTTCTTCCATGTAAAATTTCTCGCCATCGACCACCGTAAATGCGCCTTTTCCCTGAACGACGAATCGGATCGCCGCCATATTGTGCCGATGCGCCCGCGCGACTTCGCCCGGATTGACAATCGAGAAAGTGACCTGAAGTGTGTGGGAAGTCGACTTGGCAGACAAGTGCGGATTCACCACGCGTATGGCGCGCCGCTCGGCTTGCTCGATGCCGATGGTCTCGCTCGCCTTCAGCAAACCATCGAGCAAAGATTCCCATCGCCATAAATAGGGCGCTTCCGAAGAATGAGAGGGCACTCGCGTGCGCCAGAATCCGGAGAGATGATTTTGCTCCAGCTGCCGATCGAGCTCGTCGAGCTTCATGCCACTCCCTCCTAAGACGCCTGCGACATCGCGTGAGCCATACCGCCGAAATAGGCGCGATGGAGATCCATGGACTCTTTCGCCGTGTGAAGAACATCCTGCTCCCGCCCCGGCGCGACATATCTTTCCAGCACATCGATAAACATATCGGAGTGCTTCACATCGGCTTTGCTATGCGCCGTGAAGTTCGGCATCTGCGCATCATCAAACTGCAGGTCCCTTTTCCAGATTTTGTATAGGCGGGTACAATTGCCGCCGCCGATGTCGCCGAGCAGCCGGTCGTCATTGGTCCACTCGGCGATCGTCGAGGCCGCAATCGCTTCCTGCCATGGCCGATTGCGCGCAATCCAAAACCAACCATAGATCGCCGCTTTCGTCGTCGGCAAAGGCTCTGCTTTGAGCACATCATCGACGCTCAGCCCCAATTCTTTTCCCTGCCGGAATATCAGATCGAGATGACCCGCCTTGGAATGCTCGTCTTCCACCAGCTCCTCATACTCATGTTCCATGATGCGCTGCTTGACATCGAACTCGGGACAGTTGGCAGCCACTTGCGGCCAAAAATTTCTGCGCTGGCGCACGTACAGGCTCAACTGCAGCAAATAAATTTTCGCCCGATCAGTCGTCATAGGTATCGAATAGAAGTATTGCATCTCGGGCGAGAGAAATAAGTCGCGCACGCAATCACCGAGTTGTTGCCGCCATTCCTGCGGTTTCATGGCTCCTCCAGAATTTGCGATCAGACCAAGCGAATAAATCGCGGGCTGCTTTGTCAGCCGACTTTAATGATGTTCTAAGTTTTTAGCACTAGCCCGTTCATAGAAGCAAGATGAAGTCGCGGGCTCGCCACGGCACGGCAAACGCAGGCGGCGACGAGCTTAAAAGCCGTACGGCGCAGTAGGCTGCCCTTTCTCAGCGCAAGAGATCTTTATTGGATGAACGCGAATCGCTCAGTGGAGCTGGTCGGCGTCTTTTGGTAGAGGCAAATAGCGAAGGAGCACGCTCTGGAGTTCGTTGACGGAAACAGGCTTGAGGATAACCGCATGGGCGCCGCACTTGATCGCTGCCTCGCGGTATTTATCAGCCATCCAAGCCGTACAGATGATGATCGGCACCTCTCGTGTCGCAGCACTTTCCCGCAAACAGGCAGTCGCCTCGAGGCCATTCATGCTGGGCATCCCGAGGTCCATAAATATAATGTCCGGTTTGTGAGCGAGCGCCTTCTGTACGCCAATTTCGCCATCCTCTGCCTCGATGACTTCGCAACCCAGATGGCGAATGATCATTGCGAACAGTTCGCGACAATCCGTGTTGTCTTCTACCACCAGTACCTTGTAGGCCATAGGCGAACGGCTCAAGCACTCGTCGTGCCAATTTGTTATGGGATCTCGGTGAGTTCTGACCGGAGCTGCGGCCGAAATACACAGCTTGCCCCGTCATGATTTCTTGCAATGGCGCAAAAACTACCGGGAAAACAGCTTTTTTCGCCGCTGACGCTTTTTTTCGAAACCACCCGCAATCCTCCGTTATTAGGCAAAAATGTCTTTGGGGCACAATGATCAAACTGAGCGGGCATTTGAACGCCCTCTGGTTTCCGCCGACTGGCGTCAACTTAAGTTACGTCAATCGCAATGCGGTCATGGCCAAAGTATCCTTTGCCGCCAAATGATCTTCGCAGGGTCTCCGTTTCCAGTTGGCGTAGATTCTTGCTCGTTCCATGATCAAATTTCCGATAATCGGCCCGAGAAATTCTGTGCGGCGTCAAGGCCGCTACGGAATTGCCTTGGGTCTTGTTAGCGTCTTCCATGTCGCAGAAGTTGAAGATCTAAAAGGGTGAAGGAGTTTCGCTCTACACAGAATGAAAAACACTGACGCCTATTGCAGCAATTCTTTGATGAGCGACAGGAAGCTATCGGTTCGTCAATGCATTAGTATCAGAGTTTGTAGCCGATTTTGCGCAACAGATCCTTGCGCCAGGCAATCCCCGCTTCGTCCTCAACCCCTTTGCTCTTCCCGCCATCGATCACACCCATAATACCGCGCCCCTGCTCGGTTTCGGCAACCACGACTTCGACGGGGTTGGCGGTCGCGCAAAAGATGCGGCATACCTCCGGAATATTCTTTATCGTGTTCAGTATGTTAATCGGGAAAAACCCTGGGCCCAGAAATAAGATGAAGCTATGGCCGGCGGAGAGCGCAAGCGCGTTGCGCGTGGCGAGTTCGATCAAGCTATCGTCCGTGCCGCTCCAGCGCACCAGCAGCGCCCCGGAAGCTTCGCAGAAAGCGAAGCCGAATTTGATTCCCGGTACGCTCTGAACCAGCGCCTCATGTATATCCTCGACAGTTTTGACGAAATGGCTCTGGCCGAGAACCAAATTGATTTCGTCAGGCTTCTCAATTTTTAGCGTGCTCAACTGCATGCCATCTTCTCTCCGGACCGCGTGTCACCGCGCTCTCGCCACCAGCACAGGATCAACGGTGTGGCGGACGACATTCTCGGTAACGCTGCCAAGGACCCAGCGTTTTACACCTGACCGCCCGTGCGAACACATAGCGATCAAAGCTTCCGGCGTGCTGCGTCCCATAGCGATAATCTCATCGCCGGCAAAACCTTCCTTGGAAAGGGCCGAGACTTTTTCCACGCCGAGCTTCTTGATCTCAGCCACTCTTTTGTCGAGATACTCGTTGGTTTCATCGCGCACGGCGGAAATCAGATCGTCGTAGTCAACGGCATAAAAACCGTCATCACCGGCGTACGCATTATATGGAATATGGTAAGCGCGGAACAGCACGATTTCGAGTCCGAGCTTTTTCGCCATGCTGGCGGCCATCGGCAGGATGCTTTCTGCCAATTCAGAACCGTCGAGGGGCACGATAATGCTTTTAAATGAAGCCTCTCCGTTGCCGGAAGCTGCTTCGGTAGCGCGCACCAACAGCAGCGCATTGGCAGCGCCGCGCAGGACCTTTTCAGCCACGCTGCCTAAAAGAAATCGGTTGAGGCCCGAACGACCGTGGGTTGCCATGGCGATGAGCATTGCCGTATCGGTTGCGCCTCTTTCGATGATCACATCTTCAGCCCTGCCTTTTTCGACTTTGCAGGTCACGGTGGTGCCGCTAAAACTGCCTGCGATGCCGCGCAAATAATTTTCGCTGCTGCGCATCCCTTCTTCGATCATCGTATCAAGAAAGCGCGCCTTTCCGGCGGTGATATGCGTCGCCAGCTCGGCGACATCGATGACTGCCAACAACTCTATGGGAAGTTTGAACTTGGCTGCCAAGTAGCGGGCGTAGGGCAGCACTTTTTCCGCAGTCCTCGAACCGTCCAGCGGGATTAAAATTTTGCTATACATGACCGTCCTCCTCGTCGCCAATAAGCTGCCCTACACTCGTCCAAAGCGAGGCTCTTAGTCAAACCTTAGTATTTCTTTCGTCTTGACCCTTCCCCGTCTCAAACAGAAAAAATGCGCAATCGCTATGCCAGGAACGAGCCCTCGAATTCGGCATTCGCGCCCAAGAATCGTATCTGGAGGTCGCAGCAAAATCGGCAACGGCGACCTTAAGCTGATCGTCGGGCATAAAGCCGAGTGGCCTACCGCCGCTGGGCCCGGCAATAAATATGATCCGCATTTTTGCTAGAACCGCCCCACTTTATTGCCAATGCTGTATCGTTTTTCTATTATTTTTTTGTAAGCGAGAGGAGAAAAATCTCTCGCCTAATGAGCATGAAGAGGAGCACAGAACGTGCAATGAGCTTGAAAAAGCAATACCTGAAAAAGAATTCAGCTTGTAAAGTAACTTTTTCCTTTCCGAGGGAGGCGGCGGGTCCAGCGACGCAGGTAAGCTTAGTCGGAGATTTCAACGCGTGGGATAAGCACGCAATTCCGATGAAACGACTCAAAAACGGCGGTTTTACCGCGACCGTGACGCTGGAGTCCAACAAGGAGTACCACTTCCGTTACTTCCTCGACGGCGACCGATGGGAAAATGACTGGAACGCCGATAAGTACGTGCCCAATAGTCACGGCAGCGACGATTCGGTAGTTGTGGTTTAGCTGATCAAGCGCAGGCGGAAGCCTTTTCCTGTCGTGCGCTGAGCAAGTCCATGACTTCCTGATCCGAGACTTGACTGAAATCGTTGAAGAACTGTCCGACCGCAGAAAAGTCGGCGGGGGTTTCTAAGCAAACGAGGGCGTCACACTCACTGCGCAGCAACTTTGCCGCTTCCATCGAAGCGACCGCCACTGCGGCAATCAGTTTTTTTGGCTGCCGTACTCGCACCGAACGCAGCGCGGCAATCATCGTCGCGCCAGTCGCTATGCCATCGTCGACCACTACGACCAATCGGCCGCACGGATCGATGGCATCATGCATTGGAGTATATTGTGCGCGCCTCGTTTGTAATACGGCCAGCTGACGTTGTTTTTCCGATTCTATATAGGTGGGGCTGACTTCCGCAGCCCAAGCCGAAAAGAAGGTGTTGCCGCGCTCATCGATCGCCCCGATCGCGAGCTCAGGCTGTTCTGGATGCCCGAGCTTGCGGACGAGAACCACATCTAAACTACCGGTCAACGCATCTGCGATCATTCTAGCCATAGGGACTGCGCCCCGCGGAATAGCCAAGACGAGGGGATTGTCCTTTTCGCAATATGCGCTCAGCTGCTGCGCCAGCAACTTGGCCGCATCTTCGCGATTCGCAAACAGCATCTCCTGCCTCGACTTTCTGGACCAGAGCCGCAGCCGTTGAAGCCTGCGCTTAAACCTATTGCGGTAGCGTAGTAGGGAGCGACTCAAACCTGGTCCTCCCGATCCATAATCTCGTTCTCAATTTTCCGCGCGTCAATAGCTGCAGCCATCTCGGCCTTGGCATCTTTGAGGAGCGTCCCGTTCGCTTCAAGTTCTTTCTGCATAAGATGAAATCGCTGTTCTATTTCCGGATCGTTCATGGTCGAACAGTGGTCAGCCGTTATACCGGAGCGACGCACAGCCTATGCCATGAAAGTTTTCTACACTGAAAAAAGGAACGGTTTCCGGTAGAACCGTAATGCCATCCGACTGTCTGCTAAAGGGAACTGCTCCCAGACTGATTGTGGGTAAATTCACTACCTTGACAGTGTCAAGTGCAGTGCTTAATTTCCTATTATATCTCACCGGTTGTCCGCCAAGCCCCTGATCTGCCAATCCTTTAACTAGACCAGCGTGACCGGACCGCTTGGGGAACAGCTCGTGCATAAAAAATCGTCCTTAGCCGTGAACCGAATCGAGGCTTTACGCGTCTAAAGTATTTACCCGGGCCGGAGTAAGTGCGGCCGCGGGGCCACTAGGAAACAGTTACAGTTATAAAGTTAAGGAGTGTTCCATGACACCGCCATTTGACGCTGATCGAGCCGCGAATAATGAGTTGGAATCGCAAGACCTCGGAGGCGTGCAATTTCCAGAGCAAGAGCAGGAATTTCCGGCCGCGATCGATACGCCGGAGGAGCAGTCTGACGAAGAAGAACAGGAGCAGGAGCAGGAGAGCTCGGATGCTTCGCTGAGTTCTGTTCAGCAATATTTGCAGGATATTGGCTCCGTGCCTCTGCTGAGCCGTGAGCGCGAAATCGAACTCGCAAAGGAAGTCGAGAGCGCCACACAGCAGATTTTCGAAGCCTTGTTTTCGACCCCTTTCGCCCTCCATCGGGTGATCGAATTCGGTCGTGCGCTGAGAGCTGGCGAAATCGAACTCCGCGATATTATCGCGAAGTCTGAGGACGACGATGACGAAGGAATCAGCAACATAGATCCAAAACCTTTTTTGAAGCTGGTTGCGAAGCTCTCCCGGCAGGTCGAGCACTGGGAGCGCATTTGGCGCGAGGCGAATCGAGCGAGAGTTAGCGAAATCAGGCGTCAACGGTTGGCGCATGACGAAAAGGCGCAACTGATCAAGATTTTGGGCACGATTAAGGAACTCCGCTTGGCTTCGGACCAGTTGGAGAAGATGATCACCCAGCTCAGCAGTTTGGCCGAGCGTATTGGCGGACTCGAAGAGCACACACGGAGCCACTCGCGTTCCAAAAGAGAGAACGCCGCGACCGAAATCCAGTCGATTGAAAAAGCTGTAGGATTGCCTGCGAAAGCTCTGGCGGAACAAATCAGGCGCATCCGCCAGGGTGAAAATCGAGTCAAAGTGGCGCGCAAAGAGTTTACCGAGGCGAACCTACGTCTCGTCGTGAGCATCGCGAAAAAGTACGTCAATCGCGGCCTGAGCTTTCTGGACCTGGTTCAGGAGGGAAATCTTGGGCTTATGCGAGCGGTGGAGAAGTTCGATTATCGCCTTGGATTTCGGTTCTCCACTTATGCCACCTGGTGGATCCGCCAAGGCATTACTCGAGGGCTTATCGACACCGGCCACACGATCCGGGTGCCCGTACACCGCGTGGAATCACGCAACAAGGTGATTCAAACCGCGCGTGAGCTGCAGCGAAAGCTCGCCCGCGATCCGCGGCCGGAGGAACTGGCCAAGGAGCTGAATGTCTCGGTCGCTGAGTTGCTGAAACTGGTGCAGTCGCACGGTGAGCCGGTCTCGTTGCAAACCCCGATTTGGGAAGACGGCGACGAGCTCGGTGATTTTGTCGAGGACCGGGTTCGGCCGCAGCCTGAAAGTCAGGCCCTGGAAGGACTGTTGCAGACCGAGGTGCGACGCGCCCTCGCGGTCTTGACACCGCGCCAGGAGACCGTTCTGCGGAAACGTTTCGGCATTGAAGAACGACGCGATTACACCTTAGAGGAACTGGGTGAGATGTTCGCAGTCACGCGCGAGCGCATCCGGCAAATCGAGCAGAAATCGCTGCAGATCCTGCGAAACCCGACCCGGCGAAAGGCGCAGATTCCGCCGACCCGGGAAGTTCCAGGCGATCCATCACTGAACTAGTCAATCGATCCGCGACGTCAAAAGGGCACGGCATCCACCGTGCCCTTTTTATTTACAATCCCCACGGGTTTCAATTCTGCGGCGCGACGATCGTCCTTCGGTGTTCCGGAAACCCTCGAGACGATTTGTGGTTCGGCGACTTGAACGTGCAAGTTCGTAGGGATCTGGGAAGAGTTTCTCGCGCTTGATAACTATCCCGGTTTCAGGCCAGCCATGATGAGAGCGATTGTGGATCGCTTTTCATCAGCATGTCGCGAATCGCTTCGCGGTGGTTCACGCCGTCGCGATGAATTCGCTCTAGGACTTCTGCGATATCCGGAAATCGTCCGCGCAGTTTTTGTGCTTGGTCGAGTAATTCCGGCGCGGAACGTTGCGCTGCCGTTAAATCTTCGAGCAGATATTGCCAG
>Ga0207657_10001621_pt1 | contig 24215 bp, 23 predicted proteins | sample KBSC33metaG_FD_184316 | JGI IMG/M metagenome (GOLD analysis project Ga0207657, IMG submission 184316) | Corn rhizosphere microbial communities from Kellogg Biological Station, Michigan, USA - KBS C3-3 metaG (SPAdes) (version 2) | ecosystem: Host-associated > Plants > Roots > Rhizosphere > Soil ... | reverse complement strand
CGCGCCGGCGACCACGAAGAGGATTCCCTTGCCGAGCAGCACGCGGACACCGACGGAGGCCGCGGCCTCCTCGTCGTCGCGGATCGCCTGCAGCGAGCCACCGAGGCGGCTGCGCAGGAGCACGAAGAGCAGGACGAGCAGCACGGCGACCGCGCCGAGCGCGGCCCAGTACGTGTAGTGCAGCCGCTGCTCCGGGGTGTAGCGGAGGTTGAACGGCAGCAGCGCCGAGGTGCCGGTGCCGCCGCCGATCGCCGGGTTCGGGTCGAGCGAGACGAGGATGGCGAACACCTCCGCCACGACCCAGGTCGCGATCGCGAACGCGCCGCTTCGGAGCCACAAGACGACCGCGGCCACCGGGATCGCGATCGCGCCCCCGATCAGCGTGGCGAGCAGCATCGAGAGGTACGGGTTCAGGCCGTGCTGGACGCTGAGGAAGACGGCGGCGTACGCACCGATGCCGATGAATCCCTGCTGTCCGACCGAGACCAGCCCGCCGTAGCCGGCAAGGGCGTTCCACATCATCGCCATGATCACGAGGAAGTAGAGCTGGATCAGGTTGTTCTGCGTGTTCTCGCCCAGGAGGACCGGACCGAACGCGAGGGCGACGACGAGGCCGCTCAACCCACCGGTGAAGAGCAGTGACACGGGCGTCCACCGCTGAACCCGGAAGCGCGGGTGCGGGGCTGCGACGGCGGTGTCGGTCATGCGAACCTCCGGAAGGCGTAGCGGATGCGCGGCGCACTGGATGCACTCCGCGCGACGAGGACGGCAAGGAAGACGATGTGGCCGCCGAGCGCGAAGTACTCCTGGTTGATCTGCGCTCCGACCTCCTGCGAGACGCCCAGGACGATGCCGCCGGCGAGCGTGCCCCACAGAGACCCGATCCCGCCGATCACGACCGCCTCGAAGGCGTACAGCAGCTCGTTCGCTCCCGCATTCGGGTCGAACCCGGACCGCATCCCGTAGAAGACGCCGGCCAGCGCAGCGATCGCCACTGCGATCGCGGTCGCGCGCGCGTAGACCGCCCGCGCGTTCACGCCGACGAGCTCGGCCGTCTCGGCGTCCTCGGCGGTGGCGCGCAGCTCACGACCGAGCTGCGTGAAGCGAAGCACGAGCTGCAGGCCGCCGAGCACGGTGAATGCGACCGCGAGCGTCAGCACGTCGAACCAGGGGATCGAGAGATCGCTCGAGATGTGCCAGCTCGCAGGCCCGATGCGGCCCGCGTCGAGCGAGTGGACGTCGGGTGAGAAGAACTGCTGCAGGAGATTCGCGATCACGATCAGCAACCCGAACGTCGTCAGGAGCGGCACCAGCTCGCCCGCCCGGAGGCTTCGCTCGAGCATCGTCCGTTGCAGCACATACCCGGCGACCAACGCCCCAGGGAGGACCGGTGCGAGCGCGAGGTACGTGGAGATGTGCAGATGCTCGGTGAGCAGGAACGCCATATAGGCGCCGAGCAGGGCCAGCGACCCGTGTGCGAGGTTGATGATCCGCATCACCCCGAACATCAGTGCGAGCCCGCTCGCGAGCAGCGCGTAGAACCCGCCGAGCAGGATGCCGTGGACGATGTCGGCGATCCATGTCATGCGGGTGCAGCCTGTCGCCGCAGGCCGAAATATGCCTCCGTCACCTGTTCGCGCGTCAGTTCGCCACGCGCACCTTCGAGCACGATGCGTCCCTCGAGCATGCAGGCGACGCGGTCGGCAACCCTCATCGCGCGCGTGAGGTCCTGCTCGACGAGCACGATGGTCGTCCCAGCCTCGATCAAGTGGCTGATCGAGTCATAAACGGCCTCGACGACGACGGGTGCAAGCCCCAGAGACACCTCGTCGAGTAGCAGCAGCCGCGGGTTCGTCATCAGCGCACGCCCGATGGCGGTCGCTTGTTGCTCGCCGCCCGAGAGGCTCGCCGCGCGCTTGCGTCGCAACGGCGCGATGAGTGGGAAGGCCTCGAAGACCTCGTCCACCGACCAGCGCCCGCCGCGGCCCGACGCCGATGCGACGCGGAGGTTCTCCTCGACCGAGAGGTTCGGGAACAGTCGCCGGCCTTCTGGGACGAGGGCGATTCCGGCCTTGACGCGCCGGTGTGCAGGCATCGCGGTGATGTCGCGCCCCTCGAACACGAGCCGCCCGGCTGCGGGCCGGTGCGCGCCCGCGATTGCGCGCAGCAGCGTCGACTTGCCTGCGCCGTTGGCGCCGACCAGCGCGAGTGTCTCACCTTCGGCGAGCTCGAACGACACCTGGCGCACCGCCTGCAGTAGCCCGTGGCGGACGTCGAGCTCACTCACCTGAAGCAGCGCGGTCACACGAACGCCTCCGGAGCGGTCCTGCCGAGATACGCATCGATGACGGCCGCGTCCTTCATCACGGCGTCCGGCGCGCCGTCGGCGATGACGCGTCCCGAGTCCATGCAGACGAGCCGCTCCGTGACCTGGATGAGGACGTGGACGATGTGCTCGATCCAGACGATCGCGATGTCACCGCGGCGCACCTCCCGAATCGTGGTCACGAGCTCCGCCGCCTCCTCGTCGGTGAGGCCGGCTCCGATCTCGTCGAGCAGCAGCACCCGCGGGTCGGTGGCGAGCGCACGCGCGAGCTCGAGCCGCTTCCGGTGCAGCAGGCCGAGCGACTCCGCCGGTCTGTTCGCGAGGTGCTCCAGCTCGCAGAGCTCGAGCACCTCGACCACGGCGCGATACGCGTCGCGCCGTCGCCGGCGTCCGCCTGCCGAGGCGCCGACGAGGACGTTCTCGAAGACGGTCATGCCGCCGAACGGCTTCGGCACCTGGTGGGCGCGGGCGATGCCGAGGCGGCAACGGGCTGCGGCTCCCGCGGACGTCACGTCGGCGCCGCGGAAGTGGATCGTGCCGGCGTCGAGTCGCTGAGAACCGGCGAAGACGCTGAGAAGGGTCGTTTTCCCGGCTCCGTTGGGGCCGACGATGCCTACCGCATCGCCGGCCCTCAACGTGAAGTCCACGGAGTTCAGCACGACGAGCGCGCCGAACCGTTTTCTCAGTCCGGCAGCGGCGAGCAGCGCCGTGCCTTCAGCTCCGTTCATCAACCGGGATAGGGCTTGAGCCTCGCCTGGATCGGAACGTGTGGATCACCGGAGTGCTCGCAGAGTACGAAGTCGAGCGGGAACTTGCTCCCCTTCGGCTGCGGCACCCATTGGCCGCCGATGATCGGCGTGGTGGCGACGGGCGGCACCGGGTTGTGCTTGCCGCCGGCTCCCCAGTGCAGCTGCCCGGACGCCGTCAGCACGTTCAGGTGCGTGAAGGCGTCTGCAACCTTGCTCTTGTCCTTCGGGTCGCCGGCCTTCTTCAACACGGCCTGGGCGACGTCGAAGAGGGACATCGAGGCGCCGAGCTGCTGGTTCCACTGGCGGCCGGTCTTCTTCGTGTAGTTGTCCCCGATCTGCTTCGAGCTGAGCCCGGTGGCCGGCGACTTGTAGGGGAAGTGAGGCGTCCAGTAGGCGCCGCTGGACAGGTACGGGCCAAGCTTGCCCGACGCGGAGATCTGCGACGGGAAGAGCCCGGTCTTCGCGAGCTGCGCGATCTTGCACATCTTCGTGTAGCCCTGCTGCGCCGCCTGCTTCCAGAGCGTCGTGAAGTCGGGCGGGATCGGTGCGCAGTGGAAGATCTCGCAGTTGTGCTTCTTGTAGAACGAGATCAGCGACGTGTAGTCGGTCTGCCCGTCCTGGTAGCCGCCCGGATCGAAGACCTTGTACCCCGCCTTCTTCAGCAGCGGGATGAGGCTCGAGCGGAACGCGTTGCCGTCGGTGTCGTTCGGATACATGACACCGACGTGCTTGTTCGTCTTCACCTGCGGCCACAGGTGCTCGTACGCGTCCGCGAACTGCTGGGTGCCGAAGCTGAACAGGAATGAGTACCGGAAGGGGTTCTTCCCGCCCGGCTTCGCGCCGCGGCCGAAATAGAACGACTCCCACGGGTCGACGGTGCCGACGCACGGAACGCCGGACGCTTCGCACGCATCGGCGACCGGGTTGACGACCTCCGGCGTGGACGTCACGAGCATGAGGTCGATCCCGTCCTTGTGGATGAGCTCGTTCGCGACCTGCGCCGCCTTGGCCGGGTCGGACTGGGTGTCCTTGTTGATGATCTGAACGGCGTAGTGCTTGCCGCCGATCGTCATCCCGTTGCGCCACGCATGCTTGGCAAGGCCGATGATGTAGGGGTCGCCCTCGCCGAAGCCGGCGAGCGGGCCCGTGAGCGGGCTGACGAAGCCCAGCTTGATCGTGTTGCTCGCCTCGACCGTCCGGGGTTGGGCCCATGCCGGCTCGGCGAGCACCCCTGAGAAGGCGATGCCCGCGGCACCGGCACCGGCGCGCTTGATCAGACCTCGCCGCGTCAGCCGGCGCGTTTCGAACTCGTCAGGCATTCGACCCTCCTCCTGGGTGGGACTGCACGAGGCGGAACGGCTGCGACGCTACGAGGTAAGGGTTCGGCTGTCAAGACGCCGTCCCGACTATTCGAACATCGAGGCGGATGGCCCTAGTATCTGTGCATGCTCGAACGCACCCCGGCTCGCTCGGCGTACTCGCAGTCGCTCGAGCGCGGGCTCGCGATCCTCTCGGCGTTCCGGTCGGGCCGCCCGCTGCTCGGCGTGAGCGAGATCGGACGCGAGATCGGGCTCGGGCGCAGCACGACCCACCGCTACGTCGCGACGCTCGCGACGCTCGGCTACCTGCAGCAGGACGTTGCGACGAAGAAGTACCGCCTCGGGCCGCGCGTGCTCGACCTCGGCTTCTCGGCGATCAACTCGATGGAGCTGCGGGAGGTCGCGGCGCCACACCTGCGCGGGCTGAGTGACGAGACCGGTTGCACGGTCAACATGGCGATCCTGGACGGCCTGGACATCGTCTACGTGGAGCGCTGCCGCAGCACGCAGGCGGGCCAGCGCGAGATCGACCTCAACCTCCACGTCGGTGCACGGCTTCCCGCGTACTGCACCTCGCTCGGCAAGGTGCTGCTCGCGTGGCTGCCGCCGGATGAGCAGGCGGCCGCGCTGGATCGTGTCGACTTCAGCCGTCGTGGGCCCAACACGATCACCTCACGCTCCGCCCTCATTGCGGAGCTCGACCGCGTCCGGGCCGAGGGGTTCGCGATCAACAACGAAGAGCTCGCCTACGGGCTTCGCTCGATCGCGGCGCCGATCCTCGATCACGACGGAGCGGCAGCGGCGGCGATCAACCTCGCCATGCACAGCTCGATGGTCTCGATGGACGACCTCTCCGCGCGGCTCAGCGAGACCGTCCGTCGATCAGCCGCGGACATCTCGGCACACCTCGGCTACCGACCAAAGTAGGACATGGGTCGCAGCTCGGCCTCGAGCGCGGCGCCCGCGGCAAGCAGGTCCCAGTCGGCGCCCGGCGCTCCGATCAGCGACACGCCGGTGGGCAGCGCGCTACGGCTGCCGACTCCCGACGGGAATGCGACGACGGGGAAGCCGGTCCAGTTCCAGTAGTGCGTCAGCGAGATCTCGGCGACGTCGGTGAAGGGCTTGTCGTAGCCGTGCCCGCGCTCCCGCGCGACGATCGGCACCGTCGGTTCGACGAGCGCGTCGATCTCGTGCTCGTCGAGCCAGTCGAGCCATTCCGCCCGGAGCTCCGCGCGCTCGTCTTGCAGAGCGACGTATTCCTCGGCCGTCATCGCTCGTTCCTCGCCGTGCTCGAGGAAGCCGCGCGTCGATGGCCGATACAGCGGCCGCCGGTCCGCGAGGCCGCGGTGGTAGACGAGCATGCCTGCGCAGAGAACGTCGAGGAGGTCGAGGCCGAGGTCGAGCCGAACCGGCGGAGGCGGCACCGAGACGAGAGGGAGGAGCGCGCAGGCTCGGTCGAAGTTCTCGGCAACGTCGGGGTCGAGGGTCGCGATGCGCGGCGACACCGCGACGCGCCGCAGCGGCCGGCGGTCGACGGGCGGCCGCACACCTGCCATCGCGGCGAGCAAGGGCTCGCAATCGGCGACGCTGCGCGCCATCGGGCCCGCATGGTCGAGCGTCGGCCCGAGCGGCACGATGCCGCGGATCGGCACCGACCCGAGTGTCGGCTTCACGGTCGCCGTCCCGCACATCGCCGACGGGATGCGCAACGAGCCCGCAGTGTCGGTGCCGGTCGCGGCAGGCGTCGTCCACGACGCGAGCGCCGCAGCTGAGCCGCCGCTCGAGCCGCCTGCCGAGCGTGCGACGCTCCACGGGTTGCCGACCTGGTCTGTCGTTCCACCGGCGGCAAACTCGTGCGTGTGCAGGTGACCGAGCAGCACCATTCCCTGTGCCGACAGACGTGCCCAAACGTCGCAATCGCGTAAGGGCTCCTCGTCGAGCGCCCGGCTGGACGCCGTCAGCGGCATGCCCGCCACGGCGTAGAGATCCTTGAGACCGATCGGGATACCGCAGAGGGTCGGCGCATCGCCGACTGCGAGCCGCGCATCGGCGCGCTCGGCAGCGTCCCGCGCGTGCTCGTCGTAGACCCGTACCCAGGCGTTCACGGAGTCAGGGGCGCCGTCGAAGGTGCGGGTCCCGTCGCGCTCGGCGATGCGGGCCAGGCACGCGTCGACGAGTTCGCGCGAGGAGAGCCGCCGGGACGCGAGCGCTTCGGCTGACTCGAGGACGCCGAGGTCGGCGGGATTGCTGCCACTCACCGCGCGATCATCGCACCTGTTCGAGCATCTCGAACGCCTTCCCGCTACGTGGTATAAGCGCGCTGTGGCGCTTCGCGACGTGCCGCCGTTCCGCGCCGACCACGTCGGCAGCCTGCTCCGCCCACCGGCGCTTCTGCAGGCGCGCGAGGATCACGCCGCCGGCCGCATCGACGCTGCGGAGTTGCGCGCAATCGAGGACGAGGCGATCCGCGGGATCGTGCGGATGCAGGAGGAAGTCGGTCTGCGCTCGGCAACCGACGGCGAATTCCGCCGGGCGTCGTGGCACATGGACTTCATCTACCAGCTCGACGGAATCGAGAAGGAAGCCGGGCATATCTCGGTGAAGTTCTTCAACCCGCAGGGAGAGATCGAGTTCACGCCGGCCGCGCTGCACGTCAACGGGAGGCTCGGCGTCTCGCGGACGATCTTCGGCGACGACTTCGACTTCCTGCAGCGGACGGTGACGCGCAACGTCCCGAAGCTCACGATCCCGTCCCCGAGCATGGTCCACTACCGCGGCGGACGGGCGGCGATCGACGAGAGCCTCTATCCCGACCTCGACTCGTTCTGGGCCGACCTGACCTCCGCCTACCGGGAGCAGGTGCGACGGCTCGGCGAGCTGGGGTGCAGCTACCTCCAGTTCGACGACACGAGCCTCGCCTACCTCAACGACCCGCACCAGCGAGAGTACGTTGCCTCGATCGGCGGCGATCCCGACCGGCAGCATGTCGAGTACATCCGTCACATCAACGAGGCGCTCGCCGGCAGACCCGAGGGCATGTCGGTGACGACGCACATGTGCCGCGGCAACTTCCGCTCGTCTTGGGCGGCGGAGGGGTCGTACGACTTCGTCGCCGAAACGCTCTTCAACGAGCTCGACGTCGACGGCTTCTTCATGGAATGGGACGACGAGCGGTCGGGTGGCTTCGAGCCGCTCCGCTTCCTGCCGAAGGGCAAGGTCGTCGTGCTCGGTCTTGTGACGACGAAGCGCGGCGCGCTCGAGCAGAAGGACGAGCTGAAGCGGCGGATCGAGGAGGCGAGCCGGTTCGCCGACGTCGACCAGCTGTGCCTTTCGCCGCAATGCGGGTTCTCCTCGACGGTCGAGGGCAACGTGCTCTCGTACGACGAGGAAGTCGCGAAGCTGCGGCTGATCGTCGAGACCGCTGCAGAAGTCTGGGGCTAGGCTCGCGGCGGTGGCGCCGCGCGTGAGTTACCTCGTGGGCCGGCTCGACCGGCTGCTGCGCCGCCGGCTCGGCCGGGCGCTTGCCGATCACGGCCTGTCACTTGCCGAGTACACCACGCTCTCGGTGCTCTCCGCACGCACCGGTCTCTCGAATGCACAGCTCGCGCGCCGTTCGCTCATCACGCCGCAGTCTGCGAACGAAGTGCTGACCCGGCTCGAGGAGCGCAGGCTGCTGCGACGCGTCGCCGACCCGGAGCACGGGCGTGTCCGGCGGGCCGAGCTGACCGCCGCCGGGCGACGGTTGCTCGCCAAGGCGGATTCGGCGGTCGACAGCGTCGAGCGAGAGATGCTCGCGGCCATGACAGGCGCCGAGCGCAAAGCGCTGCGCGATGCACTTGCCTCGGCGGTACACGGCCTCGTCGACGGAGCGTAATATCAGGGTTCCTGATACTGAGGAGGCTGTGTGATGTCCTGGCAGACAGTGCAGGTCGAGGTGGACGACGGGATCGCATGGGTCGAGCTCAACCGGCCCGAAAAGCGAAACGCGATGAACCCGACGCTCAACGCTGAGATGGTGGACGTGTTGCTGACGCTCGACGCCGACGACGCGTGCGGAGTGCTCATCCTCACCGGTGCGGGCGACGCGTTCTCTGCGGGCATGGACCTGAAGGAGTACTTCCGTGAGGTCGACGAACAGCCTGAGCACGTACAGCGGCGCGTTCGACGCGATGCAAACCTCTGGCAATGGCGCCTGCTTCGTACGTACGCGAAGCCGACCATCGCCATGGTGAACGGCTGGTGCTTCGGAGGAGCGTTCACTCCGCTGTGCGCGTGTGACCTCGCAGTCGCAGCCGAGGAGGCGACGTTCGGCCTCTCCGAGATCAACTGGGGCATCCCGCCCGGCAGCCTCGTCAGCCGCGGCCTCGCGGAGACGGTGGGGATCCGCGAGGCGCTGCTCTACGTGATGACGGGGCGGACGTTCGATGGGCGCAAGGCGGCCGAAATGGGTCTCGTCAACTGGAGCGTGCCGCGCGAGCGGCTGCGTGCGGAGGTCGAGGCTCTCGCGCGCGAGCTGCTCGAGAAGAACCCTGTCGTGTTGCGCGCCGCGAAGCTCGGCTTCAAGCACGCGCAGACGATGAGCTGGGACACCGCCGAGGACTACCTCTACGCGAAGCTCGAGCAGTCGCAGTTCCTCGACCGCACGCACGGCCGAGAACACGGGCTCGCGCAGTTCCTCGACGAGAAGTCGATCCGACCCGGGCTCGAGACGTATCGCCGCGACGCATGACGCTCGCCACCCTGCTCTCCGAGACCGCGGCGCGTGTGCCCGACCGGCCCGCGCTCGCCTTCGAGGGCGGGTGCATCACCTACGCGGAGCTCGATGCGCTGGCCGAGACGGAAAAACCGGCGGATCGTGTCGTCCCGCTGCCGATGCCGAACGAGCCTGAGTCGATCGCCCGCTTCCACGGTGCACTCCGTCGCGGTGCCGTCGTGGTGCCGCTGAATCCGCTGCTCAGTGCCGCAGAGGCGGAAGCGCGCAGCCGGCCGTTCGATCCCGCACCCGACACGGCGGTCGCCCTCTTCACGTCGGGGACGACCGGCGAGCCGAAGCGCATAGAGCTCTCGCACGCGCGGCTGCGTTCGAACGCCGAGTACCTCGCTCGGGCTCTCGCCGTGACCGAGGACGACGTGCTCTGGGGGTCGGCACCGCTCTCGCACGTCTTCGGCATGACCGGTTGCATGAACATGACGATCGCGGTGGGTGCGAAGCTCGTGCTGGTCCGCCGCTTCGATGCGTCCGAAGCGCTCGAGACGATCGAGCGCGAGCGCGTCTCGGTGTTCTTGGGCGTTCCGACGATGCTCGCCGCGCTCGTGGCCGCCGCCCGGGAGGCGGGTCGCGCACCGCCTCTGCGGCTCGCGCATTGCGGCGGCGCGCCGCTGCCGTTCGACACGCTGCGGGCGTTCGAAGAGACGTTCGCGAGCCCCGTCCTCGAGGGCTACGGCATGACCGAGGTCGGAGGGGTTGTCGCGCTCAACCACGCAGGCGCGCCGCGCAAGCTGGGCTCTGTCGGCACGGCGGCCGCAGGACAGGAGCTGCGCATCGCAGACGACGGAGAGGTCCAGGTCGGCGTCGACGGGCGTTGGCTCGCGACGGGCGACATCGGGCGACTCGACGACGATGGACATCTGTTCCTGCTCGACCGCAAGAAGGATGTGATCCTGCGCGGCGGCTACTCCGTCTACCCGCGCGAGGTGGAAGAGGCGCTGCACCAGCATCCTGCTGTCCGCGAGGCCGTGGTCGTCGGCGTGCCACATCCGCGCCTCGGTGAAGAGGTCGCCGCGCTCGTTGTCACCGATCCCGGTTGCTCCGCAGGCGCGGTGCGTGAGTTCGTGCGCGAGCGGGTGGCGGCGTACGCCTACCCGCGACTCGTCGTGCTCGTCGATGAGCTGCCGAGGAATCCGTCCGGGAAGATCCTCCGTCGCGAGATCGACCTCAACGCGCTGTCCGCGCAATTGGACGCGGGTGCGGGAGACACGCAAATCGCCTGAGGTCGTCGTCCCCTCGTTACAACATCGAATTGCACCTAGCAGCGGCCTGCAGGGACGACCCGGTACGCCAATCGGTACTCCGCGCGCGAGTCGCCGATCTCGCAGCCTCTGGCTGCCCCGCGCTGGTCGCCCTCGGAAGCGAAGTCGCCGGATCAGAGTGGCCGAGCAGCCGAGAAACGTCCTGACTCAATTGGGTCGTTCCGGATGGTTAGTCCGACGCGGTGTCACCAGTCCGTCGCGAAGGCGCGCCAGCCTGGCGCGCGACAAACGGGGCGCCGAGCTACGTTCGGAGTGACAACACGATCGCGCCGTCCGCTCCCGCGACCACCTCACGCAGTGCGTCCCCCGCTTGTTCGAGTGGACGAATTGCCGCGATCGGCACACTCAGCGTGCCACGGGCAAGTAGCTCTGCGAGCGTCGAGAGCTGCCGGCCGTCGGGGCGGACGTAGACGTTGGATACGGCGATGCCCCGTTCCTCCTGCGGAGGGTCGGTGGTGATGGTGGCTAGGCGACCGCCATCTGCAACGGCCTTCAAGGTGGTGGCCGCCTGGTTGGGGGCTGCATTCACCGCTCTTGGCGCGCCGCCGTCGGTGATCTCGCGCGCAAGCAAGGTCCAGTCGTCGTGGTAGTCGAGCACCTCCGACGCGCCGTAGTCACGTATGCGCTCGGCCTTCTTCGCGCTCGCGGTTGCGATCACGCGCGCACCTCGAGCTACGGCGAGCTGGACGAGCAGCCCACCAGTCACTCCGCCCGCTCCGTTGATGACGATCCAGCCGCCGCTCTCGACCTCAAGCGCTTCGTCGAGCGCCTGCGCCGCAGTGAGCGCTGGAATGGGGAACGCTGCACTGGCCTCCCATGAGGCCCCTGCCGGCCGGGCTGCGACTGACTCTGCCGGCGCGAGCAACCTGCTGGCCCACGTGCCGTGGCGTCGCAGCGGCAGCGGATGCGTCATCACGTCGTCGCCTATCCGCAGCTTGTCGACGCCGGAGCCAACCGCTGCGACCGTCCCGGCGGCGCTCGTCCCAAGCGCCATCGGAGCCGGGCCACCGACTCGCCAGCTGCCGAGCCTGACGAGGTCGTCCCAGTTGCCAATACCGGCGGCGACGACGTCGATCAGGACCTCGCCTGTGGCAGGCGTCGCCAGTTCGTCCACCTGGAAGATCTCGACGGGCTCGCCGAGCGCCGTGATCCCGGCCACGCGCATCTGCTCAAAGGCCTTCCCGACGGAGACGCGCGAAAACCCCGTCAGGGTGTTGGCGTCCCCTGGGCAGCTGCCACGAACGATCACGTGTCTCCCGCGATCCGGTGCCGACGATTTGCAGGTCTTTCGATGGGCCGGGCAGGGCTCGAACCTGCGACCTTGGGATTAAAAGTCCGGCGGGGGCTACTGCGACACGTGCCAGCTAGCCGCAGGTAGCTGCGACCGTCCGGGGTCGTCGTTGCAAGACGCTGCAGCATTCTGCGGGTGACGGAAACGAGCCGGTACTCCAATCGGTACTCCCGGAGGCTCGCGCTTCTTGGGAGCGTCCAAACGTGCTCGTTCCTTGCTATCGCTGAAGGTAGGCCAGGACGGCGAGCACGCGGCGGTTGTCCTCCGGCGCCTCTCTGATCCCGAGCTTCGCGAATGCGCCCCTGATGTGGGTCTCGACGGTCTTCGGGCTGAGCCAGAGTGCGCCACAGATGCCCTGGTTGGAGCGGCCCTCGGCCATCAGCCCGAGGATTTCGCGTTCGCGCGAGGTGAGCGCTTCCAGCGGATCGGTGCGGCGGCGTCGCGTAAGTAGCTCGTCGACGACCGCGCGGTCGACGACGCATTCACCCGCTGCAACCCGTTGCACGGCGTCGAGCAGGTCTTCGATCCGGCCGACACGTTCCTTCATCAAATAGCCGACTCGTTCGGGCTCGGCTTCGACGAGTCGGAGCGCGTAGTCCGGTTCGAGGTGTTGCGAGAGGACGAGGACGGCCGTGTCGGGGTAGCGCGAACGGATTTCGCCGGCTGCGCGCAATCCTTCGTCCGTATGCGTGGGAGGCATACGGATGTCGACCAGTGCAACGTCCGGGTGAAGGTCGCGGACGGTGCGAAGCAGGGCATCTGCGTCGCCGACTTGACCGATGACGTCGACGCCGTGTTCCGCGAGCAGGCGAGCAACTCCCTCGCGGATGAGCGGTGCATCGTCGGCGATTACGACCCGCATGAGATGAAGGCGCACACGTTCGTGCCGCGGCCTTGCTCGCTGTCGATCGACAACGTCGCGTCGAGCGCCTCGAGTCGGTCGCGCAGACCGGCAAGCCCCGATCCGGGAGTGATTCGTGCGCCACCGACGCCATCGTCGATGACCGTCACGCGCAACGTCGCCGCCTTGCGTTCGAGCCGCACCGATGCCTCGCTCGCCGAAGCGTGCTTGACGACGTTGGTGAGCGCCTCGGAGACGACGAAGTAGGCGGCGAGCTCAACTGGATCGGGCAAGCGGTCTCGTAAGCTGCCCTGGACAGTCACCGGCAGCGGTGCCCGTCGTGCGAGCGCCTCGACGGCCGCCGTGAGCCCTTCGTCGCGAAGGAGCGTCGGGTGGATTCCCCTGGCGAGCTCGCGGAGTTCGCCGATTGCCTGCTCGACCTCGTCCTGCGCGCGCGAGAGGGCGGCGGCTGCGGCACTGTCGGCGCGCGACGCCTCGAGCCCGAGCGCGACGGAGAGCGTCACGAGCCGCTGCTGCGCGCCGTCATGGAGGTTGCGTTCGATGCGGCGCCGCTCGGCGTCGGCGGCCGCGACGATCCGACCCCGCGAGGCGCGCACCTCCGTGAGCTGCGATCGCACCTCTGCCGCGAGGCGCTCGTTCTCGAGCACGAGCGCCGCCGTCGCGCGCACAGATTCCACGAGCGCCGGCTCATCGAGCAACGCTGGATCGTGAATGAGCGCGGCGATCGCTTCTCCCCCCGCAGTCACCGCCGTGACCGCACGGTCCGGTCGCTGTGGCAGCTCGGCTGGCCGGCCGGTGGCGTCGACATAGCGACCGTCGCCGAGGCGGTATGCAACGTCGAGCGTAGGGTCGTCGAGTGCCCGGGCGAGCCGCTCGCGCATCGTGGCGGCGGCCTCGCTTCGCAGCTCGACAACGAGCTCGGACGCTTGCGGGCGACGGAGCCGCGACCAGCCGATTCCGACGACGATCCCAACCGGAATCGTTATGGCGAGGGCGTGGGCGATCGTCTCCAGTGTCGGGACGCGCGCGTCGGTGGCGGTCACCCAGCTCAGCCACACAACAGAGGTGAGAGCGGTAATTGCCGCCGCGAGAAGAAGCGGCGCCTGCGCGCGTCGTGCCGGGCGGCCCAAGGCGTGCAACCGTTGCAGGACTAGGAAGAGCACCCCGAGAGCGACGCCGACGCCGGCGATCGCCTGCACTCGGTCGATCGCATCCGCGACACTCGGATGGGAGGTGACCTGCAGCAGGTTGCGTGTGTCCGGAGTAGCCAGCCCGCCGACAAGCTGCCCACCCAGCGTAAGGGTGTAGGCGGTGATGACTGCGATGCGCGCCGGGCGCGACCACGGACGTCCTTCCGGGAACGTCAGGACGAGCTGAACGAGGAACGCCGCCCACAACCCCTCGAGCAGGAAACCGACGGTCCATAGCGCGTGCGAGCTCGCCCACTCGAGGTCCGAGCCTAGAAGGGCGAACGGTGCCGCAGCGAGCAGCCACCTCGCTCGCCGCCAGCGCGGCCGCTCCAGCACGATAAGCGAAGCGGTCACCAGGGCCCACGAAAGCGTGAGATCGGCCGCGATTCGTGTGCCGGCGGCTCGCTCGTGCACGCCGAGCCACCCCACCGCCAGGCCGGCCGCCACCGCGACCGGCAAGAGCAGCACAGGGTCGCGGACCGCGGCTCGGCTCGGCAGAGCCGTGACGGCGTTCGATGCCATCACTCGAGCAGCGCGGCGACCGCTGCCGCTGAGAGTTTCGACTTCGTGATGAAACCGCGCGCCCCGCAGTCCACGACCCGCCGACCGTAGTCGTCTGCGTCGCGTGACGAGATGAGCACGACTGCGGGCCCGTTTGCAGCCGCGATTGCGCTCGCCACCGCGAACCCGTCACGATCGGGGAGCTGTACGTCGAGGAGCACGGCGTCAGGCGCGTCAGCAGCAACCGCAGCGAGGGCTTCTGCTGCGTCCGCGGCCTCGCCGGTGACGAGGTAGCCGGCGCTCTCCAACAGCTCTCGCGCGACAGCCCGAAACGGCTGGTGATCGTCGACGATCAACACGCGCTTCGGCACATCTCGAATCGTCGCACACCCCTGCCGCAGCGGCTCAGGGTTTTCCCTGGGATCGAGCGAGTCCGGTGGAATCCCCGAGCCGCGCGATGGATCATGAGCGGATGAGGTTCCGGCTTGCGGTGGTCGTCGCGTCCGCTGCTGTCGCGATCGGCGGTTCCGTGTTGCTCATCACACACCGCTCCAGCGAGAAGGTGACGACGCGCGGGGTGACGGCGACGCTCCGTGTTCCGGGTCACCCCGGGTGGGTGGCCGCCGGTAGCAATGCGCTGTGGTTGGCCCTTACGGGAACGCGCACCCCTGTGAGTGATCGACCGCTCCTGCGTCTCGATCTCGCCTCCGACACGATCGAGCGGAGAATCCTCGTCGGCGGGCAGGCCTCCTACCTGGTGCACGTCGGCGACAGGCTGATCGCGTCGGTCGAGCACGTCGGCGGCAGCGGATCAGGTCCCAGCCTCATCGTCGCGCTCGACTGGCAGACGGGCCGCGTGCTTGCGCGGAAGCAGTTTCCGACGCTCGTGGGACCGCTCGCAGACGACGGGACTGATCTGTGGGTCCTGCAGGTCACGCCCGCCGCGCTCCTCCGGCTCGATCCACGCACGCTGCTGCCGAAGGCACCTCCGCTCCCGCTGTCTCGGGGACGAGCGCTCGGGCTTGCACTCGGCGGCGGATACGTGTGGGCAACGGCGTCCGATGCGGGCGAGGTTCTTCGCATCGATCCCGTGACCCAGAAGATCACGCCCGCACGGGTCGGCGGCTTTCCGGTTGGGATCACGGTCGTAGCGGGGAGCGTCTGGTTTGTCGACCGCGACCGAGCAGAGCTCGGCCGACTCAAGCCGCGAACGCTTAAGCCGGTCGGGAAGCCGATTCGAGTCGGCGGTGCACCGGCCTGGCTGGCGCGTGCAACCCACTACCTGTTCGTCGGCGATGCAGTTCGCGGGACCGTCAGCCGGATCGATGTGCGCTCGGGGAAGGCGGCCGGCCGGCCGATCCGCGTCGCCGCACCCGCCAAGGCTGCGCCGGATCTTGTAGTCGCGCCGGCAGGTGGTTCCGTCTGGGTGAGCAGCTTCGCCTCGAGCACGCTCGCGCGAGTCAGCGCGTCTTCGACGACCTCTGCGCCACGCGCCGTCATCGCAAGCAGTGGCCAGACGGCTGCCGCGAGCACACGCGCGCTACGGCGCGGCGGCAAGGTCGTCGCCCGCATTCGGTTAGGGCGCGGCGCCGCGGCACCTTTCGGAGGCGGCCCCCTGACGGTCGGCGAGGGCGCCGTCTGGGCGATGAGCGCCGCCCAGGCGACGCTGATGCGGATCGACCCGGCACGGAATGCCGTCGTCGCACGGATCAAAGTCTCTCCACCTGGAGCGGCGGCTGCCGGCGACGGCGCCGTCTGGCTGACCTACGCGTGGAACGACACGCTGTCGCGCATCGACCCGGCCACGAACATGGTGACGGCGACCATCCATGTCGGGCCGCAACCGGACGGAATCGCGATCTCGCCCGGCGCCGTCTGGGTCGCCGACGCGGGCGGCCCGAGCGTCTCGCGCGTCGACCCGGCCACGAACCGAGTCGTGGCGACGATCCGCGTCGGCCCGAAACGTGCTTGCTGCGCTGAACATATGAACCTGACTGCGACCGGCGGCAGGCTTTGGGTCGCCGTCCCGAACGCGAACGAGATCGTGCGCATCGATCCGGCGACCAACAGCGTCGTGGCGACGCTCAAGCTCCCGTACTCGCCGTGCGCATTCCTCGTCGCAGATCAGAGTGCCGTCTGGTCGGCTGGCGGCGGTTGCGCCGACAAGGTCGGACGGATCGACGCCCGCACGACGACACTCACAGCAACGGTGGATGAGCCGCATGCGGTCGGGCTCGCGCTCGCATTCGGCTCCCTCTGGGCTGCTGTCATCGATTCGGCCAACGTCGACCAGATCGACCCGCGGACCGGCCGGCTGATCGCCAGGCTCCATATCGGAGGGGCGCCCGTCCGCCTCGGCGTCGGTTTCGGCTCGATCTGGGTCAACGACGACAACGGCCGCGTGCTGCGGATCCGGCCGACGAGCTGACGCTCCTCCGCAGGCTCAGGGTTTTCCCTCGACCTGCGCCGATCCCAGGGTGTTCCCCGAAGGCACGAGTTCGGGCAGGTGCTTCGATCGCCGCGTGAGACGCAGTCCCGCGACGACGGAGGGAAGCATGGAGACAACGAAGCGCGTTCGCTTCACCGCGCTGGTGGCGTTAGCGGTTGCCGTTGCCGCCGTAGTCGCAGCGCACGGGTCTGCGGCCCGGCGTGCCGCGAGTCCGAGGGTCGGCTCAGTCGTGGCCAAGATCCCGATCCCCTCGAACTCGGGGGCTCTGGCCGTGGGGGAGGGAGCAGTGTGGGCGACTAGCGATGCCGTGCCGATCTTGATGCGGATCGACCCGGCGACAAACGCCGTCGTCGCCCGCATCCGCATCGCATCGAAGATCGCTTGCACGGATTTGCCGGGGAGCTGCGGAGAGGCTGCGGCCGGTAACGGAGCGCTCTGGATTGCACGCGTGAACGACAACGTCGTCCTGCGAGTCGATCCGCACGACAACTCGCTCGCGGCGACGATTCCCGTCGGCCCGCAGCCGGAGGGGATTGCGACGACGCTGGGTGCCGTTTGGGTCGTGAACAAGGGCGGCCCCAGCGTCTCCAGGATCGACCCCGCGACGAACCAGGTCGTCGCGACGGTCAGGATCGGACCTCAGCAGTTTTGCTGTTCCGACCACATGTCGGTGGCGGCAGGCGCCGGGGCGGTTTGGGTGAGCCTGCCGAGTGCGGACAGCATCGTCCGCATCGACCCCGCGACGAACACCGTCGTCGCGACAGTTCATCTTTCGCAGCAGCCGTGTGCGTTCCTGGCTGCCGGCGCGGGGCGGGTCTGGGCGGCGGGCGGCCACTGCTCTGGTTCCGTCATGCGCATCAACGGCCGGACGAACAAGCCGGCCGGAGCAGTCCCGGGGACGTCGGCGCCGGTCGGAGTCGCCGTCGGATTCGGCTCGGTATGGGCGGCCGACCTCGACGCGCGGCAAGTCGTGCGGATCAACCCGAACACGGGGCGGATCGTCGGCCGGTTGGGGTTGCGAGGAACGCCCGTACGGCTGGCCGTCGGCTTTGGCTCGCTGTGGGTGCGCGACGACAGCGGCCGAGTGCTGCGGATCGAACCGTAACTCGAAAGGAGAAGACATGAGAAGCACGATCACCAGGTGGAGATGGACGGCGCTGGTCGCTCTGACGGCGGCGCTGGGTGTCGCCGGCGCGACCACGCTTCCGGCAAGAGCGGAAGGCGTCACGCCCGACCAGCTGTCGGCAGCCGGCTGGACATGCATCCAGCCGAGAAACAATCCGACACAAATGCTGTGCGTGCCGCCCGGCGTCGGCCTGCCGCCGCTTCCCGGAACGCCCGGCTTCGAGGACAGAGCGCCGGCCTTCGAGGTCCTGGTCTTCGACCATGCGACCGGGGCGTTCATCGGCACCCAGCACCTGCTCAGGCCCGACATCTACGAGCGCGGAACGCCGCCGTGCCCCGCGCAACCAGGGGGCAAGTACATCTACAACCCGCGAAACGACTACTGGTTCTGCCTTCGCAGCTGAGAGCAAGGCACACGGACCCAGGTCAGCAACGTCACTCGTGCGGGCTGACCCCTCCCAGCAGGGAGGGGTCAGCCTGACTCCGAAAGCAAGGAATCGCACGGTCAACCGAAAGGGCGCGATGAAGACAACGCTCTACGTCTCTGTTGCACTGCTCACGGCGATCGTCTTCGTCAAGGCATCTTCTGCAGGCCCGGCCAATTGGATCGTCGAGCGCTACTACGTCAGCGAAACATGGAGCTCATTTGCCGACATCGGCAAGAAAGACAACGGTGGGCCCGGCGACGTCTACACGTCTCAGCAGTCTCTGGCCACGACAGACGGTCACCGCGTAGGTGTCGTCAACGGGTTCGGCGTCAATCTGAAGAAGCCGTACGTCTTCTTCCACTGGACTGCTTCGCTCGACGGCGGCACCCTCACCATTGGCAGTGCCATCGACCTGATGGACGCGCGGGCGACCTACCCCATCAGTGGGGGCACCGGGCGCTACGCCGGGACACGCGGGACGGTCACGATCACTGAGGTCTCTAAGAACCGGTCGCTCGTGGTCGTGCGCTACGAACGATGACCAGCGATGATGGGCCGGGCAGGGCTCGAACCTGCGACCTTGGGATTAAAAGTCCCCTGCTCTACCAGCTGAGCTACCGGCCCACGGGAGTACGCTCCCGGTATGGGGAAAGGGTACGCGGAAGGAAGCGCAGTGGAGGAACGCCAGGCGGCGCTCGACCGCGGCGACGATCTGGACGCACCGATGGATTTCGGACGCATCGCGGTCTACGGGTCGACCGAGGAAGAGCCCGAGCAGCACTTCCTCGGCTGGCTCGGCGACGTCGACCCGGACGCACTGTTCGCGTCGGGCGCGGCGTGGGGGCTCAAGACCGTGCGCCAGAAGCGCTAGCTGCGCGCGAGCTGCGGGCTCGCGAGTTGCAGCACGCGGCCCGGGTTCACGGTGCTGACCACGCGCAGGTCGATCGTGTAGCTCGCCTGGCCCAGCTGGGTCTTCGGCAACGAGACCGTCTTCGCCGCGGCTCCGCCGGTGAGCGACCCGCGCGTGGCGACGACCGCGCGGCCGTCGGAGCCGACGAGCGTGGCGACGTAGAGGCAGTCGCGCGCGCAGGCGAGCTGCAGCGTCGCCGGTGCTCCGGAGGTGACGGTCGGCGGGTACTCGGGGGTGGGCGCCGGCGTCGTCGAGAGGCCTGGGCATACGACCGTGCCGCGTGTGAGCGCCGCAACCGCTGCCTGCGCTGCTGCGTCGGGAGCCGCCGGATCGAGCGCGATGCCCGAGAACGTCGCGCCGCACGTCGCTGCGGTGATCGCCGCCGCCGACGGCGAGTCGAGCACGAGTGGCGGCAAGCTGCCGGCGAACGCGTTCGTCAGGAGCGTGATGTTCGGCCGCGTCCACGCTCCCGCCGTCGCTGTTGGCGCAGCGCGGAATGCGAGCACGTCGGCGACTGCGCCCGCCTTCCCGAGTGCTGCGACGGTCTGCTTCGGCGCCGCGGCGCCGTCGATCACCATCCCGACCGCGAGCGAGGGCACGACCGCATGAACGGCGTCGCGTGTCGATGAGACCGTCGCGGCATACTGCGCAGCGGTCGTCGCCGCCGGCGCGGGGCCGACGGTGAGGTACGCCAGGTTCGGAACTTGTTGCGCCAGCGCTGCTGCGTACTGCGCGAACGCAGGCGTGGCGGGCGTGAGCGCGTCGAGCTCGAGCAGGAGCGGCGTCGTCGAGATCAGGCTTGCGACGACCGCCGGGTCCGGTGCGGTTGCGCCGTCGGGCCAGGTGAGCGACGTGCGGTTCGCGACGACGATGGGCGGCGTGCTCGTCGCGTCATCCGTCGACGGCTTCACCGGGTTGAAGGCGCCGGGCCCGACGCGCACGATCGGCGGCGCGTCGACCGCGAAGGTATGGCCGTTCCAGTCCGTCGCGGTGATGTGCACGGGATAGACGCCGGCGCGCTTCGGCTGCCACGTGAAGGTGTGCCAGCCGCCGAGGAGCGGGAGCCGCTTCGCCGGGCCGGCCGACGTGACGGCGGAGACGGTCGCCGGTTTCGAAAGCCAGAAGCGCACCTGACCGACGCCGCCGTTCGCGAGCTGGAACGCCGGCGGTTCCTTCTCGTAGCTGGCGAAGCGCGTCGCGGCGTCGGCGAAGCGTGGGTCGGCCGTCTTCAGTTTCGTCAGCAGCTGCACGACGTAGTGGTGGTAGTCGGGCGGGGACGGTTCGCTCGGCAGCGCGTAGTACGACCAGTAGCCGGTGTCGAAGCGGCCGAGCGAGGCGGCGGCAGCGCTCTGCATCCGCGCCGCGAGCGTCTGCGCCTGAGTATCGCCCGATGCAGTCGCGTACGACTCCAGCGAGAGCGTGGCCTGCAGCTGCGCGTTCAAGACGGTGAGCGAAGAGAAGGCGTAGAGGCGGATCCACGGCCCGGCGGCGACGCTCGTCATCAGGCGTTTCGGGATGACGCGAAACGCGGCGGTCGCTTCGTTCATGTAGGTCGTCCCGTTCTCGGGGACCGTTGTCGCCGCACGCGAGAACGCCTGCGCGGCGACCGCCTGCGCCATGCCGGACAGCCACGGAGCCTTGCCGCCCGAGAACGGGAAGTCGTACTCCCAGCCGATGCCGCCGCCCTTCTGGTAGACGCCGCGGGCGATGAGCGCGTCGGCGAGCTCCGCCGTTCCTTCGACATCGCCGGACGTCGCGCGCGCGTTCAGGACACCAAAGTTCGCGAGCGGGTGGAAGCGGAAGCAGTGCCCCCCGAAGTAGCGGTACACGACACCGTCGGCGCCGACGATGTCGGTCGAGTCGGCCGGCGCCCAGTGTTTCGCGAAGTAGTCGTCGTTCGCCTTCAATGCGCCGTACAACGCGAGCGCGCGGGGTTGGGTCAGTGCATCGCGGAACGACGCGACTTCTTGCAGCGAGACGAGGATGTGATAGCTGCGTCCGTTCGGTAGCGTGCGGATGAGATGCGCGGCGCGCGCGATCTCGGAACGCGCCGCTGTCTTCGTCTCGGCGGAGACGGGAGCGCGCTTCAGCTTCGTGAGCGCAGTCCGCTCGAGCGACGTCACCGACGCCGCCGGCGCTGCACCTGCGAACGCCAACGCGACGGAAGCGGCGGCGACCAAAACGAGACCCCTCATTCCCGTCACCGCAGCAGTGTTGCGAAAGCCTGTTCGTAAATGGTTAGCGCGCCGCGATCTCCCATTCGTCGAGCAATCGCTCGACATGACGCCGTTGTGCGTCGTTGAACGGCGCGTTTGCGACGATTCGGCGGGCCTCGCGCGGATCGTCGTTCGCGATCGCAGCTTCCAGGCGCTCGCGCAGCGGTGACGGTTCACGCAGTTGCCGGCGCAGCCAGCGCAGCAGTGAAACCGAGGTCGGTGTCGTCACAGCGCCTTCCGCCAGATCTCGAGGTGCTGGTCGATGACGAATCCTTCACGGCCGTACAACGCCGCTGCGCCGGTCGGGTTGGCGGCGTCGACCTTGAGCCCGACTCGCTCGACGCCGCGCGTCTCGTACGCGCGCAGCCCGTGGCGTACGAGTGACCTGCCCAGCCCGGCGCCGCGCGCGCCTTCGTGCACCGCGATGTCCTTCAACCAGCCGCCACGATTGTGCTCCTTCCAATGCAGCGCGCACGCGACGAGGTCGCCGTTGCGTTCGGCGAGGAACCACAGCGTCGGATCGAACTCGTCGTGGTCGGTCATATAGCTGTGCCACTCGTCGTACGACTGCGGTGCGTAGTGCGCGTCCCAGGCGTATGCCGCGTCGAGCAGCGCCTTCACCGCGGGGCCGTCGCGCTCGTCGTAGGTCCGCACGCTGACTCCGGCGACCCAGGTCGGCGCGGCGATCGCCTCGTCGAGCATGCGCCACATGCGGAGGACGACCCGCTCGTGTGCGAAACCAGAGCGTTCGACGAGCGAATGGAACGGTGCGTCCGCAGCGACGACGGTTGCCTCGATCGCTTCGACGCCGCGGGCACGCGCGTGTTCTTCGACCGAGGCGAGCAGGGCATCGGCCGTTGCCGCGTCGCCCGCCGCGACGACGACAGCGTGACTCGGGCGAAGGTGGGCGTAGCCGACCACGCGCCCGCCCTCGATCGCGACGAAACGGTCGTCGACCGACCTGCGGAGCTCGCGGAGGACGAGCGGCCGCGAGACCTCCGAAGCGCCGAAGGCGGCGCGGCTCCGCGCGTCGAGCAGCTGGAACACGTGCTCGGCGTCGTCGACGGTCGCGGCTCGGATCTCCGGCACGCGCCGAGGGTACCCTCCGTCAGGCACGCCCCCATCGTCTAGCGGCCTAGGACTCCGGCCTTTCACGCCGGCAGCACGGGTTCGAATCCCGTTGGGGGTATCGGATGTGCTGTTCGGAAGCGACCGAAAGGGCCGCGAAAGCGGCCTTTTCCCTGCCTGGGTAGTTCGTCCCGAGGCACCGGAGTACCGGGCGTGCGTGCCGGTGCGATTTCACGGGAATCGATCGCCGTGGCGATCCTGCCGGGGTACTACCGAGGAACGCGGGTCTGCACGTCGAGCGCGCGCTTGAAGGAGTCCAGAGCCTCGCCCGGGCGCCCCTCGGCTTCGTGGATCTCACCGATCGCGCGGTACATCTCGCCCACGTGGCGGTCTTCGGTCGGCGACGTCTCGACCGCAAGCTCGTACAGCTCCAGGGCGCGTGCGCGTTCTCCGAGATCCTTGAAGATCTCGGCCGCGACTGCATATCCACGTGCGGCGCTCGTCGGATGTGCGTGCTCGAACCGCGGGATGGCGCCGAGGGCGATCCCGATCGCCTCTTCGCGCTGCTCGAGGGCACCGAGTGCGCGCGCCTTCTCGAGCATCAGCATTCCCACGTCGAGCCGGTTGCCCGCTGCTGCGAGTACCGGGGCGCTCTCGTCCGCGTACGCGAGGGCGTCCGCATGGTTGCCTCGATCGTTCTCGATGTGGGCGAGCAGACCGAGGGCGCGCGCCGCGTTCACCGTATGCTCGGTCGCCTCGAGCGTTGCGTGAGCGAGGCGCGCGTAGCGAGCGGCCAGGTCAGGTCGATGTTGCGAGAGGTGCAGACGAGCCTGTGACCAGTACAGATTGGCGACGGCAAGCGGGTCGTGCGTCTTTCTGGCGTCGTCGATGATCGTCGACAGGAGCTCTTCCGCTCCCTCCAGGTTGCCGCGATCGATGAGCAGGTTTGCGAGTAGCACTGCGAAGCGAAGCTCGGCCAGCCGATCGTGGGCCTCCCGTGCCGCGGCCAGCCCTTGATCGAAGACCGCTCGTGCTTCATCGAAGCGAGCGAGCAGAGCGAGCGCCCTGCCGAGCAACTCGAGCGCGGTGATCCTCTCGGTAAACGCCAAGCCGCGCTCGGAGAGCGCGCGCTCGAGCAGCTCGATCGCGGCGTCTCGATCTCCTTCGTCGAACGCAAGACGGCCGAGACCTGCCTCCGCGCGTGCAGTCATGACCGGGGCATCGCCTCGCGCGGCCTGCAGATAGAGGCTCCGCGCAAGCTCGATGTCGCCCGTCCGCGCAGCGAGCTCCGCTTCGAACAGCGGATCGGCCTCCGGATGCTTGCCGGTCGCGAGGAACTCGGCTGTGGTCGCCAGCCGCTCGGCGAGCTTCGCCAGAATCTGGAGGGAGGGGATGCGCTGCCCTGCTTCGACGCGGGAGAGATACGCAGGCGTGCACCCCTCGAAGGTGAGCTCGCGCTGCTTGAGGCCCGCTGCCAGACGTGCCGTGCGAATCCGGTTACCGACGGCGGCCGGATCGTCGATGTGTGTTGAGGGCCGGCGCGGCACTCCCTTGACTATAGGTCAGGAAGGCTGCATCGGGGTAAGAGCGCGAGACTCTCACCCCGATGCAAATCGAACTGCTACGGCCAGAAACTTCCTTCGGCCAGCAGTCCGGCCAGCACTGCGACAACGGCCAGGACGGCCGGCAGATAGAGCATCGTCCTCACGGGACTGTCCTTTCAGTCGGATGACCGAACTCAGTCCCGGCGC